>Ga0114930_10004509_pt1 | contig 11759 bp, 9 predicted proteins | sample AnhtaG_FD_87300 | JGI IMG/M metagenome (GOLD analysis project Ga0114930, IMG submission 87300) | Deep subsurface microbial communities from Anholt, Denmark to uncover new lineages of life (NeLLi) - Anholt_01485 metaG | ecosystem: Environmental > Aquatic > Marine > Oceanic > Sediment | place... | reverse complement strand
CCTTGAGGGAAGAGTTCATACAGCTCGGTAATTTTACACCTGAGCCTCTTCTATTCAACCAGAGATTAACTGAATGGCTTATCGAATATGACTTTAACCGTCCCCATCAATCCCTGGGTTATCTTTCTCCTATAGAGTACCTCAATAATTATCAAAAAGTGTTACCTATGTCGCCAGCGAGTACATGGACTTGACAGTTGTTTCTTTTTAGTATATAACATTCCCAAAAGGAAACAAATCATATTTTCTTACGATGTTATTAATGACGTAAGACCTCTAGATGGCGGTTGCGGTGTCTAGGCCCAAATATTTCTAAACCTTGCGCCAAGGAAAAGAGGCACAGTGCTTCTTTCTCAGCATTTAGTGAAGGATGAAGGGCAACCGAACATGCCAGAGACCGCCAGGAAGCACTTCTTGACCAACATGAGAGAGAAGAAATGATTTTCGTGTTAAAAGATGAGATGGAATTTATTTATGGTAATAAGACTTACTTGGTTAAAGAGGGGGATAGTCTTTATTTCCAAGCTAGCATTCCGCATGGAGAAAAAAACTGATTGAGGGAAAATCAGTCAAATATTTAACGGTCTTTACGAATGGATAAATGTTGTTTTAGGAAAGGCTTATCTTCCATCAATTGTTCAAGAGATGCAGAATAATAATGGGGAGATTTATAAACTTTCTTTGTTGTCAGAGTCTGGCTGGGATGGATTTGCTATGATTAAGAGACCTCTAATGGTCGCGTAACCAGGAGAAGGTGTATGGAGAAGTTCATCAATAGTCCTAGTAATGTGGCAGATAGAGCACAAAGAGTTCCGTTTGTTTCATCTCGTTCAGTAGACGCAATTGCTCGTGAGCTGAAAAAGAAAGGGGTCGATGTGCTTAGTTTATCAGGTGCACCTTGGCAGCTTCCACCCGAACACATACTACAAGCAGCTAGAGACGCTACTAAGGAAAATGTACATCCTCCCTCTCAAGGCATACCAGAATTGCGTGAAGCTATCTCAATGAGACTCGAAAAAGAAAGCCGGATGAAAATAGACCCTGAGACTGAGATTTTGGTAACCAATGGAGGTATGCAGGCTCTTTATGTTATATTTACAGGCCTCATTAACCCCGGCGAAGAAGTTCTCATACCATCGCCGTGCTTCTTCTTTAACGGCATTATCGAACTTGTGGGAGGAATACCAAGATACTGTCCTAATGAGGAGGATAATAACTTTGCCTGGGATATTGGAAAGCTAGAGAAACTAGTATCTTCTAAAACCAAGATCCTTGTCGTTAATACACCTGTTAATCCTACCGGTTATGTCGCTACCAAAGAAGATTTGACGCAAATTGCAAGAATAGCCAAAAAGCACAATATCCTTTTAATATCTGATGAGGCTTATGATAAGCAGGTTTACGATGGCTATAAACATTACAGTGTTGGATCGTTGCCGGGAATGAAAGAGCGAACCTTAACGGTTAAAAGCTTTACGAAAAGCTATGCGATACCTACCTGGCGCGTTGGATATATTGTTGGAAATAAGGATATAATCAAACAATTAAGGAAAATTCATGAGTGGATGGTTCTCTGCTGTAATTATGTGGCGCAGAAGGCAGCTACTGCTGCTTTAACTGGTCCTCAAGGCTGGGTAGAAGACATCAGACACGATTTTGAGAACAATCGCAATTTTGTTTATGCCGCTATATCCAAAATACCTGGAATCTCCTGCGTCAAGTCAAAGGGAGGTCCGTATATCTTCCTGAATATATCGGGCCTTAACATGGGACCAGAAGAATGTTCAAAATACCTGCTCAGAGAATTTGGTATACCAGCTGAGTCAGGATCATATTTTCAGTCAAAGAGTCACGTTCGAATACCCTTTGGTGGTGCGGACGAGACACTCCATAAGTTCGTAGATAGACTGAAAGTTGCAATCGACAAGTACTTAAGGAAAAGTGGATCTATCAGCTGATTTTCTTAAACCATGTGAGCTCGGAACATGAAAATAGCATAATTTAAGTCATTTAGATAAGAAGAGTGAAAAGATGGAAATTTAAAAGGAAAGGAATACTTTAATCAGCTTTATCGGAATAGGACTCTCGTATTCTATGGCTAAAGGATAGACTCACTATACAAAGAGTTTGTAAAAGGTGAGAAAATATCAAATAGAAAAATCAAAATGAGATGTTCAAAGAAGTCGTAGATTTAACTCATTTAGTTTTTGATGGTGTACCTCAATATCCTGGTGATCCGGAGATCCAGTTTAAACAAATTAGATCCGTATGTAAGACTGGTTACAATATACATCGGATAGAGATAGGTTCTCATGCTGGTACCCATTTGGATGCTCCTTATCATGTGAATGAAAAAGAAAAGACTGTAAATGAACTTGATCTAACAAAATGCATTGGAGAGGCACAGGTCATCGACATACCTCGCAGAAAATTCGCTAATTCCATAAGGGTAAAAGACCTTGAACCATATTCTGACAAAACAGGAGAAGGAGTTCGATTACTTATCCGAACTGGATGGGACAGGATGTTCGGTAAAAAAGAATTCTTCAGCAGTAATTCACCCCACCTCTCGATCGAAGTAGGTCAATGGCTGGTGAAAAGAAAAATCTGGCTTTTGGGCTTAGACTTTGCTTCTCCTAATCTCAAGAGTCCTGAAGAAAACCTGAAGCTACACAGATTATTCTTAAATAATGGAGTGGTTCTGGTGGAATCACTTAATAACCTTGAGAAATTGAAAAAGAAGGTGTATTTGGTTGTATTGCCGTTGAAGCTAAAGGGTTTAGATGCGTCTCCGGTGCGAGCTATCGCTTTGCAAGAGTGATTGATATTTAGTTACTTTATACTATAGATAGAGAAAAATGGCAACAAATTAAAGAGGAACTTAGATGAAAGCAGCGGGTTTGACCAAAAAACGAAAGATTGTGATTACAGAGACCGAAAAACCCAAACCTAAATCAGAAGAAGTTTTAATTCAAACAAAAGTCGTAGGAATATGTGGAACTGATTTAAGTATCTATAAGGGGGAACATCCACAAGCTGAATTACCCATGGTAATGGGACACGAAGCGGCCGGGGTAATAATGAAACTAGGTAGTAGTGTTGATGTCTTCACCAAAGGTGAGAGAGTAGTGGTTGACCCCGGATTATCATGTGGAAAATGCTGGTTTTGTAGAAGGGGCTCTTACTATCAGTGTGACAATTTAGAAACTATAGGAGTAAATGCTGATAAAGGTGCCTTCGCTGAATATTTCACTGCTCCAGCTGCAAATTGTTATAGACTTTCTCAAGTTATGTCTTGGGAAGAAGCAGCATTTGTTGACACTTTGGCTTGTTCTCTTCATTCCATGAACCTGCTTTCCTCTGAATGGGGAGAAATTATAGCTGTGCTTGGACCGGGTGCTGCTGGATTATGTTTTATTCAGCTAGCTAAACTCAGGGGAGCCCGAAAGGTAATTCTTACAGGTACACGTTCAGAACGATTATCTTTGGGGAAAAAACTGGGATCGGATGTTGTCATTAACATTAAAGAAGAGGACGATGTTGTTGAGAAAATTCGTAAAGAGACAAATGGCCGGGGGGTAGATTTAAGTATCGTAGCCTGTGGAGCTAGTCAAGCGGTGAGAGATGCTATTTCTATGACCAGAAAACAGGGTAGAATTATAATTTATGGGGGCTTTACTAAACCAGTTGATACGATAGATGTTGAAGCCATACAGATGAAAGAATTAACTGTTTATGGTTCTGCAGGAGCAAGTTGGGCATATGATGCAGCCATTAGCTTAATATCGTCAAAACGAATAAAGGTTAAACCTATGATTACTCACAGATTTAAGCTGGAAGACCTTGAAAAAGCGTTCGAGATTGTGGAAAAGAGAAAGGAAGGCTATGTAAAGGGAGTGGTGATAAAGTATTGAAAAAAATAAGACATGTTATCATTAGTAGTGAAGTTAGATCCTTGGCAAGAAAAGAGCTAAAAATAGGGCCAGAGGGAGGTGAGAAGTAGGTAGGCTGTTAGCTTATGACAAAGGAGAGCTTTCCAAAGAGAGAAATGTTGAAAGATTAGTCTCTCTTTTGGGAGCTTTCCACCAAAAAATGAACGATGTCGGAGGAGAGGGGAAATGCAAAAATTTACATTTGACTTAGCTAAGTTCATTCCATTCAGGGATGTGCAGGTGTGCAACAGAGTGAGAAAGATAAGAAAAGAGGAAATTTCCAATCATCCTAATCCTGATTTTAAAATCAGGATTATTGAGGAACTCAAGGATTTTTACTTTGAGTTTGCTCTAGATATAGTGAACCGAATAAAAGAGACCAGAGAAAAAGATGAGAGCCTTATTATAATTCTTCCTGCAGGCCCAATGCCTCAATACAGAATCTGTGCTCGCCTGATCAATGAGTTGAAAATCCCCTGCCGCCATGTTCATACCTTTAATATGGACGAGTTTGCCAACGAAGATGGGGAAACTGCCCCTGAAAGTTGGCCAGGTTCTTTTAAAAGAGCAATGAGGGAAAATCTTTTCTCTCTTATAGATGAAGATTTGAGGATGCCGGAGAGACAAATTCATTTTCCCTCTCATAAAAACATTCAAGATTATGGAAAGATGATAGAGGATGTGGGAGGTGCCGATGTTTGTTATGGGGGAATCGGTTGGTGTGGACATATTGCTTTCTGGGAGCCTCATTTAGGGAAAGAGTTTGGAGATGATATTGAAGCCTATAAAAAGGCAAGTGCTCGCATAGTGGAACTACACCCAATAACTATAATACAAAATGCTCTCACCTCATTTAGTGGAGATTGGTCCTCTGTGCCTCCCAAGGCAGCAACTGTTGGACCTGCTCAAATTATTGGAGCAAAATATAGAAGCTTCTGGCTTGATGGATATCTGGGAGGGGGATTATCCTGGCAAAGATTTATCGCACGACTTGCCGCCTACGGTCCAGTAAATACATTAGTTCCAGGGTCAATCCTTCAAACTGTTCCTACCTCTTACACTCTTTTGGGTGGAGTAGCGGATAACTGTGAGACAAATATAAGATAGACAAGATAAATTAAGGTTATCTTATGGCAGAAATAGAATTCTTTCGGAAAAAGAATCAATGATTTCTAGGGTTGGGTTATGCTGTGTATTTAAGTTGATACGGAGTGCCTAAATAGTTACAAAATTACCTTGTCAGGTGGGTTGTTTGACATTTTTGTGCGCTGAAGTAGATTGAAAATACAAGAAGAGGAGTTCTTAAACTGCCTCAAGTAGGATCTACAAAAGGTAGGTAAGTTGTGTAAAAATATGATATAAAAAGGAGAAAAGCTAGTGGAAGTTGGAGTACAAAGAAGAGGTTCTGTTTTAAAAAGACTGGGAGGTTCTCTTCTGGGATGTAAAGAGATCGGGGCGGTGGTCTCCTTCGGAATAGTTTTTCTCTCCTTTTCTTTGCTTATTCCCGATAAGTTCTTGACTTTGAGAGCTCTTGAGTCATTACTCGTGGTGGCTACAAGAACCGGTCTTCTGGCTATAGGTATGAGTCTTTTATTGATTTCCAGGGAAATCGACCTTTCGGTAGGCTCTATATATGCATTTATTCCGTGTGTAGCAGTTTCACTTATTATCTATGTGGGTTTACCTGAGATAGTGGCTTTTGCTCTCGCTTTAGGAGTAGCTATTCTTATGGGACTTCTCAATGGGGTTATAACTACAAAAGTGCCTCTTCCCTCTTTTATAACAACCTTGGGCTTTATGATGGTTTGGAGAGGAATAGCACTTGGTATCTGGCTTGCATGGCCGATGTCTTATGAAGGCACCTCTTTATTTATGTCTATAGTTGGAGGGAAGTTTATAGGGAGAGTCTTTAATTTTTCAATTGTTTGGCTCTTACTGGCAGCTATTTTTCTGTGGTTTCTCTTAGAGAAAACAGATTATGGCAACTGGGTATATGCTACTGGAGACAAAGAGGAATCAGCAAGGGCATTGGGTGTTAATACACAGAAAGTGAAAATAATAAATTTTGTCATTTTGGCATTTTTAACAGGAGTTAGTGGACTAGTTCAGTTCAGCCGATTAGGACTGGCAATTGCTACGGAGGGAGTTGGGTTAGAACTCGAGGCAATCGCTGCTGCAGTAATAGGAGGAACTTCTCTTCTTGGAGGATATGGAACTATCTGGGGAGCGATCTTGGGAATATTACTTATCTCAATGCTAACAGTGGGAGTTATTCTGGCAGGGATCTCTACCTATTGGTATAGATCACTTATTGGAGGGATAATTATCTTAGCAGTAGCAATTAATAGAAGGTTATTAAGGTAAGAAACTGATGGAAGCGAAGAAAAGACCTTTATTAGAGATAAGGAATGTGAGTAAGAGTTTTAAGAAAATTAGAGCATTAAAAAATGTGAGTTTTGTGGTTTATAAAAAAGAGATTATTGGATTGGTGGGAGATAACGGAGCGGGAAAATCAACATTGATAAAAATTATCGCGGGAGTATTTCCTCCTGATGAGGGGGAGATATGCTTTGAAGGTAAAAAGGTACAATTTTCCTCTTCCAAGAAAACAAGAACTCTTGGAATTGAAACTGTCTATCAGGATCTTGCCTTATTTGAGAATATGAACGTCTGGAGAAATATCTTTTTAGGGAAAGAATTGGGTGAATGTATTGGGCCAATTAAATTTCTCGACAGTCGAAAAATGGGGAAGGAGTCCCGCACCATCGTGAAAAAAATTGGTTTAACCCTGCCATCAATAGAAGCTTCTATAAGAACCTTATCCGGGGGAGAAAGACAATCATTGGCTATAGGGAGATGTCTACATTTTGGTGCCAAGCTTTTACTCTTAGATGAACCTACTTCTGCCTTATCTATTAAGGAAACCGAAAAGGTTTTAGAATCCATTAAAAAAGCAAGAGATTTAGGTTTCTCAATCATCTTTATAACTCATAACCTCTACCACGTTTATCCTGTTGCAGACAGATTCATTGTCCTGAGCCATGGAGTAAAAACAGGAGATGTTAAAAAAGAAAAGATAATAATAGAAAAACTTGCTGAAATGATCCGTGGTCATACCTTAGTGTAATTTAGGTATTTGAAGTAAGAAGCTCTTTCTATAAGAGGCAAAAGCTGGGGTCAAAAGGCTGAAAGGGTGTGAAAAAAGAGAAACGCCGACACAGCTTGGAGCAAAAGAAAGTTCATGGGTAAAGGGCACTTTCACAAAAATTGGGTGTATTTAATGACATGGTTCAATCTTCTGTGAAGTTGTCTAGTTCTTTGTCATAATTATTATACACTTTTGTTGACAATTGCCCTCCTATACGAGTATAATGTAAATGTGCAGGAATAAATTATGGGAGGTCTCAATTGAGCTTTAAACCTATCCCTGTTGAGAAGAAAATTGAAGCAGTATCCAGAGTAATAGCAGGAGAGAAGATACAGCCGGTAGAGGAGAGAAATTGGAGTTCATAGAGCTTCTGTATACACCTGGAGGGAAAGGACATTGGCTGTTTTGGGGAAAGCTTTAGAACCTCGTAAACGAGGGCCTAAATTTAAACATCCCCAAAAGACACCTGAGGAGAATCTAAGAGAGAAAATAGATAGGCTAAAGGACTACCTTGAGGAAAAAGAAAAGGATATTCTCCTATCCAACTTGAGGGGTTAAGTATATCCTTGAACGACTGGTCTGATCTTCTCTACTCAGAGGATAAAACCAGTCTAAAAGAGACTCTTTTCTTCTCCGGGAGGGCAAAAGAGGCGATTTTCTCAAGAAACGTCCCTTGACAAAAAAAAATGTGTTAACAATTAGTAGTGAAGTTAGATCCTTGTTAAGAGAAGAGCTAAAAAATAGGGCCGGGGGAGGTGATAAGATTAAGAAAATAAATAGGCCCATTAGCTTGGGAAGGGAAGGCTTTCCAAGAAAGAAAGTGTTGAAAAATTATTTTCTCTTTTGGGAGCTTTCCACAAAAAAATGAACGATGTCTATTTAATCTTTGAAAGGAGAGCAAAATGAAGAAAAGAAGATATTTAAGCCTCGCTGTTGCGTTATTAGTAGGTTTAATTATCTGTAGCGCCGTGGTCTGGCCCAGTATGGCAGCAGAGAAAAAATACCACTTTTTTGTGGCAACCCACGCTACTCCTCATCCTTTCTGGGATTGTGTTAAAAAAGGAGCAGAAGACGCGGCAAAATTGTTAAATGTGGAACTTTCATTTCCTTTTATGGAAGTCTACGACATTAGCAAACAGGTGGAATTCATCAGATTGTCTTTGGCAGCCAAGGTAGATGGTCTAGTAGTGAGCTGCGCAGAGCCAATGGCCTTAAAACCTCTTATTAAAGAGGCCCGAGATAAGGGAATTCCGATAATAGGTATCGATACCCCCGATCCTACAGGAGAAACGCCCTATATGAGTTATATTGGTGCAGATTATTATCTACAAGGGCGTGCTACAGGGAAGCGTCTTGCAACTATGTTATCTTCTGGAGATTCTGGAGTTGTGTGTATTGGTGAACCAGGACACTCAGGTTTAGAAGCGAGAGCTAAAGGTATTAAGGACGTATTGGCTGAGGTAGGCATAAAGACAGATAAACTTGATACTGGGGCAGATATGACCAAAGCATTGGAGATTATCAAGAGCTATCACGCAGCTCATCCTGAGACCAAATTCATTGCAGGGCTTGATGCTTACACCGGTTATTTTGCGGGTGTGTATGTGCAGACAGAAGGCCTTAAAGGTAAAGTAATAGCTGCTGGTTTTGATGTCAGCGAACCTGTAATGAATCTAATCAAGAAGGGTTACTTGGATTTCAGCGCTGCTGACCAGCCATATGCGATGGGGTTTTTTAGTATGTGCCAGTTATATGCGTTTAACACAGGTGGAATCACTCCAATGGATATGAACACTGCTGCAGGATTTGTAGATGCAGATAATGTAGATAAAGAAAGCGAGTTTGCTGAAAAAGGATACCGTGGCTAATTGACTTTACAGTAGAAGTTTTCCAGCTGAATTGCCGGGTTATATTTTCAAAGAAGATGCATTCTCTTTTGATAAGGATGCATCTTCTCATATTTATGTTAATTCCAGCTTTTAGAAGACAAAAACAAAGAGAAATCTCAAGTTAAGTCGCTAAGTTTTCGCTTTTAGGCATCCAACGGTAAGGAAATAATAAAAAGGAGATAGATACGATGCGAAACCCAAAGGTAGGTTTTTTTGCTGCCTCGTGTCCCCAGCACGTTAGGGGAAAGGATAGTCTAGGAAATCCTATGATAGATAGGAATCTTATAGGTAAGGCTCACCAATTTTTGATAAATCAGGGTTATAATGTAGTCTATTACAGCGAAAAGGGGATAATCGACACCTCAGAAAAAGCTTGGAGTGCTGTACAGAGATTTTTATCTGGAGAGGTAGATTGTATAATCATATATTACGCTGGTTGGCTTTGGATAACTCATTATATGCAGGCTATCCGTAAAGCCAACATACCTGTCCTTGGCTGGTCCCCGAATACACCCCAAGGATGGAGTTTGAACAATGTTGGCGTAGTTAGAGGTGCTATGAGGGAATGGGGTATACCTTACAAGGGAGTGTGGGGACTTCCCGGGGAACCTTTCGTAAAAAATAGAATAAATGATTTTGTTAAGGCAGCAATGGTTAAAAATGTTTTGGAGCACTCTAAATTTGGAATGATAGGTGGTACCAGTATGGGAATTGCTTGTGGATTTGCCGATTTCAATGAGTGGGGCAGAAAATTTGGCATCTTTACCGAGCACACCGATGAGCTAGTCATAGTAGAAGAAGCTCGGGCCATGCTTAAACAAGAGGTGGAGAAACTATATAAGAGATTAGAGAAAGATTACGGTTCTGTTCCCCCATTGGATGAGCCCACTGAGCGCTCAATACGTCATTATTTGGGCTACAAAAAGGTTATAGAAAAAAACAATTATGATTTTTGTGCCCTTAAATGTACCTTTGATGCATCTAACTATTACGTATCAGCTTGCCTATCCCAAGCTTTACTTGCTAAAGAAGGATTCGTTAGTTCATGTGAGGGCGATTGTTATGGAGCTTTGACCGAGAGAATCTTCTCTATTCTAACTGACGAACCTTTCTTCATGGCTGATGTCCAGCACATAAAAACAAAGGAAAATATTGCTGTCTTAGTAGATGACGGCACTGCTAATCCTAGGCTGGCTCGTTGTCAGAAAGATGTTCTCCTCAAGCCTCAGTGGACAGGAGAAGCAGAATCAGGCGGATTAAGCATAAGCCTTATAGCTAAGCCAGGTGAAGTTACTTTAGCTCGGATCTGTCGAGTGGGTGAGGGTAGGCATGTGTGTCTCATCGCTCGGGGAGAAACCTTCGAGATCCCCAAAGAAAAACTGGCAAAATACTGTGGATGCGGCTTCCCTAATTGGCCTCATGCTTTTGTAAAACTCGAAGGCGATCCGATTAGATTTGTCGATGAGATGAATGTCGAATATATACATATGATTTACGGGGATCTAGTGGATCCACTAGTAGAAGTATGCAAGCTACTTAAAATCGAACCTATGGTGATAGCACCGCGTTAAGAATATACTTAAATTTCTAGCCCAACTTTCATACTTAAATAGCAAAATTGGGACTTTTTTAAATAGCTGGGTAATCAAAATCCTCTATTTTTCCTATCTCTTCTTTTTTCGAAAAATCTCAACATAGTGACGAATGAACTGGCAAACTACCATAAACAGGAGTTTTTTCCTGACAATGTGGAGGTTGGGCTGACCGCGTCATATCCTGTAATGTTTGTTTTGGTAGAAAAGCTATCAGCATTACCTATTAGGCACACAGGATAATTGAACACTATCCAAATCTTAGTATTTTTAGACTTCGGGTAGTAAAAGTGCAAAAATTCGGCTACGTATCCCGTTAGTGCTCATTTTGTTTGAGGAGGTATCTCAAATTTCTGGTAAAATTAGTTCTGATCAGACACTGGAGGGTCGTAAAGCTTTACTTGATGGCTGGGGAGGACGTCCTGGGATAATAGTTACCAGAGCAAAAGGTGCCAAACTCTGGGATAGTGAGGGAAAAGAGTACATCGACTGCACTTCCCAGGCTTTCTCTCTTAACATAGGAGCCAATCATCCCCGGGTAATAGAGGTGGTGAAGAAACAACTGGAAAAAGCTACCCACATTGCTTATCACTTAGATAGTGTTCCCCTGCTTCTTTTTACTAGAAAATTAGCCCAGATTGCTCCCGCTGATCTTAACCGGGTTAATTTCTGTTTGGAAGGATCGTTAGCCTCAGAAAGTGCCATGAAACTCGCCATGAAAAATCGAGCTGGTTGCAAGTATTTTATCGCCTTCGAGCATGGCTATCACGGGAGAAATCTTCCCACTATGGCTGCCTCCTGGACCACTCCAGAAAGTCCTTTCTCTTACTTTAAGAAAAACGTAATCCAGGTGCCAGAGGCTTACTGCTATCGTTGCAAATTTAACCTCAGCTACCCCTCCTGTAATCTTGAGTGTGCCCGCTTTTTGGAAGAGACTATTGATAAAGAGAAAGATGCCGGAATAATTGCGGTGATGATGGAACCTGTTCAGGGCAACGGAGGACAGATCTCTTTCCCGCCTGAGTTTCACCGGGAGGTAAGAAAGATCTGTGATCGCCAGGATATCCTTCTCATTTGGGATGAGATCCAGACCGGTTTTGGAAGGGTGGGGAAGATGTTTGCTGCTGAACTTTATCAGGTTGTTCCTGATATTTTAGTTTTTGGTAAAGCAGTTGCTGGAGGATTCCCCTTAGCCGGT
>Ga0114930_10004508_pt1 | contig 11760 bp, 13 predicted proteins | sample AnhtaG_FD_87300 | JGI IMG/M metagenome (GOLD analysis project Ga0114930, IMG submission 87300) | Deep subsurface microbial communities from Anholt, Denmark to uncover new lineages of life (NeLLi) - Anholt_01485 metaG | ecosystem: Environmental > Aquatic > Marine > Oceanic > Sediment | place... | reverse complement strand
TGTAACGGCCATCTTTGCTGTTTTCTATTTTCGGGCGTCTTGTACGGAAAGAGTGTGCAAGATTATTTGCTTTTTTTTCAGATTTACATTTGACTTGGAATCCGTTAAGGATTCCTTTGGAAACCAGCATGAGTTTCCTATGTCGTTGACCATAGGCGACATATTTGTCGAAGGTTCCAGGTTTGTATTTTTTTAATTTAGGGCGTTTTGACGATTTTTTCACCACAGTGCTGAGTTCAATATTATCTGATGTGACAGTCTTCCTCAGATTTACATTCAGCATGAATATCAGGGTGCTCTATTTTTTTATTTTTGTAATATTTTCTTTTCAGCTTTTCTTAATTCATTGTCGAGATCGTTTTCTATATCTTTTGAAAGTGGAGTTGGTTGATGTTTTGCTAAGATCTCTTTTGTTCTTTCATTAGCTCTTGTCGCTAAGTCTTTTGACCCTGTTTTCTCCCAAGTGCTTCTAGTTTGCCTATCTAGAAGTTTAGGCATCCAATGTTCTTTCTTAAAGAACTTCAAGGTATGTTCTTGTGTCATAAATTGTCCGCCAGGTCCTACTTTATCTATGACATCTAAAGCTAGTGATTCATCTGTTACTTCTACTCCTTTTAATATATAGGAAATCATGGAGATGATTTCGTCGCATATAGTGATTAGCTCTAGGCTTCCCGTTAGACCAAAATTCAGGAAAGAGCCAACATCATGTATTAAATTTGCTCCACTAGATGCTGCTGCAAAAAGACTTAGACTCGCCTCTAGTGTGGCTTGACCATCTAAAACTTTTGAATCTGAACATCCTCCTGTGCTCCAAATTGGAAGTTCATAGTGCCTCCCAAGTTGAGCCATTGCTAAGTTAACAATCATCCATTCTGGAGCTCCATAAGAAAAAACTCCAGTTCTTTGATCCATGTTTGTTGTATCTGCACCATAAATGAATCGGGCACCTTTCTTACTGAACTGTGCAATTACATTCCCGCTTAGAGTTTCGGCGTTGGATTGAACTATAGCCCCTGCCATAGTTGCTGGTGCTGTTGAGCATGATGCTGGTGATGGAATATATACTATGGGTAGTTCTGCTTTTGCAAATTCTATAAGATTTCGTGTATGTTCTCTGCCATGCGTTAAAGGTGAGATAGGCTCACTATACATTCCTAAAATCGGTCTATCTTTCAGTTTATCTCGTCCACCGACTACTGAGGCTGCCATGTTAATCAAATGAGTTGCATCTAAACCAAAGTCCACAACCATAATTGGTTTTTCTGTGTTTTTTAGTGATGCATGAAGGTCGTGTAAGGGCATGACTGGTTTGGGCACGTCTTGGGCTGTGAAGAGAGGCATTACAAAATCTATATTGGATAGTGCATCGGCAAGTTTGGTTGCATTAATAATATCAGTCTTCGTTGAAGGTCTTATCGATCCTGTTTTATAATCAAGAATGTTTATAGCGCCTTCTCCGAGACCAAAATTCACTCTTTTTCCTTCAAGTTTTAAATCAAATTTCTTGTTACGACCTGCAAATTGTACTGTTCTTGCAGAATATTTTATTGCATCTTCCACGATATGTTTTGGTATTTTTACGATTTTTGTTGAAAAATTAACATCAGCACCAATACTGTTCAATAATTCTAGAGCTTTTTCCTCTTCTACCCTAACGCCAGTTCTCTCAAGAACCTCTAAAGTGGCTGTGTGAATACGATAAAGTTCATCTCTAGAGAATATTTCGAAAATTCCAATTTTAGGCGATTCTATCATTTTTCATCGCTCACTAATATCTAGTATTTTCTTCACAAGTCTAACAGCTTCAGATGCATTATCGGCAAAACCGTCTGCACCTATTTCCTTAGCCCACTCTTCAGTGACAGGTGATCCTCCAACTATCACTTTGACTTTGTCGCGCAGGTCTTTCTTTTTAAGAGCTTCAATAGTTTCTCGTTGCATTGGCAAAGTTGTACTTAGTAAAGCTGACATTGCGACAACATCAACATTACCGTTCTTTACAGTCTCGATGAATTTCTCAGCAGAAACATCAACACCAAGATCCAATATTTCAAATCCGGCTGTGAAAAGCATCGAAGCGACTATGCTTTTTCCAATATCATGTATGTCTCCGGCTACTGTTCCTATGGCAATTACACCAAGGGATTTTTCTTCAGAACCAATTTTTTCCAATAAAGGTTTAAGATATTCTGATATCACTGTCTTCGCAGCTTCGCCAGCACTCACTAATTCTACAAGAAAGAATTCTCCACTCTCAAATTTGTCTCCTACCTCACGAAGGGCAGCTGTTATCGCATGGAGAAGTTCTTGGGGATTTTCACCCTTGTCAAGGCTTGTTTTAGTAGTCTGGATTAGTTTCTCTCGATCAAGAGTTAGTAAAGCTTCTTTGATGTCATGTGCAGTTTCAGACATTTGAATCAACAAAATGTGTATTTTATAAAGCGGAATTGTTTTTCTAATGATGATTTCATTCATACTTAAATTGTTTGCAAATTTTTTATCAGATTAACTTTGTAAATTATCCCACTCTTGGTCCAATCTTTAATCAGATTTATTGTTGCCAAGAAACTATGACTGGATGAGAAGCTTCAATCAGTTAATGAAAAAATAGAGACTAGAAAAATCTTTTAAAGGGCCTAACGGTTCTTTCTGGTTTACAGGTAGATCTAGCTTGGTAAATGAAAAATATGAAAAATTTATCAGAGAACAATTCGACGAACTCAAAAGAATAAATTACGCTCCTCATTTTAGAGTTCTAGCTGGTCCAGACGATACAAAATCAAATCTAGACGGCCAAGAAATTCTAGTTCTTTGTGCTAACAACTACTTAGGACTGGCCAATCATCCTGAAATGAAAGAAGCTGCGATAGCTGCAATTAAAAAATATGGAGCTGGGATGGGCACTGGAAGAAAAATTATGACTTTTGATATACAAGAGGAACTCGATGAGAAATTAGCAGAATTTAAGTCAGCTGATGCTGCTTTAGTTTACCCCACGGGTTATACAGCAAATATGGGTTCAATCTGGTGTGTGATGGCAGAAGGCGATACGATAGTAAGTGATGAACTGAATCACGCAAGTATAATAGACGGATGCAGAATGGCGAGAAAAACTAATCGCATAATCTACAAACATAATGATATGGAAGATCTTGAAAAGAAACTGAAAGAAAGTACGAAAACACGTGAGACCGGTAAAACTATGATAATCACTGATGCAGTTTTCAGCATGGATGGTGATATTTGTCCTCTTCCAGAAATTATAGAATTAGCCGAAAAATATGATGCGTTTACGTTTATTGATGAAGCTCATGCTTCAGGTGTACTCGGAAAGAACGGAAGAGGAACATGCGAACATTTCAATGTTGAAGGGAAAGTAGAAGTTCAAATGGGTACTCTGTCAAAGGCATTAGCAACTGTTGGCGGATATATTGCTGGAAGTGAAGAACTAAGATACTACCTTTATCGTCGTTCGAGACCTTTTTGTTTCTCAACGGGATTCCTTTCACCAGGAGAATGTGGAGCCGCATTGAAAGCTGTAGAAATACTCAAACGAGAACCAGAACGTGTTGAGAGACTACGTGATAATACAAAATATTTCAAGAAAGAGTTACAAGACTTGGGCTTCAATACGGGTGTCAGTCAAACACCTATAACTCCTGTAATAGTGGGAACTCCTGAGAAAGCACAATCATTAAGCAAACTACTTTACGAGAAGGAGAAAATATTCTGCGGAGCTATTAGCTATCCGGTTGTGCCTAAAGGTACCGATAGAATAAGATCGATAGTCAATGCCCATCATACTAAAGAACAATTGGATTATGCAGTTGGGGGATTCGAAAGAGTAGGAAAAGAATTAAAAATAATATAGGTATTTCAACGTGAACATCTTAAATATCTGATGTTCACGACTTCTTTTTTTAATTTATTAATATTCTTAATCCTGATTTATGTTTAAACCGTTCTATGTGTAAAATAGTATCTATTGTGTACTATTCGTTTTCCACTCTAACTTCTTTAGAATTGATAATAACGGAAATCTTAGAGATCAAATTACTTTTTTAAAAATATGTTTTGTGAAACTTTGAAAAGCATGAAGATGTTTTATGGAAATAAGTTCATTTTCAAGTTCTGAGATTCTTTTAAGAGCTCTCCTTAGTATATCTCTGAGAATTAAGGAAGAATCACTCGAACCTGAATTTGAGTAATTGGATTCAAGTAAGTATGAAAGCTCTGAGTGGATCGGAATGTTATTGGGTATTTTAAATTTGGATTGATAGTTTAATCTTCTTTTATCAAATCTTTTGTCAACAATATCGTCCATCAATTGGTAGGATAATCCAATGAGTCTTCCCAAATCAAGAAATCTATTGGTTTCGTAAGGAGATTTATTGGCAAGTGCGGCGGCAATTGATGTTGCTATTCCAAATAGCGATCCACTTTTTAGTGTACACATAATTAGATAATCATCTATGGCGATCTCAGTATCATGCTTATTCTCGAGAGTTGCTCCCTCAGAAAGATCCACTAACATCTGAGAGACAAGTTCTTTGATTTCTTTTTTTTCGTAGCTTAATAGTAATTTGATACCGATTGCTGATAATGTAAGTCCTATTCCGATTGCTAATCCTGTTCCATAGCTCCGATGTAATGACAGTTTTTCTCTTCGCTTATATTCTTCGTCTATTATGTCATCAAAAATTAAAGAAGAATCATGAACTAATTCGATACCAACAGCTGCGTCGATCAATTCGGTCAAGTCTAATCCAATGCTTTCTCCAGTCACTAGAAGGAGGGTTGGTCTGTATCTTTTGCCTATTGTACTTATTTGATCATCAACCAAGTCTATCTGATTTAGACGAGTAGATTCCTCTGATAATATTTCATGCATCCTGTTGTTAATCAATTCTACTTTGCCTGTAAACGTAATGTGTTGTCTACTCAAGAGAATTGTCTCCTCATTTGGTGTTGGATTCGTTCTCATATATTTTCATAAAAATTTCATTTTTATCATAGATTACCTGAACATGTTATGATTAGTGATGCTCGTGAGTTTCATGATGATGTTCTAATTGATGTTCTTCATGGTCTTCGATCATATATTCAAATGGTTCTAAATGGGTTTGAACCTCATTCAGGTAAATTAAATTTTTATCGGAAGGAGGAAGTATATCCAACAACGTAAAAAGGCTCATATGTGGAATAATGATTCGTGCTTTGTGAAAAAGGGTTTGATCCTCTTTGCTGTTTAATAGGGCATCAATTGTTAAATCATTGACTTTAATATTTTTAGGAAGATTTTCTTTTAGATAGTTATACATTTGTTTTCTTGATTTTTTGTATTTCAATTTTAGAAAATCATAATTAAGATACATTATAATCTGATATACAATTTTTAGAAAAAGGTCTTCAGTACTTAAATGATTATAATATATATCAGAAATAAAGATATGGAATAAATCTAGTTCTGCTTTACTAAAAGATAATATGCCACTATACCATCCTTTAATATCTTTATGTCCAGATGTATAAAATTTTTCTTCATATCCTTTATGAATAACAAAAAAATAGGAATTCTTGATAATTATTATTTTATATTTTAGAGTGCTTACTCTTTTATCGGCTATGTTTTTCAAATAAAATTGAATAGCATCGATTTTTGAGGTCATTTCAGCTCAAATATTATATCATCTTTGAAGTTTTGTTTCTAAATTTGGCTGCTCTATTTGCAATAAGAACTGCAATAACTCCTGCTGCAACTCCCCCGTTGATGTTCACAACTGATAGTCCGAGCGAGCATCCTTGAAGCATAGCCATAAGGGATGCAATTCCTTTTTCACCAAATCCATATCCAACTGAGGTTGGTACACCTATTACTGGAATATTAACCAGACCTGATACAACAGATGGTAGAGCACCTTCCCGGCCTGCAATGGCAATTATGACATCCACATCTTTGCCAATCATACTTTTCAAAGGAGGAAAAAGTCTGTGAATACCAGCTACTCCTAAATCATAAGCGGTAATTGTTTGACAACCCATTTCTTCCGAAATAATTTTTGATTCTTCTGCGATTGGAATATCGGCAGTTCCGGCTGCCAAGATACCGATTTTGCCTCCAGTAGTATGAATGTGAAAATCCTTCATTTTTAGAATGCACATTCCAGCCTTCTGATGTATATTAATGATCGAATTCTTAGGGGCTGTTTTTCGTACAAATTCAAGTTGTTCTTTATTGGCTCGACTAATTATTGTTCTTCCTTTCTCTTTCAACATGCTTTTCGTGATATTTGATAGATCTTCGTTGGTCTTACCTTCAGCAAGAATTATTTCAGGTATTCCGCCCCTTAGATCTCTATTGATATCCAGTTTGGCAATATTACTAATTTCATCTATTGCCTGTGTTCTAAGCAGTTTTTCGGCATCATCTATAGAAATCGAACCTTTGATTAGTCTCTCTAAAATATCTCTCAACAATAATGCCTCATCGCGCATAAATTTTGGTAACTAATCTAATAATTTGGAATATTCTTGCCTTTACTGGTTTTGATTAGTTGAATAAATGTCTTAAGATTGTGTTTAATATCATCAATGTTCGATGATTCTTACTAAGCGATATTCTAGATCCTATTATTTATTCAATTTATTCGGAATAATTTTCCGTTTTAGAGTTTCATCTAAACTTCCGCTTCTATAACCCAGAAGATCGATTGTTATATAGTTGAAGCCTAACTCTTTTAATTTTTTATATATAATACCCATCTTTTTTTCATCGAAAATGAGTTTTCTTTCGTCTCTCCCTAATTCGATTCGGACAATATCTTCATGGTATCGTACTCTTACTTCTTTAGCATAAAGAATTTTTCTTATGAATTTTTCTGCTTCGGCAACTCGATGGATCTTCTCCTTTGTGATCTTTTGTCCGTACGGAAATCGAGACAATAAGCATGCCATAGAAGGTTTCTCTACGTTGGGTAAATTGAAAATTTTAGAAATTTCTCTTATATCTTTTTTTGTCAAACCCGCTTCAGCTAGAGGACTAAGAATTTTTTCTTCAATGAGTGCTAATGCTCCTGGTCTATGTGTTTAAGTCATCAAGATTTGTTCCATCTGCTATGATTTTCATATCATGCTTTTTTGCAATTTGTTTAAGTTTTTTGATAATATTTTTTTTGCAATAATAACATCTGTCAGGTGGATTTTGAGAAAAAATTCGGTTAGGAGTTTCACTCATATTCGCTGTTATGTGTTTTATCCCAATTTTCTTGGATATTCTTTTTGCGTCATCGATTTCTTCTTTAGGTAATGCTATTGAATCGACTGTTACTGCTAAAGCATTTTTTCCCACTGCTTTCTTTGCTAATAAAGCAACTAAGGAACTATCTATTCCACCAGACATGGTGACAAGTATTTTATTATGTCTTCTGAGATTCTCAAGGATTTCATCTATCTTATTTTTCAATATATTAATTTCAGTCTTGGAAATTCATTTTTTCTTCTTAGGCAAATATTTTGCACACCGAGTTAACCGTAATGGTTTAGTTTTCTGAGCATTCTTTTTGGTGCATATTATCTTATGGTGTAAATTGTATATCAATAATTAGTGCGTTAAAAATAAGCAGTAAAATGCTTTATTTTTTTAAGATTTTTAAGAATAGTTTTCTTGTTTCTAAAAAAATAAAAGAAAGAAGAGATTTTGAAAATCTAAATTTTTATTATTTCTTCTTTTCTAGTAGATTCTCAAAAGCTTCTTCATGTTCGATTTCTTCTGAAAGTATATGTTGAATGAGGTGAAATGTTCGTACATCCTTTGCATAACACGATGATACTTTGAGTAGAAGTTTATTATAACCCTCTATGGCACATGCCTCTGCAGCAGTAAGAGCATTAAGTATACCATCGATATCTCTTTCGTCTTTTGGGAATGTAATTTTCTTACAGTTCGCTATTTTTTGAAGATTCTCTGGTTCTCTCTCTGGTTCTCCACCCAACTCATATATTCTATCTGCAAGTTCAGATGAATGCTCGAACTCATCTTTTGATATTTTTTCAATTTCACATGTTATTGATGGAGAAGTTGGGCCTTCTGCATAGCTTGCAGCCCACGTGTAATAGTAAAAGGCTATCCATTCATCAGCATATAAGCTATTGAGATCTTTAAGTAATTCTTGAATGTCTAATTTTACTATATCTCTTGCCTTTTTTCCCATGAAAAACACCTTAGTGCTCTTCCAAAATTCATGAATAAAAGGATATCGAGCATTAATGATTGAAGTGTGTGCGCTAATGGTTTAAAAAGATCTTTTCAGTGTGGTGCACTAAAGCGCAAATTATTTATTTCAAATAAACGTCGATCATGAGATGGAAATTGATATTCGGGGTTTGTCATGGTAGAAATAGAAATAGGCAAAAATGCGCCAATTTTCACTTTAACAGATATTAATTTAAAAAAGATATCACTAACAAATTTCGAGAATAAGGTTGTCTTAGCTTTTTATCCTGGTGCATTCACGAGTGTTTGTACAAAGGAAATGTGTACCTTCCGAGACTCGCTTACAAAACTCAACGATATGAAGGCACAGGTGATTGGAATAAGCGTTAATGATCCATTCTGCAACAAGGCTTTTTCGGAAATAAACGGTCTCAATTTTAATCTTTTAAGTGACTATTCTCGAGAGGTCGTAAAAATTTATGGAGTAGCAGTTGAAGATTTTGCCGGATTAAAAGGCTATACTGCAGCGAAACGTTCGATTTTCATTATAGACAGCAAAGGTATAGTGCGCTACAAATGGATTACAGAAGATCCTGCAGTAGAGCCAAATTACGATGAAATCCTGAGTGAGCTGGAGAAAATTAAATAATCCAATTACATAACAGCGTTATATTTATATCAATCAAGAACGGCTTACGACAGCATTAATCCAAGATTACAGGGTATATGCTTTGACTGAAAATAAATCTGTGGTAGTCTATGGATGCTTTCATCCTAATTATGCTGAAGAGATAGAATATTTCAAGCAATGCAAAGTCTACAGCGTCCAGATAGAATCCACTTTACAATGTCAACAAGGCTGTCTATACTGTTACGCATCAGATGAAAATACTCCAATGAAAGAACTTCCAAAAGAACAGATATTAAGCGTCTTAGATTCGGCTGCGAAAATGGAAGTCCGAGCCATAGACTGGTTAGGAGGAGATCCACTGCTTAGAACCGATTGGTATGATCTGATGGAATACGCCACTAAAAGAGGTTTAAAAAATAACGTCTGGACAAGTGGGCTTCCACTGGCAGATATGGAGATAGCTAAGAAAGTTGTTAAAGTGACTGAAGGTGGATTTGTTTCAGTACATTTGGATAGTCTAAATGAAAATGTTTTCACAAAGTTGCACACTGGTGATGCTCGGCAGAAGATTGAGACTATATTAAAAGGAGCTGATAATATACAGTCGCTGGGCAAAAAACCTGAGAATATGGTAAACTGCATCACTTTCACTAAACTCGTGGCAGGCGAGGATGTAAAAAATACGATTAACTATTTTTTTAGAAAGAAAGGTATGAGAACCTGCTTGACTCAAATGTGCGAAGCTGGTCTTGCTAAGGAACATTCAGAATGGATCCCAACAATTGAGGAGATAAGAGAAGCATGCGATTCAAGGGATGTGAGCAACTATTCAAAATCTCAACCTTCGATGAGCACAATGGACGTCAATAAGTTCTACTGCGGTGGAATGATTTGTGTAACAATAGATGGCGACGTAACACCATGTTCTGTAATTAGAAAAGGATTTGGCAATATTAGTAAGAAACCTCTAGAAAAAATAATTAAAGAAAGTAAGGATCAACTTCTTCTAACTCATTTGAGAAATCAGAAAAATATGCCGGGACATTGCAGCAGTTGTGAGCATAATTCAGTTTGTTGGGGCTGCAGAGCAACAGCATATTATGATAAAGGAGATATGTTAGCACCAGATCCAAGGTGCTGGATAAATCCAGATAATCTAAAATAAGATTTCTATTTTTTTATTATCCTTATTCTAGAAGGAAAAATAATGAGTTTAGAAAAAGGTAAACGATTAGACTTCACCATTGGAGATGTAAATGAAGTCTATGAAGGTCCTGTAGGTATTCTATGGGAAATGTTTATGGGAGAACAAATTCACGTTGGCGGTGATAAAGAAACTGATGCACTTGCACAAAAGGCAGGAATCGCAAAAGATAACGTAGTATTAGATATATGCAGTGCTCTTGGTGGTCCAGCACGACATCTAGTAAAGAAGTATGGATGTCAAGTGACAGGATTAGACGCTACACAAAAGATGATTAGTGAAGCAATAAAAAGAACCGAAAAAGAAGGCCTAACTGATTCGATTACTTACAAACTAGGTAATGCTTTAGATATTCCCTTCAAAGAAGGAAGTTTCGATATAGTTTGGGGCCAAGATGCCTGGTGCTATATCACTGATAAAGACAAACTAATACAGGAATCATACCGAGTTTTGAAACCTCAAGGAATCATAGCTTTTACAGACTGGCTTCAAACAGGAAACATGTCTGCTGAAGAGTGGGAAGCTCTCAACAGTTTCATGGTATTCCCTTATATGGAAACCTTAGACGGCTACGAAGAGCTAATGAAAAAGACAGGATTCCAAATATTAGTGAAAGAAGACTTAAGCAAAGATTTCACTGAACATTGCCACCTTTACCAGAAGATGCTCCGAGAGAAATTAAAAGATGGAATACTGAAACAATACGGAGCTGAACTCTTTCAAGCTGCTGATGACGGCTTAGCAATGTGGGTAAAAGCAGCTGACGAAGGGAAAGTCGGGCGTGGAAGGATCATAGGTAAGAAAGGCTGATCAATATATCTAATTTTTTTATGTTTTTTTTAAGAATTTGGTAGCTTGGATTCCTAGGTGTAAATCTGAAACTTGTCTGTCCTCCTTTTTATTCGGAAAAAACCATGGATAATATATATGCCATTATGGATACAATGGTTAATTCTTAACTTTGCAGGTCCAGGATCATGGATTGGACCAACTGTCCTCAAACAACTTCTCGGTGGTCCAACAACTGATTTGAATATAATTTTCCCTATTACATGGGTCAGTGCAGTTTTTTCCTTTTTTGTAATTCTTTTGTTACTATGCAAAAGAACTTCTGCATTGAATTCTTTTATGATAGCTTCAGCTTGTCCATTTGGAGCCGCTTTCTTATTCGAATTCATATTCAGCATTATTGCGATGATGGTTCACGGGCACCCTATTTTACATGGTAATCCCTACAATATCGTTCTTGGAGTTTCCTGGTTGATTATGCCAATTTCTGGAATAGGATTTTGGTCAAGAAATAGAATTCTATATGGTTCAATTATAATTTTTATCGTAGGATTTGTAATCTGGATACTGATTGGTTTTCCTATATTATCGGGATTTTCAAGTCTACTTCTTAACTACATTACCAAGATTGTTTCTTTTTCAATTATCACTTCTCTATTTATTGAGCGAGTGTGTTTAAAGAAAAATGGGAAGAGGTAAAATTGTAACTATTTCTTGTAGGCTACTATTGAAACTATGAGTATTATTACTGCTATTACCAGAGGTGCTGAATATCTCAACCAATCTCCCGATGCTACTCCGATCATTATGATTCCGACGATTATTATCATAAGAGACCACCAATACCCAAGCTTTGACATTGATATTCGTCTTCTGAGAGTTCCCCTGAACCTCTCCGCCATCCCTATGAGTGCGAATGGA
>Ga0114930_10004506_pt1 | contig 11764 bp, 10 predicted proteins | sample AnhtaG_FD_87300 | JGI IMG/M metagenome (GOLD analysis project Ga0114930, IMG submission 87300) | Deep subsurface microbial communities from Anholt, Denmark to uncover new lineages of life (NeLLi) - Anholt_01485 metaG | ecosystem: Environmental > Aquatic > Marine > Oceanic > Sediment | place... | reverse complement strand
GGTTGACTTTAGCCAGTAGATACCCATCCTCCCGGCAAGAGGTGCATAAATATCAAGGGTTTCCTTTGCAATTAATTCCTGCTTTTCATAGGGTTGAAAACCGAGTGTCTGCATATTATGCAATCGATCTGCCAACTTAACCAGAAGGACCCTTATATCAGTAGCCATGGCAAGAATCATCTTTCTTATATTCTCCGCCTGCTGTTCCTCTTTGCTAAGGAAATGGATCTTACTGATCTTTGTAACGCCATCTACTATGGTTGCCACCTCCTTGCCGAATAGATATTCAATATCTGTTAGTTCAGCTAATGTATCCTCAACAGTATCATGGAGAAGGCCTGAGGCAACACTTACTTCGTCCATTTTCATATTGGTAAGAATTCCAGCAACTTCCAGGGGATGGGAAAGGTATGGTTCCCCGGATAAACGGACTTGTCCCTTGTGAACCTTGGCTGAATAAACATATGCCTTTTCAATGAGACCTATGTCTGCGGTAGGATGATAAGAAAGGATCTCCGATGTTATGTCATTTAAGCGAATCATAGAGGCCCTGGATAACCTCCTTTATCGCTTTAGGTGCCTTGTTTACAGGTATAAGTGTGAGATCTGGATTAGGACGTAACTTGATCTCAACAGAATCTTTTTTAAGTGTTCTTGAACTCACAGTAACCCTCACAGGTATGCCTAAAAGATCAGCATCCTTGAATTTGAAACCTGGCCTTTCATCCCTGTCATCGAGAAAGACTGTCAGACCTAAATGACTCAGATGCTGGTATAAATTTTCAGCGACTTTTCTAACATGGGCTTCATGCATTTCAAGTGATAGGATCGTTACCTCAAAAGGGGAGATAGAGACAGGAAAGATAATACCATTCTCATCATGACTCTGCTCTATCACCGCTGCAAGTGTTCGTCCTATTCCTATACCATAACACCCCATAATAATGGGGGTTTCCCGACCATCCTTATCCAGAAAATTGGCCTCAAGTACCTTGCTGTACTTAGTGCCTAACTTAAAGACCTGGCCAACCTCTATTCCCTTACCAAACCGTAATTCAGCACCACACCTGGGGCATGGATCAGAGGCGGTTATAATCCTTAAGTCTGCATATTTCTCCACCTGGAAATCCCTGCCTTCATTAACATTGAGGATATGCTTATCTTTCTCGTTTGCCCCCATTACCATATTTTTCATCTCCTTAAGGGCAAAGTCAGCCAGAATCCTTACCTTTAAGCCAATGGCTCCTGCAAAGCCCATTGGGGCACCAGTTACCTCAGCTACAGTTTCCGGGTCTGCCATAGTAAGTTCTTGAACTTTAAGGACATTTCTTAGTTTAATTTCATTCAATTCATGGTCCCCTCTTACTAAAACAGCTACCGGTCCATGCTCAGTTTGATAGATAAGAGTTTTGACCAATGTTTCGGGCCTAATGGACAGAAATTTAGTTACCTCATCTACGGTTCTTATTGCAGGTGTGTCAACAATTTGTAATGTCTTTTCCCTCTCGGTATCTTTGGAATCATCCCCTTTTAATATTACCTCCGCCTTTTCTAAGTTGGAGGCATACTGACAATTTTGGCAGCTTACAATATCGTCTTCACCACTATCCGAGAGGACCATGAATTCATGGGAAAAACTACCACCTATAGGGCCTGTATCTGCCTCGACTGCCCGGAATTTCAGTCCACATCTTCTAAAAATAGCCTCGTATGCGGCATACATCCTCTCATAGCTCTTGCTTGCACCCTCTTCATCTATATCAAAGCTATAGGCATCCTTCATGATAAATTCCCGGGCCCTCATGACTCCAAATCTCGGTCTGATCTCATCCCTGAACTTAGTCTGGATCTGATACAGGTTAATGGGCAGTTGTTTGTATGAATGGATTTCCCTTCGCGCCAGGTCAGTAATTACCTCCTCGTGGGTTGGACCCAGACATGACTCCCTGTTGTGTCGATCCCTGAACCTTAAAAGCTCTGGTCCATAATAATCCCATCTACCGCTTTCCATCCATAAATCACCTGGCTGTACCCCTGGAAGCAAGAGTTCAATAGCACCAGCCCTATCCATCTCTTCCCTGACAATGCTTTCCACCTTCTTAAGGGCCATCAAACCAAAAGGAAGATAGGTATATATTCCTGCTGTTAGCTTTCTGATCATACCAGCCCTGAGCATTAATTGGTGGCTTATAATCTCAGCCTCGGCCGGTATCTCTTTAAGTGTCGGAATAAAGAATTGTGAATATCGTCTTGAAATAGATGCCATAATCGAACTTAGTTCGCTTTGCTCACAATTGGAATAATGGAGTGGTGGATTAATGGAGTATTGGGTTTAAGATTACCAAAAATAGACAAGAAGTTGTTTATTTTCCTATTATTTTTTACATCATCCCAGTATTCCCTGGCCCAGACCTGAATTGTAAAGCCCTAGTTCCATGAACCCAGCTCCTGAAATATTGCTGCGACAAAAGCATATTCCAGACAGATCGCACCAGGGCGGGCCAACATTCCATTATTCCCTTCCTGAATTCGCAATCATGCAATTAAAGAACTATACGATCTATAGTTTATAAAAATTCCGAAATATTTTATTTGTTGACCATCTTTTTGACTTCTTCAATAAATACCCTGGCCAGATCTGACTCAGGCACTTTTTTAATCACTTTACCCTTCTTAAACAATGTGCCTTTGCCTTGTCCACCGGCAATACCAATGTCAGCCTCTCTTGCCTCTCCAGGCCCATTAACAACACATCCCATAATAGCTAACTTAATAGGGGTTGTAATCTGAATCAGATCATTTTCAATTGTTTCTACCAATTTGAAGAGATCTATCTGACATCTTCCGCAGGTAGGGCAGGAAATAATTTCTGCTCCTCTCTGCCTCAAACCCAGGGCCCTCAAAATTTCATATGCGACCTTAACCTCAGTAACTGGATCATGTGTTAGAGAAACCCTGATTGTATCCCCTATGCCCTCTGATAGTAATAATCCTATCCCTAAAGAATTCTTAACAGTCCCTGATATAAGAGTCCCGGCCTCGGTTACGCCTAAATGTAAAGGATAATCAACCTTCTCACTCAGAAGTCTATATGCCGATATCATCTGCCATACATCTGATGATTTCAGGGAGATCTTAATAAGATGGAAATCTAAATCTTCCAAAATCCTTACATGACTCATGGCACTCTCAACCATAGCTTCTGGTGTCGGATGACCATATTTTTTTAGAATAGCCTTGCTCAGAGAGCCGGAGTTAACCCCAATCCTTATAGGAACAGCATGAGTGCGAGCAGCTGCAACAATTTCCTGAACTTCTTTCCTTCCACCAATGTTGCCTGGATTCAATCTTAGCCCATTGGCACCGTTCTCCATAGCTGCCAAGGCAAGGTTATAGTCAAAATGAATATCGGCAATAATTGGAAGAAATACCCGAGATTTTATCTCTCTAATGGCAGAAGCAGCTTCCATATCTGGTACTGCAAGGCGAACAAGCTCACAGCCAGCGTTCCTTAAGCGGTCTATCTGTTTTACAGTGGCATCTATATCCTGGGTTGGGGTATTGGTCATAGATTGTACAACTACTGGTGCCCCACCGCCTATCTTTACCCCACCTATATTTATCTGTCTGCTAAAACGTCTTTTCATTGCCCGCCCCTTAAAATTTGAAATTAACTGATAGATATACCCCTGTCAAGACGATTTCTCCTAATACTTAACTTACAATAACAATATCAGTTACCATGTATAACACCCTGATGAGCAATGCCTTTATAGCGCTTTTTTACTAATTTCTGCACAATATAAGGGAAGGGATATATAAAGATTTTCTCTTGCACAATATCACTAAATTCTGTTATATTTATAATATAAGTTAGCAAAATTAATATAAAAAGATTTAACTTTTTATTTTTGCTGAAAGCTGAGTGCTTACAAACGTGAGTAGAAACTTTATAGATTATGGAGGAAAACATGTCTGAAGAAGAAATACAGGGTCCAGGATTTACTGTTAAAGATAAAAGGACTTTTGATAGTCAGGGAAAGGTAAAGAAAGAATCTGAAAAGGCAGAAAAGGAAGAAGATAAGGAGAAAGAAAAAGAGAAGGAGAAGGGTTCTGCTCCCTTGCCAGAGATTAATTTTTCCTCCTTCCTTGTCTCAGTTAGCTCCTCAACTCTCCTTCACCTTGGTGAAATTGCAGATCCGCAGTCGGGAGAAAAAAAGAAAGATCTGGCCCTGGCTAAACAATCGATTGATATTATCAGCCTTTTGAAAGACAAAACCAAGGGCAATCTTACCCAGGAAGAGGAGAAACTCCTGGAGCATCTTCTCTACGATCTCCGCATACGTTTTGTTAAAGCAAGCGAATAATAATGCCCTCCACGCTAACAAATGAGAAATCCAACTCCCATTTCCTTAATAAGACCACAATTGAAATCTTGGCCCCAGCTAAGCTAAATTTACTACTAAAGATTACCGGGAAGAGAGTTGATGGGTATCACGAGTTAGTGTCTATTTTAGTTCCAGTAGCTCTCTATGATAAGCTAAAGATAAGTAAGTCAGAAAAGGGATTAGAGGTTTATTGGAGCGGCAGGGAATTACTGCCCAAAGGCCAAAATAATCTGATTAATAGGGCGGCTGTCTCTTTTTTTGAAAAAACTGGAATCAGGAAAGGGGCCAAAATCACAGTAATAAAAAAGATTCCTGTCGCTTCTGGTTTGGGTGGTGGCAGTAGCGATGCCGCCGCAGCCTTGAAAGGATTAAACCAGCTTTGGGGTGGCCCTCTCTCAAAGGGAGATCTTGAAAGACTCGCCCTTCCTTTAGGTGCAGATGTTCCATTCTTTCTTTTGCAGGGGCCCGCTATAGCCAGGGGAATTGGAGAAATACTCCAACCAATAAAAAATTTTCCTTCATTTTGGTATGTTGTTGTTAGTCCTGATCTTATGGTCTCAACGGCATGGGTATATAAAATGAGCAAATTTAAGTTGACAAAAAAAGAGAATTTGAATAAAATAAAAAACTTTGAAAATGTTAGTTTCAATATCCCAGATATACTTTCCAATGATCTTGAAAGAGTTACCCTTGGAAAATACCCTTTTCTTTATTCAATTAAGACTTCCTTGATTGAGTCAGGTGCTCTTGGGGCATTGATGACCGGCAGCGGTCCGAGCATCTTTGGTCTTTTTGACTCAAAAAAAAAGGCCCATGAGGCTGGGAAGATTCTTGAATCATACAATAAAGGGGATGTGTTTGTAGTAAAAGGATTGAGTTAGGTGTCTGCCTTTAGCGGACTCGTTTTCATTCTTTTATTGGGGTGTCGTCAAGCGGTAAGACACGGGCCTTTGGAGCCCGCATTCGGAGGTTCGAATCCTCCCACCCCAGCCAAAAAAAGTAGGATTATTTTTAAGTTACAGGAGAAAAAAAGGAAGATTCTATGGATGAGCTTATTGATAATTTGAAGCTATTTGGTGGTACATCTAATGTAAACCTAACCAAAGAGGTGTGCGACTATCTAAATATCCTTCCTGGGGAAATGGTAAATAAAACCTTTAGTGATGGAGAGATTCAGGTTGAAATCAATGAAAATGTAAGAGGAAGAGACACCTTTATCATTCAGTCAACTTGTAGCCCAGTCAATGATAACCTAATGCAGCTGTTGATAGTCACAGATGCACTCAAAAGGGCCTCTGCCAAGAGCATAACAGCTGTAATCCCTTATTATGGATATGCGAGACAGGATAGGAAGGTCAAGCCGCGGGTTCCTATAAGTGCAAAGCTTGTAGCTGACCTGATAACTGTATCTGAAGTGAACAGAGTGATCTCAGTTGATCTTCATGTTGGGCAGATTCAGGGATATTTTAATATTCCTGTGGACAATCTATTTGCAGCACCTATTATCCTGAACTACATTCGGAAGCATTTTAAAAACAATATATCAATAATTTCACCCGATGCTGGTGGTGTGGAAAGAGCACGGGCCTTTGCCAAGAGGCTTAATGCCTCTTTGGCTATAATAGATAAGAGAAGAGAGCGACCTAATGTTGCCGCGGTCATGAACATAATTGGGGATGTAACAGGAAAAACAGCCATTATTTTTGATGACATGGTTGATACAGCTGGGACACTGGTTCAGGCTGCTCAGGCATTAATTAAAAATGGGGCGGCACATGTTTACGCCTGCTGCACCCATCCAGTTCTCTCTGGTAATGCCATAAAAAGGATAGAGAAATCGCCTATTGAGTCGCTTGTAGTAACAAATACAATTCCATTGAATCAAAAGGCCTCTGAGTGCTCCAAGATTAAGGTTGTTTCCGTGGCAGAGATCTTGGGAGAGGCTATAAAGAGGGTATACTTTTCAAAATCTATTAGCTCCTTATTTGTATAATCATGAGATGTGGGAGTTAGGGATTGTGGCCTGCCCTGCCCGCTCTCCCCGTCCCGAGACCGGTACGGGATCGGGAGGCGCATATCCTATGTATGCAAGCATATGGCCAGATAATCAGGCCTGCCCGACATCCGGCAGGCGGGTATGGGCCAGGGATTGTGAATTTAGGAACTGAAGGATTGTTTCTGGTTACTCGTTACTTGTTTCTCTTTTCAAAAAGACAAAGGATAACGGTGAATGGATGACTTTAGTCACTTAATTTGGAGTCAATAAATGGTTACTATGCGAATAAACGCTAAAATAAGAACCAAAACAGGTAAAGGTCCAGCCCGAAAGATAAGAAGTGCAGGCAAGCTTCCCGCTATATTTTATGGGCCAGAGATAAATCCCATCATGCTTTCCGTAGATTATATGCAGCTCGAAAAGATGCTTAAAGGAAAGTCTGCTGAAAATATTATATTTGATCTAAGGATAGACTCTGATGAAAAAGGTCGATCCAAAAAAGTCATGATAAAAGAGATACAGAGGGATCCGGTTACAAGGGAATACCTTCATGTAGATCTTTACGAGATAGCCATGGGAAAAGAAATAGAGGCAGATATTCCTGTTCATCTGATAAACATACCAATAGGAGTTACCAATGGAGGTATTTTAGAGACTATCAAGAGAGAGTTAAAGGTATCGTGTATGCCAAAAAATCTGGTAGACAGAATAGATATTGATGTATCTGATATTGATATAGGACAGTCAGTCCATGTAAAGGATGTTTCTTTTCCTCAGGGTTTGAAATCAATAGATGATGAGAATCTAACTATTGCCATAGTGAATGCCCCGACTATAACCGCCGAGGAAGAAGAAGTTAAGGAAGAAGAGGTAGAGGAAGCTGAAAGCGAGGAAATAAAAGGCGAAGATAAATCCTAAAAACATATATTTGATAGTAGGGCTTGGTAATCCGGGCACTGGATACAAAAACAGTCGACATAATCTTGGATTTAATGTTGTTGATCTTTTATGCACCAAATTATGCCTTCATTTATCTGATCAACGCTTTCAAACCCTTAGCACAAGCACAAATTACCATGATAAAAAGATAGTACTGGCCTGTCCACAAACGTTTATGAATAAATCCGGAATTGCAGTCAAGTATTTAGTAGAACACTATAGGCCAGAGATCAGAAATATAATGGTTGTCCATGATGACAAGGATTTAGATGTAGGTCATATTAAGATTATCCGCGAAGGAGGGGCAGGAGGTCATCATGGAGTAGACTCTGTAATCTATCATCTTGGGACAGATGGATTCAACAGGGTCAAGATTGGAATAGGGAGACCACAGTATAATGAACCAATTGAGGATTTTGTTTTAAGCCCTATGTATGAGGATCAACAAAAAACAATCAAAGATGTACTTCATTTGGTAATAGAGGCCATTGAATCATTTATTTTGGATGGAGTGGAGGTGGCAATGAATAAATTCAATCCTGTGACAGTTAAGAAGAAGGAGGGAGGAAAATAATGCAAGGACTAACTGTTTATGCACCGTATTTAGGGATTTTTGGTCTGATAATCGCCTATCTAATATTTCTTTATGTCAAAAAACAGCCTAATGGGAGCCAGGTAATGAAGGATCTGGAGGGTATGATCCATTCTGGTGCCATGGCATTTCTAAGGAAAGAATATTCAGTTTTATTGTTTTTTATAGCCATCGTTTTTCTTTTGCTTGGGTTTGGTATATCCTGGAAAACGGCTATTGCCTTTGTGACCGGGGCATTCTGTTCTATGTTAGCCGGATTTTCCGGTATGAGTGCGGCTACTAAAGGTAATTCTCGAACAGCGGATGCCGCTAATAAATATGGCCAGGCTAAGGCCCTTAACGTATCTTACTTTTCCGGCTCAGTAATGGGCATTTCCGTAGCCAGTCTCGGTCTCCTTGGACTTGGTTTCTGGTTCTGGTATTATGGAGGTGACCCGGAAACCGCACAATATATTAATGGGTTTGCTATGGGAGCAAGCTCAATTGCCCTGTTTGCCAGGGTTGGCGGTGGTGTATTTACAAAGGCTGCGGATGTAGGGGCTGATCTGGTAGGAAAGGTGGAGGCTGGTATCCCTGAGGATGACCCACGAAACCCCGGAGTTATTGCAGACAATGTGGGAGATAATGTGGGTGATATCGCAGGGATGGGGGCGGATATATTTGAATCCTATGTCGGCTCTGTAATTGCTACCATAGCAATTGCAGCCACATTATCTATTACGCCTGAGTTTCTTGATCAATTTCCCATCCTAAAAGGTTTATCCCCGATAGCAATAAAGTTAAAGTATATGGCAATACCCATCCTTGTTGTTATGGCAGGATTGCTGAGTTCCTTTGTGGGTGTATTCTCTATCAAGATCTTTCAGGCCGGAAATCCAGCCGCTGCCCTTAGGTCTACAACCTTTGTGGCAGCTGCTATTTTCGTAATCTTGACAGCAATCATTATCAAATCGCTCGGTATGCCATGGGGAGCATTCTGGGCTATCTTTTCCGGTCTTCTCTGCGGTATTGCCATCGGCCTTCTGGCAGAGTACTACACCTCGGGTCCACCCATAAGACGTATTGCAGGTCAATCGGCCACAGGCCCTGCAACAGTGATCATTGCTGGTTTAGCTGTGGGCATGCAGTCCACCTATCTCCCCATACTTGGTATCTGTGCTGCCACATTTGTTGGATTTAAGGCCGCAGGTATTTATGGTATCGGTCTTTCTGCCGTGGGAATGCTGGCAACTGTAGGTGCCACTATGACCGTAGATGCATACGGACCAATAGCAGACAATGCTGGGGGGATATCAGAGATGTCAGGCCTTGGCCCTGAAACCAGAAAGATCACGGATGGCCTTGATGCTTTAGGTAACACCACTGCTGCAATAGGTAAAGGATTTGCCATCGGCTCCGCAGCCCTGACTGCCCTGGCCCTCTTTGTGGCCTACACCCAGGCTGCAGGTGTTGAAGTAGCAAAGCTAAGCATTATGAACCCTTATGTTGTGATAGGGGTCTTTATAGGTGGTATTGTACCTATGCTTTGCGCAGCCATGACCATGACCTCAGTGGGTAAGGCTGCCTTTTCTATAGTGGAAGAGATAAGACGTCAGTTCAGGGAAATCCCCGGGCTTCTTGAGGGAAAAGAAGGGGTTAAACCAGATCCGGCAACCTGTGTATCTATTGCAACTGAGGCGGCCCTTAAGAGGATGGTGGCGCCAGGTCTGGTTGCTGTTCTTACTCCTGTGGCTGTAGGTTTCCTTCTGGGGAAGGAGACCCTGGGTGGAATGCTACTGGGTGCTACGGTCATGGGCGCATTTCTGGCCCTTTTTATGGCCAATGGAGGCGGGGCCTGGGATAACGCCAAAAAATACATAGAATCAGGTCATTTAGGAGGCAAGGGTAGCGATAACCATAAGGCTGCTGTAGTTGGTGATACAGTAGGTGACCCATTCAAAGACACATCTGGACCGGCAATGAATATCTTGATCAAATTGATGGCGGTCGTATCCCTTGTAATTGCACCGATACTACCTGTGATTGGTGTATTTTTAAGATAAAAACAGGGTAAACCTCAATGAAGCTGCCTCATTTAGAAGATAAAGAGTTTCACGATTGGATATCTAATTACTTAAGTTAACAGGAGGTAATGATGTTTAAGATAGGGGATTTGGCAGTATATCCAGCACATGGTGTTGGGATTATTGAGAAGATTGAGGATAGGAAAATTTCAGGTTGTCAGGAAAATTTTTTTGTCATGAGAATACTTGAAAACAATATGATTATTATGATCCCATCTTCAAACGCTACAAATGTTGGATTAAGAGAAATAATAAACCAAAACGAGGTATCAAAGGTTCTCTCAATACTTAAAAAGAGGGATATATCTGTAAATGATAATCAGACCTGGAACCGACGTTACAGAGATTACATGGATAAAATTAAAAGCGGCTCTGTCTTTGAGGTTGCAGAAGTATACCGCGATTTAAGTAAAATAAAGCGGGACAAGGAACTGTCCTTTGGAGAAAGAAAGATGTTGGATACAGCCCGAAGTCTGCTTATAAAGGAGATCTCCCTTGCTAAAAACATGAAGGAAGAAGATGTAGAAAGAGATATTCAATCAAATCTCTTTGTGCAAACCCAGGATAAAGTGTAGACATACGTTAATAGAAAGTTGTGGTAGACCCTGTTAGAAAGTTTAAATGATGTCTTAAAACCCGCTCAAATTTATTGGTTCTTTTTGTCATAAATGGTTTACCCCGTTAGATAAAATCAATCAAATGGGACGAACCCTGGATAATATTTCATATCTAACGGGGCGAGACTTTTTTCTAACAGGGTAAACACCATGGAGAAGACTTTCATCTTTCATCAATCATCAGCAGATATAGATGTTAGGCTTGACAAATTTCTTTCTGATCATAAAGACCTGGATTTATCCAGGGCTAAGATTCAAAACCTAATTAAGGCTGGTGCCATAACAGTTAGTGGTGAGAGAAAAAAGCCTGGTTATCAGCTAAAACCTGGCGACAGGATAAAGATTTCATTTCTTTCCCCATCACCCCTTTTAGAGGGATATTGCGATATAGAATTTGATCTTCTTTACGAAGATAACTCAATTTTGGTGGTCAACAAACCTTCAGGCCTTGTAGTTCACCCTTCTGCTGGCCATCATACGGGAACTTTGGTCCATGGCCTTCTCTATAAATGCACAAACCTCTCTTCTTTTAGTGGTTCAATAAGGCCGGGGATTGTTCATAGGCTTGATAAAGATACCTCAGGAGTGATGGTAGTAGCTAAAAGTGATCGAGCCCACAATTTTCTGGCTAATCAATTCAAGAAAAGAGAGGTAGAGAAAAGATATCTGGCCCTTGTCCATGGCAATGTAGAAAAAGAGAAAGGAATTGTAGATTTACCTATCAGTAGGCACCCAATAAAAAGAAAAGAGATGAGCATCTCCTTTTTAAAGGGTAGAATGGCCATGACTGAGTGGGAGGTTATATCTATGTTTTCTCTTGGTTTTTCCCTCTTGAGAATAAGCCCCTATACTGGCAGAACTCACCAGATAAGAGTTCATATGGCATATATGGGTTATCCAGTAGTAGGTGATATCGTGTATGGATATGGAAAAAGGTGGTGGAAGCAACAATCTTTGATAATCAAAGAGACCCTTGGTTTAGTAAAGAGGCAGATGCTCCATGCCGAATTATTAGGATTTGTTCATCCTGATTCAATGAGATATGTAGAATTCGAGGCCCCTCCTCCAATGGATATGGTCTGTCTACTAAAATGGCTAAATGAGAATCAAGAATCATAAATGTTAAATAACATGTAAAATCCCTTGACATAAGGGTATTAGAGCTATAT
>Ga0114930_10004505_pt1 | contig 11764 bp, 7 predicted proteins | sample AnhtaG_FD_87300 | JGI IMG/M metagenome (GOLD analysis project Ga0114930, IMG submission 87300) | Deep subsurface microbial communities from Anholt, Denmark to uncover new lineages of life (NeLLi) - Anholt_01485 metaG | ecosystem: Environmental > Aquatic > Marine > Oceanic > Sediment | place... | reverse complement strand
TCGCTGGGGCCGCCGGGCCCGGCGGGGCTGCGGTTCGATGCCGTCTTTGACACGGACGGCACCCCGGCTGGGCCCCTGCGAGGGCCGGCGGGGATCGCCGTTGACGGGACCGACCTTTGGGTGGCCGATCGTGGCAACGATCGGCTCGTCATCATTGACACAACAGGCACAAAGCCACCCCGCGTCATCGGCCGGCGCGGGCACGACCCGCTGGAGTTCGACGCACCCACAGACGTCGCACTGGCCAATGGCTTCCTGCACGTGGCCGATACGGGCAACCGGCGCGTGCAGCGACTCACGACGGACGGACGATTTGTCGCCGAGTTCGGCATTGGCGGGACCGGACCCGGGCAGTTCGCGGAGCCGACGTTCATCGCGTCGTCGGGTTCGGACTCCCTCGTTGTCGATTCCTCCCGTGCCGATGTACAGGCGTTCGATGGCAGCGACGTGTTCGAACGCAGTTTCGGCAGCTTCGGCACGGGCCCGGGGGAGATGCAGACGCCGCGCGGGATCGCAGTCGCGAACGGGGAGGTGTGGGTGGCTGATCGCGGGCAGGACTGCCTACACGTCTTCAGCACCCAGGGGGGCTTCGTGCGGTCGATCGGGTTCTCGGGCACTCGCCTCGGCGATCTACGCAATCCCGAAGGACTCCTGGCATCCGGCGGGAGAATCTACGTGGTGGATTCTGGCAACTCGCGGGTGCAGATATTCGATGACAGTGGCGTACCGTTGTCGGCGTTCGGCACGAAGGGCCAGGGAGACGGGGAGTTCGTCGCTCCGACAGACATCACCGCTGACAGCAACGGCGATATCTACGTCAGCGACACGGGGAATAATCGAATCCAGCGGTTCTCACGTCGCTGAAAAGCGGTCGACCGCGTCGGAATGCGTTTGCCGGCGATCAACGATCGTGCTGAGCGTTCGCGAGCTACGGCATGGCTCATCCATTGGCCTTCTTTTGCGCAGAGCTGCGAGATGGCGATGGTCGCGGCAATATATCGCATTTCTGGCGATAGGGCGTCCACAGACGGCACAAAGGTCCTTACCGGCGGTTTGCACTCTCTTGGCGATGCGCATCGCCGTGGTCACGGCCATCGAAGCCAGAACGCTCAACACGGCGACGGCGATACCGACACCCAAGCTGAGCAACGCGATATCTGTGTGATCCATGCCGATCTCCTTCCCGTGGGCCAGACGGCCCCATTCCTGTCATACGGCCGAGATTGGTCAAGGGTCGGACACCTCCACACCACCATGTTCTTCTTTACCACGCCGTCACGTGGATTTCACATGTCAGTTACTTCGTTTACGTTTGCGTTTCATGCCTCGGCTCCGCGAGTGCCGCCACAGACGCCCCTGAGGGGCGCGTAGAGCCAGTCTCAGCCTTGCCTCGGGGCAACAAGGGCGCCGGCAGGGCCTCGTCACCAGTCAGGGCGCGAAGCGATGATACGCCAAGTCGTCGGCAAAGCTGCGGTCGCACTGCTTGCACTGGTCGCCGTCACGGCTCCCGCCCGTGCTCAGGCGAGGGGGGGCACGCCGCTGGGGGCAGTGCAGAGCTGGGACGTGAAGCCCGATGGGGCCCACTTCCGCGTGGCACTTGGCGACCGCCAGGCCAGCGCATTGATCTCCGCCGTTTCCTCGAAGATCATCCGCATCCAGGTCTCGCCAGACGAGGCGAAGATCAGCACGGGAGCAAAGGGCGAAGGGATGCAAGCGAACGAGCGCGAGGATGCGGTCGTGCTCGCCGTCAGTAAGCTCCTGGTCACCGTCGATAAAGCTAAGTTCGGGATTACTATCAGCACCCGGCCAGGCGCTGTGCTGTTCGATTGCTCTGCCGGGCCCGAGGTCGGGTTTCGCTTCGATGTCCCAGTCCCCGGTCGTCGCCGTGCGGCAGCCGTGCTTGACTTCGCCACCACACCCGCCGAACGCTTCTATGGCCTCGGGGGCAGATTCAACAGCCTCGATCAGCGGGGGAAGCGGGCGGAGATGTGGATCAGGGACCCGTTCAGCGCCACCGGCGACGAGAGCTATGTCTGTGTGCCGTTCTTCATAAGCACTCGCGGGTATGGTCTGTGGCTTGATTCCTACGCCCGCGCAGTTTTCGATTTCCGGCAAGCGGACGCCGGCCGGGCACAAGTCGGCGTGGCGGGGGCGAAGCTGGACGTATATGTGATAGTGGGCCCCGCGCCCGCCGACGTCATCACCTCCTACACGGGCCTGACGGGCAGAGCTCCATTGCCCCCGCAATGGGCTTTCCTTCCGTGGGTGTCGGCCGGCTCATACGACAACCAATGGGAGGTGCTCCGCGTGGCGGAGCGCATGCGCGCCGAGAACATCCCATGCAGCGTGATCGTTGTCGAGGACTGGCGGCGGGGCGACAGATTCTATGAGTTCGATGCCGATCAGTTCCCAGATGCCGAGGGAATGCTCAAGGAGCTGCGACAGAAGGGCTTTCACTGCCTGCTCCGGATGGTGCCCTTCGTGCGTCCACGCGATCCGGCGATCCGGGAGATGGCGGACAACGACTACTTCCCGCGAGACTCCAAGGGCAACGTGGCCCAATTGCGGGGGCGCTTCGGACTTGCTCGGCAATTCTGGGACAGGACCGTGGTGGACTTCAGCAATCCGGAGGCTGCTGCCTGGTGGACAGAGCTCCACCGCCCCCTCCTGAAGATGGGCGTTGACGGGTTCAAGACGGACGGTGGCGAGGTCATACCCGATCACATGATCTTCGCCAATGCCCTGACGGGCGCCGAGATGCACAATCTGTACCCGAACCTCTACGCCGGGGCGATGTACGAGCTCGTGCGGCGGGAGAAGGAGGGCCGGGGGCTGATCTGGGGGCGATCTGGCAGCGCCGGCATCCAGCAGTTCCCGGCCATCTCGGCGGGATCCCGTCAAGCAGCTTGGAAGAATCTCCGGGCGACGATCACGGCGGGGCTGAGCGCCGCGATGTCGGGCATACCATTCTGGGGGCACGACATCGGCGGCTACTGGCCCATGCCTACGAAGGAGCTCTACATCCGCTGGGCACAGTTCGGCGCCTTTAGCCCCATAATGCAGCTCCACGGACGCGACGCTCGCGAGCCGTGGCGGTTCGACGACGAGACCGTCCGCATCTACCGCCAGTACGCCACCGTGCGAGCGAACCTGCTGCCCTACATCCACTCGATCGCCAAGCAAGCATCTGAGACCGGGATGCCGCTCATGCGCCCGCTGGCTCTGGCGTATCCGGGAGACGAGCAGGCTGCCGCCATCGACGACGAGTATCTCTTCGGCCCCAGCCTACTGGTTGCGCCGATCCACGAGTCGGGCGCCGTGAGCCGGCAGGTCTATTTGCCCGAGGGAGAGTGGATCGATTTCTGGGAGAACACGATCTATACGGGGCCGGCGCGCATCTCCCGCGACGCACCCCTCGGCACGATCCCCGTGTTCGTCGCCGCCGATGCCATCCTTCCCATGGAGCTTGTAGCCGGCCGATCGCCGGGAGACGTTCTCCGAGCAGAGCCCGACCTCACGCTCGACCTATACCCGTTTGGAAAGGCCAGGTTCGGACTACTGAACCGGGGCACGACCACTGAGGTGACGGTCGAGCGCACGGGCACGCGGTTGAGTGTATTCGTCGGGAATCGGAAGCGTCGCTGCGTGCTCCGCATCCTCTGCGGGGAGCCGAAGGACGTCCAGGTGAGCGGCATGCAGATTCCACCCATCACGAGCCGGCGCATTTGGAGATACGACCCGCGAACCCAGCGACTCCTCGTCCGTCCCGCCGGCCATCAGCGCGTGAGCATCACGATCAGAGATGCCCCTCGGCCGGTGCTCTTCGCCAACATCGAGCATCCCCGAACACTCTGCAGCGTGGAACGGCAGATGACCGTCGAGGCCGACGTGCTCAACCTCGGCGGAGAAGTACGTCCTCTCATGAACTGGACCGATGCCAAGGGCGACACGGGAGAGGTGCAGGGCACGACAGTGGCGGGGACGGACTCGAAGTGGCGCTTCGTGGCGCCGCTGCCGGGCCCGATGGCTACTGGCGGATACATGCGCTTCCGTCTCGTGGCCGGCGCCGATCAGGCGGTCTCTCCGGCCACGCAAGTGCGGAAGATGGCGCTCACGCCGCCGGTGAACGTGAAGCTCACCATTCCCGGATCGCGCACCGTCGGCAAAGCCCCAGTGCCCGTGGAGGTGACGATCACTAACAACGCGCGGCAGACCGCCAGCGGAACTGCAACGCTCTCCGTCCCGGCGAGCGAATCCATTACGCCTGAGGCGACACAGGAGTACACCGCCCCGGCGCTTAGCCCGCAGACACGCGTCCGGTTCGGGGTCGCTTTCCCCGACACGCTGCCCGTCGGCGAGCACCGGATCAGTGCGCAGGTGAAGTGGCAGGACCTGGACATGCGGGCGGCGACGGCCATGGTGACGAAGCAGCCAACATGGGCGATCATCGGGCCATTCGACAACCGCGGCGGCAGAGGTTTCCAGAGGCAGTACGCGCCGGAGAAGACGCTGAACATCGGCGCCCCCGTGCGGGGAAAAAGCGGCCGCTTTGTCACGTGGCGGCGGTATCCAGCCGACCAGATCGCGCGCGACGGCATGCTGGACTTTAAGAGAGCATTCCCCGGCGAGTCATGGGCGTTGGCATACGCCACGGCGTGGATTGACTCGCCGGCCGAGCGCGAAGTGAAGCTGCACGTGGGGAGCGATTTCCCCGTTGTCGTCTGGGTGAACGGCCGAGAGGTGCTGAGACAACGACAATACCGCGTCGCTCGGCCGGATCAGGACGTTGTGACCGCACGCCTCCGGCCGGCTCGTCGGGGCCGCAACGTAATACTGGTGAAAGTCTGCGGCAGAGCAGCCGGAGAGCAATGGCGCCTGTACTTCCGAATGACCGGCGCGGCCGGCGCTGAGCTGGCCGACCTGGCCGACCTCGGCCTTGAGGCGTTCAACGGCTTGCGCAAGGCTACGCTGCGAGGTTGAGACGCGCTCGCTCAGCTCTTGATAGACTCCGCTGCCTCGCAGATGGCCGCTGCCGCTTCCTCGACGTCTTCCCTCGTGTGCGCCGCCGTCACGCTGATGCGCACCCGGCTCGTCCCCCGGGGCACGGTGGGCGGACGAATGGCGGGAGCGAATACGCCGGCCCGGAGCAACTCGTCCGCGAACGCCAGCGCCTGCTCCACCCCGCCGATGACGAGTGACGTGATCTGGGAGTCCGTACTCACCGGCAGCAAACCGGCCGGCGTGATCTTCTGTCGCAGCAGCCGCACGTTGCGCCACAGCCTCTGGCGGATCTCGGGCTGCTCACGCGCCAGGCGAATGGCTGCAAGGGCGGCCGCGGCGGATGCGGGCGCGAGCCCGGTGGAGTAGACGAAACTGCGCGCCCGGTTGCGCAGAAGCGCGATCAGCTCGGTGGACCCCGTGACAAAGCCTCCCTGGCTGCCAAACGCCTTGCTCAGCGTGCCCATGTTGATGAATGCCGCGGCATCGAGGCCGAAATGCTCCACGGTGCCCACTCCCGTGCGTCCCAGTGTGCCCGTGCCATGGGCGTCGTCCACCACCACCCAAGCCCCGTAGGCCTGAGCGATCGTCAGAACGTCGGGCAGCGGAGCCACGTCGCCGTCCATGCTGAACACGCCGTCCGTCACCACAACGAGGCGCCCGGCGCTGGCCTCGGCGCGCAGTATGGACTCGAGCCTCGTCGTATCCCCGTGCCCATACACCCGCAGTCGCGCCCCTGAGAGCCGACACGCATCGATGAGGCTGGCGTGGTTGAGCTTATCGCATACTGCCACGTCGCCTCTGGCGAGCAGCGCCGGAATGAGGCCCAAATTGGCCGCGTAGCCGCTGGAGAAGACGATGGCCGCCTCGGTGCCCTTGAGTGCGGCGATCTCCGCCTCAAGCTCCTCATGAATGGGGAGGTTGCCGGTGACGAGCCGCGAGGCCCCCGCTCCGGCGCCGTAGCGCCCGGCAGCATCTGCGGCGGCGGTCACCACGGCCGAATGCGTGCTTAGACCCAGATAGTCGTTCGACGCGAGGATGAGGCACTCCCGCCCCTCGATCTCAGCTCGGGGACCGGCGGCACCCAGCGTCCGCGGCTCTCGGAGCAGGCTCTGCCGAGCCAACTCATCGAGTTCGCGGCGTGCTGCCAACCCGAGGTCAGGCCTTGTTATTCGGGCAGCATCAGAGCTCTTCGGCTGCATGGCATCTGCGGTGGCGAGTGTATCGACGGCCGTGGCGCCGCGCACTTACGCCTTTCTAAACAGTAGAACCCCGACGTGGCCGCCGAAGGCGAAAGATGGTGACAGAGCGCACGTGACGGCATGGGACCGGGCGATGTTCGGCACGTAGTCAAGGTCGCACTGGGGATCCGGCTGGTGGTAATTGATGGTAGCGGGCACGAATCCGTGCTCCATGGCGAGCAGTGTGGCCACTGCGTCAATTGCCGCCGCAGCCGCCATGGAGTGCCCTACCATGGCCTTGATCGAGCTAATCGGCACCCGCCTGGCCTCCTCCCCCAGCGCCATCGTATAAGCATCCGTCTCGTACGGGTCGTTGCGCCGCGTCGCGGTGCCGTGCGCGCAGATGTAGTCTATCTCGCTCGGCAGCACATGAGCCATGTCAAGCGCCCGGCAGATTGCCCGCGCGGGGACGTGGGGGCGTGTCGGGAGGCCCGTGAGGTGCGCTGCTTCCGCCGCCAGGGCCCATCCCGCCAGCTCGCCATAGATGGTTGCGCTCCGGCGCCTCGCGTGATCCAGTGCTTCCACGACAACGGCCGCCGCACCCTCCCCCATCGCCAGGCCGTCCCTGGTGGCGCAGAACGGCCGTACGGCCGTCGGCCCGCGCTCGTTGTGTGTCGTCATCACGTTCCGCAGATTCGCAAAGCTGGCGAAAAGCGTGGGAACAATGGGCGCATCCGTGCTGCCAGCGACGGCAGCCTCCGCGTGCCCGGCGGCTACCATCTCGGCGGCCCAAATGATGTTGTGAGCGCCTGTCGAACAGGCCGCAGCCACCGCCGTCCGCGGGCCCACCAGGCCGAGATGCGCCGCCACGGCTTCGGAGACGCCGCCCGGGCTCAGATTGCGCGCCATGCCATCCGGAGCGGCCATGGGGCCCCCGGAACTCATGGCGAGCCACGCCTTTTCAAGGAGCTCCGGCCCCGCCTTCGTGGCGCCGATGCTGATCCCGATGTCCGGCCGACCGGCCACGTCGTCAAGGCCGGCGTCCGCAACGGCCTCCGAGGCTGCGACAACCGCGTAGTGGGTGGCCCAATCCACCGTCGGCGGCTTTGCGGGCAGCAACTCCCGCTCGACCTCGGCAGCCAACCGGCACGAGAGCCCCGCAGCGTCGAAGCGTGAGATGGGGCCCACGGCCGACCGGCCCGACCTGAGCCCCTCGAGGAACGCCCGGTGTCCTACCCCGATGGGTGAAACAACGCCGAGCCCCGTGACAACGACGCGACGACGACGGCCATGGCGCCCGTGCCGACGCGTGCCGCCAGCCGTCCGCCCGCCCTGTTGAACCCGGTGGCGCGAGCCACGCTGAGGCACGTGCCCGCTAGCGCGGCACGAAGTCCATCTTGTCATCTATACGCACGGTCGCCTCCACCAGCAGTCTCGCCGCATTGGTCAGGTCGCGCAGGTGCACGATCTCAACGGGTGTGTGCATGTAGCGATTCGGCACGCCGATGAGGCCGGCAGCGACACCGGCGCGCGATATCTGAATGGCATTGGCATCAGTGCCCGTCGCTCCGGGGGCAGCCGCCAGTTGATGCGGGATCTTCTTGCTGGCAGCGACCTTCACGAGCAGGTCGCCGACGATGGGATTGATGTTGGCCCCCTTTTCGATCACGGGGCCTTTGCCGAGTCGGATGTCACCGCCAACCTTCTTCTCAGCGCCCGGGTAATCTGTCGCATGCGTAACGTCAACGGCGATGCCAACCAGGGGATCGATGCCGAAACAGGACGTCCGGGCCCCCCGCAGTCCCAGCTCTTCCTGGACGGTGGAGACCGCGAAGACGGCGGCCTTCAGTTTCCTTGCGGACAGGAGCCGGAGGGCCTCCATGACGATGAAGCTGCCGATCTTGTCATCGAAGCCGGGAGAGACCACGATGTCGCGCTTCAGGGTGCGCATGCCCAGCTCATACGTGATAGGGTCCCCCACTGCCACGCGCCGCTCCGCGGCGCGTTTGTTGGTGGCGGCGATATCGATGTACAGGTCCGAGATCTTCACCTTCGCACTCCCCCGCTCCTCCGGCCGCATGAGGTGTACGGCCTTGCGCGGGATCACGCCGATCACCGGCTCCTTCTGTGCGTGGATTGTGACCCTACTGCCGGGCAGTATCGCCGGATCGATGCCGCCGATGGAAGCGAAGTGCACGAAGCCCTCGTCGTTAATGAATCTGACCATCATGCCCACTTGATCGCAATGGCCAGCGAACATGACCCGCGGGCTGCCGCCTGGATTGACGGCGGCGATGACATTGCCGTGCACATCAGTTCGCACCTCGTCGGCGAACGCCTCGACGCGCGCCCTGATCACGCGCTGCGCCGGCTGCTCGAAACCCGAGGGCGACGGCACCTCGACTATCTCCTGGAGAAACGACAGCGATTCTTTCCGCATTGCACTGGCCTCCAGCTCAGTGGGCTTAGTCGCACTGTCTTTTCGCTGCGCGCCCCAGCACACCTCCGCCGGCCGGATCGCACAAAGTCAGGGCGTCCCCCACGGGCAGTCACAGCGCGAGATGGCCCGTCATGAATGGCAATCGGGGCGCGGCGGCCCGCGGCGCGCGGGGCGAGTGGTCGTTCGTTCCGCGAGCACAGGTCACCTCCTGCGCACGTCCGCCGCAAGAGCGTACAGGCGGGGCAAGTGTTTGGCGGACCGGGGGGGGTACAGGTTCAATGGCCCACGCTAACGACTCGGGGGTTATGACTGGCCTGAGGGCAGGATGACAGGCGGGAGCAGCGCTTCGAGGAGGGGACCGTAGCTCGCGGCGAAATCGCGGGCCAGCAGCCGGGCATGGCCGAGTTGGCCGCCGCCGTCACAGATAATGACGAGAATGGCTGAGGGAGCTACGCGAGCGAGGTACATCAGCGCTCGTCGTCCTTCAACAACCGCATAGCCTCTGTCAGCTTCGACGTCGCCGCTTATGCTCTCGATACACATCAAGGCCCCGGCAGCCAGCGCGCTGATATTTGTCCCGTTCCTCTCGCCCCTTGTTCTATGTTCGTACAGAGGGTGGCCCTCGGAAGACACGAGCATGCAGCACCTCGCGCGGCTCCCCCGCACGAGTTCGCGCAGCCCGTTGTCGATGAGCCGGAACCGGGAGGCATCCCGCTCCTCGGATACGAGCACGCCGGCGGCGAGGAGACTCCGAAGAGCAGCGATCCCGGCGTGGCGCTCCAGATTCACGGCCTGCGACACGATGTCCCCAACCCGTCGTCCGCGGCCCACCAGCCAAAACACGGCCCACTCATCCCGGCTCAGCCGGAGTGGCTGCCGCCACTGCGCCAAATCCGGCGCCGGGCGGATGACCGTGGAGTCGTCCGGTAGCCACTGCTCAATCTTTTGCGCGTCCTCCGTCGTGTGGGCCACCTCGGCGAGCAGCTCAGCGACCTCCACGCGCTCCGGAAACTCCCCGGCCTCGGCCGACTCGGGTTCTGCGCAGAAGCAGAAGGCGCCTGATTCCCAATAGCACATTTGCCGGACCGCAGCGCAGATACGATCCCGAATGAACGTTTCGAGCTCGGCCTTGCCTATAGCCCCGCAGTTGACCAGGATGGTACCCAGCAGCAGCTTTTGGTGGGCCCCCTGCTGCTGGATCTCCAGGGCCTGTTCCAGCTCCGGCAGAGCAATCTTGCCGGCGCGCGTCAACGCCTCGCCGACCGTTTCGGAGCCATTCAGACTCGCACGGACGACGGCTCCCTGATGCAGGGCTATCTCGCCATGCTCGCCGCCGTTGGAGAGTTCAACGGTCCCCGTGCATCGGGCGGCGGCGAACAGATCGAGCAGATCAGAAAGCCCAATCTCCGACAGATGGCCTTCAACTGCCACCTAAACCACTCCTCATATGCGCGTCACGCCCGTCGGAAGCACCACTTCTATTGTACCACGCCTCCACGAGATCTCGTCACAGGACATAGACAAAGCACGCCGCCCCATGTGGCGGCGGGCGGCGCACCTACGTTCACATCCGGCATATGTTGGACGGCATTCCGTGCTGTCCCTACCCCCGGGCGTTCCCCCCTCCGGCATTTCGCGCCAGTAGGTCGATCGCCTGGCGTGCGTGCTCCTCCATCACGGCGCCAAACAATGGGCCGTAAAAAGAGCCCTTGTCCGACTCATAGCCACCCTTGACGTACTGATCCTTCGTGAGAATGTATCCAACATAATCGTTTGCCAGCCCGATGATCAGCGGGTGTGCGATGCCGAGGCTATGGGCGTGTGCCTTGAGCGCCAAGCCGATCTTGGCGGCAAGCTCGCCCGGGATGCCCACCAGGAGCACATCGCCAATGCGTACCCCCGCGACCCGCGTCTCCCTCGCTGGAAACAGCGTCTTCATATACTCGTCCGTGGCAAGCCCCCGGTAGCCCGAGGGCACCTTCGGATCCGGCAGATCGATCTTCACCAGAACGGACTCGATGTGGGGGCTTTCGTGCATCGGCGCATCGGCCATCACGGCGTACGCTTCGTCCGCGAGCTGAGCTCCGTACTGCTCCACCCGCTCGAAGCCGTCGCCGTTCTCGGGCGCGCTGTGCATTTGGTCGCCCCCGGCTCCATTGGTGAAGAGCACCATAGCCCCGTTGCCGATCCGATCTTGGAGGTGCCGCTGCAGCGCGCCGGGGTAATCGCCCGAGATGAGGAAGTTGTCAGGGCCCAACACAGTGGGATGCGCGTTGAAGTTGGTAAGCGCCGCCAATGGCTCGCCAGCCCCATCCGTCACCTTGAGCACCGTCAACTCCGGGTCGGTCACCGTCTCATCCCGCCGGTTGCTGCTCAGCCCGGGGAGGTTGCGGGCGGCGGCGCCGGTGGCCGCAGGCACGAGCTCTGAGTTCGCCTCGTCGATGACCGTTGCGAGCTTCTGTGCGATCTCCTCGAACAGCGCTTCGTCGAAGGGACCGAATACGATCTGATACACGGGCGCTTGGTCGAGGGCGGCAGGGGCAGAGTGGCTGTGAGTGCCACACAACAAGAGGGCCTCGGCACGGATGTCGGTGGAGCGCATCAGCTCCAGCACGCGGGCCTTCATGCCCCCGGGAATCCACAGGAGATCGGCGGAGACTATGGCGATCCTTTCGCCACCGTTGGCCAGAACGAGAGTCTTGGCGAAGAGTCGATCATGGACGCCCTGTGCCGGCTTCTGCTGCCTCCCGAAATAACCGTGCAGCGGGATAGGACGCTTCTCAACTGGCGGAGTGATGTCGATGCAGGCAACGCCGGCCCGGAGGCGCGACGAGGCCCCTGTCGGCCCAAGCATGACCGTGGAAATGAGCGCAAGCGAATAGAGCAATAGCACGGGCGCGAACGGCTTCAACGTCAGCCACACGACCACCTCGTCGGGCGCCGAACACTATCCCGTGTACGCGCCCGCCACTGCGGACCCTCATCAACGCTCGCCGCTCGCGCAGACGCCCCACTACAGGCCCACCTCCGGCCCTTTACTTGGAGCACGGCCTCGGTGGGCTTGCCCCGGGCTTGCCCGTTTCCCACGCACCTCCACTGCGTCGTTATGTTCACGGACACGAACGGCGTGTAGTATAACAACGGA
>Ga0114930_10004504_pt1 | contig 11764 bp, 7 predicted proteins | sample AnhtaG_FD_87300 | JGI IMG/M metagenome (GOLD analysis project Ga0114930, IMG submission 87300) | Deep subsurface microbial communities from Anholt, Denmark to uncover new lineages of life (NeLLi) - Anholt_01485 metaG | ecosystem: Environmental > Aquatic > Marine > Oceanic > Sediment | place... | reverse complement strand
TGCGTAGGTCGTCGAACTCGCCCTGGAGTCGGGCCAGGGCCTGCTCGCGCTGGGCGGCGTGGCGTTCGGCCTCGGCCACGGCCGTCTCGCGCTTCTCGAGCGTCTGCTTGAGGGCGCCGAGCTCGGATCGCGCCTGCTCGAGCGCCTCGGAACGCGCCCGGCCGTCCGCGCGCAGGGTCTCGACCTCGGCCTCGAGTTGCCGTTCCGACGACGAGGCCCGGTCCGCTTGGTCCCGCAGTTGCTGGGATTCCCCCTGCAAGGCGGCCAGGGCTTTGTCGCGTTCTTCGGCCCGTTTCTCGGCTTCGGCGATGGCGGCCTCGCGCTCGCCCAAGGCACCCTTAAGCGCCTCCGTTTCGGCGCGCGCTTTCTCGAGGGCCTCCGATTTGGCCCGCTCGTTGTCGCGAAGCGCCTGGACCTCGGCCGCCGGGTCTTGTTCGGAGGACTTGGCCCGTTGGGCCTGCACGGTCAGCGAGGCCAACCGCTCCTGGAGTTGGGCCACCGCGGCTTCGTGTTCGGCGTTGCGTTTCTCGGCTTCGGCGATGGCGGCTTCGCGTTCGCCCAGGGCCCGTCGGAGCGTCTCGATCTCGCCGCGCGCCTCCTGCAACGCGGCCGACTTCTCCTGCCCCGTGGAGCGCAGCCGGTTCAGTTCCGACTCGAGGGCCTCCCCCGAAGTCGCCGCGCTTTCGGCCCGGACCTGGAGGGCGTCGAGCTCGTCCTCCAGCGAAGCGACCGCGGCGCGCAGTTGGACTTTCTCCTCCGCCTGCGTGGCCTGGGACTCGATGGTGTCGGCCAGGTCCTTGGCGAGCGTTTCCTGGGCATCCAGCAACGAGGAGAGCTCCTCGACTTGATCTCGGCTGAGCAGCCCGCCCATGGCGTGGCAGTCGGCCCGCGCCCGCGCGACGCGCTCGCAGACGGCCTTGCAGGCGGCGCGGGCCTCGTCCTCCCGGCCCAGAGCGGCGAGGTGTTCGGCCCGCATCTGCAGGATCTTCGGGCTGTCGGGGAACACCTGCTCCAGTTTGTCGAATACCGCCAGCGCCTCGGCGTGTTTGCCCTCCTGGTACAAGCGGGCCGTATCGAGATAGGTTCTCTCCGCCTGTTCGACGTCCATGGACGATCCTTCGGGCCCAACGCCTGGGCGCGGCTTTGTTCGGCCGGCCACGCATCATGGTATATTAGATCTGCGGACAAGACAACAGCCGGATGGGCCTCGCTGAAGGTGCCGGCCTTGTTGACAGCACCCCCGTGAGCCCCTAGACTTGGGCCTCACGCCACAGACGGGTCGATGCGCGGGCGAGGCGTTTCGTAGCGGTCCAGAGAGGTCACCTGCCAGTGTGAGTGACGGTGAAGCCAAGAGGAAGCGCAGCGACAAGCGGGTTGGCCAACTGCTGGTCGAGGAAGGCCTGATCGACGAGGCCAAGCTTCGAGAAGCGCTCCAAGTTCAGGCCGAACAGGGCGGCAAGCTCTTCGAGGTGCTGATCCGGCTCGAGTACCTCGACAAGAAAGACCTGCACGCCTTCCTCTCCAAGCAGTCGGGCGTCCCCAGCATCGACCTGGCCAACTACGATATCCCGAGAGAGCTCATCACGATTATCCCCCGCGAGTTCGCCCAGGAACACGTGGTGCTGCCCATCGACAAGATGGGGAAACTCTTGACCGTGGGCATGGCCTGCCCGCTGGATACGGCGACCCTCAGCGAGTTGCAGGAGATCACCGGGCTGCGGGTCAAGGCCATGCTGTGCCGCTTCGACGAGATCCGTCGGACCATCCGCCGCTACTATCCCGTCGACGAGGAGGCCGAGGATGAGACCGCCCCCGTCGTGGATCCCGAGATACTCGAGAAGGGCCGGGCCGCGGCCCCGGCCCCGGCCGCGCGGGTGCCTCAAAGGCCGGCACTCGCGCGCGACGCGGTGGTCGCCCAACTCGAGCAGCTCGAGCTGCTGCCGGCGTTTCCCGGGGCCGTCGAACAGGTCCTCCAAGCCGGTGGTGGGGCCCCGGCGTCAGTCCGCGACTTGGCGGGCATGATCAGCACGGACCCGGCCCTGGCCGCGGCCGTGCTGCGGGTGGCCAACGCGTCGCCATACGGCCTTCCCGCCCGGGTTACCAACGCGGGTCTGGCGACGGCGCTGCTGGGCGTGTCCGCGACCGGCGCGGTGGCGGGGGCCTGCGCGCAGGCGCCCCCCCTGCCGGAGGGTCTCCGCGGGGCGCACGCCGCCCTCGCGGCCCGGTCCGCCTTCTGCGCGAACGCGGCGATAGGCCTTGCCAAGACCGCCGACCGCGGGAGGCCGGCGGACGCCCACACCGCCGGTCTGTTGCACGACGTCGGCCGCCTGGCCCTCATGGCGAGTGCGCCCGAGGCCTATCCGGATTCGGCCACCGGGGACGCGCTCGAGCAGTTGCTCCAGGCGGAGTTGGATACCTTCGGGCTGGCCCACCCCGAGGCGGCCCACATCCTGGCGCGCAAGTGGCGCCTGCCCGACCCCGTCGCCAACGCGATTCGCTTCCACCACCATCCCTACGACGCGCCGGCCGACGACCTGATTGCCGTGGTCGCCTTGGCCGCGCTCATGGCGGAGACCTTCGAGCGTGGCGGCGAGCTGAGCGGGGACCACCTCCGGCAGTACAACGAGGTGCTCGCGTTTCTCGACCTGGACGCCGCCCGCGCCATGTCCATATACGTGCGTACGGCGTCATCGTTCAAGCAACAGGCCGACGGCCAACAGTGACGGCTCCGGCCGCGGTCGAGGCCTGCACAGGTGCGCCAGGGCGACACGTCCATCACGCCGTTGCCCAGACCGCGGCAAAGAAGCGGGAGCGGTTTCTCAATAGTGGTAGGCGCTCCCTCAAGGGGATTACGGGCTGTGCCCAGTTCTGACGCCCCGGGACAACGACCACAAACCCGGTACTTGAACCCGAGATAACCGCTCCCGCTACCATATAGCATAGACTTCGGTGGCCGTTTTGTCAAGATCTACCCGAGGCGCTGTCACGGGCGTAGGTTGGAGCGCCGCCCGCTTGTGCAGGGCAAGACTCACTGTCCGAGGCACATAGCGGCACGGTTGCCGTCCGAAGTGCGCCCGCGAAGTTCGGTGCGCTTCCCTGGGTTCATCCTCGGGGCGGCGGAAAGCACCCGGCGCCGCGCTTCGTGCTAAAATGAGAGCGTCGGCAGGACGGGACTCATTCTTGTTGCCGGGAGCGTCTACCATGGGAATTGACGAACTGTTGCGGGAAAAGCGTGACGAGATACTCGCCCTCGCCGCCAAGCACGGCGCGCGCAACGTCCGGGTATTCGGCTCAGTCGTACGCGGCGAAGCCGGCCCCGACAGCGACGTGGATCTCCTTGTGGACATGGAAGAAGGCCGCAGCCTTCTCGACCATGTGGCGCTAATCCAAGACCTCGAGGACCTCCTGGGCTGCAAAGTGGACGTGCTAACAGAGAACGGCATCTACTGGCTGTTGCGGCGACGCACCCTCAAGGAGGCCGCGGCGTTGTGGTAGGCCTTAGCAGCAACCCGCGTTCCGGGCCGTTGCGTCGTTCGTTCGAGAAAGGAGGGCGTGCCATGGATAAGAAGGCCGTCGTTCACACGGGTTCGGTGCTCTTTGCTTTGGTGGTCGCACTGAGCTTGGTCGTGCACGCGTCCGAGCAAGACGGCAGCATTGCCAAGCCCGAGAAGGAAGACCCGTATCGCGAGGATCGCGAGCGGATGGTGCGCGTGGACATCGTGCGTACGGGTTGGGGCCGCGAGGGGGTCAAGGACAAGGCCGTGCTCGAAGCGATGCGGACCGTGCCGCGGCATGAGTTTGTGCCCCAAGGCCAACGGCGTCGCGCCTATGCGGACGGCCCCCTGCCCATCGGCTATGGCCAGACCATCTCGCAGCCCTACATCGTCGCCTACATGACCGACATGCTCAAGCCCAAAAAGGACCACAAGGTGCTCGAGATCGGCACGGGCTCGGGATATCAGGCCGCGGTCCTCGCCGAGATCGTCAAGCAGGTCTACACCATCGAGATCGTCCCCGAACTCGGCGCGTCGGCCAAGAAACGTCTCGAGGACCTCGGCTACGGCAACGTGACGGCGCGCGTCGGCGACGGCTACTTCGGCTGGAAGGAGCACGGGCCCTTCGACGCCATCATCGTGACGGCCGCGGCCAGCCACATCCCGCCGCCCCTGGTCGAGCAACTCAAGCCCGGCGGCCGCATGGCCATCCCGGTCGGCCCGCCGCTTCAGGTGCAGTACCTCATGTTGCTCGAGAAGCTCGAGGACGGCTCGGTAATCAAACGCAACGTCATGCCGGTGCGTTTCGTACCCCTCACCCGCGGGAAGAAATGAGCCCGCTGCTACAGCAACATGCCGGCATCAACCCTTGACCGTATGCCTCGCAACGTGGGTCCTCTGTGATGGAAGCGGCGCCAGGAGAGCAGCCTTTCCCCGAGCATGAGGACCGCTCGCGCCTAATCGGAAATCGGAAATCGGAAATCGGAAATCGGAAATCGAAAATCGAAAATCGCCTCCCTCTCGCCATTCTCCTGATTAGCGCCGTCGGCATTGCCTACCAGGTCGTCCTGATGCGCGTGTTCTCGATCTCGCAGTGGCACCATTTCGCCTACATGATCATCAGTATCGCCATGCTCGGCTTTGGTGCGAGCGGCACGGCGCTGGCGTTGCTGCGGGCGCGCGTGCGCGGTCACGAGCCGGGGCTGCTGGCCGCCGCCTCTCTGCTGCTGGCCGTGAGCGTGGTCGCCTGCTACGCGCTGAGCCAGCGGGTGCCGTTCGAGACCTTCGAACTCGTGTCGCAGCCACGCCAATTGGGCTGTCTCCTGGCGCTGTACGTCATCCTTGCGGCGCCGTTCTTCCTGTGCTCGACGTGCATCACGCTCGGCTTCTTTCTCATGCCCCGCCGCATCGGCCGGCTCTACTTCTTCAACATGTTCGGCTCGGGCCTGGGCGCCGCGGGCATCGTGGGCCTGCTGTACATCACCCATCCGAGCGCCCTGGTCTACGCCCTGGCCCTCGCGGCGGCGCTGGCCCATCTCCTGCTCGTGGCGCCGAGGCGGCGGTGGATATGGGGCGGGGCCGTCGTGCTGGCCTTCGCTGGTCTGGCCGCGTTTCGGCCCTTCGAGTCGCCGCGCGTCTCGATGTACAAGGGCCTGTCCTACGCCCTGCAGTTGCCGGACGCCGAGGTCGTCACCGAGCGCTACAGCCCGATGTCCGTGCTGACGGCCGTGAGATCGGACCAGATACGCGAGACCCCCGGGCAGATCTCAAACTACCCCATGAGCGAACTCGGCGTGCTGCCGGCCCAGATCGGCCTGTACTTCGACGCGGGGGCCGTGTCGCCCGTAAGCGATTTCGCCGACGGCGACCTCGGCCGTTTCGCCTACCTGGACTACGTCACGTCCGCCCTGGCGTACCGTCTCGTGGACCGGCCGCGGGCGCTCGTGATCGGCGCGGGCGGCGGCACGGACGTGCTCGGCGCGTTGTGCCACGGCGCGACCCACGTCACGGCCGTCGAAGTGGACCCGAACGTCGTGGCCGTGATGCGCAACGAGTTCCGTGAGTTCTCCGGCGGGCTCTACGATCGGCCGGACGTGACCCCGGTCTTGGCCGAAGGCCGCGGGTTCGTGCGCGCCTCGAAGGACCGCTTTGACCTCATCCAGCTTCCGCTGTTCGGTTCGTTCAACGCGGCCGCGGCCGGGGTCTACGCGCTCAACGAGAGCTACCTCTACACCGTGGACGCCTTCGGGCTGTATCTGGGGCGGTTGACGGAACACGGCGTGCTCGCCATCAACTGCTGGCTCAAGACCCCCGCGCGGGACGCCATCAAGTTGTTCGCGACCGCGGCCGAGGCGTGCGAGCGACTGGGCGTGGCCGACCCCTCGCGGCATTTGGCCTTTATCCGCTCCTGGAACAACGCGACCATCGTCGTAAGCCGCTCGCCCATGACGCCGCCGCAAGTGGCCGCGGTGCGGGCCTTCTGCGCGGAGCGCGGGCTGGACCTCTGCTACGGCCCCGGCGTCGCGCCGCACGAGGCCAACCGATACACCGTGTTGGAGCGGCCGGTGTATTTCGAGGCGGCCCAGGCGATCCTCTCGGCGGACCGCGACGGGTTCTACCGGCGCTACCCATTCCACGTGCGCCCCGCCACCGACGACCGCCCCTACTTCTTCCGCTATTTCAAATGGGCGGCCCTGCCGCGCTTGCTCCGGGCCATGGGCACACAATGGGTGCCCTTTGTCGAATGGGGCTACCTCACCCTCGTCGCCACCCTGGTCCAGGCCATCGTCGTCAGCATCGTCCTCATCATGCTCCCCCTGGCCCTGGGCAGGGTGACAAATCGGAAATCGGAAATCGAAAATCGAAAATCCCCCCTTTGGGTTTTTGTGTACTTCGCCGCCCTCGGCGCCGCGTACATGTTTCTCGAAATGGCCTTCATCCAGCGATTCATGCTCTTTCTCGCCTACCCGGTCTACGCCGTGGCCGTCGTGCTGACCGCGTTCCTCATGTTCTCCGGGCTCGGGAGTCTCTGCTCTACGCGCCTACCCGGAACGCCCGTCCTGCGGGTCGGGGGGGCGGTAGCGGGCGTGGCAGCGGCGGCCGGGCTGCTTCTCGCAGGGCTCGGCGCGATCTTCGACGCCGGGGCGGCCTGGCCGGACATAGTGCGGATCGCGGTGAGCCTCATTCTCCTCGCGCCGCTCGCCTTCTGCATGGGCATCCCGTTCCCGACCGGGTTTCAACTGGTCTCGGATCGCGCCGAGCGCCTGGTCCCATGGGCGTGGGGAATCAACGGCTGCGCCTCCGTCGTCGGCGCGACATTGGCGACCTTCACGGCCGTGCACCTCGGGTTCCGGGTCGTGGTAGTGCTGGCGCTCGCGACGTACGGGATCGCCGCGCTCGCAATGGTCCCGCTTTGGAAGGGACTCCCTACCGCTGAAGGGTAGGCTTGCGGCCGCGCAAGGCTATTCCGGATTGCACCACGCCTGCCCCGAGCCGAGGTCCCTGCCGATTCGCCAGCCCTTTCCGAAGGCCGTCACACCAAGCTCGACGCGGTCGGCCCCGCCTACGAAGTCCTCTGGCAGAAACGCGGCGACCTCGGGCGACTCGGTGCCGCGATATGGCACGACGAGCGTCAGGAACGCGGTCGGGGCGGGGCTGGCGTGACGGTATCGAAAGGCCCTGCGCGGCTTGCGGTGGCCGTAGGTCCACGCGAACCAGCCATCCTCTTCGGTCATGGCCAGCGGCGCCTCCGGGTCGGCCCACACCAGCACGTTGGCGTCGTCGAACAGCGTGCGCGCGCGGAGTTGCTCGGTATCGATCTCGGCCTCGCCCGGGGCGAGTTGGAAATGGAGGTCGAGCGCGCCCAAGGCGTCGCCGAGGGCCTCGTCGAGCAGGACGAAGAACGCCTTGTCCACGAACCACACCGTGCGCCGATGCACGAGGCCCTCGTAAGAGGCGTTGTCCACGACCACCGCGTCGAGCTCGGGCGACGTGTGCCACAGCCGTTGCGCGGCGTCGACCCGCGTGTCTTTGCCGTCCAGCGTGAGCGTCTGGTGCACGCTCGTTTGCCGGTGCCATGCCCGGCCCTTCGGGTCGTGGCCGTACGTGTAGTAGCCGGTGTCGGGCATGAGCCAGCGGCCGTAGGCGTACAGCTCGAAGGTTCCGTTGTCCGGCTGGTCGTGGCCGGTGAGGGCGGGCGGCGCGCAGTGCAGCGTAAGGTAGACCTGGTCCGGCCCCCACTCGTTGCGCAGCGCGTAGATCCCGGCGTCGAGGAAGGCGTAGCTGGTCTGTTCCGGGAGCTTGTCCCGTTCGAGCCGGGCGCGCGCCGCGTACTTCGGATCGTCCAGCAGGTCCGTGGCTCCCACCAATGTCGAATACAGCGACCACCGAGAACGCTGCTCGGGAACGTCGACGGCACGGCTGGCGTCGCCGAACATCGGGAAGGCCAGGTCGGGCGTGGCGATGGCGAAGATGTAGTCGTACATCCTGCGGACCCGATCGCGGTAGTCCTGCGGCACGTCCCTATCGAACGCATCCATGCGGCCCATGATCTCGACCGCGTCGCGCAGCACCCCCAGGTGATAGCCGGCCGACCACTCGCGCTGCACGCCGTCCGCGGTGGTCTGGGCGAGCAGGTTCTCTCGCGTTCGTTCGAGGGCCAGCTCCATCCAGCGCCGGGAGTCCGTGAACTCGGGGAAGGTGTAGGCGATGTTTACGAAGCCGCGCTGCTCGAAGACCGCCTTGTTGTGGATGGCTTTCATCGGGAGTTGTTCGGTCTTGACCTGGTGGTCGTACAGGCTGGCGAGCAGGACGCCGAGGAACTCCGGCGTGAAGGCCTCCGCGTGCACCATCACCGGGAACGCCATGCACAGGCGGGTGGCGCGGATGCCGGTCTGGATATCGAGCCAGGCGAACCCGCGCCAGGTCGTGTAGACGGGATGGACTTTCCGGTGCTCCTCGAGCGGGTGTTTGGCGATCCAGTCGGAGGTCAGGTCGACAAAGGTCTTGGCGTACTTCTCGTCGCGCGTGGCGGCGAAGGCGGCGCTGAGCGGGGTGGCCCAGTAAAATCGGTAGACCGCGGCCACCCACTCGATGTCGCCGCGCGGGTCCCATTCCCAGTCAATGTCGTCCCCGTAGTCGGCCGACTCATACGGACCCCACTGAAACACGTGGTCCACGAGGCGGTCGGCCGTCTCGAGATCGCCCGCGCCGGCCTTGGCGCCGGACGGAAGGGGGTACTTCCCGCGATAGTACGACAGCAACGCGGCCAAGGCCCCGGCCCGGTCCCCTTGCCCGGCGCATGCCTTGACCTCCTCCAACCCGGGTCGTTCCAGGTCGAGGGTCGTCAACACGGCTTCGGGCTGCAACGAACGAAGTCCCTCGGCTTTCTCAGAGGCTGCGCTCATGATTCCCCCCAGCGCCACAGGGCCTTGGTGGACCGCGCTCATTAGCGCGGTTGTGAACAGAAACGCCGTCAACGATAATGATCCGGTCACGAGATACCCTCCCGGTTCAAGACAGCGCCAAGGCCGCTCGGCGGTGCCGCAGTCGCTACGGGAAACGATACAGAAAATGATTGGCCGAAGTGAAACCCGCGGGGCGTTGTGGAAAAGCGCGTGGCTTTGGGGCACCTGGGCCGCGGTAGGCTGCTGCGCCTGCGCCCGCGCGCAACAACCGGAAGGGATGGACATGAGCAATGCCGCGGTCGGTCGCGTCGGGGCGGCTTATGAGCCCATTACCGAGGCCCTGCTCCTGGCGCACCCCGAATGGCGTGAACGCGAGATCGTGGACGACCTTCGCGTCACGGCGCTGTATGCCGCATGCCGCGGCCGGGCCGTCTGCCTCCTGGCCTACGACGTCTGCGAAATCTCGCGGCTGCAAGCGCTGAGGCTGCGCGACGCGGTCGGCCAGGAGATCGGCGTTGACCCGGCGTGCGTCCACGTCTATTGCTCGCACACCCACAGCAGCAGTTGCGAGAACGACCACGACCTGGATTCCCTCGAGCGCACATCCATCGAGGCGGCGCAGAAGGCCAAGCAGGCCGCGGCGCCCGTCGAGTCCGTGGACTTCCTCCGCGTCGATACGGGACGCAAGTACAACATCAACCGCCGCACGCGGCACGGCCCGCTGGGTACCTGGTGCCTGATGCAGTCGCGCGGCTGCACCGACGACGGCGCCGTCGTGGACGGGACCGAGTGGGTGCGCGAACGGCTGCGGCAGTTCGGGGCGACGGCCGAGGAGTCCGGGGCCGTCCAAGGCCCGTTCCCCGCCACGCGGCCCAACGACCCGAACCTCGACCTGGTCCTCTTCCCCAAGCGGGACGGCGGCTACGCGGGTGGGTTCGTGCGCTTCACGGCCCACGCCGTCCTGTGCAGCGCGGGCTACTGGCGCCCCAACATCGGACGCGACTACCCGGGGGTGCTGTGCGACCGGCTGGCCAAGGCCTTCGGTTGCCCTATCTTGTTTCTGCAAGGCCCCTGCGGCGACCACCGCACCCGCCACCACGACGTCGGCATCGTCGAGCGGGACCGGATCGCCAACGGCCTGGCGGACGAGCTCCTCGGCCGCAGAGAACAGTGCGCGCGCTTCCCCTTTGATGCACTGACCAACGAGACCGCGCTGCTCCGCTGCCCACTGGTCGAGGACTTCCCGGCAGATAGGGCCGAGGCGGCTGCCCCACTGCAGCGCGTTGAGGAACGCCTCGATGCCCTGCCGCGCGGCCTCGAGCATCTGAGAGAGCGCAAGGACCTGGCCGAACGCGCGGCCTTCTACAACCACGCGCGAACCGTCTTGGCCGGCCGCGCCTACCTACGCCCCGAAGACCTCGCACGGCGCGCCGCTGACCTCGAGGTCTCGCTGTTGCGCTTCGGCGGTGTCAGCCTGCTCAACTTCGAGGGCGAACTGTTCTCCACCGTGACCCGGGGGCTGCTGGACCCTGCTGAGGAACCCACCGTCATCGCGTCATTCTGCGACGGCGTCACCGGATACCTCATGCCGCCCGACGACTTTCCCGAAGGCGGCTACGAACGCACCTGGGTCCTGTTTGACCCCGATGCCGTCGCGGACCTCCGCACGACCGCGCTGTCGCTGATGCGCCGACACGACTAGCCGGGGCGCCTCGCACTCCCGCTGCCCTCACGCTGTCATTGCGAGGAGGGCCTTAGCCCGACGAAGCAATCCCCTCCGCCAACGCCTCGGTCCACGACCTGGGGGATTGCTTCGTCGGGCTAAGGCCCTCCTCGCAATGACGCGCAGCGCGCGAGACCGGCCCATGGCAACCGGGCCGAGACGCGGGGGGGCCCTGGCTGGCAACTAAGATTTTAGTTGACGAACGCCGCGGCTTGGCGTATCCTGCAACTAAGTTCTTAGTTCTTCCGGCAAGAAGGGAGGAACCCATGCCGAACGGAGACGTGAAACGACTGACCCCGCTCGAGGCCCTCATCATGGACTGCGTGTGGCAGATGCCCGAGGCGACGGTGCGAGAGGTGCAGCAGCGCCTCGAGCCCGAGAAGCCCATGGCCTACAACACAGTGCTGACGGTGATGCGCATCCTGCGAGACAAGGGGTTCCTGCGATCGAGGCGGCAGGGGCGCACGGACGTGTACCGGCCGCGGGTCGCCCGTGAGCAGATGGCGACTCGGTCGCTTCATGAAGTGCTGGACCGGTTCTTCGGGGGCTCGGCCAAGGCGCTCGTGAGCCAACTGCTCGACTCCGAAGACGTGGCCCGGGACGAGATCCGGGCGATTCGCCAGGAAGTGAACAAGCGGCTGCGGGGGTAGTGTCGTGAGTTCGAAATCCGTTGCATATGTCTGTGGGAGTGCCCGGGAGGGCGCAAGCATTTCAGTTACTCAGCGAACTTGAAACTCATGGCACTAGCCCAAGTTCCGCACCCCGCATGCGTAAGTCCTTGTGAATAAAGGATCGGCCTGCTTTTTCAGTCACTATGTCGTTTCTTGGCCTACCATTATTCGCACTATTCCCTGATTTGCGCCCAATTGCCATGCGTAGCGCTTACCAAACAACGGCCCAAATGTCAAGAGAAAAATGAGTTACGGATTAGTCCCGAGTCTTCTATCTCCGTTCGGGTTTTCTTTGTAAGTTGTTGTCACCGTTTGGGATGGTGACTTGGTTAATGTCGTGTTAACTCGCTTTCGAGGGCGCCCAGCCCGAAGAGCTTCCAGAGGCGTTGTTGGATGGAGCTGCGTTGGGAGATCCGGGTCTCGGCTGTGTTGGTGTCGTAGACCATGATGATCTCTTTGAGATCGGACAGT
>Ga0114930_10004502_pt1 | contig 11766 bp, 12 predicted proteins | sample AnhtaG_FD_87300 | JGI IMG/M metagenome (GOLD analysis project Ga0114930, IMG submission 87300) | Deep subsurface microbial communities from Anholt, Denmark to uncover new lineages of life (NeLLi) - Anholt_01485 metaG | ecosystem: Environmental > Aquatic > Marine > Oceanic > Sediment | place... | reverse complement strand
TAACCAGCGAAGATGCACTCTTGAGATAACAAAGATGCAATCTCCTTCTTAGCATTTTGCAAAGTCCATTGCGGGACTGTTGAATCAGCCCAATACAAGTCCTGTTTATCAGCATTACCGATTTGAACTGATATGATTCGTTTATTGTCCTCCATAATATCCGAACCAGTGTTTTCAGTTTCAATGTCAATTATAAGATGCATGAACTCGTGAGCCACCCTTTTCAGTTATGTTGTTATGATTTTTCAATAATATAACTTTAGGTCAAAAAATCTTTGCAGTTAACCGTTTCTATTTGCTTGTGCTTTGGATTAAAATCTTCCATTTGTTCTTGCTCTTAACAGTTATGAAAAATCTGGTATCCTCTTAGTATTAGCGCATCTTAACAGAACCAGAAAAAGGATTGAGTGTTAACAGTCACCTTTTGATAGGGAACATTTTATATAATTAACAACAATCCTCAGTGTTGGAGAGAAGGAAATGCCACTTGCATTAAGATGGTCTTACTTTACTAAGGAAAACGTTAGTCGAGAGACAAATAACTATGGTGTCTATGAAATAGGTAATGCCACTGGAATCTTGTATATTGGAGAAGGGCATGTGTATTCCCGTCTAATGGCTCACTTCGCTAATGGCTCAGAACCTGTCGTAGGTGCTTCATACTATCGAGTAGAATCCACAGGTGGCAAAGAAAAAGCAAGGCAAAGACAAAATGCAGAGTTATCTACTTACAAAAGAAAATATGGAAAATACCCAAGCTTCAATCAGCGAAAGGGTTAAGATTGTGACGGAGAAATAATCAGAAGTTAACACAAATACCTTTGTGGAATCCTCTGTCGTGCACATCCATCAGTTTTCAGAACTTGTAGGATGAATTCAAATTAGATTTAGTCAATATAAGAAACGAAGAGAAATGGGAGATAATGATAATTCCGCAGCGGAAACGAAGTTAATACTTGAAGAATGGAAAACAGTCATTCAAACGCAGATGCATTTTAACGATATGATTATGAAAATGCGAACAACAGCAGTTAGCATCGTTCTCGCTGTATTTGGTGCTTCTGCTTATCATGTGCCCTCAGTTAGCCATAGCAAAGGAAAATGGCGACCATCTTTAGTTCTAATGCCACCAATCTGAAACTTGATTCTGGAGATGCTTTCCTTGGAATATTTTCCCGAAGCATCTGCAATAAAGAACTTTAAACCGCCTTTTGCTTCCTTTGACTTTATGACTGCAATTTCAAATTCAATTGCACCAATTACTCCACATTCTTTACCTCTCATACCTTCTTTGATGCTCTCAATTGTTGTGCTAACTATTTTCTTCAAATCCTCACTGATTTCTACTTTCTTCTCTTCAACCATTCTTTCCTCACCTGATATCATCTGTCATAATTAATGTATTTAAACTAAAGAGGTGAATGAAAGTGCTCATAAGATTGATTAATTTTTTAATTTCTGTTGAAAAAATGGGAATATTTTTATGAAACTTAAAACACATGATGGCTGAAAGGGTGAATAGGGGGTGAGACAATGGTAAGTAAGCCATATAAGAAAAGATTCCTGAGAAACACGAACACGAACGAGATACATGACACATCGAACGAAAAAGACGGATGCAATCTCGACCAGATAAAGGATGAAAATGCAGAATGGTATGACAGCAAAGAACAAGCGAAAGCCTCTTCTCCAGACACAAACTTATGCAATAAAGGCTGTTTCAACTAAACATCCTTTTTTCACAATCCTATTTTCCACCTTTTGTCCTTTAAAAATGCCCTGTTCCCCCATTACTTAATCAGTTGATTAATCAGCCTTCTTTTCTATTGCGGGGGGCGAATATTAGTCCATCATTGCTAATAGGTACGCTAGTAATTTATCTGTTCATTTACACGGTTTATATTGGGTTTAATGGAAAAAGAACTTTAAAATACGCTTATTACCCATAAGTTTTAAATAGTCTGATGAGAAACCCTTAAATAGGGGTACTAAACAGTGGCGTTAAAACAAGACAACACAATTCAAAAAAACACCAGCGAAGCACCTTCAAGGAGCAAGTCAACCACTAAACCAATCCCCACTAAATTAGCCACTACTACCATCAACAACCAATTAATCAGCATAAATAATACATTACTCAATAAATTCAATAACGCCATAAATAAGTCCAATAACATAAATGATAAGGTATTCTTCATTAAGTATAAGCCTAAGAATATTCAAGGTAATGGTAACGATTACGGTATTAACATACCAACAAGCTTAGTTTTTGAAAGTAGAGTAGCCAAGAAAAAGCGTAGCCCAATAATATACCAGCATAACGGCATAGTAAGAAAACGCATTAAATACAACAAAGTGTATCGACTCATAATAGCCTCAATTTACCCTTTTCGATGGCTATGTTCCTCATGGATGATACATGTTAAAGAGTCTGAAAGGTCGTTGCGTTATCATATCTCTGAGCTAATCCGTTTGAAGTGGTTAATGCGCGTTCAAGGACAGAAAATAATGTTGAATCCATTACTTCAATTCCTGTTAGAGCATAATGTTGTAAGCCCAAAAATTCTTGAGTTTGCATGCTACAAGATAGATTTTCATAAATTATTGAACTATCCACTTACATTGATTAAGAATCCCATTGAATTCAGGGCAAAAGTCATGTGGCAAAAAAAGCCAGAAGGGGTAAAAACAACGAAAATAATACCAAGTACCCCTCAGTTATGGAACATATTCCACGGGATACTTTACATAACAGCTAAAATGAAGAATGGCTTAGAAGTTCAAACCTTTCTACCAATAAATTATCATTATGATTCCTTGAAGACTAAATATATGAAAAAACGGGTTGTAAATCCTCATTATACTGTGCCCTGTGAATGGGATTTATTCAACATTAAAGAATGTGGATATTACTCAGGATTTAACAAAAATGCTAATCGAAGAGTTAAAGTTCATTTTGATAATAGTATTACGGTCATGTTTTTTAAAAATTCTAAGGGTTCATGGTTTTATAAAGAACCTTATCAAAAAGCTATTCAGAAATGGAACGGTTCTCAGTTTATTGAGTGCACAACGCCAGAGGTCTTAGAGAAATTATTTACATTAAGATTTAAAAACGGCTTAAGGCGAACTGAACTATTTAAACAGCTAGGACTAAGAGTTAAGCGCATAAACTACACCAAAAATAACTGATGCACGCGCATGAAGATTCGCTGTTTATGGAATCCATATAGTTTCCTATGAGGAAAAGTCAAGCTTCAATCGATAAACTTTTTTGTTGACAAAATTCTTGCCAGAAAAACCAAGTTCAGAAGTCTGTAGTGACAAGCATTAAATCACCGAAATATACTTCTTCTTTTAACCTTAGAAAAGTAAACCTAAAGGTGAAAACCTTGAACGTTTACGTGGATGAATCTGGGGATTTAGGATTTTCCGAAAAATCTACGAAATTCTTCATAGTTGCATACATTGTCAGCGATTCCATTCCGTCCCTCAGAACCAAAATGAAACGTATTCTAAAGAAACTACACAATAAACGAAAATATCACTTCTCAAGAAACGAATTAAAATTCTCCAGAATGAATAGCTACTGTAGAAAACTTGTCCTTGAAAAAATTCGCCATTCCGATTTAGATACAGGAGTAGTGGTTGTAGAAAAAAAGCAAGTGAAAGAGGAATTGAGAAATGACCTGACAAGACTTTATAATTGGCTTTTAGTTCATCAAATAATGTCAGTATTGCTTCCTCGATTAGCAACCACACAAAAAATCAATATTGTTTTTGACAAAAGCCTCTCGAAAAAACGAATTATGGGGTTTAACAAGTATCTCAAAGAAAAATTAAGCTATCTTTCGTATAGAGATGGAGTGACTCTTCCTCTGGATAATATTTATTCTCAACATATTGATTCTGAAATTGAGCCTTGTCTCCAAGCTGCTGATGCTGTAGCAGGTGCGTACTTTCAGAAGTACGAAAAAGGAGACAACCAATATGCAGAAATAGTGAATGATAAAATTAGCGCCTTCATTTACCTTTGGCGAAAATAATTAGCGAACCCTATCCTATTGCTCCCATCCCACAAGTGCGGGCATCATTGCCTCAGATAGGAACTTACTCGCAACATTAACTCTCTCTTTGGCTTATTTAAAACTTACTGCATACTGTTAAATTATTAGTGGGCGACTCTGTTGTTAACTTCTATCCCTAATAACTTAACAGTATTATCCGACGAAAACAAACATAAAAATTGCATAACCCATAAACTAACATAATCCCCGTTGGAAGAAAACAAATAGTTGACACTAGTTGGAGCGTCGTTGGATGAGCAAACCTCGCAGGTCTCCTTTGCTTTCAAGTAGTTTAGAGATGATGCTACACGCCATAGAGCATTTGAAAAAAGGAACTGAGAGAGATATGGGATTTGCTGTCTTGCATGCAGACAATTCCATAGAGCTTCTTCTCAAGGAGCTTGTCAGGTCTAAAGGAATCAGAGTGATGGACACAAAAGGCTATTCGCTGGCATACTACAAATGTGTCGATAAATTGATTAAAGTAGGACTCAAAATACCCGAGATACCAGATATTGATTTGCTTCACACCGAAAGAAACAATATTTACCATCTTGGCAATAAGCCAGACAAAGAAAAGGCAGAATGGCTAGTATATGATGTCGCACTCAGCTTGGTGCAGAGAATGTGCAAAGACGAATTAAACTATGACATCAATACTTTTTCTAAGGAATTCCGTCTGTCTGAAGAAACCATGCAAGATATAGAGCTAACAAGAAACCAAATAGTTAACCAGTATCTGAGTAAAGCAAGCAAAGCATTAAACATGGAGCTGTTTGAAGAAACAGTAATAATGTCGTATATAGGAATAGAAGCCTTGTTAAGGGGATACGTTTCAGCCGAGTTCGCAAGTTCTCGTATGATGATGAAAGTAATAAAAGAAAAGAATATCTTTTCACAAGGTTTATTGGCAAAATTCGAAGCTCTACGTAACATGCGTAACTTCGTTGCTCATGGGATGTCAAGAGTAGACGAAAAAGAGGCAAAATTCGCTCTAGGGGTTTTTAAAGATGTAATAAACGAAATCGGTCTTCCCCTAGACATTAAGTGCAAAACTTGCGGAATTGAATTTAACTCTGGAATAGTGGTGAATCGAAAGACATTCAAGACTACGATTCTGAAGCCAAACAAACACCATTGCCCTAGAGGGCATCTTCACACTTATGACAAAGAGGATTACATCGCTAGACTGTAAGGAACTAAGAACTAGTCTTTTTTCAGATTGTTGTCATGAGTCTGTAGTAGCGCGCGCTTGCATAACTCTTGAGAAAAATCAAGCTAATGGTGCACAACAGTTTGTGCAATCAGACTGGTCTGATTTGTTTGAGGTAGGATTCGAACTCCCACACACCATGCTTTGAAAGAAGAAGGAGAATTCATAAGTCTTTTCAATCGCTAAATGTAACTTTTTCTAATGATATTAATGAAAGGACTGAAAGATGCCAAGTATAGAGCTTGCACGGATAATCTTGGATTACTTGAAGGAGAAAAGAAAGAACTGGAATACCTCATTGATGGTGTCATAATTGGACGTGGTGATGGAAGTGAACTTGAATATCTTTTTCAGGAGTTCATAAACAGTTCCATTGACTCAAGTAAAACGACAACGCTTAAAAAAGGATTGTTAGTGTTCACCAACATCAACTTGATTTTCATACAGCAAGAGAACTATTCAAGGTTGGTAGTTCCACTTGACCAGCTTGGCGGAATGGGGTGCTTCACATATAAAGACCACTATTCAATTGGCGTGGTGACAGTAGACGGTTATGAATATGGATTTGACCTATGTAGAACAGAGGGTCCTAGTGTTGTTCAGAATCCAAGTCTCAACGAGCTTTCGAAGCAAATCCAAAAATTCGGGATGGAACAGAAGCGGTTGGCAAAAGAAGCTCCAGCGAAAATATGTGAGTATTGTGGTGCTAGAAACAAGATAGACCAATCTAGATGTGTGAGTTGTGGAGCACCATTAGCCTAAAATGCGCGCGTGTATTATTCATGGCAAACCATGGAATCTAAGTACTGTTGGTATTTTAAGAGGACATCTTGTTCGATACACATTAAACCCAGTTGGTAGAACCTGTCGTTTCCTTGGCAATACCAAACTCCCCAGAATCCATACATAGTTTCACCTTCATCAGTGGCAGTAAAGTACCGATATTGCGCGTGCGTATTAAGCGAGCGTAAAAATAATTTAAACTTCCCTATACATGCCTTTAATTAAACAATACTGCATATACCGTTGTCTTTTTTAGGTCTTTTGCGCGCGCTTACCATATTATTTAGGTTAGGATTCTGCGCGCGAAACACACTAGAGTAGTTATCGCTGCATGCGCGCGAGTTTAGGGTTGGATGCTCCACAATTAGGGCATCTCAGATAGAGTGTTATGTCGTATTGTGCTGTGCAATATTGACAAGTTGCCATTTCTGGTTTCTGCGTGAATTCCATTTCATCTTTTTGTAAACCTACAAAACCTACAATTTCGCCTTTTAGGGCTTTTTCGTGATACTCTTTTTCTGTTAGAAAACTTGAGCAATTCAAAGCTGATTTCAACTTACCATTTATGTTTAGTAGAAACTTTCTACAAACAAGCTGAATCCTCATATCGATTTCTGGCGCTCCGAAGAGAGCTGAAAGAGATGGCTTTTCAAACGTTTCTTCTCTGGTTTCACAGAATATGCAGTCAAAACATGTTTTCCGTCCAATCGCTTTAATTAGTTTTCTAATCTCCTGCAAACCTTTAATTGTGAAACCTGCTTCAGGATTAGTTACAACGAATCCTTCATCCCATTCGTCCCTCCTCCGCTTCATGTAGCAAGATTCACAGAGTTGTCCTACTTTTTTTCCATTTTCGAGAGCATAATACGTGCGCCTGAATGCGAGCCAAGGAAGCTTAGTCCCACAATCATAGCATTTATGCATTGAATCCACTTCTTCCCCGTGATTTTGCCTTCACCCAAAACGCAGATAACCCTTACTTGACCGTGTGCATTATTTTGATTTTATGAATCATAAATATTGAAATCGTGCAAAGGTTTAGAAAATTAAACATATCTCTTATGCGCGCGCATAGAATTTAGTTCCGTTAATATTCATATACCACTGTGTTCTTGCCTTTAGTTGGCGAAATACAAGGAGACAGAAACGACAACATAACCTAACGAATCTTTAAGGGCTCCATTATCTTATGAATATTAAAGAAGGGGTGTTTTTGTGTCAAAAGCAACTATCACAGCTACTGGCAGACTACAGGAAAAGTTCTTACCAGCGATGTATTTCGACTCGTCAGTTTTAATAGAATATTGGATGACTGAGGGTTTAGAGATGCCCGAAAACAACTCAGATAGGCTTTTTGAGAAAAATGAATCTTACTTACAGATTGTCAGGGAGATTTTGAAATCCGAGAAAACGATTCGCAAGGTAGTTGAGATAAGAAAAAGGCTCTCGTTTGAGGAAACAAAGATAGTGCCTATAGTTAGTCCTCTTTCTTTATTGGAATTGGCAGAATGGCATTCCGAAGCTGCATTCAAACAAATCAGTTCAGAGGCAGCAGGAACTGTGTTCATTCAAAGAATGAGCAGAAAGCAAATTGGCGATTATTTGAGGAAAATCTGGGAGATGTGGAAAGCGGAGAAAGAACAAAAAGAGAAAGAAGAAAATAAACAGATAGGAATTAGGTCGAGTGAAACAACCGACTTACAGCTGTTAATGTCTGAAACATGGATTAACTCATCGTTCGCAGCAGTCCATGGTTTATCTGGTCTGTGGGTTGTTGACATAGATAATTTTAGCCTGAAGTTTGAAAAAGTGTGGTTAGAACCTACCCTTTATGCTTATCTGCAACTTGGCATGGGCGATATCATGCACATTCTCTTAGCAAAGCATTTGGGGTGCCAATACATAGCAAGTTTTGATTCAGATTTCAGAAGAGTGAAGGACAGAATCTTTGAGAAATATGAAATATCCGTATTATCCTCGCCTGAGGAAATTCTCGCAGTTCTTTAGGATGGAATTTGTGCGTACATACAATCAATCCCCTAAAACTAACCTGCCCAAATAATCTACCTAATAAAACAGCATAGGGGGTGTTCCTTTCTTTATTCGAATATTTGGGTGATTGTGTGTAAGTTAAATGTCCATTATTTATCAGTATCTTTTGACTTTTTCTTAATGGATTTTACCAAGCCGTTCACTTCCTTCTTAACTTCTAATGACTTTTTTGGAAATTCCGTAAAAGAGATTGGTGGCTTGAATAGTTTAAATCTGAACCCACTTTCTGTGAAGTTATCATAGTGAAAATGTTTTCCTTCTCCATCATCCTCAAGCCGTATTAACGCTTTGCGGTCTTTGCGTAGAATTTGAGCTTTTTCTTTGTAAGAAGTTCTTTCGTAAGTTGGATAATCCCAACCACTCATTGGCGGGTAGTATGTTGTACCATAAACCATTGGGGTCGCTTTTACTGTTTCGTTTGGTATGGAGCCATCAAATGGCGTACCAACGCTTAGAGCACCAGAATTGGGTGCAATGTATGCTGTTCCATCTATTGTAGTCAGCCTTGTAGTGGCTTGAATAGTTGTTCCGCTTATCGGACTAACTTCGGTCATTTTTCTACTATTAATAAAATTGTGGCTCGACTTTTAACTATTCTCATCTGAACAACTGAGCAGTTACTTAGATTTACGTCTGTAACCTTTTCGCGCGCGGATTAAGCGATTGTAAATATAATTTAAACTTCCCTAGTGGTGTGCTCTTTTGAGATGTATGGGACATACGGGTTCCTTTTTTTAGGCTTTTATTAGCCATGAGGGAGTTGACATTAGGTGACCTTAAGGGACACTGCACACCATCAACAAAATGTCTGATTTCCTCAAATATCCACTTTTAGAAGTCCTGTATCTAAACATAAAAATGGCAGTGTAACGTCAAATTACCAAAAGGCGACATGTACGCACGTGTGGCAACTTGAAGATTGTGCAAAAACTTCTCAGTTACAGATGTTCACATAAGCAACTTTTCTCGGGGGTTCGAATTATCAGAATTTTCCTATCGGTTTTATCGTAAAATCCAAGAATTTCAGTGCTTCATATTTTTTTTAGTGAATGGTGAATCTCAGAAAATCATCACCAGCAATATCCTTCGTGATTTGTTGCAGGCGATTCATTACTGAATTATAACCACTGATTTTCTACGCTAAATTTTGTACATGTCTGTAAAAAAGAGAGAAATAGGCTATAGCGTGGGGGGGATTGTTAGCTTAAAACTTCACTTTTTCTTTGCGTTTCTCTGGTGGAAGTAGTCTTTCGTATAGGTTTTCCCAATCGGTCGTTGAAATTTTTGTAAAGGTTAAACCTTTTTCGGTTAATTTGTCTCTGAGTAGTTTCTTTAAGCACTCCAACATTGTATCTATGATTGCATTTGTTCCTGTAGATATTTGAGGCGTTTCTTCCATGCGGAGCACATTAGACATTTTCTGAGCGTCTTTCGTTAAATCCGTGCCTACGATATATGTCGCAACACTTCGCTCAACAGCTTTGCCCGTCATCATTTTTGCGCTCCATTGATTAAGACCAAGTTCAACAGCTTTGCGCAAGAATAATTTTCTGGCGATATGCCAACCGAAGCGTTTTGTAGTGTTTAACCCTACCTTTTTAGCTAACTTTTGAAGTCGCCTAAGTAATTGCTTTTCAGATAGTCGTTCTTGCCTTGCGGATTGAAACAAGAAATCATTTGATTGGTCTAGTGTTGGTATGTATTTCTTAAGTAGTTCTTGAAACTCTGAATCTATGAAACAATGAGCTACGATTCCCTCTTTACGTGTTAAGATTTGCACTTCGATAGGTTTTTTTTGCGGTTGAAGGTCCAAGTCGTTCCATTTTAACCGACAAGCATCTGAGATTCGTAAACCCAAAAGCCAAGTTTTTATGAGTATCTTGCCGTCTAAATCTGAAATTTTCCACATAAGGCGCGCTTGGTCAATTGTTAAAACATGGTCGCGAGTCGTTATTTCACTTCTATAGATTCCTAAGCCTTTACGGAGTTTAACGTCAAAATTATTATATTTGAGCCATTGAATTACAGGATTAGTTTTGCTCCTAGCGGTATTTTGACAGTATTTTTGCTTGATAGCTACAAAGTAAAGCTCTACAGTTTTTACGGGGTCGCTTTCGTCTAATAGATTTTTTAACGGTTTCTGATACCATTTTTCAAATGATAATAGTGAATTCCTATAGCTTTTACGAGTGTTAGGGCTAACCAAGCTCTCTAGGTATTTTTCCATGTCGTATATTGATTTCACCTTCTAGAGAGAAATGGCTTATGAAGCCAGAATTCATTCAGATTTAGACGTTAAACGTCTATCATCACCCGAGTTATTCCCGCACCTTCCCCTTTTTTTCTAACGGATGCGTGGTGAGAGTTTTCTCTGTTCAAATTTTTTCCTCAATGAGCTTCTTGAGTTCTCTTCCAAATGCGTGTCGTATGAAAACCTTATTAAGACATAAATAGAATTTCGAAGAGCTCAGATTTGGAGAGAAAAAAAGATGAGACACAGTTTGTTCAGAAAAATCTTGGCAACAGGAATAGTAATGCTGTTCTTTGGAGCTATCGGGATAATGATTCTCAGCCGAAACATATCCATGGTGAGAGCTCAAGCGACTATCTATGTTGACGACGATAACACCACCAGTCCGTGGGATGGATCTCTGGCTAATCCTTATCAGTATATTCAAGATGGGATAAATGCCGCGAGTAATGGTGATACGGTATATGTCTTCAATGGAACATACAGTGAAAATGTTGTCTTAAACAAGAGCATAATACTACAAGGTGATCCACTTAAGCCAGTTATTGAAGGGATGGCTGGAACAGGAATAAACGTAACCGCATACGATCTTACTGCATATGGCGTTACCGTAGATGGTTTTGACATAAAGAACTCTTCCTATGGCGTATACTTTGAATTGCGAGACATTGAGAATTTAACTGATACATCAGTCATTATGGGAGACATCATTTTCGCTCATAATACGATAAATGCAACCTCTTCAGGCATCAACGTCTACATGGATGACGTTGGATACAACATGTCGGGGATTTCGTCAGTCGTAATAGGAGATTTTCGTGTAAGCAATAACACTATTTACAGCAGCGATAAGGGAATAGAGGTTGCTGAGTTCTACAACATAGGAAATTACATGTACGACACTTCTTCATTCACAATGGGCAACGTAGAGTTTACCAACAACACAATAACTTCACTTGGTGAAGGAATATATCTTGATGACTTGGCATATTTTGGCTACAGAATGTACAATGACTCTTCCTTCGCTATTGGAGACTTCCTAGTAAACGATAACACCATCCACAGCGGCAACGAAGGAATCTACGTCTACGAATTCAATGAGATTGGCTATTACATGTACAACAATTCTACCTTCACGATGGGCAACATCCAGTTCAACGATAACACCATCCACAGCGACTACGAAGGAATCTACGTCGACTATTTCGACTATTTCGGAGAGGACCTGTATGGCTCGTCATCCTGGGTGATGGGTAACATTGAGTTTTGCAGGAACGTGATCAACAGCACCTACGACGGAATCTACATCTACGAATTCTATGACTTTGGCTACGACAGGTATGATGATTCTTACTCTACTATGGGAAGTATTCTCTTTAATGATAACGTCATCAACAGCG
>Ga0114930_10004501_pt1 | contig 11766 bp, 5 predicted proteins | sample AnhtaG_FD_87300 | JGI IMG/M metagenome (GOLD analysis project Ga0114930, IMG submission 87300) | Deep subsurface microbial communities from Anholt, Denmark to uncover new lineages of life (NeLLi) - Anholt_01485 metaG | ecosystem: Environmental > Aquatic > Marine > Oceanic > Sediment | place... | reverse complement strand
CTTTATAAGCTGTACTTTGAATATCAAATTCAACCCCTTTACTGCCTATAATTGAATTATTTGAAACGGTTATCCCTGAAGAAATAGTTGTCCAGTTTGAAGTGTTGCCCCCTTCAAAACTATCATTAAATATCGCGCTGTCTGCAAACTCCTTAATATAATCTGATGCTTGAATAGTATAAGTACCTGTATATAATCCATTTCCTTGGCCCGTAAGAGAAACGGATTTCCCAAGAAATATAGCATCCGATACAATAAGCTCCGTTTCGTTACCGCCAGCCGTTATTGTTATAGTTATTTGCTCACCAGTTGTAATCACCCCTGAATTGGGGCTGATTGTCACCGAGGTGATCATAGGAATACTGCCATCCACAACAAGTGTGGATCCTGAAGAAGATGCCGGGTCGCTCGGTCCTCCCTCGCCTGTGAGGGTGATGTTCGTTGCCTCAATATTAGTGCCGTCATTATCGCCTTGCGTTACTGTATAAACTCCGGCATAAGTGCCATTTCCCTGATCATTAAGAGAAACTTGTTTCCCATTGATGGTCGCATCTGAAGGCGTCAAACCTGCTTCGTTATCACCGGCAGTAACAGTGATAATCACCGAATCGCCAACCGATATAGTGCCCGAGTTCGGACTTATAGTTACAGAAGTAATTGTCGGCGGCGCAACTGGAGTCGTCACTACATTAAGGGTTGAACCGGTCGATGATGCTGACTCGCTTACATTACCGGCAAAATCGGTCAAAGTGATGTTACTGGCTTCGATGTTCACGCCTTGATTGTCCGAAGCGTATACTATATATGTACCGGTGTACGTGCCGTCTCCTTGATCGGTAAGCGGTATGGACCTCCCGTTAATCAGTGCGCTCGAAGGAGTTAATCCTGCTTCATTATTACCCGCTGCAACTGTTATGATTACGCTGTCATTATTTGTAATCGTCCCCGAATTCGGGCTAATTGTCACTGATACAATTGTAGGCGCAATAGAATCACTAAATTGAAATTCAAAAGCACCGATATCAAACGCAATGCCCTCGGGTATGGGATTTCCATTAAAATCATATGTAAGACCAACGTCCGTTCCCGCATTAATTGCAGGGGAGAGTGGTTGAATATTGAAGTCTTTGTTCGCTATACTTATAAATAAAGGATCAGAATCAATCTCAGTTACTGCATCAAATGTGAATTTACTGCTTGTACTGATTTGTCCGTTAGGCGCATAATAAAGGTTATGGCTGTGTTGAGTTACGGCATCAACCCAAAGAGAAGGCTCTATGCACTTACCTGGTCCCGCCTGATAAAGAATATTATTCCATAAATTTACATCGTCTCGTGTAATAATTATAGAATCATACCATTCACCATATGTTCCAGAATTAGCTCCATATAAAGTGTTGTTATATATATTGATTGTATTGTCATTATTAGTATTAACAAGGATAGACGCGCCATCATGACCATATATAAGATTGTTATAAATATTTATAGGTTCGTCAGCATCAGTACAGCTAACTATATAAATTCCGGTAGTTCCTTCTCCATCAACGTTAGGTCCGGGATCCCTGATTATATTTGAATAGAAATCTCCGTATGTACGATCATGATAAATTATTACTTGACGACCTCCAAGACCGGTACCACCAATGTTCACCTCCCCATAATGAATTGAATTATATATTTCATTATGATGAAAACTAAAATTAGGAGTGCGTCTTAATTGCACACCCTGAAAAAGAGCGGTATTACAGATGTTATATCGGATTATCATGTTTTCGCCATAATCAGGCGCGCCATCAAGATCCGAATCAACACCATCATTAGGAAAATCAAATCCAATAGCATGCCCCTGGCCAGGGTGAGTCCTTTCAAGAATCGTAGTACCTTCCCAATAACCGGCTTCCTTTACAATCGACCACTCTATGATAATATTTCTAGCATCATCACCTATCTTATAGCCATGATTGCCGCTGCGTTCGGAGGTAGTATGAAAAACCCAGCAATTATCACTGCCTAAAAAATAAAGGTTCCCATCACCACGTATTCCACCTATACTGCCATCACTGTTTACCTTTTCAGAATCCCATTTAGCATTACTATAAAGCCAGATATCTATTATGTTTATGTAATTATGCCTAAAAGAAGTTCTTATCCCATCCCCATAATTATTTTGAATTTTAAATCTTTGAATTGTTGAATGATTAATATTTGTTCCATAAGATGCATAAATAGTACCATCTCCTGTCATAGATTCATAATTAAGAATTGGACGTTCCTGACCGTATCCTGTGATCATCCAGCGGTGTGTGTCATCGGTTCCGGATGTAAACCTTATTCTTTCACCATATACGCCGTCAAAACCATCATGCGCTCCCCTGACAATTATCGTAACATTACCCCCACCCGTATTACTCTGAGCGTCATTAATAGTAGTCCAGGGATGCTCCCAGCTGCCGTCATTGCTTCCTCCGGCATATCCGCCGTCAACGTAATACTTAGTCCCTAAATAAAAGGTTCTTCCAGCCGGATATTCATCATTCATTATCGTATAACTTGTCGTTGTTTCGGTTATTGGGAACGGCGTCTCATCAAAGTAACCCGCAGGCTTCCCATGTCTGTCCGTCCTCACACTCCAATCATAATAATCCTGGGTGTATGCTTCCGAAGCCAAACCCAAATATACTATACCCACAAATAATGTGGATAAAACTCTAATAAATCTATTACCCTTCATTTCCTTATCCTCCTTTATTACCAAAGTTCCAAAATTTGTGTCATTTCTGTAAGAAAATTATATTTAATTTTCCTTCTCCGCGCTCTTCGCGTTCTCTGTGGTTTAAAGTATTTTATTTTTTTATACCATATAATTAAAGTATTTCTTTCTCTGCGCTCTCTGCGGTTAATATTATTTATTCCTTCTCTGCGCTCTCTGCGGTTAGTATTTATTCTTTCTTTTTGTTCTTTGTGGTTTATTAATCATTCAGGTTAATTGATTTTTCTCTGCGCTCTTTGCCTTCTCTGCGTCCTCTCACTTAGTGATCCCGAGTACTCGGGGTGCGGTTAATTTCATTTATTCTTTTTTATACCATATAATTAAAGTATTGTTTTTCTCTGCGCTCTTTGCCTTCTCTGCGTTCTCTGCGGTTAGTATTATTTATTCCTTCTCTGCGCTCTCTGCGGTTAAAACTATTTAGTCTTTTTTATACTCAGTAATTAAAGTATTGTTTTTCTCTGCGCTCTTTATTCCTTCTCTGCGTTCTCTGCGGTTAGTATTATTTATTCCTTCTCTGCGCTCTCTGCGGTTAATTTCATTTATTCTTTTTTATATCATATAATTAAAGTATTGTTCTTCTCCGTGCTCTCTGCGGTTAATTTTATTTATTCCTTCTCTGCGCCCTCTCACTTATTGACCCCGATTTTCACCTATTATCCGTGATCCCGATCTCTCGGGACCCCTGATCCCGATTGCTCGGGACTCGGGGTGCGGTTAATTTCATTTATTCTTTTTTATATCATATAATTAAAGTATTTCTTTCTCTGCGCTCTCTGCGTCCTTTGCGGTTAAAAGTGTTTTTTCTGCGGTCTCTGCGGTTAATTTTATTTATTCCTTCTCCGTTTTATCTGCCGTTAATTTTATTTAGTCTTTTTTATATTATAATTAAAGTATTGTTCTTCTCTGCGCTCTTTGCGGTTAAAATTATTTATTCCTTCTTTGCGTCTTTGCGGTTAAAGGTATTTTCTTCTTTTTATCTCTCACTTCACATAAACCATCCTCTTAGCCACCTTATAATCCCCCGCTTCTAAGTAATAAATATAATGCGCGCTCGCCACTCCTACGCCATTTTCGTTCCTGCCGTCCCATGTAACAGAATACTTACCGGGCGCCACATTCGCGTTAACCAATTCTTTTACACGTTGCCCCAGCATATTATAGATTGTAAGCCGCACATTCCCGCCATTTTCATCCATATCTAAATTCGGTATTTCATACTCAATTTTGGTTGAACCGTTAAAAGGATTCGGGTAATTCTGAGAAAGTGAAAATTCTAAAGGCGTATTTCCCGCCGCTTCCTCTTCTACGACAGCAGCCTGCTTCTCATCATAAATATAAAGAGGTGTCGCAGCAGAATAATCAGATAAAGCCCCATACAAACTCACAGCTTGAACACGAAAAGAATAAGAATGATCATCCAGTAGTTCCATCTCAAACCTGTTACTGTCGGTATATTCATAGTATAAACTAGTAGTAACGGGTCCCGCCAATAGATCGGTTTTCATCACCTCGATTCGATAATGATGACTCCCGCCTTGTGGAGATTCCCAGACAAGTCTCAAAAACTTATCTTTCAGCCATATAATATCCTGGTTCAAGGAATATGCCTCTGCAATAACCTGTAAAATTACCACAACAAGAACGGTTATCGCTATAACTCTGAAGACCCTCCAAAGAGTAATCTGCCGCAATACTCTGTTTTTTTTCATGTCTATTATCCTTTTTATATACGCATCATAGCTAATCATATTCAATCAAAATTAAAAGCAATGACCGTGCCAATAAAGGATAATGCGGCATAACTACCTAATTACCAATACCTTACCATTTCCCTTTTATTAAATAGAACAACCACCTCCCATAAACAAATTGGTCAATTTTAACCAATTTTCTGTTTTTCCACCAATAATTATTATGTAACTTATTTGCGACTCTGCGGTTCATGAATTTTTCAGAAAATATATCACTCTTTGCACTTTTTTTCTTCGTGTTCTTTGTGCTCTTTGTGGTGTATGAATTATTCAGGTTATAATCATTTTGTCATCCTGTCCCGCTTAGCGGGAGTGATTTAATTACAAAGATAAAACATCAAATCCCACTTAGTCCCCCTTTGAAAAAGGGGGAGACCTTAGTTCCCCGAGTACTCGGGTATAGGGTGAGGGTGACAAATTAATCCCGAGTACTCGGGACTTTGAAATGGAATTTTATGAATTAATCCGGCTATGTAACTTATTTTCGATTTTTTAGTCTATCCCGCTGAATGCTGATAGCTGACCGCTGATAGCTAACTTCTCCTGACATGCTCTTGGTTTTTAACTGAATGCTGAACGCTGACCGCTATTTTCGATGTCCATCACATCCGGCAAACCTTTTCGCAGTGATTGTATATTAAAATAATAATAGTAAAATCATCATATTAATTTTTCTATTCTCATAACCTGTTATCGACCTTTCATATTATTCTCATGATTTTCTCAGTTAAACAAATAGATCCTCATCTATTTTTAAATTTAAATCCGATAGTTTTAAATCAAGACCGCCTAAAATCTCTTTTACCACTTCTTCGGATACAGGATCCTCATTCTTCATTCTTTCTAAAGCTTCTTCTCTTGTTAAAACGTTTTCCCTTATCATTTTACTAAACAAATCTCTTAGTTCCGTAACACCAACGGTCGAAGCATACAATAGCCTTCTTACATAATCGAGTCTACAATCGAATCTCCAAGAAGATGCTACTTCAGGAGACTTTTTCCAGCTAAGATTCTTTGTTATAGTAGACTCCACTTCTTTTTCATTCCATTTAAGGTAATCAAAAAGTCTTATAACGGTTATGTCTTTATAACGCCATTTTATGTATGGGGAACTATGACTCGCCTCAAGATACATCTTTAAAATCATTATCCAATTGGATGTTAAATATCGTGGATTGGCAAAAACCTCTTTAATTGACTTTGCTGCAATTTTAGGTATATTTGATATCTTGTGATAGGTCCTTGCTCCTCCAAAACCAGCCTTCTTAAAGGATGCTGTTTCTAAAGGATTACTACCAATAGCTACTAAAGATATGTCGTTTTTACGAGCATTTTGAAAAAATTCGTAGTAACCGGTTTTGCAATGAGTGCATATAATTGGAATCATAATTGAAGAGGGATTATGGGACCATATTCTAAGATTTTTTTTTGTGGCTTTTCTATGTCTGTCATTTGGAAACTTAAAACTAATAAAGTCAACATTCAAAATTTTTAGAGCTTTTTCCATATTTATACGTGCCTGCTCAGATGTAAATGGATTATTATAGTGTACAGCCAAAACTTTCATCTTATAGTCATTTACCAGTTTCCATAAAGTATATGTGCTGTCTCTACCGCCACTAATACCAATCATACAATCATATTTTTTATCTTTTGTTCGAAAATTGTTAAGAATTTCTAAAAGCTTTTCTTCTCCCTGTACTTTCATAGGTTCGTATGTCATACAATAATTACATACTCCGTTCTCATTAAAAATGATGCCTGGAGTTGTATCCGGTAGGACACATTTAGCACAAATATTATAAGTTTTCATTTTGGATAACTCTCCTTAAAAAAATTTGTGACAAAGGTAAAAAACTGAATTTTACTTTAGAATTCCAGAAAAGGGTCTTCACTGTTCCCGCTTAGCAGGAGTGATTTAATTACAAAGATAAAACATCAAATCCCACTTAGTCCCCCTTTGAAAAAGGGGGAGACCTTAGTTCCCCGAGTACTCGGGGATAGGGTGAGGGTGACAAATTAATCCCGAGTACTCGGGACTTTGAAATGGAATTTTATGAATTAATCAGGCTATGCAATTTATTTGCTATTTTTTAGTCTATCCCGCTGAGAGCTGAATGCTAACTTCTTTCTTTGCGTCTTTCACTTAGTGATCCCGATTGCTCGGGGTGCGTCTCTGCGAGAGACTAGCCCTTTGTTTTTAACTGACCGCTGACCGCTTCTTCTATAATAACCCGTATGCATTATCCTGTCAATCCTGTATATCCTGTCAAAAAATAAATTTGCTGACCGCTGACCGCTGAAAGCTAACTTCTCCTGACATACTCTTTTCTTTGCGTCTTTCACTTAGTGATCCCGATTGCTCGGGGTGCGTCTCTGCGAGAGACTAGCCCTTTGTTTTTAACTGACCGCTGACAGCTCTCACCTGACTATTATTAAAAATCAAACAATGAAGCATTTTGCTGAACTAACCTGAATTATTCATAAAATTGCATAAAGCAAGATGTATCTTAAGTAAAAACAATTTATTGTCCCGCTTAGCGGAATAGAATAAAATAATAAAGTTTTTAGATTCCAAAAATAATAATTTCTATTTATCTTAAATAATAATAATTATTTATTTTTTTCTTTGCGGTCTTTGAGACTTTGCGAGAGAATTTTTCAGACTAAATGCATAATCGAATTTTATTATTCTTCTTACTTTTTCTCTGTGTTCTCCCCCATACTTTATTTTTTCACAACACGCCTTACTCCTCTTTTTAGTCTTGAAAAATTAACGGATTAAATTATCTATTTCGTATACAATTTTGTCCCCATCCAGCATTGCAAAGGCTGCTCTTGCCCGTTCTTTCCCGGGTCCCTCGATATGCCATTTACCATCGACTTCAACTAATTTCATATTACTCCTTTGTCTCCACCATTCATCAATATCTCTTGGAAGAGCAGTCCAAATCTTCTCATTCACACGAATTTTTGAAATATATTCCAATAATGTTCTATATACATTACAATTTCTCTCATTAATAATATAATCAGGGTGAATAAGGAAGCTTATCAAGCCATGCTTCTCAAGAATTAATGCAATTTGTTGCTGCCATATATCTATTGAGTAATTGTTGAGTATGTAAAACAGAGTATAATCTTGAATTGTAGTTACAGGTAATTCGAGAATATCCCCAATAAAATATGGCATTACCGTACAGCATCCGCCTCTTTGTGCGTCTAAATGCCCAACATTAGGCACTGACATATCGTATGAAAACTCAAATGAATCATACCAAGCTTGATTTCGATACAGTGAAGGAGATCTAAAGCCTTTTGCCCCATATCTTTTTGCGTACTCATTGATCTCCTTTACCCGTTCTAAAAACCTTTCACGATCATGAAAAAGATACCCGTCATGATTCAGTCCATGTATACAGATTTCATAACCTTTGGAACGGATGCTCTCAAGGAATTCTTCAGTAACTTCGTATCGCTCTTCCGGAATAATTTGAAAAGCAGATTTTATACCAAAAGAATCATCGATGTCCATTAAATGAGTGCAAAAATCCCGTCCTGAAGTAGATTCTACGTCATGGGTCATCATTAAACAGCTTTGAAAGCCATCAGGCCAAAACCAGATAAATGGGATTTTATCAACAGTGCCTGCTTTAAGAATGAATGCCAGTATTCTCTCAAATATTGCTTCAACAGTTCTGTCAACAGGCCAATGTGGAAATGATATCCTGTGCCAATCTCGCAGCACATATCTTTGTATATTCTTGCGTAGAGTTAAAGGCATCAGATAATTATTACGGATAAAATAATATATCTCCCTTTGAATTGATTTCAACGATAACTTACCGGAAGAAAATGAGTCATCTGTATATTTTTCATTTCTAAAATTATATATCACTTCATCCAGATCAAAAGGCAAAAAACAATTATTATCATTAACACGTATATTCTTAGAAATATTATATAAATTACTGACTGATTTTCTAACCGGTATTTCTAATGAAGCTCTGCCATAACAAATTGCTCTCGAGTCCAAACAAAAAAATCCTTGCTCATCAGATATAATTCTACTGTTACAAAGCTTTACAAAATTTGCAGGTTGTCTATAATATTCATCGAATGAATTTCTCCCATAAGCCGGTATTTTATCGTCCAATTCGAATTTTTGATAAATAAATTTTTCAACGAGTTGTAAATATCGGCGCCTTTCTGACTCGAAGTTATATTTATCATAAAACTTAAGCGCATTAAAAGCTGTCTCTCTTCGTTTTTCCGGATTATTATATAAAAATAGTATTTTCTCAGCAAGATCGTCTGTGTCGTTAAATTTAAAATTAACGACCATATTATTTTCAATGTAATATTTAATAGTTTTGGTTTGTACAGTGATACAGGGAATACGCATGTATATATACTCGAGTAGCTTCGTTGGCAGCATTAAACTCGTTGCAATGTTATCCCTATTCGGAACAATACCTGCATCCGCCTTAGCCAAAATCTCAGGTAGTTGTTCAACCGGAACTTTTCCCGGACTGAAATGAACAATCTTATTCAAATCCAGTTGATTTACTAAGTTTATCAGTTCCGGACGGTGTTCACCGTCTCCAATAATGTCAAATCGTAAATTGGTAATTTTATCCTTTAATTTCTCTACCGCCTTTATGGCGATATCTATGCCGAGACGGTGTGCTAAGGTGCCGTGATATACCAATCGAAACTCATTATCATTCTTCAACGATTCACGTTTAATGAATGACTTGGAAAATATTTCAGGATCAGGTAAATTTAATATTACAAGTGATTTATCTTGAGACAAGCCGTTCGTTAAAAGCCGCTCCAATTTTGTATGTTCTGAAGTTATTACATAACTTGCCAAACGCATACAATACCTTTCTTCATAAATCAAAATACGTATTATCCAGTGGCTTGGTTTCACACTGAACTTTTCCTGGTATATTTCCGGCATGGTATCATGAATATCTAATAATACTGGAACGCCCAGTAATCTTAATGGTATCGCCGCGAGCAGCAGGAAATTAGGCATGTTGTTAAGGTGAACGAGATTATATCGAGCGCCAAAAATATGATTCTTAATGAGAATAAACCCGCAAAATAGAGTAAATAATATGTACTCAAATAAAAACCGGATTTTTTCCTGTTTTTTATAGTCACGCTTCCGGAATAAGTAAAATTGTAGGTTTTCTGTGCTTTTCAATTTGATATTTTCTTCTTCGCGCAGCATTATAACATCAACGTTATAATTTTTATTAACAAGCATCGACACATACCTTCGAATGCGAGGGTCTGAAGTGTAACATGAATATGCTACCATCGCAATCCGTTTATTCTTATTTGCCATTAAATCCCACTACTCCTTATAATTTTGACTGTATATTCCTATACAACTCATCAGACCTACTGCAAAATATTAATTTCTTATTAGCCTGACTTATTCATAAAATAACAATGTAGGGGCGAGGTCTCCTCGCCCAAAATGTCATTTCCCCGCTGCGAAGCAGTCCCTATAGGGAATTGATTACTACGTTACGACCGGTGTCACGATCCCGCTTAGCGTAAAAAAACATACATATACAATTTTCTTTGCGGCTTTGTGAGAAACTGCCCATTTCGCATCTCCCCTGTCTTTGCGAGGACCGGGTGCTCTCCTCGTCCCCACTGTCTTTGCCCCGTAGGGATGGCTTACGCCACGAGGAGTCCCGAGTACTCGGGACGACGAAGCAATCTCGTTATAATTATGAAACAATCTCATAACGTTAATCATAAATTTTTGTGATTTTCATTTCTTGCCAAATCTGTCACTAAGTCAATAAATTTCTTCTTCTCCACTTCCCATCGATGTTTTTGATAAACGCTAATCCCCCGGTTAAGCACAGCTTGAGATTTAGACGGATTGTTATATACTTCTAAAATAGCATCTGCAAGATTATCTGCGTTTCCGGCTTCAAAAAAATGCAGAGAATCTTCACTAAAATAATCAAGTATTCCCTTAGTTTTAGGCACGACAACAGGCTTTCCCATGGATAAATACTCGAATATTCTTGTTGGCAAATTTATCTCGGTAAACGGGGTTTTTCTATTCGGAACAATACCTACATTAATCGATTCAATAGCCACAGCAATTGATTCTAAGGAAACTACGCCGTGATACGTAACAATATTGTTTAAATTTAATTCACCAATGAGATCTAAAAAGTGGATTTTAAACTCGCCGTCACCATATACATGAAATTCAAGATTAGGGATTTTCTCACGTAAATTATCAACCGCTTTTAGTGCAATGTTATAACCACTTCGAGTAGTCAATTCGCCATGATACATAATAAGAAATCTATCCTCATTCTCTATGCTATGATTATTCTTTGTTTCAGTTCTGTGAAAGATAGACTCTTGAGGAGAATTCATAATTATATGTATCTTTGCTTCTGGGCAACCACGAGAAATAAAAAGATTGCGAAATGCAATGTTCGGTGTAAGAACAAGATTTGAAAAGCAGATACTATACTTTTCTAAAAATAAAAGTAATCTAACAACTGGATGAGACTTATTAATCGAAAACTTAGTCATATAAACTTCCGGCATGGGATCATGAAGGTCTAATATAACTTTAGCCCCTGTTAATCGAGGAATCAGAGCACTAAATACCAGGACGTCCGGCATATTATGCACATGAACAAGCTTATACCGATTACGCAGGTGAATTAGAGACAACCAAAAAAATGATAAAATTATAAAGTACAAATATTCCCATATATTACGCATTTTCCCGGTACGTTTATGCTTAATAGGAAGCCGCCAGCAATTTACACCATTGATTACTTCTTTTCGAGGTTTAGTATTTTCCTTTAAGCAAATCACATCTACTGTCATGCCTGCTTCAACTAAAGCCTCGGCTTCTCTCCGAACACGAGTGTCCAAAGGATAAATAGAGAAAACCACCATTGCAATTCGCTTGTTCTTATTTGCCATTAGACTTCATTGCTCCTTACAACTTTATCCGATGCTATGCCTATACCAAAAGTTAAAAATTTTCAATAAAAGGAACGTATATATCCGAGAACGTTACATAACTTGGATTATTCATCCCGCAGTATTCGGGACTATGAGCAAGTAGTATATTATATAAAAACAATACATTATAGACAATTTGCCAAAATGCTAAAATCTATCTATTTTCTGTAATAACAATTAAATAAATTTTTCTTTGCGTCCTTTGCCCCGAGT
>Ga0114930_10004500_pt1 | contig 11767 bp, 6 predicted proteins | sample AnhtaG_FD_87300 | JGI IMG/M metagenome (GOLD analysis project Ga0114930, IMG submission 87300) | Deep subsurface microbial communities from Anholt, Denmark to uncover new lineages of life (NeLLi) - Anholt_01485 metaG | ecosystem: Environmental > Aquatic > Marine > Oceanic > Sediment | place... | reverse complement strand
TCACCTGGAACGACCGCGAGGATGCCTACGGCGACAAGCCGACGACCTGGGCCGAGATCCGAGACTACCTGGCCAAGACCGACCAGGAGCGGCGGGTCCGCTACCGGGTCTACCGGCACACCCAGCCCATCAACGCCGACAGCGTGAAGCGGGCCCGCCTCGTGGCCGAGGCCGACCCGCTGTCGGGCTTCAATGTCAACTCCTGGTCGCTGGAACGTCTCATCAACCAGGCGGTCTTCAGCAACGAAGACCGGGGCGAGCTGATGAAGTACGGCCCGTTCAACGGCTGGACCATGAGTTCGCCGGAGGGGGGCCGGCTGGTCATCCCGCGGTTTGCCATCGAAGACTCCAAGGCGCTGCCGCCGGGGGCGGGCCTGTGCGTCTATTCCGCGTCGGCCAAGGAGAAGGCCTACTACGCCGTGACCCTCGCCGCCGAGGGGGTGGAAAACCTTGCGGACTTTTCCGCGGCCAACAGCCTCGCCCAGCCGCTGGCCGAGGCGCCGGCGGCGTGGGAGCCCGTGGAGCAGCCGGCCGGCGCCGGTTTCGGTTTCGACTTCCGGGGCAAGCGCCACTTTTACGTCGCCTGGGCGGCCCCGCCGCTCGCGCCGAGGCCCATGTACTTCAACTGGTCGGTGCTGGTGCCCGAGGGCTGCCAGGAGCCCGCACCGGTGGAACTCTACTTCCACGCCCCGGGCTATTCCTACGCGCGGCCGCCGGTGAAGTTCATCGAGCGGAGCATCCAGATCTGCCCGCACGACTTCCCGTTCAGCGGCTGGTACGGCTACAACGACGCGCTGGGCACGCCGAAGGGCACGCAGGAAGGCGTGGTGCGGCCGTACACCGTTCGCCGGATCGAGGCGTTCCTCAAGTGGGCCGAGGGCAAGTTCCCGGTCGACCCGGCGCGGATCATCCCCGTCGGCGGCGACGGGGCCGCCCTGATGGCCCTGTACCGTCCGGAGCTTTTCTCCTATGTGCTGATCACGGGCTTCGAATCGGCGCAGCTCGATCCGAAGGCCGCGGGGAAGTTCGCTCGCGCCTGGGGGCCGGCCGGCCCCGAGATCAAGGACGAGAGCGGGCGGAGCGAGTGGGCCTGGGGAGAGCTGGACGTGCTCGCATGCGGCAAGCGTCAGCCGCGCGTCGTCAAGAAGGGCGACCCGCCCCCGCCGCCGGAGGCCGGCGCTCCGGGGACCGGGCGGGAGCTGCCGCTCTTCGTGTGCCGCAGCTACAGTTGGGGGCGAAACCCCGACTATGGCCACGGGCGCGGGCGGTTCTACTACGCCCTCCAGTCCACGCGGCACGCGCTCTTCGCCCACTGGGCCTGGGGCGGAAAGCTGAAGGCCCCGGAGAAGTTCAGTGGCCTCTGGCAAGGCCTGGACCTCACCAACTCGACGCCCATCCCCGCCATCACGTATTCCTCGGACGACAAGGAGGGCGAAGGCCCGGGCCACCAGAACTCCGGCTATTCCTGGAGCGACGTCAAAGAGGACCCGGACGGCTTTGAGGTGGCCATCCTCGGGCCGCCGGGCACCTTCGACCTGACGCCCCGGCGGCTGTCGAAGTTCAAGGTCCGGGCGGGCGAGACGCTCCACTGGGATACCGCCTACCTCGAGGTGCCCCACTGGTCGCGCGGCAAGAAGCCCGAGGCCAAGTCGGGCCAGGTCACGGCCGACCGCAACGGGCTGATGACGCTGGCCGGCCTGGAGACGGCGACGGCGTACAAGCTGGTTGTCCGCATCCGCAGGGAGAAATGAGTTCCGCCTGCCCCGGCGACGGACGGGGGTGGAGACATCCCATGAAAAAGATCGTCGTGCTTGCCATCCTGGCCGTGGTGGCTTCTGGTGCCCTCGGCGACGTGGTGACCGAGCGGTGGGGCGCCTCGCCGCCGTGCCAGCACGCGAAGGCAGCCGCCTTCGTCGCGCCCAGCGGTGGCGGCGTCGTGGTCCGGTTTGACCTGGCGCCTCTGTCCGGCGACACCAGGGTCCTGCGGGCGCGGCTACTGCCCCACATCCGGATCGGCGGCGTGCCGCTGGACGAGCCGCTGGTCGTGCAGGCGCTCTCGGCCGCGGCCGACGAGAAGAGCGCGCCGGCGGTCAGCGGCCCGCCGCTCGCGCTGGTGGGCCCGCGGTTCGTCTCGCTCGATGCAACCGAGGTCGTGCGGCAGTGGGTCTCGGGCAAGACGGCCAACCACGGCCTGTGGATTCGCGGCCCCGCGATCGACCGGGACCGGGCCTGCCTGGAGGTCACCTATGAAGGGGTACTGAAGAAGCCGCCGCCGCCCGTGACGGCGCTCAAGGCGTTCTACCGCGCCGGCCAGGTTTTCCTGACCTGGCGGGAAGTCAACACCCCGTTCGCCGGGCGGCAGGAGGTCATATGGAGCGACCTTAAGGCCGAGAGGGACCGCATCCGCGAGGGCAAAGGGGCGATCACGACGTATCGCATCTATCGCCACACCCAGCCCGTCACGGGCCGGACGATCGCCCAGGCCGAACTCGTCGACGAGGTCGACCAGCACTCGGCCCTCGACGAGCGCGAGATCAAGACCGAGTGGAAGGGCGAGCAGATCAAGAACGTCCGCGTGGGCGAGGCCACGGTGCCCCGCGCGGCCGTGGAGGAAAAGGCCGAGCTGCCTGTCGCCACCGGCGTGTGGGTCACGACCTGCCGCAAGGACGGGAGGTTCCACTATGCCGTGGTGGCGACGGTCGACGGCGCCGAGAACACCAGGGACCTCAACGAGGGCAGCACGGCCGGGCCGCTCGAGGAAAAGGTCGCCCCCACGGAGCCGATCCTCTTCCGCGAGCAGCCGCTCCAGTACCAGAAGCGGACCCAGTATTGTTATCTGTGGTGGCTGGACCCGCCGCTGTGGAACCTGCCGCACTACGTGCACCTGAGCGTGGCGCCCCCGCCACAGGAGGCGGCAGGGCCCCGGCCCCTCTTCGTCAACAACTGGTGGTGGGGCAGCGGGTGGAACCGGGCCGTCCAGTGCCCGATGGACAAGGGCATCGTCTTCGACATCGACCAGAACTGCATGCAGACCCGCGGCTTCCACGACGGCGGCGGCACCGGAAAGGCCTGGAGCCAGGGCACCGTCCAGAACTACTTTGTCCGGCAGTTCCGCGCCCTCTTGCCGTGGCTCAAGGCCCGCTACCCCATTGACGAGGACTGGGTCTTCGCCCTCTCCAGCGGGTGGGCCTGGCACTACCCGGACCTGTTCGCCGCCGTCTTCGAGTGCACGACGATGAACCCGAAGCGCAGCCCCGCCGGCGGCGAGTACAAGCGGTACTGGGCCGACCCGAAAAGTCCCGCCCCCACCGAGTGGGGCGAAAGCGCCTGGGAGTTCTGGAACGCCCCGGAGTGGATCCGCACCCACCCCCAGGTCGAGCTGCCCCTGATGACCTATGCCCCGCGCATGCACACCGGCGACTTCGGCATTCTCGACAAGCCGCCGCTCTACCGCGCCCTGCTCGACACCCGGCGGGCCTGGTCCAGTGTCTTCGGCGAAGGCCCACTCATCGGCCACCGGGACCCCTCGTGGATTTTTCAGCTCCGCCGCACCGACAGCGTGGCGGCCTTCGGCCGCTGCTCGCTCGACGACAACCCCGGCATCGGCTTCGGCGGCGACCCCGGCGGCCAGATGAACGCCTGGCTCTGCTTCGAGCCCCGCTCCCAGGTGGACCAGGCCGACCGCTGGGAGATGACCCTGTACCTTCTCGGCGGCGACAAGCGCGGCCGGGACGGCGCGCCGCTGGACCAGTGCACGGCCGACGTCACGCCCCGCCGCTGCCGCCACTTCAAGGCCGGACCCGCCGACACGTTCACCTGGACCAACACCAGCCTGGCCGACAACCAGGTCGTCCAGTCCGGCACGGCCGCGGCCGACACGTGGGGCCTGGTGACGGCGGAGAAGGTCATCATCTCCAAGGGGAAGAATCGCCTGGTCATCCAGCGCCGCTAAGGCCTCCCGGCCTCCTCATACGGCATCCCGAGAATCACATCCGCGTCGAAACAGAGCAGGTGACAGGCTTTGGTGGCATTGGTCTTAAGGCTTACCGGCAAGTAACGTAAGTGCTGTAGAATCAACGCGGACGGAGTTTCCGGGAGGGACAGGTTGCTCACGGACGCAACACCCCCGCGAACCCGTAACCCACAGGACCTGTTGAGGTCGGCTGGCTTACCATTGGCGCCCAGGCCGCTGGCGATGTGCCGGTCCGACGAACACGACGAGGGGAATCCGCCGAAGGGGTCTCATCCGGAATCTCCAGGTACGCTTCAGCACACGACCGCCATCGGCCTCATCTTTCGTCCGTGAGAACCAGGTAGATCGTGTTGTGTGGAAGCGTGACGGCCACACTCTTGCCCTGGACCGCCAGGCTGACGGGAGCGGAAGTAGGCATGCCGTTGATGTCAAGGAGCGTTGCCTTCGTCAGGCGCGGGTTGGCAATGGTGAGCGTGGCATCGGCGTTCTCCACCTGCCACGGAGCCTTTCCGACGGAGAGAATGTAGTGGGCGTCCGTCTGTCTGCCCTCGGACCGCACGCGCGCGGGGCGCACGGTCCAGCCCGTGGGCCGGGCGAGCGTGCCCACCTGCACCAGCACTTTTCCTGATTCCCGAATGGGCTGGTCGTCGAGCGGAACCACCACGATCGTGGCGTACTGGTTGCGACAGGTGATCTCAACGTCCGCGAGACGCTGGGGCCCGGCGTCGCCCAGGAAGCCGGCGACGGCCTGCGCCTTGGGGGCATTGACGCGGTAGATGCCGCGGCCGTAGTCGGTCTCGATCTCGCCAGTGATGCTGCGGACGACCTTGCGCCCGCGGTCGATGTACTTGGCCAGATCGACGGCGGTAGACTTCGCGGGGTCGCCGTCGTAGACGACGCGAACGGGACCGACGAGGTAGGCCAGGGGGTCCAGAACGGTCTTGATGCTGGAGGTGAGGGGGATATTGCCCTGATCCCGGTTGGGGTCCCAGCCGGGCTCTTCGGAGAGTAGGGGCGTTTTGCGTTCCCAGAGATTCTGGAGGCTGCGGTGCTCGACGACGGCCGGCTCGCCGGCCCTGACGAAGCCCTTGCGGTACAGGAGCGCGGCGGCGGGGAACTGCCCGATCTGCATGGGCGTGGAGTAGGTCCACTTCGTCGAAGGGTTCTGGTCCCATTCGGCCACCCAGTTGGAGAACCAGCAGGCGGCGGCGAGGCCCGTGAGTGAGTTCTGCGCGGCGACCAGGAGCGGGGCTTCGGACTGGTAGAGGTTCGGGGGGCACCAGAGCACTTCCGGGAGGATGAAGGGATGCCCGAGGGGCTGTCGGATGTTCGTCGGCAGGCGGACGGGGTCTCGGATCAGGCAGAGGTCCGAGTAGTAGTGGCCGGGCAGGATCTGCCAGCCGTTGTTGACGCCCTGATGAAGGCCGCCGGTGTAGATGTTGCGGGCGAGCACATCGTTGGCGGAATAGGCCCAGTACTCGGCGTCCAGAAGCGTCACGAGGTCGGCGGTGCGCCAGTTGTTGGCGTTGAGGAGTTGCTTGCAGCCGAGTTCCTGGCGGAGGTAGGCGGCCATGTCGGTGTTGAAGCGGTGCATCGTGCGGGCGAGGAACTCGACCTGGTCGGCGGAGCGCTGGAGGAAGCCGGGGAAGCGGCCCTTCCTGGCCCAGCCGTCGCGAGTGAGGTCCCAGATGTGCAGCAGGCCGGGCAGGCCGTTCTCCCAATCGTCGGCCATGAACTCCGACCGGTAGTCTTGCCAGACGGCTCGGGCCTTCTCGGGCGAGCCGTGCTTCCGCACGAGGAACTCGGCGAACTGACGGCGGAGCAGGATCAGCGCGTCGCCCTTGATGCTGCTGACTCCCCACCACAACAGGCTATCTTCGTTCTGAAGTTGGATGATGGCCACGGCAGGCTCATCGGCGAGTCGAACGCCCGTGTAGGGGTTGGGGCGATTGCAGAGTTCCTTCACCCAGGCCTTGTACCCGGCCTGGAACTTGGGGTCGAAGAACAGCAGGCCCTCGGGGTTGTCGCGGCCGGGGCTGGTGACATCCCATCCTTGCTTTATCTTGGTGGCGGCGGCCCAGTAGCCGTCAATGATGGTGTAGATGCCCGCGCTCTTCATGGCCGCCACGACCCTGAAGACGCAATCGAGCTCTTTCTCGTCAATGTCGGCGATCCTGGAGTTCGGACCCTTGGGTGGGAGCATGGCGAAGATGCGGAGCGCGTTGACACCACGCTTGGCGAGGAACTGGGCCTGGCGTTGGAGGGCTTCGAGCTTCTGGTCGGGCGCGGTGCGTTCGCCGGCGGCCCAGAAGCGGATCGGTTGGCCGTCGCCCCGTAAGAAGCTGTTACCGTCCGGGCTCAACCGGATGAAGCCATGTTCGCCCGCGACCTTCTCGTTGAGGTAACGCAGGTCGAGCACACCGGTCACCTCGTAGTTGTCAGGCTCGGGAGTAAAGTCCCACGTCTGCCCAGGCTTGAACGCGGGGATCGGCTCCGGCGCCTTCTCGCCGGGCTTGTACTTGCCGTTGGGTGTGAACGTGCCCGTGGTCAGCACGAAACAGTCCATTCCGCCCCAGCGGTCCTTTGCCTTCAGGCCGCCCAGGTACCACGTGACCATGTGCTTCCCTTGCGTCAGATCAACCGTGCCCAGGTCATACCAGGCGGCCCGCGGCGGGTAGAATGGGTTACCGTTGGCGGCGATGGGGATTGCGCCCTTCCCCTTGTCGATGGCCACGTCCACCGCGTCCTTCGCATCATCCAGGCGGTACGCCAGCCCCGTCCCGCCGACGGCACGCACCCAGAAGCGGTAGCCTCCTGCGTTCGGGACCTCCACGGCGTACTCCGCCGTCCCGGTCGGCTCCTTCTCGTGGGCGAAGCTACAGATCCACGCGCCGCCTGAGAGCTCGTCGGGATTCACGTCGTTCAAGCCGGGGTTGTCCACGAGTTGCTTCTTGACCGGCTGCTCCCCCTCGACCCAGAGCACCGTGTCCTCTGCAACCGCTGCTGCATTGAGGCAGGCCAGCACCCATACTAATAATAGATCTCTTACCATGTTTGCTGCTCCTCTCGCACAGGCGGTCTTGGACCAGGGCGTCGGTCCGCTTGCTCGTTCCAGATTCACGGATCGCAGCGCCTGCTCCGCCGCACTCATACCCCACCACCCATCGGCTGTCAAGCATAGCATGGCATTGTCCGGCCACCGACCGGTGCGTCGGCCTCCCAGCCATCCCGCCTTCCCCCGCTCCTTGCCGCCGGCCGCCTGCCGTGCTTTTCAACCGAGGTTCGCACATCCTCATCCGTAAGTCTCTCCTGCCATGCTTGCTTCAGTGTGGCCTGGGTGGTAGAATCCCCCCGGACGTATATCCAACCGGTTTGAGGCAGTCGGAGAGCAAGGAGGCCGAACGATGCTACGCGGGCGGACGGGCGCATGGGCGATCCTGGCGGCCATACTGGTGCTGACGGGGGAAGTGGCCGCGGGCGAGATAAACTCGCTGTCCAAAGAGGACATAGCGGACGGCTGGATTCTCCTCTTCGACGGGGCCACGACGTTCGGATGGGAGACGCATGGCGGGGCCAAGTGGAAGGTGGCCGACGGCGCACTCGTGAGCGAGGAAGGCACGGGCTGGATCCTCACGACCACGGAATTCACGGACTTCACGCTCAAGGCAGAGTTCCGAGTCGGGGATGGCGGGAACAGCGGCATTTGCTTCCGTGCTGCAAGAGGGCCGAAGCCCTACGAGACCGGATTCGAGATGCAGATCGGCGACCATGTGCGGGGAGAGCCGACGGGCAGCATCGAGCACGTGGCCGCGGCCCCGCCCGGAGCGCGCAAGGGGAATGCCTGGCAGAGCGCGGTCATCACGGCCCAGGGGGACCACCTGACGGTCGTCCTTGACGGCAAACCGCTGGTGGATACCCACAGCCCGAAGTACGGCCGCGGCGTCATAGGATTCCAGCGCGGCCAGCCTGAGAGGAAGGTCGAGTTCCGCAACATCTTCCTCAAGCCGCTCGGCCAGAAGCCCATCTTCACCGGCAAGGACCTCAGCGGCTGGCAGGTGCTCCCGGGCCACAAGTCGGTCTACAGCGTGACGCCGGCGGGCGAGCTGAACGTGAAGGACGGCAACGGGGAGATTCAGACGGAGGGCCAGTGGGCCGACTTCTGCTTCCAGATCGACATCATCTCGAATGGGAAACACCTGAACAGCGGCGTGTTTTTCCGGGGCATCCCCGGGCAGTTCTGGACCGGGTACGAGTCGCAGATTCGGAACCAGTGGGAAGGCGAGGACCGCACGAAGCCCGTGGATTTCGGGACCGGCGGCATCTACGGCCGCCAGCCCGCTCGAAGGGTGGTCGCAAGCGACCACGAGTGGTTCACCAAGACCATCGTCGCCCACGGCCGCCACATGGCCGTCTGGGTCAACGGCTACCAGGTGAGCGACTGGACTGACCCCCGCCCGCTGAACGACAGCCCGCGTCAGGGCTGCCGCCTCAAGGCGGGCATCATCAGCCTCCAGGGCCACGACCCCACCACCGACCTCTCGTTCCGCAACCTCAGGATCGTCGAGTACCCGAAGCGGGAGCCAGGCAAGTAGGTGTGCGTCCCGAAAACTCCGTCCGGGGTCTGCAGGGCGAGTGACGGGTGTCGGCGGCCGTGATCTCTGGTAACCGGATGGCGGATTCAGAAGCCAAGGCCAAGCGCAGCGCGGCGGTGGTGAGGCCATCCTTCCTGGCTAAAGGGCCTCAATCGTAGCGGCGAAGCGCAGGGCAGACAAGTAACGTAAGTGCTGTAGAATCAACGCGGACGGAGTTTTCGGGAGGGACAGGCGCCGGTACGGCCACGAGTTCGTGATGGTCTGTCTGTCGCGCGACGACCGGCGCCACCGGCGCAAGGAGGATCGCCGCACACACGAGCAGGAAGGTCCGGCCCAACGGAGTTCCTTTCAGTTCACGTTCGTGGCACTGATGCAGAACGGCGACCCCGGCAACTCCAGGATGCCGCCGCACTCGAACTCGTCCTTCCCGTCCGGTCCCATGCCGAACCTGGCGCCGCCCTGGGTGGCGAAGACGAGCTCGGAAAACCGATAGTTCATGATCTTTCGCCCCTTGAAGTCGGCTACCGTCAGCAGCGCCGTCTCGATGCCATGCGTGTCGGCCACCTCGACGAAGACGGGGTCGATCAAGCGGGCATCGCGCAGCCGGCGGATCACCCGCGCGTCTTGGCCGGTATGCTTGATCCACGCGATCTCCCGGTTGCCCCGGGAGACGGCGATGATCGTGTCGGAGACGCGCTTCTGATAGGCGAGGCACGTGGGATTGCGGCCCACCTGCACCTCGCCGACACGCGCGATCTCACCCGGCGCGGCGGGCGCCTTCGTGGCCAAGCCGCCCACGGTGTAGATGCCCACCTTGCCATCTTGCGAGGCGACAAACGCCCGGGCCGCAGTCCCGCCGGCGAGGCTCGCGATTACGGCGGTGGGCCGCGGTACCTCAACGACCTTCACGACCGCCGGTTTCCACGTCGGGTTGACCTCGAACGTGTGTGGCCACTGCCTGGGTTCGAGTCCCGAATCGCGGGTCTTCCGGTAGTTTTCCTCGGTCGTGAAGTACATCTCGCGCACCTTCCGGATGAGCGGCTCGAGGTCGATGAAGGCCGCCTTGTTCTCGTACCTGGCGATGACCACGGCAAAGCCGGTGGTGCTCCCGTAATTGGAGTTGGCGCCCTTGAGAAACACATCGCGGTCGGCCTGCTTGGCCAGGTCGTACTCGCGCAGCAGCCCGGCGTGGCCGTCGCGGCCGTTCAGCCGGTTGTTCACGTCGTTGCCGACGGCGCACACGCCCGTCGGGAACTCGATTCCCGGCAGGTCGATCGTGCCCAGCAGCTTCATTTCCGTGAAGACCCCGACGTTAGGCAGCGACCACGCGTGGTCGTCATGCCACTCGTGTACGAAGCCGGTCCTCTTCCCGTCCACCCGAAGCGACAGCACGGCCACCTGGCCCACGTGCCTCTGGGTGTCGCACAGGGTCACCAGCGCGAACTCGCTCTTGTTCGTAACCGAGACGGCCGTGAGGAGCTTGCTCGGCGGGAACCGGAACGTGGGCTCCAGGCCGCGGGCCGTGACGGTGCCCCCCGCCGCGACCAGCCCGCTGGAGAAGATGGCCAGCCCGTTGTTGGCCCAGTTCCCCATGCCTCGGGCCATGGCGATGGGAAGGCCCACGTCGCCGTTGGGCACGGCCTGTTTCCACTTCTTCGAGGCCGGCTCCGGCCGGAACCCGCCGTGCCAGGGCGGCAGGGGCGCTTCGGCAAAGCAGCCGTGCGCCCACTCGATGATCGTCACGCGGTCCACCGGGAAGACGCCGCGGTCGGGCGCGTAGAGGATCTGCCCCTGCGTGCTGCTGTAGTCGCCGGCCCCCTTGGTCCAGGGCCCACCGATCTGCCAGCCCCGCCCGCCGGGGCCTTGCTTCGCCGGCACCATCCAGACCTCGGGAAACTTCTCCTTGGGGCCCTTCGGATGGTAGAAGGCATAGTCGGGGCCGAGACGCCGGCTCATCCCGGCCAAGCTGACATCCCGGAGTTCGCCAAGGATGGCAGCGCGGTCAAGCCCCGCGGGCGAGGCCTGTCCGAAGCGAGCCGGCTGGCCCGCGTGGCACCACGGCGCGAGCGCCGCCACAACCAAGCCTGCCGTTAGAGGAAACCGGCATCGGCTGATCCTTCTTCGAGTCATCGCTCACCTCGTCACAAGACCGAATCCCTGGTTACTTGAACCGGATCTCACCCCAGGCGGCCGGGGCCATCCGGAGTTCAAAGACCTCGTCGCTCACGAGGCTCGTGTTCTGGTTGCTCCAGCAGGATCGCAGGGCCGTGTCGTTGCCGGCCTTGTTGCCGAAGGTCGCGCCCTAGTCCGCGCGCGGGGCCGTGCCGCTGCTCGGGCCGATCCCCAGCGCCGCCATCGTCGCGGGTATTCCAGCCCCGTGGTACGCCCCCGCCACCGGAAAGCCGGAGGGGACAAACGGCGGCCGACAGATGCGGGGAAACAGGCCACGTCCGCCACCGGCCTTCAACAGCAGGCCATGCAACTGCCGACCGCCGGCGTGGGTAAGCATGGCACTGTCCTGGAGCGCTAGTATACTGGTGGAGGCTTGGCGTCAAGTGCAATCCGGCCGCAACGCCCCTGCGGCCGGTTCGCGAAGGGAGACCTGCATGACCCGGATCATCGTGCTGCTGGTTCTGGTTGCCGCCCTGGATTGGCAGACGCCCGCGGCGTTCGCGGCCACCTTGGAAGGCAATCCCGCCGAGGCGTTCTCGGCGGCGACGCCGGCTGGTCCTTCGGTCGGGGCTCCGCCCCTCCTTCCGGCCCAGCCGGCGAACCCTCATCACCCGATTCTCTCATGACATCTGGTACAAAGACCGGGGAGGGGTCACTGGGATGATGGCGGCACACGGCGAAATGGCGGGAGGACACGGAGGCAACGGAGATGGTCTGCTCGTACCTGGCCCAAACGCCCAGACGGAGGGCGTTTCGGGTAGGATCACGGTCCGACGCCAGGCAGTTGCCCCTTTGCTGGAGCCGGGGAAAGGCTTGTTGATCTCCGGAACCGTGATAGAATCACCGAAAAGGCCCACGACGGTCGTGGGCAGGGCCATCCGGGAAATCCCGGTTCAGGACGCTGGCTCTGTGAATGCCCCGGAGCGACTGGCAGATGGGGTTGAACATCGCCAGCAAGACCAGGGCCATGTACTGGTCCATGTGAAGGGTGCGGTTGCCGGCGCGGTCGCGCTGGCAACCGGCCTGGTGG
>Ga0114930_10004498_pt1 | contig 11772 bp, 10 predicted proteins | sample AnhtaG_FD_87300 | JGI IMG/M metagenome (GOLD analysis project Ga0114930, IMG submission 87300) | Deep subsurface microbial communities from Anholt, Denmark to uncover new lineages of life (NeLLi) - Anholt_01485 metaG | ecosystem: Environmental > Aquatic > Marine > Oceanic > Sediment | place... | reverse complement strand
TATCTCCATTTACCGCAGTCACTGAAGATCAAAGAATGACCTCTTTGGGTGTTTACTCAGATAGAATGATACCCGGGTTAAACCGACTCTGTGAGAGTGTTAAGGCCTATGGAACGGTGTTTCTCTTACAGATAGCTCATTTCGGTGGCAAAGCTAACAAAAGAATAACCGGGAGGGTCCCCGTAGCTCCCTCAGACATATCCAGCGAACTCTATGAGGATGTTCCCAGAGAATTAACCGTCGGGGAGATCGAGCAGTTAATCAATGATTTTATAGAAGCATCAAGAAGAGCAAAATCTGCTGGATTTGATGGTGTTGAAGTTCATGGGGCCCATACTTATCTGATCGGACAATTTATCTCTCCCCATACCAATAGGAGGAACGACGAATATGGGGGAGATTTTGAACGAAGAATGAAATTTCCTGCTAAAATAGTGGAGGGGATAAAGAACATCTGTGGAGATAAGTTTATCGTTGGATTTAAATTCAGTGCTCATGAACATCTGAAAAACGGGATTGATCAGAAGTTGGCTCGAAGAATTGCCACTCACATGGAAAAAAAGGGGATAGATTATCTTCACATCTCATCAACCTCCTCAACTATGCCTCAGCGACTCGTTAAATGTAACTACCCTTCGGTACCTCCAATTTATTCCAAGTCAGGCGTCTTGGTGGAGTTAGCTGAAAATATTAAACAAAATGTAGATATTCCCGTGATTGCTACGGGAGGTATAACCGATCCTGAAGATGCTGAGATCATTTTGAGAGAAAAAAAAGCCGATATGGTGGCCATTGGCAGGGCCCTTATCGCCGATCCCAATTGGGTAAACAGAGCCCGAAAAGAGGAAGATATAAAATATTGCATACGGTGCAATGAATGTCACAGGAGAGAAATATTTTGGAAAAGGGAGCTGCGGTGTACTGTAAATCCTGCCGCTGGAGAAGAAGAGAGATATGAAATCAGGAAGACCGGATCTCCTAAGAAAATCGTGGTAGTTGGATCTGGTCCTGCCGGTATGGAAGCAGCCTTAGTGGCTGCGGAAAGGGGACACCGAGTGATTCTTTACGAAGAGAAAGAGCAGCTGGGAGGCAAAATGATAATCGCTTCCATACCTCACTTTAAGCGGGAGGTAGGTAAGCTCCTTCAGTATTATAGAAAAAAGATTATGCAGAGCAATATAAAAGTTAAATTGGCTCAGAAGGCATCTGCTGATACCCTGGTGAGAGAAAATCCAGATGTAATTATTTTAGCTGTAGGGGCTGATCCCGTAATTCCAAATGTGCCGGGGATAAAGAAAGAAAATACATTAACTGTAATAGATTTTTTTGAATATGAGGATAAGATGGATATAGGCGACAATATCATCATATTGGGAGCAGGGTTAGTTGGATCTGAAACAGGTTGGTATTTAAGCTTACAAGGTAAATCTGTCAAGCTTGTTGATATACTTGATCTGGAGCAGGCCCTTGACCAGGAGCATCCTACCAATAGGTCTATATTAATAAAAGGTTTAGAAAAGGAAGGCGTGGAGATTCTGGACCGAAGAAGTCCCAAGAGAGTTGAAGCCGATCGGATAATTTTGGAAAAAGAAGATGGTGTAGAAGAATCTTACCCCATGGACAAAATAATCATTGCTACCGGATTTAAATCCAGGATCCACATTAAGAAAGATTTAGAGAGGTCCCTTTTAAGGTGCGACATTTATGAGATAGGAGATTGTGTAAAACCCAGAAAATTCTATAACGCTATTAATGAGGGAGCCCATATCGCCAGGCAGATATGAGCTGGTTTGCTGCAAGAGAGTCAGGGAGTACATTAAGTAGCATTCAAAAAAGCAGAGGAAGAATTGTCTTCGACGATTCCCCCGGAATTTTTGCTTGAATCTCTTACGTCCAGAAAAGTACAAGGATGAAAATCTGGGAAGGCGTATATTTAGTGGGAAGCAGTAAATATGGGCTTTCCCATCCTTTCGATTGCAACGTATACCTGCTCAAATGTAAGGATGAGCTTGCTCTAATAGATTCTGGAGCGGGGGTAGAAATTAAGTCTCTTTTTGAAAATATCACCAATGATGGCCTGAATCCGGAGAAGGTCCGTAAGGTAATCGTTACCCATTCCCACGCCGATCATGCAGGAGGGTGTAAAAAGCTAAAAGAGAAAATAGACTGCAAAGTTTATGCTCCTGCAGGAGCTGATAAGCTCATCGAAAAAGGAACCGATGAAGAACTGGGATTATCTATTGCCAAGAAAAGCGGACTTTACTCTGAGGATTATGAATATCCTCATATTAAGGTGGACGAGACTGTCAAAGACAATGAAATTATAAGAATTGGGGATAGTAAACTAATCACAATTCATATACCCGGGCATACAAAATACTCTTGTTGTTTTTTATTGGAAAAGAATGACCATAGGATAATATTTACTGGAGATACAGTTTTTTTTAATGGTGAAATAGGGCTTATCAATTGTCCGGGCTCGAGTCTATCTGATTATCGAGAGAATATAGGTAAATTGTCCAACCTTTCAATCGATATCCTTCTCCCTGGCCACAGGATCTTTGTGTTAAGAGGTGGCCAGCAACATATCGACAAAGCAGTTGAAGCGCTTGGAAAGATTGCTGTCCCTTCTTGCTTTTTACGAGGATAGCATGCTGGTTAAAAGAGTAAAATGGGCAGATTGAATGAGGCTTAAACGTAAAGTTGCCCTAATCACCGGTGGAGGTAGAGGAATAGGTAAGACTATAGCCCTTGCCTATGCTAAAGAAGGAGCTTACGTGGCAGTTTCGGCTAGAAGTGAATCCCAAATCAAGAGTGTAGCAAAAGAAATCCAGAAGTTGGGCCAGCGTGCGGTCGCAATAAAGGCAGATATAAGGAAGGAGGAAGATGTAAAAAGAATGGTGGAGAGAGTAATACAGGAATTTGGAAAGATAGACATTCTGGTGAACAATGCCGGTGTTACCGAGAAAAAGCCTACTAAAGAGGTTAAGGGTCTTCCAAAAGAGGAATGGAACAGGATAATTCAGACAAACCTTACAGGGACATTCCTCTGTACAAAGTGGGTCTTACCTCATATGATTAATCGAAGGAGCGGGAACATAATAAATATAAGCTCTGCGTTAGGTCATAAGGGAAGGCCGGAAAAGGAAAATTCAGTTGCCTACATTGTTTCAAAATTTGGCATAGAGGGCTTTACCGAATACCTTTCCAAAGAATTAAAGGAGTATAATATAAATGCGAATGCTCTTTACCCTGGAGTTCCAGTGGATACTGGATTCCTCAACCATCTGTCCGCTGAACAAAGAAAAAAACTTGCCAGGCCTGAAATAGTAACTCAGCCTGCGATTTTTCTTGCCTCCCAGAAACCAGGAGGCATGACCGGTAAATCAATAAATGCTTCAAGACTAATTTGGAAGTAGTTGGTAAATTGGAGTTAGCTCTTCTTAATATGGTGAAGGTTTTAAAAAATAATCCCCTTTTCTAAAGGAGTTACCAAAGTTATATCGAAAGGTTGAAGATGTTGAAAGAGACGGAGATTTTTGAAAATATATCCAGGGAAGAGGTAGTTGATCTAGTGAAACGTTTAATAAGAATCCCCAGTCATGCCGAGACAAAGGGTCAGGAGAAAAAAGCAGCTCATTTTCTAGCTGATAAGTTTAAAAAAGAGGGAGTAGATGTGAGACTGCAAAAAGTGGAAGATGATAGATTTAATGTAATTGGGACGATTCAGGGAAAACGTAAAGGACGTAGTTTAATGCTCAACGGGCACCTGGATACCGTCCCCCCTTCCCCCGAGATGATAGATCCATATAATCCAAAGGTCAGGGACGGTAAGTTATACGGCAGAGGGGCAGCTGATATGAAAGGAGCCATTGGGGCCATGGCGTATTCATTAATAGCCATAAAAAGGTCCGGTATTACCCTGGATGGAGATCTGATATTTACAGGGGTAATAGGAGAGGAATCCCCGGGCCATGGTGGAACCGGATACATTGTAAAGCATGGCCCTAAGGCTGATATGGCAATTGTTGGTGAGCCAACAAACCTTAAGATTGTCGTAGCCCATAAAGGTGTGGATCGAATAAAGATAAATATAAAGGGGAAGGCTGCTCACTCAAGTGCCCCTCAAAGGGGAGTAAATGCAATAAGTAAGGCGGCAAAATTTATCCGGGCCATAGAAAAAGATTTAATTCCCCAACTAAACAAACACAAGCATAATTTGCTTGGTAGTCCTACCATAAATATAGGGATAATTAAGGGAGGGATAAATCCCAATACTGTTCCTGGCAATTGTGTAATTCAAATTGATAGGCGCTGGATCCCTGATGAGTCTCCTTCCACTATTATAAAAGAGTTTGAGGATATTTTGAACCATCTTAAGGAAAGCGACCCAGAGTTTAAGGCAGAGCTAAAAAGGATGGAATATTTAAAGGAAACCCCTCATGGCCCACTAGAAATCTCAGAGGATCATTATATTGTCAAGGCATTAAAGAAATCGTTACGCAAGATAGGTTTATCCCCTGAAATTTCTGGAATTAGTGGTTGGACAGACGCTGCTTTACTCAATAATCAGGCAAAGATACCCACAGTAGTATTTGGTCCCGGAAACCTTGCTCAAGCCCATAGTGATGTAGAATTTATTAATGTCGATAGTTTATCAACCGCTACCAGGATTTATATGTTGACAGCACTGGAAGTATGCACCCATGATTGACCAATAGAAGGAGAGTGGACAATGAATGTAAAGGATGTAAGCTTTGAAGGGATTATACCGGCCATTATTACTCCGTTTACGAAGAAAGGGGAAATAGATGAAGAAGCTTTCCAGGAAAACATTGAATTTTTGATTGAAAGCGGTGTACACGGAATAGCCGTGGCCGGGAGTGTGGGAGAATTTTTTTCTCTGGCCACCGAGGAGAGAAAGAGACTTTTTGAAACCACTGTTGCTCAGGCGAAGAAAAGAATCACAGTTTTAGCAGGAACAGGGGCAATAACCACGAAAGAGGCTGTTGAACTTACTGAATTTGCCTGTGATGCTGGTGTGGATGGAGCTTTAATAGTTACTCCATTTTACCTTCAACCAGATACAGAGGATATAATCGCACACTATAGAGCAATTTCAGATGCAGTAGATATTCCTATATGTTTGTATAATCTTCCCTCTCGGACCAATGTTAATCTAACTCCAGCGACCGTGGATAAACTGGCTGATGTAGATAATGTGGTAGCAATCAAAGAGAGCAGTAACGATCTGATTCAGATGTCGGACATAATCAGATTGGCGGGGGATAGGATAAAGCTCATCGTTGGGAATGACCCTTTGCTTTTTCCTGCTCTTATGATGGGAGCAGTGGGTTGCATTTCTCCTTCTCCTAATATAATGGGTAAAACAGTTGTGGATATGTATCACTATAGCAGAAGTGGGGAAATAGAGAAAGCCAGGGAGATTCAGTACAAAATTTGTCTATTAAAAACTATATATGGGTTAGGGACGTTTCCCACAGCCATAAAGGAAGCGGTTAATCTATTAGGTAGACCGGGGGGCTTTCCCCGAAAACCTGCTTTACCTTTAGGGGAAAAAGAGAAGGAAAAAATCAGAGGAGTTTTAGCAAAACTCCATTTAATGGAGTCTCGGGATTGATCCCGATAAGCCATTCGCTAGATGATGGGGTGAGAAATTAGATGCTACTTATGACACCGGGGCCTGTAGCAGTAGATGAGAGAATTATAGAAGCCATGAATAGGCCAGCCATTGCCCATTATCATCCTGAGTACTTTGATGTTTTCAATAAAACTATGGAGATGCTAAAATCTGTCTTTGGCACTTCCGGTGATGTTATCATTCTTCCAGGATCGGGCAGAGTGGGAATGGAAGCCTCCATTGTAAGTATAGCTGACCCCGGTGACAGGATTCTTTGCATTGTCACGGGAACTTTTGGAAGATGGTTTGTCCAGATTGCTAAGAGAGCAAGGTGTAAAGTAAGAATCCTGGAAGGAAAATGGGGAGGAGCAATAAATCCAGAAGAAGTGGAAAAGATACTAAAGGAAGAGGAGTTAAAAGCTGTTACCGTGGTGCACTCCGAGACCTCAACCGGTGCTTGTAACCCGATAGAGACTGTAGGAAAAATCTGTAAGGATTACGAGGTGTTACACATTGTGGATGCTATATCCTCTCTGGGCTGCATGAACTTAAATATGGATAAGATGAATATCGATCTTTGTCTCAGTGCCTCTCAGAAGGGAATCGGTGGTATAGTTGGCCTTGCTCTAGTGGGTGTTAGTGATAGAGCCTATAAAGTTATGAAAGAAAAGAAAGAGATTTCTCAGAGTTTCGCTTTGGATCTAAAGAGATGGCGGGATCAATTTTTTGGCCATGAGTATCCCAGACCGTATCCAGTAATTCCCTCTACCCATCTGGTTTATGCTCTTAATGAGGCGTGTAAGTTAATCATGGAGGAGGGTTTAGAAAATAGATTGTCCCGCTGCCGGAAGGTAGCTCAGGCTGTGAGAAAGTCGATGATAGCACTAGGGTTGGAGCTTTTTCCCGAGGAAAGGGATGCAGCAGACTCACTTACAGCGGTGAAGCCGCCGGAGGGTATTTCTGACTCTGATATCGTTCACACAATGAGGGAGAAATACGATGTTATGATCGGTGGGAGTATATTTGAATTAAAAGGGAAGCTCTTCAGAATCTCTCATATGGGAGTCCAAGCAAGTATGAATTACTTGGTTCCCACTTTAGCGGCTTTAGAGAGGACATTGGTGGATTTAGGGTATAAGGTTAAATTTGGCACAGGGGTAGGCAGACTAATTGAAAGCTTATAAGTCCTCTAAATCAAAAGGGATCTGGTATGAGAGAGATGAAATTTGAAGAGACAGAACCCCTCATCTTTCTGTTTCTCCTGAAAGAAGCTTAAAATCAGGTTTACTTTCAATTTTTCTCAAATAAGGGGAGTTGACAGAATAAATTAACGTATTAGAATATAGTATACCATATGCCAAGAACGGAAGTAATGACGGGATCGGTAACACTTGCAGGAAAGGCTGAGATGTCATCCGTTAAATATGGAAAGATTCTGGGTGCAATAACTAACCAGATGCCGATTTTGCAGAGAAATCGGCCAGAGAACATGTTAAAAAGAAAATCTAAAGTTATGGCTAACTCTAACAAAATAGAGAAGAGGAATTCAGGTAAGAATAGGTTTGGGGAGAAAAATATATAAGGCGAAGGCAGTTTTTTTATGCGATTTGGGCTTATTGGATATGGGGCGTGGGGAAGACATCATGCCGAAGCGATTGGCAAAGCTGATGATGCTGAACTAATTGCAATTGCATGCAAAACAGAGAAAACCTCTGAGTTAGCTAAGCAAGAACATCCCGGAGTTAGTGTATATCGAGATTATCGGGATCTGTTGAAGCGCTCGGATATAGATGCAGTAGATATTGTGATTCCCACTTACCTTCATTCAGAGGTAGGAATTGCTGCCTTGGAAGCGAGTAAGCATGTGCTTTTGGAAAAACCGATAGCAGGATCGATCGAGGAGTGCGGCGATCCCATTTCAATCTTTTCATTCGGAAATTCAAAGAATCGAACTAGAGGTTTATACGACAACTTTTCTACAATCGTCCGATTCCCTAACGATGCTTACGCTGTGATTACACAGACCTTGGGAGGCTTCGAGCACCATCAAGTTGTTGAGATTGTCGGTATGAAAGGATCAATCCGTGGGTGGTGGTCGGGAGCCATGGACAGAACCTTGAAACCAGAGTTTGGATTGAAGATTCAGCGGGCTGGCAGGGATCAATGCGAAGAGATCTCCATGCCGTCTCCTTCTGGAGAGGTATTCGAGTTGGAGGAAGAGTTAAGGCAAACGGTTGAAGGGTTCAAAACTGGACGAGCTCTTTTACCTCCAGAAGAAGCCAGGAAATCGGTTGTAATTTGTCTTGAGGCAGAACGGTCATTGAAGGAACGACGGGAAATTCAGTTAAAGTGGTAATATATCCTATTCCTTGACAAAAGAGTTAACCTATTCTCTTCGAGTAATGAGAAAAGAGACATTACTTCCAAAGAGATAATTCAATTATTGGCGTCAAGATCGTATTTAATCTCTTTAAGCCGCAGTACACAGTAAAAAGGAGAAAGCTAGAACAAAAGGTCAAAAGGGGGTGAGAAAATAGGCAGACCAGCCTAGCTTGAGGTGAAAATTGCCCAAAAGGGAGTGTTAAGTGATTAAAGTTTCCTTTTGGGACTTTACGGGCGGATGAACCATATCCGCACAAAATTTAATTGTGTTCAAGGAGAAGACCATGGAAACAATCCGATTAAAAAAATTAATCGTAGGAGGTATAGGGATATTGTTGGTGTTATTTATCCTTTGCCCCTCATCTGCCGATGCTGCTCCGGAAAAAATCTCTTTAAAGGTGTGGTCCTTTGGAGCAAGACTGGCAGAGCTCTGGAAAAACTATGCTCCTGACTTTGAAAAACTTCATCCAAATGTGAGTATCTCTGTGACTCGTCTCCCCAGCGGTCCCATGATGGATAAGCTGCAAATTTGCTTTCGCACAGGAGTTGGAGCTCCAGATATTGCGGACGTAGAACCTTGTGGAAGATTTCTGGCTGGACCCCTGGATAAATTACCCCTTCTAGATTTAACCTCCTATGTAGAAAAGGAAAATTTAGTAGAAAGATGCTTAAAAGGAACATGGGAAAGAGGAAGTTATAAGGGAAGGTATTTTTATGCTCCCTGGGACGAGACTGCTACTGTTTTGATTTACCGAAGAGATATATTTGAAGAAGCAGGCTTTCCTTCCGAACCCGAAGAAGTGGAGAAGTTCCTTGCGACATGGGATGACTACATTAAAGCAGGAAAAAAGATAACTAAGGATATAGATGGGGATGGTAAAATTGACCGGTATATGATGATGGCAGATTATAAAACTTCTTGGGCCGGATCTCGTGAATTCCAGACTGTTTTTACTCAAAGGGGAGGAAGTTGGTTTGACAAGGAAGGACAACAGTTAGTAGATAGCCGGACGATGATTGACGCTGTGCGCTTTTATGTAGATCTACTGAACAAACATAAAATTGTCATGGACATCGGTGCTGATGTAAAAGCCGGAGTCAGATTTACTGCTATGAACAAGGACGAAGTAGCTACAGTCATAGTCTGGGGTTGGTACGCTGCCTGGGTAAAGGATTATACACCTGCTCTTGAAGAAAAATGGGGAGCGGTTCTTATCCCGGCTGTTAAACCTGAAGGAAGGCGTACAGGTGCGTGGCCAGGACCAGGGGTAGCCTGTATTATCAAACAATCAAAACACCCGGACATCGCTTGGAAGTATATGAACTTCTGCATGTTTAACAAAGAGAATCTTCTTCGTCGATATAGGGAAGGATGGTGGTTTAGTCTTCCTCCAGTAAAAGAAGTGCTAAAGGATGCCATGTATTCGAAATACGACCCCTACTGGAAGCAGCGATTTGGAGCAAAGATGGTAGAGTCTATGATTAAAGAAGATCTTCCCATCCAATATCACTCTCCTTATATGAAACCAGCCTGGGAATATGTGGGTGCAGCTATAAATGAAGTTGCTTATGGAGGTAAGACTCCTGAGGAAGCAATAAAAGATGCTGCAGATAAACTGAGGACATTGATGAGGTAATTCTTTGACTGAAAAACAGGAGGGAGAGAGTCGCTCCTCTCCCTCCGAAGTTGCTCAGAAGTAGTCTACCGCCTTAACTTATAAGAAAAGGGGTTGGAAAAGATGATATGGAGAACATCGCAAAAGATTACTCCATATATTTTTATTTTGCCCTTTTTTGTCTTATTTATAGTATTTAAGTTGGCCCCCTTAATATATACCTTGTGGGACAGTTTTAATGTAAGTCAGGGGTTAAAGTATGCTTTTGGTCTGGGGAATTATTTGTTTTTATTTAAAGATAAAAGATTTTGGGAGGTACTGGGTAACACCGGTTTTTATGCAGTTGGGGATGTATCTCTTCGACTTGTACTCTCCTTAAGCTTAGCTATAGCACTAAATTCAGCTCTTATTAAATTTAAAAAAGTGTTTCGGGCTATATTTTTTACTCCTGTGCTTATCTCTAGCGTAGTGGTAGCTGCTACTTTTATTCCTTTGCTAAACGAACGATATGGCATGGTGAATGCAATCACAGGGTGGTTTGGTTTTCACCCTGCAGCCTGGTTAGGAGACAGGAATGTAGTTAAATGGTCTATTATAGGTGTACTTGAATGGCGATGGACAGGATATGATATGGTGTTTTTTCTAGCTGGATTACAAGCTATTCCCCAAGAACTACTTGAGGTAGCACAAATTGATGGGGCGAACAGATGGCAGTCCTTTATTCACGTTACTCTCCCTTTGCTTAAACCGGTTATAGCTTTAGTTGTTATTGTTTGTTTAGTTGGTGTATTTAGAATGTTTGATACGCCTTGGTTGCTTACGGAAGGAGGTCCTGGTTCTTCCAGCAGTACGGTAGCAATATATCTTTACCGCAATGCCTTCATTTACGGAAAATATGCCTATGGTTGTACCATTAGTGTAATTTTATTTATTATTATACTTGTTATCACCATAGTTCAATCTAAACTATTAGGTGTTTTTGAGTAATATGTCTGGCAAAAAAAGAAGAGGAATAAAGAAAAAGAGTTATTTCAACATAGTTTATTATGTACCCTTAATTATAGGGGCAATGATAATATTGATACCTATTATTTGGATGAGTTTTGGCTCATTCAGACCTGGGCCAGAAATATTTGCTTATCCTTTAAGCTTATGGCCTAAGGAATTTACCATTCGAAATTACCTTACTTTGTTTGAAACTGTGCCCTTCGCTAGAAATTTTTTAAATAGTGCCATAGCTACTGGAGGATTTCTTATTCTCACCTTATTCCTTTGCTCTTTAGCGGGATTTGCCTTTGCCAAGTATCGATTTCCCCTTCGAAATACTCTGTTTATTATTCTCTTGGGGTCGATGATGATCCCTATACACGTAATTTTAATTCCTCTTTTCCTACTTATGTTGAAGATAGGCTGGGTAAACACATTATATGCTTTAATTATCCCCCTTGCTGCTCATCCTATAGGCCTTTTTTTCATGAGACAATATATGCTCTCTATTCCCTCCGAGCTTATGGATGCAGCCAGAATTGATGGATGCTCGGAATTTGGGATATTTTACAAAATTGTTCTTCCTGTATGTAAGCCTGCTTTGGGAGCTTTAGCTATTCTTTTGGGTTTGGAGCAATGGAACTATTTTTTATGGCCTTTGGTAGTGTTAAGCAGTTCAGAAAAACTGACCTTGCCCATAGCTATCGCTAATCTGATAGAGATATTTGAAGAAAAGCCTGAATTTGGAGTAATATTTGCAGGTTGTCTTCTTTCTATACTACCTATTTTGATTTTATTTTTATTTCTGCAAAAATACTTTATGAGTGGAGCATTAAGGGGAGCTATTAAAGGATGATTATGAACCAAGGAGAGAGGGTTATTAGGGCTGTAAAGTCTAAGGAGCCGGATAAAATCGACCTCTACATGAAGGTTTAATTAGCACCTCAATGAGATATGGTCAAAAATTGATTAATATCTGAAACTTGCTCAAGTTTTAATATAAGCTAACGAGGGTATGCTTATAAGACATACTATAAACTGTCAAATTAGAATTCGTTCTTTCTCAAGTTGAAAGAAAATCCTTTGAGGATCATAATCTGCTTCGTATTTGAGCATACTGTACATTATCGAGAGAATCTTTTTGCC
>Ga0114930_10004497_pt1 | contig 11775 bp, 4 predicted proteins | sample AnhtaG_FD_87300 | JGI IMG/M metagenome (GOLD analysis project Ga0114930, IMG submission 87300) | Deep subsurface microbial communities from Anholt, Denmark to uncover new lineages of life (NeLLi) - Anholt_01485 metaG | ecosystem: Environmental > Aquatic > Marine > Oceanic > Sediment | place... | reverse complement strand
TGAATATAATGTACTCATATAGAATACATTACAATATATCATACGTCAAGCAAATCCGAAACAAATTCAAATCCCTAAATCCAAAATACCAAACGCCGGAGATGTGGATTCCGCATCAAGTGTGGGATGCCCACGAACTGATTTACCCCAACCAAAGAAATGCGGGGCAGGCATGGTTGAGCTAAGTTGTTGTATTGGAAGGAATAAAAAACATTTTCAGAAATTCTGATTTTTGTTTGTAGGTATGTGCACAAATGATTGAAAACCTCTATACCGACTTGCCATTTGGCGATACTTTTAGTATTTTGGGGATTATGGATACGGGCCGCTCACAATTGGTGCCCAGGATTGACAGGGTTTTGTCTATTCGCCGATTGTACGGACTTCTGGCTCGGCGTGCTCACAGTGTCATTATGTTCGCTGCGCTGTTTTTTACGCTGGGGGTGAAGCTGTTTCATTCGTGGCGTTGCGGACTGGTCAATGAATATCTCGGCTGGATACTTGCAGATGTCTCTGTACTGCTGGCTATAGAGGTCGTGCTGGCGATGATATGTTTTCGCTGGCAGCGAAGATGGGTCATGCGGGCAGCTACCATTGTCGCTGCTGTTGTATGTACCTGGTCGGTTATGAATGCTGCGTGGCTGATAAGGACGGGGGCGCAAATTCTGCCGGCAGTGTTTTTGCCGTTATTCCGTGATCCGATAAACTCATTACACATTGTTATAGTCAATCTTATAAAGATGCCGAAAGCGACTGTTGTTATGGCTGTGCCCACTAGTGCTGCACTTGTCTTTTTCTTTTTCACGGTGGCAAAGCCGACGCTGCCGAATTACGAGCGCAAGCGCTTCGTGAACAGAATCACTATTTGTCTGATTATTATCGTCAGCGCCGTTCTGAGCCGTGGTACAGTGATCAGGCGTGGCTCGCCACACATAGGCTCGGCAGGGCTGCGCTACAACTGTCAATTAAGGGCGATAATGAGTTTTGTTTTGCCCGATGTTGGTCGTCTGGCTAAAGCCGATTTTACGAACGCCAAACGAAAGATACCTGCCTTTGACGAAGTTCAGATTGTGCTCAGACCGCAGCAGATAAACCACAATGTAGTCATAGTTGTTCTTGAGGGTATTCAATATCGTTATACGTCGCTCGGAGATGGACAAAGAGGTTTCGATTTCGCTGCTGGTTCCGACACCGAATCTCCGAGTGACCTGACGCCTTATCTTGTCTCACTGGCTGGGCAGGGTGTTGAATTCGCAAATGCCCGTTCGACGGTGACACACACGACTAAAGCGTTATTTGCACTTCTGACAGGTCGGTTCCCTTCGGCGTCGCACGATATTGCTGAGGCGGTTCCTGCCGTTAAGCCTTACGCGAGCATAGCTACGATTGTAAGCGGCCAGTTGAATTTTCGGACTGCATTTTTTCAATCGGCCAAGGGCAATTTCGAATCTCGGCCGGGCCTGGTCCATAACCTGGGGTTCGACAAATTCTGGGCGAGAGACGATCTGAATGACCCGAACTGCTTCGTCGGGTATCTGGGGTGCGATGAATTTTCGATGCTAAAACCTATCACCGAATGGATAGAGGCTGACGAAAGCCCCTTTTTCCTGACGATTCTCTGCTCGGTTACACACGACCCCTATGAGGTGCCCGAGTGGTTTGGTAAGCCGGCCAAGGAAACGGTAGACTGCTATCGACAGGCGATTTTTTACACCGATAAGTTTTTAGCTGCACTGGACGTGGAGCTTGCCAAGCTGAATCTCACCGACAAAACGATTTTGTGCGTTGTCGGAGACCACGGCGAGGCGTTCGGTGAGCATGGCCTACTCGGCCACAGTCGAATAGGGTTCGACGAGGTCTTGCGCGTACCCTGGGTCATACGGGCGCCGTTCTTGGTGGAATCGGGCAGCAAGGTTATGGAGCCGGTTAGCTCTGTCGATTTGACGCCAACTCTGTTGAGTCTGTTGGGTTTCGAGACAAACGCGGGTGAATTTGATGGCGTCAATGCGCTCGGAGATGTGCCAGAAGGCCGTCAGGTGTATTTCGCGGACTGGATGCGGCAGGCGCCGGCAGGTCTTGTACAAGGTAATCGCAAGTTCGTATATAATCCTACGGACAGAAAGGTCTGGGTATATGACCTGAGCACAGACCCGCTCGAATCAGGTAGGATGAAGCTGGGTGAGCAGCAGTCTCAGGCGATTGCCGATGAGATTATTGCGTGGCAAAAAAACAGCATTTTTCGGCTGGACCAGGAGCGAACCGGCAAAAGGATGCTGTTCGACCGCTGGCTTTGTAGCTGGACGGATCGAGTTTGCTCGGTCAAGTATCAAAAGGCGGATTGAGTGGGTCTGGAAAGTCTGCCGGCAGGCAACAACAAGTACGTTCGGCAAGAGGGGCAGTCGGCACTTCGGGGCAGTAGCACGCGCGATTTGTGCCTTGCGAACTTGGAATGCGCTGCGTGGCAATAGCGGCGCGCTGCTGTTGACATTGTTCCGCCTTGCGTTGTTTTTTGTAAACATCGGGCGAATCTCCCTGTAGCCTAACAACTTGTAGTTCCTATAATACGTTGGAATAGGCCGACTGGGCACACTTGGTGTTGAAAAAAAGCGACACGGCGTCAAGATGTAGAATCTGTGGCTTCAAAACGAGAATGACACGCATAGATGTAACCGTATTTGTCGCAGACTATTAGGCGATGCGGGGGATGGCTTCAGTTTTCTGTTGCCTGGAACTGGCATATCTTTTGCGGCTTTACCAAGTTTGTATTCGAAGGAACGCTTAGGGCGGACCGTCCTAAAACCGAAAAACAAAGAAAAGGATTACAAAGGAGTAGGAAAGCCCGCCCAGTTCCGAAAACCGCAAGACCGACATGAGTGGTTTTGTTGAACATAGTGTACGGAGCCGTTTCGGAGGAGGAATGGCTCCGTTTGTCTTTGCGCAGAGAACATCCGCTTTATCGCTGTAGAAACGCCCTCCTGTGACATCTGCAAGTAATCTTATCATACCAATCACATAAATTAAATGCGCTCGCGAGCCACCAGTTGCGGGCTCCAGGCGCAATTACCCCTCCCTCACGGTCGGGGCTCTGTTTGACACAGCGCATATATTTTTTGTGATCCGTATCACACGTGGGTTAGAACACTGTGGTGGAAGGGCCTTGCTTTTGTCGGGTGGTTATGGTAATATTTATTCAGTACGGTTTGGAGAAGGTAGCGAAAATGTACATGGAGCTGGGCGGCAAATCGCAGAACAGTACCACACTTAGTTCGTATCCTAAGTTATAGTATATGCCTAATCTCAATTTTGCGTAAGCCTTAAGGTTATGGATTATGGAGGTAAGGAAATGCCATTCGGTAAAGGAAAACACGTTGCGTGTACTCCGCAAGAGAGACAGGGAAGCAGGCATTCGGATAAAGGCCCAAGTATGTGCCCAAAGACGGGCAAGTATTTTCGGCGTGCCGGAAGATACCCCTGGTTGATATGGGTGTTTCCAATTGCGGGGCTGTTTTCGCTGATTTGGTTTCTAATCCGCGTGATCCCAAAGCCTTCACGGGCAACATATCCCTGCCAGCGGGTAGCAGCGCCACTGGCGAGCAGTCTTATCATTTGGCTTACGGGTCTTGTTGGGTCAACGTTGGCATACCGTAAGGCTAAGCGGTTCGCTCATCAATCGCGATATGTGATTGCAGCTATCTGTGTTGCTGTGAGTGTTATGGCGATATGGTGGTCTCTGAGCGTAACCGGCGAGAATCCCGCAAACGCGGCGTTTACGCCAAGCGAGCCGGCGAACAGCCCTATGGGCGTGGGAAAAGGGATTCATCCGGGGCGTGTCGCGTGGGTCCGGGATACGGCTGCAACCAACTGGGATGGTTCTACCGGTAGCTGGTGGGATGACGACAATACCGATCAAGATGTGGTTGACTATATGGTGTCCAAGTCCATCCAGACCTTGACGGGAGAGCCGAACGATCCAGGTGCGTGGGATGCGCTTTTTAGACACTTCAATCAGACTAAGGGTTTTGGAGACATCGGCTATCAAGCGGGAGAAAGAATCGCCATCAAGATCAACAAGAACGAAGACGATAGGCAAACTTGGAGCCCCGGTAGAGGTGTTCCCAGCCCTCATGTCATCTATTCGTTTCTGGACCAGCTTATAAATGTGGTGGGTGTGCCGGGTTCTGCGATTACCGTCTACGACGCCTCGCGGTATATAGGTGATCCGATTTTCGACAAGGTCCGGAGCAACCCTGATCCCAATTTTCAGAGCGTCACATTTGTCGTCAAGTCCAACAGAGCAGGGAACGGGCGCATTGCAGCAAGTCCGGACGGCACTAACCCAGTCTATACGAAGGGCGGAACTGCTTACCTGCCCACGTGCGTTACCGGCGCAAAGTACCTTATCAATATGGCGCTGCTGAGACCCCACACACTGTATGGCATCACGTTGTGTGCGAAGAACCACTTTGGGTCGACGTATTTTTCCGGTAGCTGGACACCTTCGCCGCTGCATGACTACGGTGGTCGGGGCCAGGCCATGGACACATACAACTGCCTGGTCAATTTGAATGGGCACAGGCATCTGGCCGGAAAGACGCTGTTGTATATGATTGATAGCTTGTACCCGTCAAGAAATCAAAATCCTTCCAACGGCTATGTGATAAAGTACCAATCTTTCGGCGACGATTGGTTCTCGAGTCTGCTTGTTTCGCAGGACCCTGTGGCTATCGATTCTGTTGGGTTGGACTTCATGCGGAATGAGCCGAGGTGCGTTGACGTGACCGGTTATCCGGAAAACTATCTGCACGAGATGGCGCAGGCGGACAATCCTCCATCCGGGACAGTTTATGATCCGGAACGTGATGGGATTCCTCTGGAGAGCATGGGTGTTCACGAACACTGGAATAATCCGGTAGACAGGCAGTATTCTCGTAATTTAGAAACCGGGGATGGGATTGAGCTGGTGGTGCCGACGCTGACGAGCCCGGAGGGACCGGTTGAGAACGTAACTAAAGGGACAAGGTATGATTATATCCGGCATGCGATCGACGATGCCGATCCGGGCGATGAGATAGTAGCAAGCCCGGGGATTTATAAGGAGAGCATAGATTTTGCAGGCAAGAATTTAATGGTCAGGTCTACGGACCCTAACGACCCGGCTGTCGTGGCGGCTACCGTTATCAAGAGTAACAGTGACGCGGTGACTTTTTCCGGCGGTGAAGATGCGAGCTGTGTGCTGGCCGGCTTTACCATTACAAGCGGAAAGTGGGGCGTTTATTGTTCCGATGCAACACCGACAATAACGAGCTGCCGCATTGTCGACAGCGGAAGCGCCGGTATCAAGCTCTGGAACGAGAGCAATTTAGCGATCACCAACTGTGTCGTTGCGGGCAACGGCGGTGCTGGTATCGAGATGCTTGAATCGCGGGCCGGGCGATTTGTGAAGTACAACTGGGCGACAATCACTAACTGCAATATTGTCGGAAATCAGGAACAGGGCGTCTATGGCAGCAATCCGATAGTCGCCAACTGCTGTATTGTTGGAAACGGGCAAAATGGTATTTTCTGCCTTACGCCAACGGTCACCAACTCTATCATCTATTACAATGGGCGTAGTGACGGCATCGCTCAGATAGCGGCTTATTCGTCAGACGTGGTGTACAGCAATGTTCAGGGTGCTTGGCCGGGTATAGGCAACATTGACGTTGAGCCGGGCTTCGTTTCACGTGGTTCCTGGGACCCCAACGGTACACTGGATGATCCCAGCGATGATTTCTGGGTCGATGGTGACTTTCACTTGAAGTCTCAAGCTGGGCGATGGGATCCGCTTAGGGCGGACTGGGTTCAGGATGCGGTGACCAGTCTGTGTATAGATGCGGGCAATCCGGGTTGCGTGCCGGGCAGCGAGCCGCTGCCCAATGGCAATCGAATCAATATGGGGGCTTACGGCGGCACAAATGAGGCCAGTGCGTCTCCGGCTGACTGGCGTAGCGTTGCGGATTTAACCAATGACAATGCGGTAGATGGGCAAGATTTAGCGACCTTTGCCAAGTTTTGGTCGGACGGCGGTGTCCACCTGCCGGCAGATTTTGACCGCGACGGCGAGGCTGGTTTTACGGACTTAGTGATCCTGGCGGAAGATTGGCTAACACCCGAACAAGCAACGGGCCAGCTTGGCAAACCGGGGTTAGCCAAATACTACGCGCCCTACGACAATCCTGTTGAGCCAAACGCGCCGGGCTATTCTCTTCCGCTGGATTTGGCAGGTGTCAGCAACTATGGCTTTATGGATTCCAAGTTCGATCTTGGGGATGTCGCTCCACTTCTTGAACAGAACGGCTTTGCTATTATCGAATATGACCCCGGCTCGTTCGATCCAAATCGTGACGACATTGTGAAACCGTACGAGTACCTGAGCAAAAGAGATGTGCCCTTATTCGTGACAGTTGACACGCTGCTGCACCTCTATCACATCCAGTTTGATGAGACGCTAAAGGACATAGAGGAGCGTGAGTTTGTTCGAGACATCAATGACCTTACGACAGTGCTTTTGGATGATGCGCTGGCGCAGTACGAAGAATATTCCGGCGAGCTGAAAGAAGCGGCGAAGCGTAATGTGGCGTTTTTGGCGGTGGCGCAAAAGCTAATCCAGCCGGAAGCGCAGGTGCCGCCGCTGGTGGCCGATGCGGCTGCGAGCGAGCTGGCCAAGATCGACGCCCACGAAGGATTCGCGGCGAGCGACATCTTCATTTACATGGAAGACTACTCGCAGTATGTGCCGAGAGGTCATTACACTCGAAGCGGGCAGTTGAAACGATACTTCAGGACTTTGATGTGGTACGGGCGTATGACGTTTCTGCTGAAGGGCTCCGACAATTGGGGGCCGATGGGCGAAGCTCTTATCAGCGTAGAGGATGCCAAGATACAGACTATGCAGGCGGTCCTGCTGGCAAAGTCCATTGAGAAGGTCCAGGTAGGCCAGCGCACCGGCCGCGAGGTTTGGGACCGAATGTATGCGGTCACTTCCTTTTATGTGGGATTGGCGGACGACCTTACGCCTTATGAGTATCTCTGGGCGGTGCATAAGGTCTTCGGCGGCAGTTTTGTAGCCACCGAACTGGCGGATGAAGAGATGTTCTTTGCACTGAAGGTTGAGCTGGCCTTGCTGCGATCGCCGAAGATATATGGCGGCACAGGCAAGGTATGGGTGATGCCACCGATCACGTCCGAGTCCCTCGACGAGGTGCTCGACAAGACCAAAGGCATGAGGTTTATGGGGCAACGATTTATTCCGGACTCATATATGTTCCAGCACCTGGTAACTCCAAAAGTGCGTGACTACACCGGTGATGGGAATCCCATACCATTCTCGTACGGAACCACACCTATGCCGGTACCCCCACACCGGTGCTATCCGCGTGGTCTGGACGTAATGGCCATTTTAGGCTCGGCCCGGGCCAAGACCATCCTGGTTCAAGAAGGTGACACGGACTTCGTCGATTATTGGCTGCGGTTCGACGAGCTGAAGGCTGAGTTTGACGCCTTTGACATCTCCGACTGGAACCGAAACCTTTACTGGGGCTGGCTGTATTCGCTCCGCTCACTGATCGATGAGTTTGGCCAGGGATACCCGAACTTTATGCTGACAGAGGCGTGGGAGAAGAAGGAGCTGAACGCTGCTCTGGCATCGTGGACGGAACTAAGGCACGACACCATTCTATACGCAAAACAGAGCTACACGCCCCCACCCCCGGGGCCTCCCCCTTCTCTACCGCCCGGCTACGTGGAGCCTGTGCCTGAATTCTATGGTCGGTTGCTGGCGCTAACCCGCATGACCAGAGAGGGCTTAAGTGACCTTGACGCACTGTCGACCGAGGCGGCAGAGCGGCTGGTGAATCTCGAGGGTATACTGAGCCGACTGATAGAGATCGCTAATAAAGAACTCATGAATCAAGCACTGTCTGAGGACGACTGCCGGTATATTAAGGGTCTTGCCGACAGGCTCGAAAGGACTATCGTTGGGGTTGAGGAAAAAGGCGTCAAGACAACCCTCGTAGCGGATGTTCACACCTACAGTTATGAAGGAAAGGTTGTCGAGGAAGGCGTAGGGTATGTGGACCTAATCATCGTGGCCTGTCCGCTTCCTGATGGCTCAATTATGCTCGCGGCGGGCCCTGTGCTGTCATACTACGAATTCAAACACCCCATGAGCGATAGGCTTACCGACGAGGCCTGGCGCCAGATGCTCGATTCTGCCCAAAGACCCGACCGGCCCGCGTGGTACTTCCAACCGGCCTCGCTTCCCTCTTCATCATCACCGGGCGCAAGATAATGCCAGAGAAAGTTGGCGTGCCCAGCGGCCAGGAAATTGACTAAGCACTGGTAACAATTGTCCTGGCCTAATTTTTTACTACCCAGTAGCAATTCCAGACTATATAATTATGGCTACGATGGAGCGTGCGGTTTACAGAATTATTGATGCTAATTTCAATCGTGCCCGCGAGGCTGTTCGGGTAATAGAGGAGTTTTGCAGATTCGCATTGAATTCCGCTTCATTGACGAAACGAGCGAAACGGCTTCGACACCAGCTCTCAGCAGCTATCGGCAAACTTGATACCGGGCTGCTGATCTCAAGCAGGGACACGCTGGGCGACGTTGGTGTTGGCTCGGTCCTTGATGAGCAGTTTGAGCGTGGGGACTTGAAGGATTGCTTGACTGCCGGCTGCAAACGCTTAACGGAGGCGCTGCGGACGCTTGCTGAAATGACGTCCGCCGTTGGCGGACTGGATCGGTCGGTACCAGAGACGCTCGAAAAGCTGCGGTTTGATGCTTACGCTCTCGAAAAGGACATTGTTGGTTTTGGCGACCCGATTGAGAAGTTTAGGCGTGTCGGACTATATGTAATAATCAGCAGTAACCTACCGGCGGATGTCATTTCTTTAACTCACCGATGCGTAGCTGGGGGCGCCGACTGCGTTCAGTTGCGAGCAAAAGACATCAACGACGATGTGCTCTTTGCTGTCGCCGTCGAATTTGTGCAGATATGCAGAGCCGGTGGTGTCCCTAGCATGATAAACGACAGGGTTGATGTTGCTGTTGGCGCAGGTGCTGACGGTGTGCACCTTGGCCAAAATGATTTGGCGGTCGAGCAGGCCCGGAAGCTCCAGTTGGCGCCGCTAATCGTCGGCAAAAGCACGCATTCATCCAAAGAGCTTCGTGCGTCCTGTGACAAGTGTCCTACGTATGTGAGCCTGGGGCCTGTCTTTGCGACCCCGACGAAGCCGAAGATGACGCCGGTGGGACTGGATTATGTCAAGGAGGGGATAGAGACCTTAGCCGGTACTGGTATCGGCCATGTTGCTATCGGCGGCATAACGGTGGACAATGTTGTGGACGTCTTGAAGGCTGGTGCCGCAAGCATTGCGGTCTGTTCTGCGGTCACCGAAGCCAAAGAACCGACAGCCGCCTGCAGGGCGCTAAAAGAGAAGATCGCTGTTTATAAATAAGACCGCTCAGCGGCCTTTCTGATTAAGTTGGCGGATTTGATAATGCCACATGGCGTTAGATTACTTCTTGCTGTCACGGTAACTCTGGCTGGGATTTGTTTTGCGTCCGGCGCGAATAAGTCGCGTCCTGTGAATCGGGACGTAAGCCTACAAAAATATAGAATAGAAAAAGCTTTAGGCCAAAACGTCATATCGTGGCTCTGCGATGCAAATGATGCTGCCGCAGTTGAATGCGATAGATTGGCTGATTCGCTTCTAAGCCTTGAGGAACCAGATGTCAGGTCGTATTTCCTTGCCGCTCAGGTTGCCAGGCTCCGCCAGAAATCAGACAAAGCGATTACTATAATGGAGAATGTTATTAGTATTTATCCTGATGAAAAATCCCCAACGATGGCTTTTCCTGTGAAAATTGTGGGCCGCTTTTTGATTGGAACTGTAGCAAAGCAATCGGGGGACATAAAAAAAGCAGAGAATGTTTACAAAGCAATATTAGAGGAGCTCAAGAACATAGAGGATTCGAGAGGTAAAGAAGGCCTGACGATGATTTGTAATCTATATTTGGCTGAAATCGAATCCTTGCATTTGAAAAGAAATGACCTTGCTCTGGCAAGGCTTGAATCCATACAACAAATCAAAAAGCCGACGGGACACGGGCACTGGGGTATACAGTTTGAAGTGTACAAGGGCTGGGCGGCGTATGAGCATACCAGGATATCCAAAGGCAAAACGCAGGCAGTCCAACAGCTAGTAATGCACCCGGACATGATGGCTGCCCCCTTTGTGGCGGGAACTCAGCTTAACTTATGCGGGCTTACCGGTGGCCCACTTGATGGCATTGGTAGTGACAAGCGAATAAACGTAGTAGCAGATACCTTGTTTGACCGGGCTGTCAGAAATGTGTCAAGCCCCATTGACAAGAGTCTGGCGAGGCTGGGTCATGGATTTGACCAACAATACAGAAAGAAATTCACTAGGGCAGAGATGCACTATTCAGCGCTATTTGAAGAGGATTCATACTTTTCGCCGATGGCCGGGCTACTTCTTGCTCATTGTAAAAAGGCGCAGGGAAAGACTACCGAGGCCGACGGCATCCTCGAAGAGGTAAAAGCCAAATATCCGGGATACGATTCTGCTGTCACCAAGCTCAAGGAATCATGGGAATAAAGCACCTGGTTGGGAGGACATAAACGATGGCTGGCCTGAGACGCACACGACATATCGTCACGGTGGTGTTGCTGATTCTTTCAAATTCGGCGACGTGTCAATCTCAATCATTGTGGGATTTGGCAAATCAAAACAGGGGGCTTCTGAAAATTGCCACACTATTTACGGCGCAGAATGTGCGTGGCTATCTGTCCAGCGATGAGGGCATAAATGACGCGATCGATTGGTGCAAAAAGACCGGCGTCACGCATGTCTTCATTGAGACTTTCAGGGACGGATATACCGCTGAGAGGGACACTCTGGGACACGCTAAATCCAGATTCACAAGCGAAGGCTTTGAGGTTTCCGGCTGTGTCACGCCTACGAAGGTAGGCAAGATCTCAACAGGTTGGGGGGCGGTTGGCTGTTATACCGATAGCAGCACACGAAAGAATCTTCAGAAGATTTTCGAATATGCAGCTTCTATCTTCGATGAGATTATGGTCGACGATTTTCTTTTCACCAATTGCGAATGTGATGAATGCAAGAAGGCGCGTGGCGAAAAATCTTGGGCCGACTATCGCTGCGAGCTGATGGTCAAGATGAGCCGGGAACGGATTTTGAAACCGGCAAGGGCGGTGAATCCAAACGTAAAGATCATAATCAAGTATCCGCAGTGGTACGATGATTTTCATAATCGTGGTTATGAGGTTCTGCGTCAAACGGCTGATTACGATAAGATTTGGGTGGGTACCGAAACTCGCGACTACGACAATAAGCGATGGGGCAGAAAAGTCCAGTACGAAGCTTACTACATTATGCGCTGGCTTGGCGAAATAGGCGGTGCGAAAACGGGCGGCGGTTGGTTTGACCCCTACGGCACGACGGAAAACACGTATGTAGAGCAAGCGCGTCAAACTGTGTTGGCGGATGCCAAAGAGATGCTGCTGTTTTGCTATGGCTCACTTTTGCGGGGGACTGGGCCGGCAAACGTTGAGAAATTGCGGGCTGAGATTCCCGGGTTATTCAAGTTAGCCAGACTGGTGCGAAACAAACCTATTAAAGGTATCCATGCGCCGAAGCCGCCTAACAGTGACGCTGACGGTGAGCAGTACGTATTCGATTTCGT
>Ga0114930_10004496_pt1 | contig 11775 bp, 12 predicted proteins | sample AnhtaG_FD_87300 | JGI IMG/M metagenome (GOLD analysis project Ga0114930, IMG submission 87300) | Deep subsurface microbial communities from Anholt, Denmark to uncover new lineages of life (NeLLi) - Anholt_01485 metaG | ecosystem: Environmental > Aquatic > Marine > Oceanic > Sediment | place... | reverse complement strand
GCACGGAGACACGAGTCCCGTTTGTCGCCAGGGCAGAGGCCAAGCCTGCTCACCCTCCGGGTGTGCCCGAACCACCTGAGCCGGCCGAACCACCTACTACGCCGCTTGAGGTCTAGGATTAGCAGATCAGAACTCTCCTAAGGGATTGCCAGATTGTGACGTGTGATGGGTATTCCACCCGCCACATGACACAACCTGCGGTTGGGACAAATGTCCGGGCCTGTATCTTGAGGATCCTGACATTTGTCCCAACCCGAAATCCCGAGTTCTAGCCTGGCGGCCTCTTGAACGACCGAATCGACTATACCTTACGATTCGACGACGTACACCCAAACCCAACGATAAGGAGTTCTAGACAATGACAGAAGAAACAAAGAAGACGCTTGCCACGCCAGACGGCTGCGATCTGGTGGTAGAGAATGTTCAGGGCAAGATCTCCGTTGAAGGCTGGGATCGGCCAGAGACAGAGGTCATCGCCGTGCGACACCAGGAGTGGGCCGAGATAGAGATCTACCAAGAAGGGCGCCAGGTCGTCGCGCGCACAAAGGACAGGCGCGGCCCACCCAGGCTGCTCAACCGGTCCGGCAAGGACCGCACCCCCACCGTCGACTATGCCGTGCGTGTACCCCACGCCAGCAACGTCAGGCTAAAGAACGTCAATGGCCCGGTGCACGTTGCACACGTGCAGGGAAACGTTCACACTAACAACGTAGACGGGCTATCAACCCTTCAAGCGATCACGGGCCAGGTCAGATCAGAGACCGTCAACGGGCCCATCCAGGCCACCGGGCTGGATGGGGAAGCACAACTCAAGGCCGTCAACGGCAGAGTGGTCGTGCAAGAGAGCAGACTGTGCGATCTGGCCGCCGAGGCCGTCAATGGCCAGATCGAGGTTGCGACGACGGTGGACGTTCAAGGACGGTATACCTTCAAGACCGTGAACGGTAGCTGTCACCTGACAGTACCGCCCGACGCACAGGCTCGCGTATCCGTAGACGGGCTCAATTCCGGCGTAGACTGTTCCCTGCCCGCCCGCGCTGTGGAACGCTCGTTTGGGAGCTGGCGTGGGGTGATCGGCGAAGGCGACGGCCCCAAGGCCGAGATTACCTTCCATACCATCAACGGACGCCTGCGCCTCGATAGCAGCGAGGCGACGACCGAAACGCCGATCCCGTTTGTCGCCAAGGCAGAAACCAAGGCTGGACCTCCTCCAGATGTGCCCGAACCACTTGAGCCGTCCACCACGCCGATTGAGATCAAGGTCGCTGAAACTCCCTCCACGGAGGAAGCAGGCACGAAGCAAGCACTCTCCAAGACCGAGATTCTGCAGATGACAGAACGAGGCGAGATCAGCGTCGATGAGGCACTCGAGCTTCTAAAGGGATAGGCGTCCACTCAATATCCGGGGCATCCGATAATTGTGTTGTCGGGAGAAAGACCAGCCTCCGTGCATCGTCAGCGCTCGCTTCAGGGTGAAAGAGATCAATGCCGGGGCAGCGAGGGACGGTAGGCTACTGTAGAGCGGCAATGCGGACCCGCTCATCGTCGAGCAAATATGCTGTTCAAAGATCCAGCTTCATCAGGATCAACGTCCTGATCTTGCGGAAACTTTGTCGCAGTAGGGCGTCGATCGCCTGTTCTTCACAGGCAGGCAGAGAGACGGACGTGGGTCGAGGGGACGCTCGAGAGAGCAGCGTGATGACATCGTGAACGAGCCCATCCTCGACCTGCCCCCTTCGCTCGGGGTGAATCCAGAGCCTGATACAGTGAGGTTTGCGATTCCACAGATGCGTCACGCGAAGGCTGACCCCGGCATCCAGCCGATTGCCGTCCGAGACTCCCCAAAGAGTCTCCCTTTCAGCAGTCACAAGAGAGCCGATCCAACGGAAAAAGCGCTCGTCAGCGGAGTGAACATAGTGTCTCCGACGGATAGCGGACAACCATCGGTGTCCCGGGCCAGCAGCTCCCAAGACGAGCTCATACAGCGTCTCACGCTCCTCGGGTCTCAGTGGCCTCAAGACGCGCAGTGCCGACACCTCAGGAGATGTCGGTTGGAGTGGAAGTGTGAGGTCCGTTATCCGATCGACCTCTGCGAAACCCAGGCTTTGGTATAGACGTTGGGCCAAAGAGTTGGTGTCCCGCACAAAGAGATAGGCAGTGTATCCGCCGCGACGAGAGACCAGGTCAATCGCCGCTTCCACCAACTTACGCCCGATGCCCTGTCCCCGATAGGCATCCTGCACTGCGACATTGCTGATCTGCCACCGCCGAGGATGCCCGGTGGGACGATTGATGGTCACATTTCCCACCACCCTGCCGTTGTGCTCCCACACAAAACCAGTGAAAATCCCGTCCGTTTCTGAACTCACACCCGTGAACAGAATGTTCAGGGGCCCAAGCCAGCTCAGGACCCGAAGCTCCCGCAGCACCCGCTCGCCGCCGTGAGTGAGCTCCTCACCAAAGGCGTTCTCGATGAGGTCGGCAAGCTGCCCCAAATCACGAGCAGGGTTCAAAAGGCGTACATCGTTCGCATTCCTCACAGAAACATGCTGACGCAAGGATCATTCTCACTAGCTCATAGGCGAATCGCTGGCGACTCGTATTGTATCCCGATCTGTCCCTTCACGCCAGTGCGAAAGAACGCGGTCTATCCTCAGCAGGACGCCCCACGCTATCAAGTAGACCACGGCTGCCACAGCGAGCACCACGTTGAATCCCCAGTTCAAGGCGATCAGAGCGGCCAGGATGGAAACAATCACGGAGGTGCATCCATTAACTCCCCATGCCCAGGAAATCATGCCCGGCGCACGTCTGTGCACAAGGGCCAGTCCGGTAGGAAAAGGTACTCCCATCAATACCCCCAAGGGCGTGAGCAGCACAGAAGCAACCATGATGCGGCCCGCCAACGAGCGTCCCAGGAACACACCAAAGACATGCGGTAATGACACGAGTAGGACCAAAACATAGATCACCAGAAGGGGAATCACCCACTGTGCCCTCAGCCGAGGGGCTAGCAAGCTTCCCACGCCAGACGAGATCAGCAGCACAGAAACCACTGTGGCAAACGCGATCGTCGGATGATCCACAAACAGCACAAAACGCTGGATTAACGGGATCTCTATCGCCAGGTATGCGACACCCAGGCATCCGAAATAGGTGAGGACCAGACCGCGAGGCAGCGCAGACGTTTCGTCGGAATGACGTTCTATGAACGCAGATGGAAGTAGAATCAGCGTCAAAGAGGTCAGCGTAGCAATGCCAAACAAGGCAATCAGAACCAGGTATCCCCCGCCGCCGAACGGCTGCCAGGTATGCCCCAGCGCTTGCCAGATCTCTGGTACCTGCCGCCATCTGAAAAAGTGAAAAAAGTAAGGCTTGTCATCTGTGGGGGGACGTATGTCATATCTCTGCTCGCGGTAAACGCTCTCCCTATGGCGTGTAAAGAGCAAGTCGCGAAAGGTGTGAAAGTAGGGCGCGTCCTGGTAAAGGTTGTGCCGATTGGCCTCCTCCGGTTGCAGGCCGGGTAGATAGACCAGATCGAACTGACGAGCGGCACAGAACTGACGCACCATATCCAGTTCGGGGACGGTGAAGGATCCGTTTTTGACCAGGATCAGCATCGTCGACCACGAGCGGATCGCGATCAGGCTGCCGTAGGGGGGAGACCGCCCACTTTGCGCCAGAGCCTCGATAGCCAGCGCCCAGGCACGCAGGCTTTCACTGGGTGGCGTCTGGAGCCACCTGTGAATGACCAACACACCGTCGGGCCGCAACAGGTCCAGATAGTCCACGAACGCCTGGACGGTGTATCGATAGTCCTCGCTCAGAGTATATGCTCCCGAAACGACCGTCCGCTGAGCATCGTTCAACGCCAGGTCAACAACGTCGAATCGGGTACGCTCGCCGCTCCGCATGCGTCGGACAAAGCTGCGAGGCGACTGGACGACGCCCTCCACGTCGGTGTCCGAGTACAACCCAGAACCGAATTGTCGCGCTGCATCTACCACCAAGGGATTAGAGGTAACAGCCGTAATATGAGCCGCGCCCTGGCTGCGCGCAATGGCGACGTCCAGCCCTCCTCCAGGCTCCAAGACAAGCATATCCGCTTGAGGGTACAGGCGAAAGACCAGGGCCAGAGGAAGGTGATCGGCCCAGGCCCTGATCAGAGTGCCCTCGTCGCCCACAGATGAGGCTACGATCGCCGCCTGAGCATGGGCGTCTACAAAGAGCCCCCGCTGCACGGGGACCCCACCCGTGTATCCCAGGGAAAGACCCGGGGAAACGTGAATAGCTGTGCTATCAACCACGTCTACGCGCGAGAAAGCGTTCCATTGGCTGGAAAGCACCCGGGCCTCGGGAAACTGGACTGCGTAGCTGAGTGATCGGTAAGGGGAAAGGCGCACCTCTAGCCAGTGAGGAAAAAACCTTGCGATCGCCAGCGGGATAAGAGAGCACAGAGCACACGTCAACACAACCATCGCCCGACGGCCTCGACGGCCTCGAGAACCGTGCCAGGCCAGCAACCCAGCAGCGATACATCCTTCCGCCGCACTCAGGGCAACTGTGCCAGGCCCGCCGAGATAGGACAGCGCGCCCAGCGCCATCAGGATTCCGCTTGCCGACCCGAGCAGGTTGGCTGCGTAGACCACGTTTCCTGCTTCGGTCGTTTCGAGCAGCAGCGCCATCGCAAGACCGCTGAAGAAGAAGGGTAACGCGAGCGCCAGGTAGTAGGCTAGCAGATACAAGGACTGCATACGTTCCCAGGCAATGCGATAGACGTCGAGAGGTAGGCTGTTGCCGAACAGGTATCCTCCTAGTGCCGTGATGGCAAAACCGATAGAAGCAAAGACCACCACGACATCAGGACCGCCATCGTGGCCAGATGAAGAACGCTTGCGTGACGCACGACGTCGCGGCTGCCGGAGGCCGTGACCACCGAGATGCCCAAAGAGGCGACGGTTGATCCGCGACCAAGAGGCGAGCAGGGTGCCGCCAGCTCCCAGGCCCAGCAAAGCAATGCCAATGGTCATGAAAGCAAAATGATACCCTTGCGCCAGGGCAAATATGCGGATCAGTGCCGTTTCTAGAGTCAGGGTTGCAGCAGCCAGCACGAACGCACCGAGTCTCCTCATAGTCTCGCTCCTGGTAAGCAGCTTTGCACTCTGGCCAATACGCTGTCTATCATATCATGACACCACTGAAAGGGCAAAATCTTCGTGACCTGCTGGCGATGACTCGCACGTCTCGCGCGCTTCCGGGAATGGGTTAGACTTGATTTTATGCAAAGTCATGCTATAATAGAAGCAGGGGGTGATCTGACAAGTATTTGGCGGATATGCAGGGTGAGAAAACAAGGAGAAAAGACATGCAGCGACAGATTGACGGCTTTTTGACGTACCTTAAGGAAGAGAGAGAGTGCTCGGAGAACACAACGTCGGCCTACCTCAACGACCTGACTCAATTCCTCGACTTTGTCCCAAGCGACGCGCAGAACTGGAGCGAGGTCAGCAAGCGCACGCTGGTCGCCTATGTTAGCCACCTGAAGGAAAGTGAGTACGCCTCTTCTACCGTAGCGCGAAAGGTCGCAGCGGTCAAGTCTTTTTTCCACTTTATGTTCGACAAAGGGATTCTCCGAGACGACCCAACAGCGACCCTGGACTCCCCCAAAGTCAGGAAACGCCTCCCGAGAATTCTCTCTCGCCAGGACATCGAGAGGTTGCTGGACGAACCTGCTCGGGATTCGGACCCCAAAGCCTTCCGGGACAAGGCCTTTCTGGAACTTCTCTATGCCACGGGGATGCGCGTCAGCGAGTTGGTTACGTTGGACGTGCAGAGAGTTGACCTAAGAGAAAGCACCGTACACTGCGCCAGCAGGCGGAATAGGCAGCGCACGCTGCCCATCTCAGACCGAGCGGCTAAAGCGTTGCAGGTCTACCTGGAGCGGGGACGTCCATCGCTGCTCAGAGACGCGGAAGAAACTGCCTTGTTCTTGAACCACCGAGGACGGCGATTGACACGACAGGGGCTGTGGTCAATCATCAAAGGTCGCGTCGAGGCTGCAGGTCTGGACATGAGTGTGACGCCTCATACGTTGCGCCACTCTTTTGCCACACACCTCCTTGACGGCGGTGCTGACCTCCGGACGGTGCAAAGGCTGTTGGGACACGCCAACATCTCAACTACCCAGATTTACACCGGCGTACACCAAGACAAGCATAGCTCAAAGTCAGAGGATGCCGCTTAGTATAGGACCGCTCCCGTGTTCGACAGCAGGGATCTTGTGGTTTGCAGCGATGCTCCTGACCGTCGATTGGATGGCAGAACGCAAGTCGTTGGCACGAATCGGTTCGATATCCTTGGGGAAGATACTGGCAGGCACATTCTCGCAAAGCAAGTCCTGGGCCGCTGCTCTTCTGCCCGCGCTCAGGTTGCTGCGCGGGCCTTGCGTATCAGTTGAAAGGATCGTGCATCAATGGATGTGAACGTCTTCTCAACCCGGAGTCAGCTAGAGGAAGCCGCAGCCTACCTCCGCGAGCGAATCCAGTATAGCCCAACTGTTGGCATCATTCTGGGGTCAGGCCTAGGCTCGTTTGCGGACGACATAGAACGGGCGGACGTATTTCTACACACGTCCATTCCGCATTTTCCCTCGCCAACAGTGCCGGGGCATGCAGGGCGTGTGATCATCGCCACTCTAGAAGGACAGCCAGTGTTGATCATGCAGGGACGTGTCCACTTCTATGAAGGCTATACGATGCAGCAGGTGACCTTTCCCGTCCGGGTGATGCGCTTGCTAGGCATAAACACCCTGATCGTCACCAACGCCGCTGGGGGACTTGATTCAGATTGGACACCTGGGGACTTGATGTTGATCTCCGATCACATCAATCTTGTCGGCATAGCAGGGCGCAATCCTCTGACAGGACACAATGATCCAGGCTTTGGACCGCGCTTTCCCGACATGTCACAGGCGTACGATCTGACTCTGCGAGAGAGCGCTCGCCGGATCGCCCAGGCCGAACAGATTCCGCTGCGCGAGGGAGTGTATGCGTGTCTGGCCGGTCCCTCTTTTGAGACGCCGGCTGAGATCCGATTCCTGCGAATCATCGGCGCCGAAGCGGTGGGAATGTCCACAGCTCCAGAAGTGATCGTGGCACGCCACATGGGAATGCGTGTGCTGGGCATCTCGGGGATCAGCAACGTCCATTCTACTGACGCGTCCCAGCCGCAAGAGACGAGTCATTCAGAAGTCCTGGAAGCCGGAGAGATCATTGCACCCCGATTGACTGCCCTGGTACGCGGTGTCCTGAAGAAGCTATGACACTCGTCATTCGCTTGATCGCCAAATACGCGCTGTGGGTTTACATTCTTTGCGGCCTGGGTATGGTGTTCTATCTGCGCGCAGCTCTGGCTGCGCGTCGTGAAGGCACGCAGGCCATGTTTTCCTTGGAACGAGAGAGCGCTACCGGACGTGTCTATCGCTCCTCAGGAATGATCCTCTTGCTTCTATTGATTGTCATCGGCGTGTACGGTCTCTCCTACTACATCGAGGTACCACTTCTGAATACGGATCCTTTCGAATCTCCCCCACCCTTGATCGAGACCAAGACCCCAACGAAACAGCCCAAATCAACTACCGCCAGTGAGCCAACTCCCGCTCCAGAACCCACTCCCACTCGTCGTCCAATAAGGACGCCCGTCGCGTTGCCAACGACCGTACAAGGTACTCCCACAGTGCAGGTTCTGCCAGCCGACTGCCCTCGTCCCAACGTGCAAGTCCTGCAACCTGGGCAGAACCAGGTGATCGACGCGGGCGTTCAAGTCCGAGGAACCGCCAGCAAGGAACTGTTCGACAGATACGAGTTCAAGTTCCAAAGTCGGGATAAACCAGACGAATGGCACTGGATAGAGACATTCAAGGCCCCCGTCGAGAATGGCGACTTGGGATTCTGGCACACCTCGCACCTACCGCCGGGTAACTACCGGTTCATGTTGATCGTCATCGACGAGCGCGGTAACTCTGAGGAATGCACTGTTCCGGTTGTGATCCGGCATTAGGCGAGTGCATTCACATAGACCAGGGCTCACATTCTGGCCTCTGCACAAAGACGCCGCGAGAACCCTTGGCAGACAAGAACGACCTTGGTTCATCCGCCTATCGCCGATTTGAACCGCTGGCCGACATGCGTCGGCCCTCAAATCCACTTGCCGAACGTGCTCTCTTTGTGGTACAATGTGGACAGACACGAGCTCTCGTCTCCAGGCACCGACGAACGCTAGTGAGTAGATTCTTCCTGTCAGAAGTGCTATGATAGGATCGGTCAAAGTCGAGATATCGCATAAGGCGGTGAGGCTTGCCAGCCTCACTCCATTTGAGGAGAAAAAGGGGATGGGTCATGGTTACTGTAGACTCGTTAAAGCACGTGGACATCTTGATCGGCCTCACAGATGAGCAAATTGCTCGCGTGGCAGCTATCTGCCATACAGAAACCTACAGTGCTCAAGACATCATTGTCCGTGAGCGCGAACCCAGCGACGAGGTATACGTCATTCATAAGGGAAGTGTCGAGGTCATCTTGTCTGGGGGACAGGTCACTGCTGAGGCACTGGCGGCGGCCGGACCAGAGTCGATCATCTCCATGGGTCAAGGACAGATACTTGGCGAGATGGCTCTGATCGACAGTGGACCGCGGTCGGCAACCGTGCGATGTACGACCGATGGGTCGGAGCTATACGTGATGCGCCGTGCTGACTTTGTACAACTGTGCGAGCAGGACACAGACATCGGCTACAAAGTGATGCGCAATCTGGCCGCTGACTTGGCCTTCAAGCTGCGGCACCGCAACCTGTCGTGGAAGTAGCGACTGAGGAGTCCAAACATGATCTATAAAGTCAGTTTTGTCGTTCAAGGCGGCACTCATCCAGGCGGCATTCAGAACCTCGAAGAACGCCCACAGGTCGGAGACACGCTTACGATGGGCACCCAGGCATTCAAGATCATCGAAGTGATGGAGATCATTCCCGCGCGCGGCGATTTCGCATACTTGCACGCAACGTGCCGTCCAATTGACGAGAAGAAAACGAAAGGGTAGGTACTCTGGTGTGTCTTGATCTATGCATCGGTGGCACCGGGCGGCATCCACCTCAAACACCTCATTCGCTTCATCGGGTTTATCTTTGGGACAAAGAGCGCCTGGGTTGACGGCGCATCCTGAGATGCACCGCGACTTTCTTGTTCGTGAAGAGCCGCATCATCTCATCGAGAGACAGAAAGTAAACGGCCAATGGAAACAGCGCCAGAGCACGCACATGCGAAACTCTGTTCATTCACCCCTGAGAGTAGCTGCCAGGAGACAGGAGAGAGTAATATGCAGCGTACTGGGATCCTGTTGCTTTGTCTTGTGATCTTGCTAACAGCTTGCAACGCACCAAGAACGGTACTCGTCACCCAGGAGGTAGTGCGCGAGGTCGAAGTGACACGTGTGGTCGTGCAAACGCAAGACAGCGGCCGTACCGCACCGACCTACACCCCTTATCCCACCTACACCCCTTATCCCACACAAACACCGCCACCTACACCGACTGCAACGCACACGCCCATACCCACGACCGGACCGACAGCCACCGAGACTTCCACGCCCACGAGCTCGCCTACAGAGACACCCACCGAAACGTACACTCGCCCGCCGACCGCTCCTACGCCTGTGAACACTCCTCCGCCGGCGATGGCGCGGCGGAAGGACACAGACCCTGGCCCACCGTTCACCATCCTGGTGAGTGCCAATCGCGCTGGTGAGAACAGCACATACAAGGTCACGGGGATCGTGCGCAACGACAGCTCCGAAACGTACGAGGCCATCGGAGTCAATGCCACGTTCTACGACGACCAGGGATTTCGACACGGTCCACTCTATGCAGACGTCGGTTGCCTGCTCCTGGGACCGGGCGAAGAATGTCCCTTTGGCGTCGAGCTTGCGGCCCGGAAAGTGGTCTCATTCCTGCTGCATCCCGAGGGTCGTTCCACCGGCCGCCAATCGGCCTCTGTCGTGTTGAGCAACCTAAGCCTCTCTTATGATGGGCTAGGCAGCGTCCGTATCACCGGGATTGCCATCAACAGGAACGAGTTCAAGGTCAAGAACGTGGTCATCGCTGGAGTGCTGAAAGACGCCAGCCATCAGATCGTGAGCCTGGGGTCGACCTATGTATTGCAGGAAGACATCACGCCAGGCGCGTGGGTGCGGTTTGACCTGCGTATCAAGCGCGAACCTTTCTACCGTTATTGGATGTATGCTCAAGCCGAACGAGACTGGGAATAGACACATGGCCGTGGTCACGATCTCTCGTGAACTGGGAAGCGAAGGAGACACAGTAGTAGACATCCTGTGCGAGAAAATCGGATATTCCCGCGTGGACACGGCCGCGCTCTCGCAAATCGCCGAGGACGCGGGCGTAGACATCAAAGCCTTACTGGCCAAAGAGAGAGCCGTTACCCAAAAACCCAGACTGATCAGCAACCAGATGACCTCCTTGTACGGTCGGGCACCCACTGCTTTTGCCAGGAAGACGGATCTAGACGACCAGACCTATGCCCGCGTCGTGCGTGAAACGATAGAGCGATTCGCCCGCAAAGAAAACGCGGTCATTGTCGGACGTGGCGGCCAGATGGTCCTGCGCGACTGGCCTAGGGCTTTGCACGTCCACCTCTATGCTCCAGCAGGGGTGCGCATCCAACGCGCGATGAAACGCTTCAACTCATCCGAGCTGGAAGCCAGGCGACGCATCCGCGCCTCGGACGAACGGAAGCGGCAATACATCCGCAACATGCACAGAAACGCGAACTGGAAGGATCTCAAGCACTATGACCTGGCGATCAACACTGGCCACATTTCTCCAGAGGTCGCAGCACGGATCATCATCCAGGCAGCCAAGCACATGGACAACCAGGCTCAGTAGATCCCAAATCGCTTCAATGGAATTGGCAAATCCCCGATCTGGGCCTGGATAACGCACAACATGTGTGCGCGGCAATCAAGCCGAGCAAAACTAGGTCTACTGAGACTTTCTTAACGAGTACCTCTAGCTTGGCAGATATTGCCGCCACGAACTCACCCTGACCGGGCAGGATCCGCGTACCGGCGCTGAGTAGCTCGCATGACCCCGCTGCAGAATGTGGACGATGCGAGGAGATCTCTTGTGTTCGAGGACGAGCGAAAACGCCTGGAACGGCCGACCATAAGTCTGGGCGTGAGCGCATGTTACTGGGCGAGCGAGTCCGCAACGACGGCGGGCACAAGCGCGATCCGTTCTTGGTCGACGAGCTCGGTCGCTACGTCGAGTGGGTGCCCGCCTGATCGCCCCAGAATCAGGCACCGATTACACGGAAGGGATGAAAGCCTGGGCTCAGAAGCGAGTGAAGCGACCGGTCGATGCCAGGCTGCACGGGTTTGTCTTTGAAGGGAACTCTCCAAGCTCGGGCCTCTTTCGGGTAAAGGTCTACGACGAACACGGCGTGGCCCAGGGTATTGGAACAGGCATATTCCCCCGAGCGGTGATGAACCGATTCCCTCCAATGCCGTTGGAGGAGGAAGAACGCCTATACGACGCACGCTTGCAGAAGAGCTTCATCGAGCAGATCTTTGTCTACAGCCGCTGGGGGCGCACCCTGGAAGAGGACCCAACGCCTCACGGGATTGTCCAGTTTCACACTGCCCACAGGCTGTCCATGATGTCCCACAGCCCGGTTCACTGCCGCAAGATGGGCTGTCTGGTGGCCCG
>Ga0114930_10004495_pt1 | contig 11776 bp, 11 predicted proteins | sample AnhtaG_FD_87300 | JGI IMG/M metagenome (GOLD analysis project Ga0114930, IMG submission 87300) | Deep subsurface microbial communities from Anholt, Denmark to uncover new lineages of life (NeLLi) - Anholt_01485 metaG | ecosystem: Environmental > Aquatic > Marine > Oceanic > Sediment | place... | reverse complement strand
CTGCCTGTTGAAGCTGCCCAACCCGCCCGGGCCGATCGCGGTGGACGCGAAGTTTCCCCTGGAAGCCTGGCGCCAGCTGGCCGAGGCCGCGGACGAGGCGGCGCGCACCCTGGCCGCGCGCGCCTTCGCCGTCGCCATCGGCAAGCACATCAAGGACATCCAGGAGAAGTACATCGTCCCCGGCGAGACCGCCGAGTCGGCCCTGATGTTCCTGCCGAGCGAGGCGGTGTACGCGGAGCTGCACGCCAACCATCCCGCCCTGGTCGAGCAATCGTTCCGCGCCAAGGTGTTCATCGTCTCGCCCACCACGCTGTGGGCCACGCTCAACACCGTGCGCGCGGTGCTGCGCGACGTCGAGATGCGCCAGCAGGCCGGGCGCATCCAGATCGAGGTGCAGCGCCTGGTCGACGACATCGGCCGGCTGGACGAGCGGGTCGAGAATCTGCAGCGGCATTTCGCGCAAGCCGAGAAGGACGTGCGCGAGATCGCGACCTCCAGCGGCAAGATGAAGTCGCGCGTGGAGCGGATCGGCGAGGTGGAGCTGGACGAGGGGCAATCGGCCGAGATCGCCGACCTCGCCGCCGCGCGCGGCGCGCTCGGCGCCCCCAAGCGAACCTGACGGAGCGGACGTGACGCGGCCAACGGCCGCGCCAAGCTGAAGGAGATCGGAACCCGTGGATATCGGCGCATTCTCCCTGTTCGTGCTGATCGTCGTGGTGCTGGCCGTCGTCGTCGTGCTGATGGGGGTCAAGTCGGTCACCCAGGGCATGGAATGGACGGTCGAGCGGTTCGGGCGCTACACCCGCACGCTGACGCCCGGCCTCAACCTGATCGTCCCGTTCATCGACCGCATCGGCTCCAAGGTGAACATGATGGAGCGGGTGCTCGACGTGCCGACGCAGGAGGTCATCACCCGCGACAACGCGATGGTCAGCGTCGACGGCGTGGTGTTCTTCCAGGTGCTGGACGCGGCCAAGGCGAGCTACGAGGTCAACAACCTGGAAAACGCCATCATGCAGCTCACCATGACCAACATCCGCACGGTCATGGGCTCGATGGACCTGGACGAGCTGCTCTCGCAGCGCGACAAGATCAACGCCAAGCTCTTGGCGGTGGTGGACGAGGCCACCGAGCCCTGGGGCGTCAAGATCACGCGCATCGAGATCAAGGACATCACCCCGCCGGCCGAGATGGTGGCGGCCATGACGCGCCAGATGAAGGCCGAGCGCGAGAAGCGCGCCAACATCCTGGACGCCGAGGGTTACCGCCAGGCGCAAATCCTGAAGGCCGAGGGCGAGAAGCAGGGCGCCATCCTGGCGGCCGAGGGCAGGCGCGAATCCGCCTTCCGCGACGCCGAGGCGCGCGAGCGCGCCGCCGAAGCCGAGGCCAAGGCCACCGCGGCGGTCTCGGAAGCCATCTCCAAGGGCAACGTGCAGGCGGTCAACTACTTCATCGCCCAGAAATACGTCGAGGCCCTGGCGCGCATCGGCTCGGCCAACAACAACAAGGTCGTGTTCCTGCCCTTGGAGGCGACCGGGGTGATCGGCTCGATCGGCGGCATCGCCGAGCTGGCCAGGCAGGCCGCGGGCGAGCCGCCCAAGGGCCCGTGGCAGAAATCGTGAGGCGCCGGCCATGAACGAGCTGCTGTTCTGGCACTGGTGGATTCTCGGCGGCATTCTGGTGATCGCCGAGATGCTGGTGCCCGGCGTGTTCCTGCTCTGGCTCGGCATCGCCGCCGGCGTCACCGGGCTGGTGGCGTTCTTCGCGCCTTCGATGTGGTGGCAGGCGCAGGCGATCCTGTTCGCGGTGCTGTCGGTCGCCAGCGTCTGGGGCTGGCGCGCCTACCAGCGCCGCCATCCCACCGAAACCGACCGGCCGACGCTGAACCGCCGGGCCGAGCAGTATGTCGGGCGGCGGCTCACGCTCGACCAGCCGATCGTCAACGGCCGCGGCCACGTGCGCGTGGACGACAGCACCTGGCGCGTCGAAGGCCCGGACCTGCCGGCGGGAACGCCGGTGGTCGTCGCCGGCACGCACGGCACGATCCTGAAAGTGGAGCGGGCGCCTTAGTTCCCGCGCGGGCGCCTCAAGAACATCCAGGCGCAGGGCACCGCCAGCGCCGCCAGCGCCAGGTACATGACCGCGAAGCTGCCGCTCATGCGCGCCAGCTCCCCCAGGATCGGCGGCGCGGCCACCACGCCGAAGAAGGTCACGAACAGCGTGCCGCCGGTGGCGCGGCTCGCCTGCTCGGGGCCGGCCAGGCGCGCGACGTCGGCCAGCAGCACGCCGTTCCAGCCCACGCCGGTCAGGCCGTAGGCCGCCGCCACCGCCGCCAGCGCCGCCATCGGCCAGTCGCGCGTGACGAGCCCCAGGGCCGCGCACGACGCGACCATGCCGATCGCCAGGAGGCCCAGCAGCACGCGGCTGCGCCCGGCGCCGCGCCGGTCCATCAGGTCCGCCGCCCAGCCCCAGACGATGCGCCCGAGGATTCCCCCGCCCTGCGACACCGACAGGACCAGCCCCGCGCTCACCAGGCTCAGGCCGACCTCGGCGGTGAGATACGTCACCAGGAACACGCCCAGGCATTGCTGGATCGCCGCGAACACGACGGAGGTGACCGCCAGCACGCGCAGGTCGCGGCGCCCCAGCACGAAGCGCAACGGGGCGAGCGGATTGCCGCTGAGCCACGGCTCGTTGCGGTTGCGGTCGGCGTCGAGCCGCGGGCGCGCGAGCTGCACCAGCGCGACCGAGCCCAGGCATAACAGCGCCACCGCCAGCGCCGCGCCCCGCCAGCCCAGCCACAGCACCAGCGGCGGCACGGTCGCGCCCGCCAGCGCCCCGCCCAAGGGCACGCCGGTCTGCTTGATCGAGAACACCAGCGAGCGCAGCCGCGGCGGGGTGTGGCGCGCCAGCACGTGCGAGCTCGCGGGCGTCGCGGGGCCGTAGCCGAAGCCCATCGCCAGCGCGCCCAGCGCGATCAGGAGCCACCATCCCGGCGCCGCCGCGGCCAGCCCGAGGGCGCATACCGCGAGGCCCGCCTGGCTCGCGCGCATCGCCCCGAAGCGCGGCACGAAGCCGCCGCCCAGCAGCGCGCCAGCCATCGCGCCGATATAGGCGAGCGAGGCGTAATAGCCGATGGCGCTCGCGGGCACGCCGACATCCGCCGCGGCGGTCGGCGCGAATACCGGCACGGTCAGCATGGCCCACGACACCACGGCCTGGATCCACAGCGTGGAGGCCAGCGCCATGGCGGTCGCGGCCGTGGCGCGTTGCGCGGGGGCGGCCTCGTTCCTGATCGCGGAGGGTTGCGGCATCGTCGCCCGCATTACAGCACGCGCCGCCGGCGGCTTGGCCGGACTTTCCGGCCGGGCTTCCCCGCCCCGGCCGCAGGGCCTATCCCATTGGCAGCAAAGCGGTTCGTTGTCGATCCGGGGGAATTGCGTCTAATCTCGGGCCCATGCGCCGCCAGCGGAACACCAAGATCATCGCCACCCTTGGGCCTGCCAGCTCCGATCCGGCGCGCATCGAAACGCTGTTCCGCGCCGGGGCCGACGTGTTCCGGCTCAATTTCAGCCACGGCGAGCACGCCGACCACCGCCAGCGCTACGAGGCGATCCGCGAGCTGGAACGGCGCACCGGCCGGCCGATCAGCATCCTGATGGACCTGCAAGGCCCGAAGCTCCGGGTCGGCAAGTTCGCCGACGGCAAGGTCGCGCTCGAGACCGGCCAGCGCTTCCGCTTCGACCTGGACGACAAGCCGGGCGACGCAAAGCGCGTGCGCCTGCCGCATCCCGAGGTGCTGTCGGTCCTGAAGCCCGGCACCGACCTGCTGCTCGACGACGGCAAGCTGCGCCTCAGGATCGAGGCGGCGGGCGAAGGGTTCGCCGAGGCCACGGTCACGCAGGGCGGAAGCTTGAGCGACCGCAAGGGCGTCAACGTGCCGGGGGTGATCCTGCCGGTCTCGCCCTTGACCGAGAAGGACCGCGCCGACCTGCGCTTCGGGCTCGACCTCGGCGTCGACTGGGTGGCGCAATCCTTCGTGCAGCGGCCCGAGGACATCGCCGAGCTCAAGCGCCTGGTCGCCGGCCGCGCCGCGGCGATGGTGAAGCTGGAGAAACCCGCGGCGATCGACCGGCTGGACGAGATCGTCGAGCAGTCCGACGCGGTGATGGTCGCGCGCGGCGATCTGGGCGTGGAGCTGCCGCCCGAGGACGTGCCGGGCCTGCAGAAGCGCATCATCGCGGCGTGCCGGCGCGCGGGCAAGCCGGTGGTGGTCGCCACGCAGATGCTCGAGTCGATGATCGCCGCGCCCGCGCCCACGCGCGCCGAGGCTTCCGACGTCGCCACCGCCGTGTTCGACGGCGCCGACGCGGTGATGCTGTCCGCGGAATCGGCCTCGGGCGCCTACCCGGTCGAGGCGGTGGCGATGATGGACCGCATCGTCGCGCGCACCGAGCAGGACCCGGTGTGGCGGCGCATCATGGACGCGCAGCACCCCGATCCCGAGCGCACCGCCTCCGACGCCATCACCAAGGCCGCGGCGCAGGTGGCCCACACCATCGGCGCGGCGGCCGTCGTCACCTACACCACCTCGGGCTCGACCGCGCTGCGCTGCGCGCGCGAGCGGCCCGAGGTGCCGATCCTCTGCCTCACCTCGCAGATCGGCACGGCGCGGCGCATGGCCGTGGTGTGGGGCATCCACGCCGTGCAGACGCCCGAGGTCAACACCGTCTCGGAAATGGTGGAGAAGGCCTGCGCCATCGCCAAGCGCGAGGGCTTCGCCGAGAAGGGCCAACGGCTCGCGATCACCGCGGGCGTGCCGTTCGGCACCCCCGGCTCCACCAACATGATCCGCATCGCCTGGGTGAACTGAAACGGCCGGGCGGCGCCGGAATCCGTTGCGGCGCCCCGGCGAGTTTCGCCAAAGCCCGCACGCGGCTATAGTGGCGCGTCGTGTAGACGCGCCGGCTTTCGATCCGCGAAACCTCGCAAGCGACAACCGGGTGGTGCCATGCGAATGATCTTCACGTTCGTCGTTGCGGCCTTGGCGCTCGCGGCGGGTGGCGCGCTGGCGCCGCCGGCCCTGGGTCAGACGGATATCGTCGTCTACACCTCCTACGAAAAGGACGACCTGACGGCCTACAAGGCCGCCTTCGAGAAGGACGTGCCCGGCGTCGTCATCAAGTGGGTGCACGACGCCACCGGCGTCATCACGGCGCGCCTGCTCGCCGAGAAAGCGAGCCCGCGCGCGGACGCGGTCTGGGGCGTCGCGGCTTCCAGCATGGGCCAGTTGGCGGACGCGGGCGTGCTCTTGCCCTATGCGCCGCCGGGATTCGACAAGATTCCGGCCAAGTTCCGCGACCCGGCCGACCCGCCGCGCTGGTTCGGCAATTCGGCCTGGGTGGCGGCGATCATCTACAACGTCGCGGAGGGCAAGAAGCTCGGCATTCCCCGGCCCGAAACCTGGCAGGACCTCGCCAAGCCCGTCTACAGGAACAGGGTCGTGATGCCGCACCCGGTTTCGTCGGGCACCGGGTACCTCGACATCTCGGCCTGGCTCCAGGGCTTCGGCGAGGCCGAGGGCTGGAAGTTCATGGACGCGCTCGACGCCAACATCTGGCGCTACACGCATTCCGGATCGCTGCCGGCGGCGCTGGCCTCGCGCGGCGAGGCGGTCGTGGGCATCGCCTTCGACATCCGCGCGGCGCGCGAGAAGGAGCAGGGCGCGCCGATCGAGATCGTCTTCCCGAAGAAGGCCCTGGGCTGGGAGATGAACGCGTTCGCCGTGGTCAAGGGCGCGCCGCGCCCGGAAGCGGCGAAGAAGCTTGCGGACTGGGCGGCGTCGGACGCGGCGATGCGCATGTACGCCGAAACCCGCGCGGTCGCGGCGCGTCCCGAGTTCTCGAAGCCGATCAAGCACCTGCCGCCGAATCTCAGCGCGCTGCTGATGGACAACGACTTCGCCTGGGCCGCCAGCAACCGCGAGCGCATCCTCGCGGAATGGGCCAAGCGCTACGACGGCAAGGCGGATCCGAAGAAATAGGCGTCCCCGGCCCGCCGGATGCCGGCCTAGAACTCGCGCCCGTGGCGGTCGAGGAAGACGGTGAGCGCGAGGATCATGTCGATGTTGGCGCCGTCGCGCGCGGCGGGCAGGTACACGCGCTCGACCCGCAGGAAATCCTGGAGCGCGAAGAACTTGGGCCGGCCGGCGCGCCACGACGGCAGGCGCTTCTCGGCCACCTCGCTCAAGTAGCCGTAGATCGCGCTGCGCTCGAACCCGGCATGCGCCTGGTCGAGGTACCGCCCGGTCAGGTCCTGGCCGAACGCGCGCGCCACGCTAGTGCCGACCAGGCGGTAGCGGAAGCGCAAGCCCGGCGCGCGTTCCACGTCGAGCATCCATAGATTCGCCAACAGCGCGGGAACCGCCGCGGGATCGAAGTGCTGGCGGCCGGGCAGGCGCCCCTCGGGCGCGATCGCGCGCCAGCACTCGACGATCTGCCGGACCTTGGGATGCGGCGATTGGGCGAGGATGTCCTCGGCGGGCCCGACCAGCCCGCGGGCCGCCTCTGCGTTGGCGGACAACGCCTGCGCCATGAAAATTGTATCCGCGGACCCCCCGCGCCGCGGAAGCGTAGGGACGACTCGTTAACGCAGCGTTAAGGATTCCCGCGCGCACGCCGGGCCTAGGCCGGCTTCGCGCCGAGCCTGGCCAGCGGCCGGTCGCCGATCGGCATGTGCGCCACCGCCGCCAGCACGCCCAGGAGGATCGAGATGACCCACATCAGGTCGTAGCTGCCGGTGCGGTCGAACGCCACGCCGCCGAGCCACCCGCCCAGGAACGCGCCGACCTGGTGGCTCAGGAACACCACGCCGAACAGCGTCGCCATGTGCTGGGGACCGAAAATCTGCGCCACCAGGCCCGAGGTCAGCGGCACGGTGGAGAGCCACAGCAGGCCCATCAGCGCCGCGAAGCCCAGGACCACGATCTCGTTCTTGGGCAGCGCCATGAACAGCGCGATCACCACGGCGCGGCCCAGGTAGATCAGGCTCAACAGGTATTTCTTGCGCCAGATGCCGCCGGCCACCCCCGAAAGGTAGCTGCCGGCGACGTTGAACAGCCCGACCAGCGCCAGCGACCAGGCGCCGACCGCGGGCGGCAGCCCGCACATCGCGACGAAGGCCGGCAGGTGCGTGGCGATGAACGTCACGTGGAAGCCGCAGACGAAGAACCCGGCGCACAGGTACCAGAAGCCGCTGTGCCGGCTCGCCTCGCCGAGCGCCGCGCCCAACGTCTGGTGCGCATGCGTGGCCCCGCCGGGCGCGGGCATGCCGGCCCGCGGCCCCTGGCCCAGCGCCGGCGACAGCGGCAGCAGCAGCGCCAAGAGGATCGCGAGCGCGTACAGCGCGCCTACCCAGCCCAGCGCCGCGATCAGCCCCTGGGTCATGAGCGGCCCCACGAACATGCCGAACGAGGCACCGGCCGTCGCGATGCCGAGGGCGGTCGAGCGCCGCTCGATCGGCGTGATGCGCGCGACGGGCCCGAACACCACGCCGAACGACGTGCCGCTGATCGCCATGCCGACGATGAAGCTCGCGAGGTAGAAAAGCGCCGGCGTCGCCGCCGCGGCCATCAGCACCACGCCCCCGGCGTAGGCCAGCGCGCTCAGGACCAGCACCTTGACCGTGCCGAACCGGTCGGCCAGCGCGCCCGCGAGCGGCTGGCTGATGCCCCACACCAGGGCCTGGATCGCCATCGCCAGCGAGAACACCTCGCGCGGCCAGCCATAGGCGTGGCTGATCGGTTCGAGGAACAGGCCGAAGCCCTGCCGCACGCCCAGGTTCAGCGCCAGGACCAGGCACGCGACGACCAGAACCAGAACCGGCATGCGCCGCATCGGCGGTGCTCCCGTGGTTGGCGGGGGAACTTGATATATGCATATACATGGGATAAATTCGCCGGGTCAAGGGACGGGCCGGGCGCATGGGCGGGCGAATTCGCAAGGCGGCCATGCCGCCGACGGAGGCCGAGGCGCTGTCGCACTGCGTGTGCGGCGCGCTGCGCACGGTCACGCGCGCGCTCACGCAGCTCTACGACGACGCGCTGCGCCCCTCGGGCCTGCGCATCACGCAATACGGCCTGCTGTCGCGCATCCGCCGGCTCCAGCCCGTCAGCGCCGCGCACCTGGTCGACGCGCTGCGCGCCGACCAGACCACGCTGGCGCGCGCGCTGAAGCTGTTGGAGGGCGAGGGGCTGGTGCGCCGCGCGCCGCAGGCCGACCGGCGCGTCAAGCGCATCGAGTTGACCGAGGCCGGCGCGCGCCGGCTGGCCGAGGCGCACCGCCTCTGGGCGCTGACGCAGCGTCGCGTCGTCGCGCTGGCGGGCGAGCGGGAATGGAACGACCTGCGCGCCCGGCTCGGCCGGCTGCTCGCCGCGGCGGAAAAGGAAGGCCGCGCGGTCTGACCCGCGCGGCCAGGAAGCTACCCAAGCCGCTTCTTGTTTTTCTTCGCCTTAGTTGCTCGGCCGGTCGAATTGCGGGTCGTACACGTAGGTGTTGGCGTAGGGGTCGTACACGTAGCCCGCGGGCGGCCCGTAGTAGTAATAGCCGTAGGCCGGGGGCGGGGCGGGCGGCGGATAGTAGTAGGCGGGCGGCGCGTAATAGACCGGCCGGCTTGCCGAGTAGTACGCGAGGGCGCCCAGCGCCGCGGCACCCAACCCCAGCGCCACATAGGCGCCGGTCCGGTCGCCGCCGCGATGATGGTGGCCGCCGTAGTGGCCGCCGCGGTAGCCGCGGCTGTCGGCGAACGCGGGCGATACGGCCGTCGCGCCCGACAGGGCGGCGATCGAAACCGCGGTCAGCAAACGCTTGCACATCGTCGTCATGACTGCCTTCCCTTTCTCCCCCTTCGTCTTGCACGCGGCTTGCGGTGTGGTTCCTGCGCGGGCCCGGCGCCGGTCTTGGTTTCGCGGCGCCCTTTGGCCGGCATCGCGGCAAGCCTGCGCTCGGGTCCATGAACGCCGTCTGAACGGAGATGAACGGATTGCGGCGAAACCGGGGAATCTTGCGGGCGGCCGGGGCAGCCGGCGGGGTCGAGGCGGCGTCCAGACTCGGGTCGCACGTTCGACAAGCCGAATGTCGTGACCGGGCTCGTCCCGGTCGTCCACGTCGGGGCAGCGGCAGATCGCGGGCAAGGAGATCGGTGCCCGGTCACGCGAGGTTATCGCCGCCCGACGACGCGCCGTTCGGCAGGCTCGCGAGCGCGGGACAAACCCGCGCGCGACGATTTCCCTATCGGGTTCGCCGAGCCGCAACTGGACGTCTGCGCCTCGCCCGGCTGAAGCGGCCTCAGGTCGGCTTGCCGGCGAGCTTTTCCTTGAGCTGCTTCACGCGGTCCCGGGCGCCGGTCAGGTGCGGGTGGATCGTGAGCGCCGCCTCGAACGCCTTCAGCGCCGCCTCGTCGCGGTCGAGCTGCAGGTTGATGAGACCCAGGCCCGACAGCGCCCCGAAATGCCGGGGCTCGAGCGCCAGCGTGCGCTCGATCGAGGCGACCGAGGCCGCGTAGTCGCCGATCAGGTATTCCGCCGTCGCCTTCTTGTTCCACGCCTCGGCGAAATTGGGCGCGCGCCTCGCGGCCTCGGTGAAATAGCGCGCCGCCTCCTTGAACTCGTGCTCCTCCATCGACTCGATTCCGCGCGTGAAGGGAAACCGCGCGTCGTCGTCCGCGGTCTCGCTCCAGCGCTTCCAGATCGCGGCCTCGACCGCCCGCGCGTCGGCGGGCGTCCGCGCCGCCTTGAGCTTGGCGAACAGGGCGGGAAGCTGCTTGTCGGTCTGGTCGGCTCGGGCTGTCCCGGCTGGAAGCGCCGGCGCCAGGGCCGCGGCCAGGGCGACGATCGCGGCGGCCAGCGTGGCGACAACCGTCTTGCGCGTCATGATGGCCAGTATGGTAGCTTCCGCCGCCTTTTGCCAAGGGATGCCCGCGCCCGCGCGTCCACCGCGGGCCCTCGCCTAGGGATGCCGGCCATGTCCGCCAGCCGATATTTTTCCGCGACTTACGCCGAGGCGCGCGAGCGCTTCCGCGCGGCCGCCCAGGCCGCGGGCGCCGCGCTCGACCGGTTCGACAATCCCGGCAAGGGTCCCGCGGGCGAGGCGCTCTCGACCGACACCGCCTGGTTCGGCCCGCGCGACGCCGGCCACGCCCTGGTGCTGGTCTCGGGCACGCACGGCGTCGAGGGGTTCTGCGGATCGGGCGCGCAAGCGGGCTGGATCGGGCAAGGCGGGCCCAGGCGCCTGCCCGCGGGCCTCGGCGTGCTCGCGATCCACGCCATCAACCCGCACGGCTTCGCGTGGCTCCGGCGCGTGACCGAGGACAACGTCGACCTCAACCGCAACTTCCCGGATTTCGCCGAGCCGCTGCCGCGCAATTCCGCCTACGACGAAATCGCAGACGCGATCTGCCCCAGGGAGTGGACCGGCAAGGGCCGCGCCGCCGCCGACGCTGCGCTCGCGGCCTACGCGGCCAGGCACGGCGACTTCGCGCTGCAATCCGCGATCACCGGCGGCCAGTACGCGCACGCCGGCGGCCTGTTCTACGGCGGCAAGGGGCCCACCTGGTCGCACCGCACGCTCAAGGCCGCCGCGGGCAAATATCTCTCGCGCGCGCGCCACGTCGCGATGATCGATTTCCACACCGGCCTCGGCCCCTACGGCTACGGCGAGCTGATCTGCCCGCATCCCCCCGACTCGGAGGTGGTCAAGCGCGCCGAGGCCTGGTTCGGCAAGGAGATGACCGTGCCCGCGCGCGGCAACTCCGCCTCGGCGGTGATCGTCGGCACGCTGGGCGCGGGCCTCGCGGCCGCGCTGCCCGGCGCCGCGCTCACCGATATCGGCCTGGAATACGGCACGCAGCCGCAGAAGGACGTGCTGCTCGCGCTGCGCGCCGACAACTGGCTGCACCTGCACGGCGACCCCGACTCGCCGCAGGGCCGCGCCATCAAGAAGCAGATCCGCGCCGCCTTCTATCCCGACGAGGAGGACTGGAAGGAAAAGGTGCTGGCGCGCGCGCTCGAGGTGATCGGCCGCGCCATCGAGAATCTGGCGAAGGCCTGAGACGCCGATGACTCGAGCCGCGCTCGGTCTGGTCGGCGTCGGCACGATGGGCGCCGGCTTGGCGCGCAATTTCATCCGCGCGGGCTTTCCGGTCGCCGCCTTCGACCACGATGCCGCGCGCATCCGCGCCTTGGCCAGGGCGGCGCCGGGCGCCGTCGCCGCGCCGGACCTCGCCGCGCTGGTGGCGTCGCTCGAGCGCCCGCGCGCCGTGCTGCTGATGGTCACCGCCGGAATGCCGGTGGACGCGGTGCTGGAGGCCCTCGCGCCGCTGCTCGGGTGCGGCGACGCCGTGATCGACGGCGGCAACTCGCATTACCGCGACACCGCGCGCCGCGCCGCCGCGCTCGCGGCCAGGGGCGTCGATTTCCTCGGCGCCGGCATCTCCGGCGGGGAGGAGGGCGCGCTGAAGGGCGCCGCGGTGATGGCCGGGGGCCCGCGCGCCGCCTACGACCGCGTCGAACCGATGCTGCGCGCCGTCGCCGCGCGCGCCGGGGCCGAGCCGTGCCTGGGCTGGTTCGGCGGGAACGGCGCCGGCCATTTCGTGAAGATGGCGCACAACGGCATCGAGTACGCGGTGATGCAGGCGATCGCCGAGGCGTGGCTGGCCTTGCGCCAGGTCGCGGGCCTGTCCGATGCGCGCGCGGCGCAGGCCTTCGCGCGCTGGCACCGGG
>Ga0114930_10004493_pt1 | contig 11779 bp, 6 predicted proteins | sample AnhtaG_FD_87300 | JGI IMG/M metagenome (GOLD analysis project Ga0114930, IMG submission 87300) | Deep subsurface microbial communities from Anholt, Denmark to uncover new lineages of life (NeLLi) - Anholt_01485 metaG | ecosystem: Environmental > Aquatic > Marine > Oceanic > Sediment | place... | reverse complement strand
TTATCTTGGGGTTGGACAGACTCCAGTACGTACTCGATAAATACAAAGACTTTTTCAACCAACACAGGCCACATCAGGGTATTGGGAATTGCATCCCGGAACAGCTCGGTCACCAGATGGGTGGCAAGGCACAGGATGTTGATAGTAACTCGGTGCATACAAGTGATATACGGTGTCACGAATTCTTGGGTGGGTTACTGAAATCATACATTCGAAGAGCGGCCTGAGTAACGTTGCTCCAAGAAAGCATGTCTCCAACTCGCAAGCAAGGTCGTGGGAATGATCTGTGCTCGCCTGGGAGATAGTAGGATTTGAAACTGAGAACAGACACAGGGTGGTTTTGTTGTCATCTGATCAAATTACCCTCGGCTCATCCGAGTTGAAAGCGTTCACAACCACTGGCTACTCGCCCGGATTCTACGCAGATATGAGTTTTCGTACCCTACGGGACAGAAGGGACGACGGCGGTAAAGAAAGACTGCCAACAGGCAAAAGAAAGAACGCACCATCCAGTTGGGATATAACCTTTATAGTCGAGCGATAATTTTCCGTCACGGTTTGACCTGTATAAAGAAAAATCGCAAGCTATGAGTGCTCAAAAAAAGTTTGGAGAGATTGCTATCGGATGCTATAATAAGACAGTCGAAATCGTCATAAGTGCTGAAAATTCATAAATTTTCAATAAATTCGGGAAATAAACTGTAACGTTTTGGAGGAACCTGCGTCATATTTAGTGACGACAGTTGTTTTTTGAGAGAACACAGGTAACAAAACCTGCGTAGAATGTAAATAATGTGGCTTAGAGCGAAGGAGGTTATATATGTCCAAAGCGCTCGAGGGAAAAATACGCAGAGTTTGGTTTCGGTGCAGTACTAATCTGCTCCTGAGGCATACGGGACGGGTGCTGACTGCCGCCGGGATTATTGCGGCGCTGACCATTCTTGTCGAACGCCTGCTGGCTCTTAGCGTCATCAACTCCGGAATCGTCTGGAGTTTTGTGGGCGTGGTGATAGTTCTGATTCTTTCGCTCTGGCTGTTCAGGCAGCCGAGTCGTATGCAGGTGTCATTGCTGCTCGACGAGCGGTTGAGACTGCACGAGCGTTTCAGTACAACTTTAGCTCTGGCCAATTCCAAGGACCCTTTTGCTAATGCCGCGTGCAGCGAAGCCCGTGAAACCGCCCGGCACGTAAATCTTCAGGGACATTTTCCCATCCGACCTTCAAGGTGTTGGATTTACGTAGTCAGTACATGGCTTATAGCCGTGATGTTAATTTTGTTTATGCCGCAGAAAGACCTTCTCGGGTTCCTGAGGAAACAGCGTCAGCAAGAAGAGCGTGCACAACAGACCCAGCAGGCCAAAGTGGATATCGAACAGGCTGCCAATCCAGTCAAGCTGGCAGTCAAGCAGTTGGGCGAGCCTGAATTGGCTGATGCCTTGAGCAAACTGGAGCAGATGCCCAAAGACGCCAAACCGCAGGATATCAAACGGCAGGCAATCCGCAAACTTGGTAACCTTTCCGATAGAATCAAAAAGATGCAGGGCGATATGCAGCTTGAGTCTGTAAACCTGATGCAGCGGATGTTTAAGCAACTGCGAGGTTCACCGGACGTTTTGTCACAAAAATTGCGTTTAGCACTGGCCAAGGGTAATTTCGCTGATGCTTCCAATCTGCTGAATCAACTGCAGAAGCAATTGGCTGAAGGCAAACTAACCCAGCAGCAGCAAAAAGCCCTGTCCAAACAGTTGCAGAATTTGGCCAAACAGCTTCAGGAGCTGGCACAGAAAAATGAGGAATTTGAGAAGGAGCTGGAAAAGCTGGGGCTGAGTAAAAAGCTTGCTAAGTTGAGCGATAAGCAATTGCGGCAGTCTCTGCAGAAACAGGGCTTGGCCGCTGAAAAGATAGAAGAGTTATTGCGCAGGGCCGCTGCTTTTCGGTCAGCTTCCAGCCGATGTTCGGGTCTCGGCGGTGCGATGGCCGGCTGTGGCGCCGGGGCCGGTGGATTGTCCGGAGACGAATTGGCAGCCGTGATGGAACAATTGGACGAGCTTGAAAGTATTAAACAGCAATTGATGTTGACTGAGGCCAGTCTGGCTGAGATTAGTCGTGCCATCGGTTGTCTGGGAGAGGGAATGTGCGAGGGCCTTGGCAGCCAGGGACCGTTTATGGAAGGATTATCTGACAAATACGGGCCCGGCACAGGTGGGCCGGGAATGGGTTACGGTCCCCGCTCAATCGATGAGATGGGCGAAACCTCCGCGAAGAAGACCCGTCTGAAAAACGAGCCGGGACAAGGACCTGTCATCGCCAGTTGGTACTTCAAGGCCTCTCAGGTTAAAGGTGAAGCTCAGCGTGATTATTCCGAAGTTGTTCAAGCCGGCCGTGACAGCGCCGCCGAGGCCATCAGCGATAATCGAATTCCGCGCAAATACGAAGAAACAATAAAGAAATATTTTGGTCAGCTCGAACAATCAGGCCGTGAGTGAGAGAAATCCGGGACGCAAAAAACACTTCGTAGCACTATAAAGCGTTTTTTGGTATAGGATGAGAAATTACCAGTATGCGAAGAAGAATAACAGTTATTTTTCCCAGTATCTTCATAATTTTCACAGCTTTGTTTCCTTTGTTTTTATTGTCCTGCAGAAAAAGTCCCGGTCATAATGTCAGGGAGGTTGTCCTGTATTGTTCGGTGGACCAGGGGCTTGCTGAGCCGGTCATCGCTGAGTTTGAAAAACAGACAGGTATTAAAGTGTTGTCTCGGTTCGATACAGAGGCCGGCAAGACGGTCGGTCTGGTTCAACGAATAAGGGCCGAGGCTGCCTCGCCGGTTGCTGATGTTTTCTGGTCGAGCGAGATTTTCCACACAATACGGCTGGCGCGTGAGTCTCTATTGGCCCCATACAATAGTGCCGTGACGAAGAATTGGCCCGGCAGATTTGCCGACCCCAACGACCGATGGTATGGTTTTGCGCTGCGGGCCCGGGTTATTGCTTACAACACAAATAGAGTCCGTCCGAACGACGCTCCCCAATGCCTTGAGGATGTGCTTGACAGTAAGTGGAAGGGACGGGTGGTTATGGCTACGCCTGAATTCGGTACGACCGGCGGAGACGTGGCAAGCTGGTTTGCTCATTACGGCTTCGGCCGCGCACGGCAAATTCTGGAAGCACTTAAAGCCAACAAAATACGTCTGGTCCCAGGCAACAGTACAGCCGTGAGAATGGTTGCGACCGGACAGGCAGATATTTGTTTTACCGACACCGACGATGTTTATGCTGGCCAGCGAAACGGCTGGCCTGTGGCGATGAAATATCTGGACCAGGGTGGTGACGGTGCTCTGGTGATACCAAATACGGCTGCCGTTATCAAGGGCGCTGTCCATCCCGAAGAAGCCAAAGAATTGATGGACTTTCTCCTCAGCGAACAGCTTGAGCAAATGCTTGTTCGCAGTGATTCACATAATTTCCCGATACGTTCGGCTCTGGCTGAACAATTTAAGTTATATGCTGTTCCAAATGCTTTGGACGTGGACTACGAAAAGGTGGCCGACCAGTTGCCGATAGCCATCCAGACTGCACGGGAGATTCTACAGTGAGTGGTGATGGTGATAGTGTCCCGGCGAGCCCGCCGAAGGCGGGTCTGATCCGACCCGGCGTTGCCGGGCTGACCACAGTTTCTCTGGCTCTGTGGGCTGTGGTAATTTTTCTGCCGCTGGTAATTCTTTTTGCCCAGGCGATATCCCCGAGTGCTAAAGCTGAATTGGAAATCAGTAACCAGATTTTCGCTTCTATGTTTCGTTCCTTTGCCCTGGCTGCTGTTATTGCCGCAGCGGCTGTTCTCTTAGGCTGGGTCCCCGGACGACTGCTTGGAACCTGCCGTGCTCGTAAGGACCTGCTGCTGTTGTTGCTGTTAATGCCTCTGGTTCTGCCGCGTTACGTTCTCTACTATGCGTGGATGCTGCTGTTAAGCCCGACCACCCGGCTGGGAGCGTACCTGTCCAGCAAACCGGAACTTGCCAGGTTTGTCGGCAGCTTTAGCTCTTCTACAGTTTTGATTCTATGGTATTGGCCTTTGGCTGCGTTATTGATTGCTCAGGGATGGCGAAATATCGACCGGCAAATCTGGGACTGCGCATCTCTCGATGCGAATGGTTTTCAGATGTTTAAGAAGATTACACTGCCTTTACTTGCCCGGCCTTTGTTTTTGGCATTCGGGGTGTGCTTTGTTTTATCCCTGTCTGAGTTTGCTACTTTCCACCTTGCGGGTATTCAGACCATAGGGACGGAACTGGCAGTCCTGTATCAACTGACAGGTTCGGAAAGTTATCTGGCCAGGGCTGCCTGGCCCGTATCAGTGGTGGCACTGATACTTGCAATTGTGCTGGGGAAAAGTTCGCGTTCCTGGGTCCTGCCTGCTGCTGCTGTCGGGACAATCGAATTCGAATCCCAGTGGTGGCGGTGGATTGTATTGTTCGTTCTGATTGGAGTTTCATTGATAGTGCCCCTGGCGCTGCTGATTAGTAATATGACTGGCACGCAGGCTTTTCGGCAGTTTTTCGAGCTGCATCTGGATGGATTGAGCTGGTCGCTGGTTATAGCTGCGGTTGCTGCGGGAATGGCTTATTTGATTGCCTTCGGGGCCTTGATGTTGGAAAGGGCAGGCAGAGTTGGCAGGTTTTCAAACACCACTTGTGAGGTCCCCACCAAACAAGGGATTGTTGGGGGGGGCTGCCGACTGTTATCATTGGTAGTGCGCACTACCATATTTCTGGTCATGTTTGTTCCAGCTTCTCTGGTTGCCGTTTCTCTGCTCAGGATGCTGGCGGTTTGTAATGTCCCGGTGGTATTGCGACAGGGCTGGTATATTGTATCAGCAGGTCAGGCCGGTCGATTCGCCGGCGTCGCTTTGATTTTGATGCTTCTGACACGATATTCTCATGAAAAACAGGTTTCGGAAATGGCCTCGCTGGATGGCGCCTCGTGGTCCAAGACGTGGTGGTATGTGCATTTACCCCACACCTGGCCTGTCTTTGTCGGGACTTTTATTCTGATTGTTGTGTTCGGCATTACAGAATTGTCTGCTACTATGGTACTGTTGCCGGCTGGTCTGCCGAACTTTGCTCAGCGTTTACTCAATCAGATGCATTACGCCCGGGACCAGCAGGTTATCGCTTCCTGCCTGGTACTGAGTTGTCTGTTTCTTGTTCTAACTGCGGTTGTAGTGCTGTTGCTGCGCATAATACGGATACGCCAGGCGGACAACGTCCGCTCTATTCCAACCGGCCGTTGGCCGGCGATGTTAATGATTTTCACCGTTTGCGTGTCCTTCTCTGTAGGCTGTGATGATAAATCGTCTCTGTTTGATGTGCCAAAGATAGTGGATGCTTTCGGGCGGACCGGGCGGGGACAAGGCGAATTCATATATCCAAGAGCTATCGATATCACCGGTGACGGTTTACTTTTCATTGTTGATAAGACCGGCAGAATCCAACGGCTTGGTCCCAAAGGGGACTTTCTGGATGTTATAAAGATGCCTCTGACCGAAGCAGGTAAACCTACCGGACTTAGCATCGCTCCCAACGGCAATCTTTACGTAGCTGATACGCATTATCACCGTGTCGTTGTCTTTTCTCCCGACGGAAAACTCATCGATGAGTTCGGCCGATTCGGGCAGGACAATAGCTGTTTCATATATCCCACTGATGTCGCGTTTTCAGGAGACGGCAGAATCTTCGTCAGTGAATACGGTGGCAACGACCGGGTCAGTGTCTTTACCGAGCAGGGAGATTTCCTGTATTGTTTCGGCACTGCCGGCAGCGGAGCCGGTCAGTTGGCTCGACCTTCTGCTCTTTGCGTGGACAATGTGCGTAAGTGCCTTTACGTGGCCGATGCCTGCAATCATCGTGTAGCGATTTATAACCTTGACGGCAAGTTAATCGGATACATCGGCTCTGCCGGTCGGGCTCCGGGTCAGCTTCGTTATCCTTATGATTTGGCTCTGCTGTCGGATGGGACGCTGGTCGTTTGCGAATACGGAAATAATCGGTTACAATTGTTCAGCCCTGAGGGTCGCAGTCTCGCTGTTTATGGCCGAGCTGGTCGGCAGCTGGGAGAGCTGGCGTATCCGTGGGGGCTGGCAGTTGATGGCCGGCGCCGTGCCTTTATTGTTGACGCCGGCAATAATCGGATTCAGGTGTGGCAGCTATGATGCTGAAATAAGAAATCCGAAGCACGAAATTCGAAATAAGAAGTGCCTAAAGTGAGCTAAAGTGAGCTAAAGTGAACTAAAGTTAAAAAACACTCTCCAACTTTAGGCACTTTACACTTTAGGCACTTTAGCTCACTTGAATTTGTCCGTTCTCCGTAGTATTGCTACGAAGGATGAATTTCGGATTTCGATATTCGATATTCGGATTTATGGAAATGGACCAGTATAGTTTCTATTTTGGCCAGCCTTGGTGGCTTGTGGGGTGCATTTTACTGGTGCCCGTTGTTTGGCTTGCCCGGCGAAATCTCACTGCTTTGGGTTCGGTCCGCCGAGTGCTTGCGACTGTCTTGCGTTGTATAGTTATACTAATCCTTATTGCCTTGCTGGCCCGACCTATGGTTACCAGGAAAAGCCGGCGTCTTACTTTAATCACTGTAATTGACCGCAGTCAATCCATTCCCACCGGGCTTCAGCAGGCAAGCCTGGATTACCTCTCCAGGGCCTTAGTCCACAAGGTCCCGCGAGACCAGTTAGCTGTTGTCGATGTTGCCGAAGCTGCGAGTATTTCCAAATTGCCTTGTGGTGACATAAATATCCGCCAGAGAAACACCACCCTTAACGGTCAGCAGAGCAAATTATCCGACGGTATCCAGATGGCTATGGCTATCGCGCCTCCGGATACTGCTGTCAGAATATTGCTTGTCAGTGAGGGCAATGAAACTGCTGGTGACCTGAAAGAAGCCGCTCGAATCGCTGCCGCCAATAAAATTCCCATCGATGTGCTGCCCCTTCGCTATAAATATGATAATGAGGTTATTTTCAAGCGTCTGGCTGTTCCGAGCAGGGCCAGGAGCGGCCAAACGATTTCCCTGCGATTTATTCTCGACAGCACAGCGCATGCCCGTGGCAAATTGCTGTTGAATCTCAATGGCAAGCCTGTGGACCTTGCCCCAGACTCTCTGGAAATCGCTGTGGCTGCAGATTTGGAGCCGGGCACTAATGTTAAGACTATATCACTGCCGGTAGGCACCCGCGGCATACATGAGTTTGAAGCGGTATTTATGCCTGATGAGCCCGGCCAGGACAGGATTGTCCAAAACAATCGTGCCAGTGGCATAACTTATGTCGCCGGGCCCGGTCATGTTTTGGTTGTCGATGCCGATGGTTCGACCGGGCTGGTCTTAAACAAGGTTATGACGAATTGCGGCATCGATGTGCGGTATAATCCGGTCGGCGATTTTCCAGACAATTTAGCTAAACTGATGGATACTGATGCCGTTATTCTGGTCAATACGGACTGCAGTAACTTCACCTTTCAGCAGCAGGAAATGCTCTGCCGCTACGTTACCGACCTTGGAGGGGGCCTGATTATGGTAGGGGGCCCTCAATCTTTCGGGGCAGGGGGATGGATAGGTTCGCCTATCGCTGAAATCCTTCCCATAGATTTGGATCCGCCCCAGAAAAAACAGTTACCCAAAGGAGCTTTGGTATTGATTATGCACGCCTGCGAGATGCCGCAAGGTAACTTTTGGGGCAAAAGAGTTGCTGTTGTTGCGGTAAATACTTTAAGTCGGCTGGATTTGGTGGGTATCTTAGCCTATAACTGGAAAGGGGCGAGCGACTGGGTTTTCCCCCTTTCGCAGGCAGGTGATAAGGAAGCGGTCGTCTCGGCTATCAAACAAATGCAGATGGGCGATATGCCCAGTCTTCACGCTCATTTGCAGGCAGCCTATGACAAACTGAAGGATTGTGTTGCCGCCCAAAAGCACGTAATAGTAATCAGTGACGGTGACCCACGACCACCTACTGCCCAGTTGCTCAGTCAATGCAAACAGGCCGGCATTACCTGCACCGGTGTAGCTGTTTTTCCGCATTCGCCTGCCGATGTACAAAGCTTGCTGCGAGTGGCCCAGGCTACCGGCGGCCGCTTCTATAATGTCAAGGACCCTCAACAGCTACCCCAGATATTTATTAAAGAGGCCCAGGTGGTTCGGCGTGCTCTGATTATCGAGGAAACTTTCTCGCCCCGGATAACTTATTCTCTTGGTGAGATAACAAAAGGGTTGCCTGCTGTGCTGCCGAACCTTGACGGTTATGTATTGAGCGGGCCCAAGGGCGGCCTCAATCAAGTTGTTCTCGCCAGTCACCAGGCGGACCCCATCCTGGCTACCTGTCAGTCCGGACTCGGCCGATGCGCAGCGTTCACCAGTTCAGTTGACAGCCGGTGGGCCTCGAACTGGCTGCAGTGGAGTGGTTTCGAGAGATTCTGGGAGCAAACTGTTCGCTGGGTGGCCAAACCGTCCCAGTCCAGTGATTGCGAAGTTTTCGCCGATGTTCAGGGCCGCGAGGTTACTATCAACGTCGAGGCAATTGATGCCGAAGGCAAATTTATACAGTTCGCCAATATCGAGGGACAGATAATAGCACCGGATATCTCAGCCAATGCCCTTGAGCTGACGCAGGTCGGGCCCGGTCAGTACCGTGGCCGGTTCCAGGGGAGCACCTCAGGTAGTTACATCGTGAATTTACGATACAGAACGCTGGGAGAAAATGCAAAGACACAATTCACCCACACCACTGTAACGATTCCTTTTGCACCTGAGTTTCGCGACCTTTCCGATAATGCACCATTGCTTGCGGAGGTCAGCGATATCAGTGGCGGGCGGATTTTGGGCTCCGACCCCAATCAAGCAAATCTCTTTGATTATACCGGGTTGAAATTCCCTGAAACCCAGATGCCGCTGAACCGGCCGTTAATGTTTATTTGGCTGGTGTTGTTTCTGCTGGATGTGGCCGTCCGGAGGGTCGTGCTGGATGTTCGGGCTATAGCGCGAAAGGTTGCTGTTTCGGTTCGCTTCGGCCGCGCCGAAGGTAAAGGCAGCCAGACCCTTGAACGTCTCCGAATTAGACGGCAGAAACTTCGTGACCAGCTCCTGGCTCGTTCAGCCGATGCAGAAGCTTCCCGACGGTATGAAGCCGATGAGAAATTTAAAGGTGAGCTGCCGAGCAGACAAGCTCAGCCGCAGGCCAAACCCGCGGGCGAAACCAGACCTGAGAAACCCGCCCCGGAACAGACCGAAGCGCAGCGGACTGCCGCTGAGCAGCGGCCCTCACATATCCAACGGCTGCTTAAGGCTAAGCGCAAGGCCACCGACCGTGACAGGAATGATAAAGAAGCCGGCCAACGGCCGGTTTGAACAAGAGCGGACGTTGTCCGCATCGAATAGATGCTTAGGAGATAATTGAAATGTCAAAAACAGAAAAAGAGGTTGACCCAGTTAGAAATTCCACAAAGGCGCCTGAACTGGAAAAAGGAAAGACTTCTAACGGGGTTGCCGGCCAACGGCCGGTCGGAACCAGAGCGGACGTTGTCCGCCAGTGCAGGGATTTTCGTCAGATGTTTGACTCACTGCGTCGTGAGATAGGCAAGGTCATTGTCGGCCATGAGACAATCGTGGATAACGTGCTCATCTGTCTGTTTTGTGGCGGACATGTTCTATTAGAGGGAGTGCCGGGCCTGGGTAAGACGCTGCTGGTGCGCACGATGAGCAGTGTTTTTTCACTTGAGTTTCGGCGCATCCAGTTTACACCTGATTTGATGCCGGCGGATATCATCGGCACCAATATCATTATGGAAAATGCAGCGACCGGCAGGCGCCAGTTCCAGTTCCAGAGCGGCCCCATCTTCGGACAGATTATTTTGGCTGACGAAATCAACCGAGCTACTCCTAAGACTCAGTCCGCTATGCTCGAAGCTATGCAGGAGCATTCGGTTACCAGCGGTGGACAGATTCGCAAATTGCCAGAACCATTTATGGTCCTTGCAACGCAAAACCCTATCGAACAGGAAGGCACTTATCCTTTGCCCGAAGCACAGTTGGACCGGTTTTTCTTCAAACTGCTTGTGCCCTACAGTAATCGTGAGGAGCTTCGTACTATTATTGACCGGACTACTACAGGCAGGGAGCCCCAGGCCGAACTTGTAACTGGTACCGAGGGGATAATCCAGGCGCAGGAGCTGGTCAAGCATGTCGTTATTGCTGAGCACGTGCAGGATTATGCCATTCGTCTGGTACTGGCTACACATCCTAATGGAGAATTTGCACCGGAGGTAACCAGCCGTTTTGTTCGTTTCGGCTCCTCGCCTCGCGCTGTTCAGGCCCTGGTTCTGGCAGGCAAGGTTCGCGCAATGCTCGACGAACGTTATCACGTTAGTTTCAGTGACATTGAGGCCTCTGTACTGCCGGCTATGCGTCATCGTATTCTACTGAACTTCGAAGGTCAGGCCGAAGGAATAAAAACCGATGATGTGCTCGAACAAATACTGGAAAGTACTCCTAAAACCATGGAACAGAAACTTGACGTACCATAAGCAATAGGGGTGCCCGCCAACGGCGGGTTTTGTTCAGAACCCAGCATTGCTGGGGCGAACCGTCCCTACAGGTATATAGCATTATGAACCAGACTAAAACGACAAATTCAGGAAAGCGACTGACGGATTTGCTCGACCCGAATTTTATGAATCGGCTGGATTCGCTCGATGTTATGAGCCGCAAGATTCTCCAGGGTAAGCTTCAGGGCGAACGGCGTTCCAAGCGCCACGGTCAGAGCGTGGAATTTGCCGACCATCGTCCTTACGTCGAAGGCGATGATTTGCGTTTTGTGGACTGGAATATTTATGGCCGATTAGAGCAATTGTTCCTCAAACTTTTCCTCGAAGAACAGGACCTTACAGTCCATATAATGGCAGATGCCAGCGCCTCGATGACTTTGGGAGAGCCTTCGAAGGAACTTTTCATCAAGAAACTCACGGCTGCTCTTGGTTATGTGAGCTTGGTTAACAACAATCGAGTAACTATCAGCTTTTTCGCCGATGGCATAAAGGGTCAGTTGGCCAATATGCGTGGCCGTAACTACCTGCACAAGATGGCAGAATACCTTTTGACTACCGACTGCGAAGGGCTGTCGCATTTCGATAATGCGTGCCGGCAATTAGCTGCCGGGCGCATAGGTTCCGGCGTGATGATTGTACTAAGCGACTTTTTGTTTAAAGAGGGCTATGACTCCGGGCTGCGCCGACTGATTGGCAGACAGTACGACCTGTATGCTATCCAGGTGCTCTGTCGCCCAGAGCTTTCGCCCAGGTTTACCGGCGACTTGAAACTGCTTGATATTGAAGACGCCGACGCCGCAGAGATTACCGTAAGTTCCGCACTGTTGAAGTATTATAAGCGAAACCTTACCGCCTATTGTAACGAATTGAAGGATTTCTGCAGGCATCGCGGGGCGGTTTATGTGCTTGCCAATTCGGCTGATTCGGTGGAGTCATTAGTGCTGAACTATCTGCGGCGAATTCGCCTGCTTCGTTAATGGCTAATTGGTGAGTGGTTAGCGGTTAATCGGTGAGTGGTGATTATTTAACCAATTAACCAATTAACCAATTAACTAATTGTTAACTTTCGCACTTTTTAGACGGCTGATTTTAATGATTTTTCAATATAAACATACCAACCTTCCGATGTCTTTATTGGAAATAAAAATAAAACAGGGAGGTTGGCATGAGTACAACTGTT
>Ga0114930_10004492_pt1 | contig 11784 bp, 14 predicted proteins | sample AnhtaG_FD_87300 | JGI IMG/M metagenome (GOLD analysis project Ga0114930, IMG submission 87300) | Deep subsurface microbial communities from Anholt, Denmark to uncover new lineages of life (NeLLi) - Anholt_01485 metaG | ecosystem: Environmental > Aquatic > Marine > Oceanic > Sediment | place... | reverse complement strand
CTCGTGGAAAATTTCAAGAAGACTCTAAAGATAATCAATTTCAACACACAATAAATGAGGAAGAAGCATTTACTTTGCAGGAATGGTTAAAGATATATCAATCCCAAGCAAAGATGAAATGGACATGGAAGATGTATTCCACTTATCTCCATAAAGCTCGTACTTGGACTTATGCAAGGTACAATTTCGAAGATATTGGTAAATATTATAATTTTTGACGCTTTTGGCAAAATTTAAATAGTTACATATTAGATATAAGAATGGAGTACTAATTCGAATAATTATTCTTTAAAAATTTCTAATTTTTTTTAAGAGGATATAGTTTAATGATCGATTTAATCTTAGCTATTTTCATTCTTATAGGGGGCATTGTTCTTGTAATCTTTTCAAGCAAATATGCTGTAAAGCACTCAGCGCTGCTTGCCACAGCTTTAGGAATATCCCCGCTAATAATCGGAGTAACCTTAGTATCAATAGGCACGGATATTTCTGAAATATTTAATTCGATTATCTCTTGTTCATTAGGTCACGGAGATATTGATGTAGGAGATTTTGTAGGCTCAGATCTTACCCAACTCACGTTGGTCTTTGGAATATTGCCAATAGCTTGCGGCGCATTTCATATTCGCAGAAGAGACATAATAATTCTAGGTTCTTGTGAAGTTTTATCTCTTATTGTGATATTTACTATTGTGGAGAAAGGATATATCACTCGCCTAAACGCAATTTTTATGGTTTTCAGCCTTCTAATTTATTTTTGGATAATATTTAACGCGAATAAGGAGAGTATAATGCATAGAGTAGAATTGATAGAAACGACGCAACCAACCAAGAAAAAAAGATATCATTTTTTAATTGCTGTAATTGGATTTGTTGGCGTGACAATTAGCGCATTTATGATAGTACAATCGGTAATTATCATATCACAAGAAATACACATTCACGAATATATTATTAGTTTCTTCATCCTTGCTATCGGCACATCGCTTCCAGAGCTTGTAGTTGATATTCACGCTCTCCGAGGGGGTCACCCTGGTATAGCTATTGGGGATATAGTTGGTTCTTGTATTGTTGATTCTACGCTATCTATTGGCATCGGTCAAGTCTTCTTCCCCCAAGCGGTCACAGCAAGTTTAGCGGTTCCAACAGTGTTATATACGCTTTTCGTTAGTATAATTGTTATTGTTACCATCGCAGTAAGACAGAAAATGGACAAAAAAGCAGGTGTTTTCTTTATTTTATTGTATATATCTGCTTATTTTTTGCTTTTTAACATTAACATAACGGTTTGATCTATAACATTCTTGAGAAAAAATATTTATTCAGGTAAGTAAAACTTACATACTGTGCATTGTTTTGCTTTTAATCGTCTTTCGGGACCAAGAATTATATATTTACTTTTCATAGCTCCACCGCATTTTGGACAATTTTTCACAAAATTTTCCTTTATTGAATCTAGAACTATTTGGATATTCTTCTCTAATTTTAGTAAATCATTTGCGTTCTCAATTATTTTCCTCGCAGAAATTATACCAATTCCCTTAATCCAAGCTAAATCTTCCGGTTTAGCAACTGCGATCTCTTCAATAGTTTTAACTCCAGCTTTATTCAAGTTGGTGGCAGCTACCGGTCCGATACCACTAACTCGTTCGAGCTCATTCGACATAAGAAACACTTAAAACCATTAAATTCTGCTTGAGATTGACAAATTTTACTTCTTGAATTGATTAAAATGAACTTTAACCTTCAATTAGTTTGAACTTGTGATATTATAATAAATAATGGTAATTCTAACAGATAAAATTTTATATCATAAAAAAAAGGAAAAAAAGGTTTAAGAATTATTTCTCTATTTGTTTCCCTACGCCGAAATACATTAAAAAAGCTCCAAGAAGGGCTAATAGTATGCCTATCACACCTATGATTAATCTGAAATCTGCGTTTGCTAAGGTATTAGAAACAAAAATAGCGTACATAAATGTCATGAGAGCAATGAATCCATATATGAAAAATTTCCATCTTTTCTTTAACTCTTCGTCCTCGAACTTTTGATATATCTTTATCGAGAAGTAAAGCGCTGGTATTGTTGCACAACAAGTTAAAACTAATACAACATAAACAAAGAATGGAATACTCCAAACTGGTGTCCAATTAGTTGTATCATTAATAACAACACCATAACCAGGAAATAGCAGAAAAATTCCCATGCAAAGCAGAACAATAGCGTAAGCAATAAGAATTGCTAATTGCTTGCTCGTAGATATTATTTTTTCAGATTTTAAGAGAATTAGATCAAAAACTACAATAAATATTGGGGCATATATCGTTCCAAAGTTAGTAAAAAAGTTGAATAGTTGTACAATAGGTACATCGGTTAAAGGGGCATATATCCAATTAAAAAGAATCCCAATTGCAGGAGATAAATAAAGTCCTGCAAAAATGACATTTAATCGTTTTCTATCTCTTAGTAAGATTCTGATAGCCAAATAAAAAAAAACCACCAAAATTACCCCTTGGGCTCCATAAACAGTTAAAATTCGACCAGTGGATAAATCAAAAAAAACCATTCCATAACCACACTTGTTTAAATATTTTTTTTTATTGTTATTATTATTAATTGTAGTTCTGGTATTTAATTGTAATTTAAACTAGTACGATGGGAGATAAAATCGTCATAAATAGATTGCATCAAAAACTACGACTATTTTACAATTGCTTTGCTACGCCATAGTAGACGAAATATAGCGAAATTAAGGAAGGCAATGAGAGAATTGACCATATAAATCTAAAAAATGGATCCGCTAATGTGTTAGAAAGTGAAGTTCCATAATATAAAAAGAAATAGGCGCATATTCCAATAAGGAAATATTTCCATTTCTTTTTCAATTCCTTATATTCAAACTTAAGATAAAGTTTAATAGAAAAAAATAAAGTTGGAGCGATTATCACACTACAGATAAAGAAATTGTAAGATAAAAATCCCCAACTCCACTCCGGCTTCCAATTAGTAGTTTGATTTATCTCAACCCCATTAGGTATAAACCAAAAACCGAGTAGAAGAGCACCAAATATTATTATAAAAATTATCTGGATTTTAAGAGTTATAACCTTATCTGATTTATAAAGGATTAAAACAAATATGAAAAGAAATATCAAAGAAAAGCACAATAAATAGATTGTTAAAATATGCAAAACATAAACTACGACTTCTACAAATATAAATGTGTAAACAAAATTGATAATGACACCAAAACCTACGCATAAATAAAAACTACTTAAAATTAGGTTTAATCCTTTTTTTTCTCTTTTTAATATTTTATAAGCGATAAACAGATAAAATAGCCCCGCTAAGCCTTGAACAAGAAATACTTGGATGAATCTTGCTATATCTATCGTATGCGCTAAAAATATCAACTAATTCCCCTAAAACTAAAATGTTATAAAATAAATAATTATCTTTCTAATAACAATTATCTAACTTAATGCTATATAATTATTTATTTTTTAATAGAAAGTATTTTTTTTAAAACGAACAAATTCGAATACAAATTTATTATTCTTTCTATTTTTCTCTCCATTCCTGACCGCATCTACCACAACGATACTTCTTTCCATACACGCGCGGATAGTCGCTAATAATATTCGCTTTATCTGTAGATTCGTGAATCATATTTTTATTTTCCTCTGCGCAAGATGGACAACGACGACGACCGTCTACTTTCTCAATTGTAAGGATATTATCTTCTTCCATAATATTTCATCTCTAAAAAGAAGGATTTTCTATTATAATTTTTATGTTTGATAAATAATATAAAGTTTTTGCTAAGTCTTCTTAAAAAAATACCCTATCCATTATAAAGGTTTACTCGTCTATTAGAATTTTCTCTATTTGGTTTTACTCGCTTAAACAATTCAGGGTTTAAAAATTTCAATTTTAAATTGATGTAATTTAAAATTTTGTTGAATAGATCAGTAAAGTCTTTCTTTTTATCTTGAATTTTAAAGCAATATTGAAATTCGAGTTCTTTGGTTTTTTGGATTAAGTTAAATTCTGTTATACCTCTCTTATTTGGAGGTTTTTCCTGTAATAATAAAAAAGGATCTACACCAGCAAAAACGGATATCCCGTTGAAGAAAAAATAATTACGAAATTCTGAATAGTTTTGAATTGTATAGTTAGAGATCGAATCGTTATTATAAAGATTCACAGCAACTATTATAATATCAAAGTGGTTAAAACTCTCATTTTTATGGAACAGATCTTCAAATCCGTTAGCAATAACTGTTCTCAATTTTAAAGGAATACCTTCATGGTGAAGAAAAAATTCATATATTAAATTTTCTGAAGAGTATTTGAATGCCATCTCTTTCAGATGATCAATAAATATCTCTAAATTCGAATCTTCAGTTCCTATCAAACCCAGATTAATGGAATATATTATATCCTTCAAGGTTTTTTTATTAAAAAAAAATAATTATGGCTCTTGATTTAATAATATAATAAAATATCGTACATAAAAATTATTGATTGAACTTTCATTTTAGAATGCTGCTTATATACGGTTTATTAATGTTAATGGTATTTCTCTGGAGTTTCTCATTCGTTCTGGTGGATATATCTGTCGAATTTATGCCTCCAACATCTCTTGCCTTGACCAGATTCTTATTAGCATCACTCACATTTTTAATTGCTGATCTCTATCTTTTTATACGACGAAGACAAAGAAGTGAGGAAACATCCAAAACAACTGAGAAAAACTCATACACGAAACTGGAATGGATATATTTAATTATTGCAAGCTTTAGTGGTACATCTTTTTTCTTCGCCATCCAATATACTGCTATAGAATTGATAGGACCTTCTTTACCGGCATTATTCGTGTGCCTTTTAGCACCCGTATTAATCACTGTTTTAGCAGTAGTTTTTTTTAATGAAAGACTAACTAAATTGAAAATAATAGGTTATATCATAGCTACAATTGGAGGTTTTTTGTTAGTCACAGGAGGAGATGTACGAACTCTGACACCAGAAACACCTAATTTTTTAGGCTACTTATTTGCCCTTCTAACACCCATACTGTGGGCAATCTATACAATATCCACTAAAAAAATTTCGAAATCAAAGTCTAATATCACTTCTCTTAAATATATTGCTTATTTTGGAACTTTAGAGTTATTAATTTTTGTACTCTTCAAGGGTGAGTTTCTAACTTTCACTTTAAACATAGTAAATCCATTTGTTTTAATTACGGGGATTTATTTAGGTATCGGATGCTATGTTCTTGGTTATTTCATTTGGCAGAAATCACAAGATGAACTTAAATCTTCAAAAGGGGCTTCATTTCTCTATATTCAACCTTTTCTAACTCTTATCTTTTCAATTATCCTGAACCGATCTGAGACAATACTGATATGGAACATTATTGGAGGTATTGTCGTCCTCGTAGCTGTGCTAGTAATAAATTATAAGTAATAAATAATGAATAAAGATGACTAAAAGAATACTTTTTATTGGTGATAGCATCACTGAGGGAAAAATAGGGACTGGATATGTTGATATAATTCAGCATAAATTCCCTGAATTTCAGTGTCATAATTATGGACGTGGTGGTGATACCTTATTTGGAATTTTTACGAGGCTTTTTAAAATTCTGAAAACAGAAACTGAAAGATATGACATTATAGTAATTGAAGCTGGTCACAACGATCTTTTCTTACCATTTGTCAAAAAAAAGTGGAAATTCACAAGCGTTAGAAAAGTAACTCCATTAAACAAGATAAAAGACTTATATAATAATGGATTAAGAACGCTAAGTTTACAAAGCAAGGCAAAGATAATAATAACTACTTTAAGTTGCTTTGGAGAAGATTTAAGTTCTCCACTAAACCAAAAAAGAAGATTAGTAAACGATCAGATTAAGGAAGTTGGTTCTAAACATGGGGCATATATAGCAGATGTGAGTACACACTTTGATAAAATCTTAAGAAAAAGCATTTCGAGTTATAATCTAATGAATCACCCTTTAAACATAGTTTTCGATTATTTCAGATCAAAAAGAATGAACAAGGTAGAAAAAATAAGCAGGAAAAGACGGCTTCTGTTGACTATAGATGGTGGACACCTCAATAACAAAGGTGCGATAATTTACGCTAGAGAGATATCTCGAGTTTTAGATATGCTTTAAGCGTGAAAAAAATGAGAAATGTTATTTAACTGATAATAATTTGAAAGTAAAAATAGAGAGATTACAAATTCCTTGAAGTAATAGATTTTAATTCCTTAAGAATTGTATCATCAATGGGTTTCAAGGAACTTTTCTCAGCGAGTTTAGTCGCCTGTTCCTTTGCTCTTTTTCTTGCCGACTTAGAACCATTCTCTTTCCAAGCGTCTCGAGACATGCGATCTATTACCGGACTAACTATAAAAAGCTCTTTTCTAAAAAGCTTTAAAGTCGTTGGATGTGAGAGTAATTCCTCTTTATCATCGTAATCCTTTAAAATTTCAGAAGCGAATGGAGTACCGTGATCTTCCACACCTCTTAGGAGTCTTTTTACCATTCCTACTATTTCGTTATCAATTATTAACTTTTCAATGCTTTGAGTGGATTCAAAATCTAACATGCCAGGTCCCGAAATCATATTAATGCCAGCAAGTCCCGCTAAAAGAGCTCCCATGCCTCCTTCGAATCCTGCTTGAGCATCTGGAACCTTAGAGTCACTAAGACCCATGTAAGCATGAGTGGGCATTTTTAAAGACTTTCCCATTTCGACATCACCCAAATTAATCATCATTGTTTCAATAGCTCCCATTGGAGTTGTACCTTGCTTCATATCTAATATTGCGGGCGATCCTCCCCATATCAAAGGAGCTCCCGTTTTAGCTAACTGTCCAATTACAACTCCCGCTAAGCATTCCGCAGCGTGTTGAGTTATACATCCTATTAAACTTATTGGGGCGCTTGCCCCTGCTAGTGGCATAGAAACAAATTCAGAGGGGATCATGCTCTTGGCGGCATCGATAAGAGATTGAGACGTTAAATCTGACCATTTCAGCGGAGGACTAGGACACGCATCAAAGATAGCTAAAGGTTTCCTAGCTAAATCATCTTCTGATAACCGACAACTTAACAATAATTCTTTCATAACTGGGAAACTTTCTTTTCGAAATGTCCCAGTAACGACTGGTTTGTAGCAATTTGATAAGGCGATATATAATCTATGCCAATCTTGTGCTTGTGTGGGAACATCCTGATAAACGAGAGCAGTGCTTTGAGCCTCGATATACTTTAAATGCTCTACTACTTTTGAAAAACGAACGAAATCTTTTTCAACCGCATTTCTAGTCGTTCCTGTATTTTCATCGAGGTATAAAATCGCTGCGGAGCCAGGATCATAATGCACCTCATCGCTCGATAAAGTAATATGCTCTTTTCCCTCTCGATCATATAACTTAATTTCATTTGGAACCGATTTGAGACATCTATCTACTAAATCAGGAGGAATGTAGTATCGAGAACCTTCGTGATTAACTCCCTCGTTGTCAAATAATTCTTTAGCGTCCTCATTTTCTAAAAATATTCCTAGATTTTCTAAAATATCTTTAGCTTCATCTAATATCTTTATTTTATAATCTTCATCTAAAACATTAATTCTTGGTCTTAATATTCCCATCTTAACATGCACACTCTTGTTTTATTAATTCTCTCGTGAATCGATAAGTTTTCTTATTTCTTTTATTGTAGCTGGAGAAGTTCCACAGCACCCTCCAACAATTTTGGCACCTAATTGAATCATTTCTCCTATATCACGTACAAAATCTTTTATAGGCTGATCGTAAACTGCCATATTATCGCTGTTAATTCTTGGTTGGCCTGCGTTAGGTTTTATAGATATTGGTTTATCAGTGAGAGGTTTTAAGTCTTTCATTAAATCTACCATTTCATCACTACCTAATGTACAATTTGCTCCAATCACATCTACATGCTGATCTTCCTGAAATTGCACACACTTTTCTAGAGAATCTCCCATTATAGTAAAATAACCCCTTTTCGTCTTTTTGTACGTCATTGAACTAATTATTGGTTTTTTCGAAAAGCTTTGTATTGCTTCCAGAGCAGCTTTCATTTCTTCAATATCTGACATAGTTTCAATATGCCATAAGTCTATACCATCCTCTAAGATGACTGCTTGTTTCTTAAAGCTAGAAACCCATTGATCTGGTGACGCTTTTCCAACTGGAGGTCTAAATTCACCAGAGGGACCAATATCTGCTACAATTAGACGATTTGGAGGACACGCTTTTTTTATGTTCTCTAAACCACTTAAGTTTATTTTTCTGATGTTTTCTCCTTCATTATGGTTTTCTAGGTTTATAAAGCTCGATCCAAAAGTGTTTGACTGACACATATCTGCCCCTGCATCGTAATAAGACTTATGAATCTCGAAAATAATATCTGGTTGTTCAATATTGAGCGTATCAGGGAGCTTTCCCGGTTTAATCCCGCGTTTAAATACCTCTGATCCCATTCCTCCGTCAAATAGTATTACTTTGGAGCTATCTTTCAACCAATCATGAAATAACATAACATACCGACCTACAAATCTATTATAATACTATTTATTTAAAAGATTTTTAACTAATTTGACAGCTTCTACAGCACTACCAGAAAAACCATCAGCTTTGCATTCCTCGGTCCACTCTTTAGTAACTGGAGCCCCTCCAATGATCACTTTAAATTGGTCTCGAATTCCTCTACTTTCTAAAAGATCTATTATCTTTTTTTGGCCAAACATAGTTGTAGTAAGCAGAGCAGATACTCCTATTACATCAGCGTTTTTTTCTACTGCGGTTTCAATGATTTTTTCGGCTGGAACATCAGCACCCATATCGTATACATCAAAACCATTTGCGCTAAGCATGGTCCCTACGATAGTTTTTCCAATAGAATGAATATCTCCCTCAATTGTAGCAATTACTATAACTCCTTGTGATGCAGAAGTACCACTCTCTTTCAAGCTTGGCAATAGAATATCCATTGATTCTTGCATAATATTTCCACCAAGCATTAATTCTGGTAAGAAAAACTCTCCCTCTTCCCATAAATCGCCAATTCTTCGAATACCATCTCCATAACCTTTTTCAATGACTTCGAGTAGATTTAATTTTTCAGCGACCGCTTTAGATGCAAGTGTAATTGCCTTATCCTTGTCTAAATTTACAATTGCGTCAGAAATTTCTCCATAAAATTGCTCATGAGCCATTATTTTATCTCCTAAAAACTTTATACTTATAATTCTTCAATATCTTGGGTAATTAATTAAAATTTCGGATTTCAAAAGGATTCACTTAATTTTTACTGTAGCAAAGCCTAGATTATTATTCCGTTATTAGGAGTATATTTAATCCAAAAAATTATATATTTCAACACTATATGAATTTTAAACCGTAAACTTGAAAGTGTATTAAAATGTCGAGAAGATATTACGCAAAAGGTAAAAAAACTTACGCAAAAGACCAGAATTTTGAACAAGACCAACTTGGAAAAGAAAAAGAGCGATACCTTATCAGCATTGATTTGATGAGCTTAAAAACTCTCAGGGATTACGACATTCTGGGATGGCGGGGCGAATTTTACTTCAAAGCAGATGGTCCGAAAGTCTTTAAATCGAGGTTTCCAAATAAAGGAACAATAAAATTACAGAGGAATCAAAACTTCACATCTAAGGCAGATATGAACATATGGAGTCAATTTAAAACAGTCAAGGTCGGAAGAGAAGCAGTAGAAAGAGTTTCAATACTATTAAGAGAGCAGGACCATTTAAAGAAGGATTCCACAATTGCAGAAGAAGAATATGTAATAAATCTTCCTTCAAAGACTGAATATGTTACTTTACAGGACAGTAAAGAAGAGATTAAAGCAAAACTACGAATTCAAGCTTCAAGAACAAGATATTAAAAGTAAATTTTTTTTCTCCTTTTTCTTTTTCAATTTTTTTGCTCACAAGCAAATTTAAGAGCAATATGACTTTTTAAACGACTAGAATCAAGTTTATTACAGTCAAAACTCTAAAATACAGTGTTTTATAACTCTTCAAGGGTAGATGTCGGGGGCAGCGCTTTATTAGATTTAGTTATTGTGATCCACAGTTATGACTAGATTTCCCGTTTTCTGCCCTGTTTCAAAATAGCTATGAGCCTCGACAATTTGTTCCAACGGATAAAGTCTATCTATGACCGATTTTATCTTCCCTGCCTCGATAAGTTCTTTTAGGAAGATAAGATCTTTAGTTTTATATGATGTTATCCCCGTTATTACTTTTTTGCTGCTTGTCATTAAAATCCATAACCTTCGAATATATAACGACAGCTTAGGGTTGGCTAAAAGATAAATTCCCTTTCTTTTTAGCGATCTTATACAACCCGAAAACGAACTCTTGCCTACAACATCAAAAATAACATCATAGGTCTCACCGCTTTTAGTGAAATCTTCTTGAGTGTAATCAATGACCTTGTCTGCACCAATGGTGCGCAGTACATCTAATTTCTTGGTGCTATCTACGCCGATCACTTCAGCTCCTAAGGATTTGGCAAGCTGTACAGCAAAAGTACCTATACTTCCACCCGCTCCATTAATCAAAACTTTTTGTCCGCTCTGAATATTTCCTTTTCTAAGAAAATGTAATGCTTCAAGGCCTCCACGAGGAACGGCTGCTGCTTCCTCATAAGTCATATTGGTCGGTTTTATTGCCACCGATACTGTCTTCCCTTCTTCAGGCAGACATACGTACTCGGCATTAGCACCAAGACCAGGACCGGTAGTTCCAAAAACTTGGTCACCTTTCTTAAACAGTTTTACGTCTTTACCTATTGATTCAATTTCCCCGGCTAACTCGACCCCTAGTATAGTTATTTTCTTTGGTTTTCTGAGACCAAACCCTAATCGTATGAGGAGTCTTAACAAGAAAGAGAATTTGAGCCCTCGCAGCTCACAGTCCCCTGCTGTTACCGTTGTTGCATGTACTTTTATCAGTACTTCATTGTCCTTGGGAGTGGGTTTTTCTACCTCTTTGAGCTGAAGAACATCCGGAGGCCCGTAGTTTGTCCATATAATCGCTTTCATTTTTTCTTCCATTTTTTTCACTATTTTTCAAAAAACTGTATTTTATAGTCTTTTTTCCTGCGATCTATATATTGCAAATGCTCCAAATACGAAAGAAACAGCAATTATAATTTGGACAATACCCCAAATAACACTAATTGAAAGACAGGCCAATCGCTGGGGTTTAAAAGATGGTAGCTGATAAACCGCTTATTGCTTCTATTTATCCTGATTTTCAGGGAAAAATTCACTAGTCAAACTCTTAGCTAACTTAGCACCTGTATCGAATAAGTTCTTCATAGAATTATAGAATATATCTCCTATAAATTCGCTTATTTTCTTATCCGGCTCTAAATTAAATTCGTTATTGCTAATTCCATCTAACTCTTTTATTAGATCTATTTTTTTTTGCTCAAGGACCTTGTTAAGACTAACTATTTTGTTCTCATTTTCTTTCATTATTTGTACCTCTATCTTTTCTTTTATTCTGTGTCAAGTCGAACTTTAAGTGAATCTATAATTTTAATTATATCCGCAGCAAGTTCATATCTCTCATCTCGGTATTTTGGACGAGATAATCGTTTTTCTACTTTAAGTGGAGTCCCTACTTTCACTCTTATCCCAGTAGTGTCAATTAAATTTAGAATTTTTGCCTTTTCCGTGTAAATTGCTATTGGGATTATTG
>Ga0114930_10004491_pt1 | contig 11786 bp, 9 predicted proteins | sample AnhtaG_FD_87300 | JGI IMG/M metagenome (GOLD analysis project Ga0114930, IMG submission 87300) | Deep subsurface microbial communities from Anholt, Denmark to uncover new lineages of life (NeLLi) - Anholt_01485 metaG | ecosystem: Environmental > Aquatic > Marine > Oceanic > Sediment | place... | reverse complement strand
GCCGTCGTGAGCTGGTGGTATGGCTTCTCCGAATACGAGGTCGGACCCGACGAGGCGTTCGTGCTCGGAGACAACCGGCTGACCTCGGATGACAGCGCCCGGTGGGGCCCTGTGGCCGCCGAACGAGTTATCGGCCGCTGCATCTGTGGTCCGCTGTTCTTTCCGCGGGTTACCGGCTGCAGGCGCCCCAGATACTCTCTCAAGCCCCCGACCGCACCCGGGAAGTCGGGCAACGGTTTTTCGCCAGGTGTCCTCCGCCATCCGCGCGGGCGAGGCACGGCTCCAGCCCCATCCGGGGATACGGCAATCGATGCGGCCGCCGAGGCGCCATATCCCTGGGGGCACTGGCATCGGCAGGGCGATGGTGCGCGGCTCGCCTGGGGGACGACGCGCGGCTTCGCCGTTGCTTGACAAGCAAATGCGGGCGTATCTATAATCCATGAGCACGGGGGCGCGCTGGCGCCGCCCGTGGGATGCAAAACGTCAGTATAGCCGCGAAATCGGCGTCGGAGGCCGTGCGTTTCCGCAGCCAAGCGGAGGCGACGAGCCTCCGCACGCAGGCGAGGGTATCCGCGTGAGAAATCCACTGGTCCGCTCAAGCATCGCCGTGGCACTGTGTCTTTGGCTCCTCGCAGCCACTGTCTGGGCGCAGCAGGAGCCGGAGGCTGCTCCTCCACCCCCACCGCCCCTGGCCACAATTGACGGCAAGCCCATCACTCCGAGCGATTTTGAGAATTACGTCGCCCAGATGCACAGCAGCGAGCTGCTGCTGTGGATGGTAGGAGTTCGCCTCGTCTGGCAAGAGGCGAAGCGGCAGGGCGTGAAGATGACCACTGAGGAGCTGGAACGAGCTATCATCGTGGACAAGAGCGACTACGGCGCCGAGGCCGACTTCCGTGCGGCGCTGAACGAGGGGGGCCTGGACTACGCGACCTATCGCCGCCGCAAGCATCTGGATGTGGTGCTGCGGAAGCTCCGAGAGAAGGATGCCTCCGTGCCCGAATCGGAGCTGCGCGCCTACTATGATGCCCGCAAAGATGAATTCACGGTGGTGCCGAAGGCCCACGTGCATCAGATCGTGCTGGGCAGCGTTGATGCGGCGTATGCGGCCGCCGAGCGAGTAAAGGGCGCCGAGGACTTCGGGTCAGTGGCGCGGGAAGTTTCGATCGATGAGGCGACTAAGGACGAGGGCGGCGATAGGGGCTGGATCACCGCCGAGGATGCCGAGAACGAAGTGTTGTGGGATCGCATGCTCCAGGTGGAGTTGAACGAGGTCAGCGCACCCGTCGAGGCCGATGGGCGCTTTTACCTTCTACGCGTCAGCGAGAGAGTCGATGGTGGCCTTCAGCCATACGACGCCGTCACGGCGCAGATCCGGAAGAAGCTGCTCCCGGATTGGATGCGCTCCGAGGGGGCGTACGTGCACATGCTTATGCGCCAGGCGAAGATCTCCGTCCAGGCGCCGACGTACTCCTGGCTGAGTCGGGTCATCGAGGACGCCAAGCACGTGCGGCTGTACGTCGGCGGGGAGCGGCTGCGCGCTTACCCACAGCGCCTCGAAGACGGCGCGTTGCTCGTTCCCGCCAGGCCGGTGCTCACGGCGCTGCAGGCAGATATGAAATGGGATGCCGACACGCGCATGCTCACGGCGACGCGTGGCACGCGCAGTCTTGAGCTGACCGTGGGCGAAACGTCGGCTCGCATCAATGGCCAGGTGGGGGCTATCGCGCGGCCGGCGCGCATGGTGGGCGGGAAGCTGTACGTGCCCCCGAGACTCGTCACTCGCGCCCTTGGCGGATCGGTGAAGTACGATCCACGCGAGTATCGCCTGGACATCGAGCCTGAGGCCGAGGAGGAGCAGAACAAGTAGGAACAGAGACGGCGAAACGGGAGATTGTAAGAGAGAACGTGGTGGAAGATGGGGCGCCGCGGCATCGCCCGGTCGTTTCGCCGGCCACCGAGAACTGCTCGCCGACCACTGCCTTTTGCCGGAGGCACCTAGCATTTTGGGTCGAACAGAGACCGCCGCGCTCGACGTGGACCCACTCGCGCTTCTGCACGAGCGCCCCGACGAGTGCGCGAACGCCACCCTCACGAGACCACAGAAGATCGCCGGCGGCGTGCTGATCGCAGCCGCCGCTTTTTTCCTGTGGTATCGCCTCGTGCCGTTCCTGCTGGTGCTCAATGCCATCGCCATCATTTTCTACACCGTGCAGAGCCTGTACAAGTTCTACCTGGTCTGGGCTGCCATGGGTGGGGCCGTCGAGATCCAGGTGAGCCAGGATGAGGTAGCTGCGCTGCGGACCGAGGAGCTGCCCACGTACACGCTCCTGGTACCTCTGCACCGAGAGGCTGAGGTGCTCCCCCAGTTGGTGGAGTCGCTTTCGAGGCTGGATTATCCCTGCGAGAAGCTCGACATTCGACTGCTGCTCGAGGAGGACGATGCGCCAACCATCGCCGCCGCCAGATCGTTGCGTTTGCAGCCGCCCTTCAGCGTTTTCATCGTCCCCGATAGCGCGCCAAAGACGAAGCCCAAGGCGTGCAACTACGGCCTGTACACCTGCGAAAGCGATCTGCTCGTCATCTATGATGCCGAGGATCGGCCCGAGCCGGATCAGCTCAAGAAGGCCGTCGCCGCCTTTCGCAAGGTACGCGACCAGGTGATCTGTCTGCAGGCGAAGCTCAACTACTACAACCCGCGCCAGAATCTGTTGACCCGGTGGTTCACGGCCGAGTACTCGCAGTGGTTTGACCTGTTTCTGCCGGGTCTCACCGCCAGCCGAGCCCCGATTCCCCTCGGCGGGACGTCGAACCACTTCAAGGTGCCCCAGCTCAAGGAGCTGGGCGGCTGGGACCCCTTCAACGTCACGGAGGACTGCGACCTCGGCGTGCGACTGCACAAGCACGGCTACAGTACGGCCGTTGTGGACAGCACGACGTGGGAGGAGGCCAACAGCCGCCTCCTCGGCTGGATTCGCCAGCGCTCGCGCTGGTGCAAGGGGTACATCCAGACCTACCTGGTGCACATGCGGCATCCCGCGACCCTGATTCGGCAGCTCGGCCTCAGGGACTGGTTCAGCTTCCAGATGACCATCGGCGGCCTGATATTCTGCCTGCTGGTCAACCCAGTCTATTGGGCCATGACGGCGCTGTGGTTTGCCACGCGGTGGCAGCTGATCTCGGCCATCTTCCCGCTCTGGGTGTTCGCTCTGGGCACGGTGTGCCTGTTCTTCGGCAATTTCGCCTTCGTGTACATTATGGTGGTCGGCTGCATGAAGCGGGGCTACTACGACCTGGTCAAGTACGCCGTCGTCTGTCCCGTCTACTGGGTGCTGATGAGCGTCGGCGGCTGGAAGGCGGCGCTGCAGCTTCTCTGGCGTCCGCACTACTGGGAGAAGACCACCCACGGGCTGGCGCGGGCAGGCAGTGATCAGTTGTCAGTGGCCAGTGGTGAGCAGCCAGACGAGGAAAAAGGAGAAAGGAAAAAGGATTAGCCACCAGGCCGGAGGGTACGTCACCAACGCGGACGTGCCTGTTTGTCCTTCTTCACTGCTCCTTGTCGTACGAGGGTGTCACCGTGAGCGGATTGCAGAGGTCTGCAAGAGCCGAGTGCTGGATCGTCTTGCTTGTTGCCGTGGCCGTGTACGTGCCCGTCGCCGTGTACCTCACGCTGGCGCTGGATAAGGTTGACTGGGCGGCGGTGGCGACGACATCGCGGGCGTTCGATGTCGTATTCGGGGGGGAACAGCCCGGCCTGTCGCGCATCGGCTTTGCCGAGCCGCCGCTGCCCGGGCTTCTCCAGATACCCCTGGTAGCAGCAATGCCTCATCTGGGCACCCGCGCCCTTGCCGCTCCGCTCGCAGCGGCAGTGCTGGCGGCGCTGGCCTGCGTGCTGCTGTGCAAAGTGATGGCCGAGACGGGCGCTCCCCCGTGGCTTCGCTGGCTGTTGCTGCTGGCCTTCGGATTCAATCCCACCTGGCTATATGCGGCGGCGACGGGCTTGATGATGGCTCCTCTGGTGTGCTTCCTGGCGCTGGCGTGCGGGCTGTATCTGGCTCGATGGGCGCGGGACGGTATTCTGCGGGATCTGGTTATGTGTGGCCTCATCGCCAGTGCAGCTTTCATTGCTCACTTCGAGGCGGCTGCCCTGACTGTTGCCATGGCCCTTGCTGTCGGGCTCATCGTCCGGGCGGACCGGCGGGGCGATTGGTCGGAGGTGGAAGGCACCCTCATAACCCTTCTGCTGCCGGCGGCGGCCGTTGCCGCCGTATGGACAGGCACATGCTGGGCCATCATGGGCGACCCGCTGTATTCCCTCCGGGGCGGCGCCGGGGCCGACAGGATATGGCTGCTGGCGCTGGAGGGGACCCTGTTTGCGTCGTTTGTGCTGTGGTGTCGGCGGACGGCCACAGAGACGCGTCCCCTGCTTGCCGGCCTCACGCCGACGCTGATAATGGCAGCCACGGGTGCGCTCATCGCCGGATGGGACGGCACCGCGCCTTCCCCGTGGGCCGGGTATGGGTACCTTCAGCCTGTGCAGGAGGACGTGCAGACCTTCACCGACTTTCGTCGCCTGGGCTCAGCGGCGGCCAACGCCGCCGGCGACGGGCTCGTGATCGTGGATTCGGATATGGCCTTCGCCATCTCTCTGGCCAGCGGGCGGCCGCGCAGTTTCGTCGCTGCTGACCTGCTGCACCGCAGGAAGGCAGGCGACAAGCTGCGGCTCGCAACCCACGTGCTGACCGATCTCACCGCCGCCCCGCCCGCGGCCGACGGTACTGCTCCGCCCGACACGCGCGTCAATGGCTTCCTGGGCGGACGCCGCCTCGTGAGAGTCTGGTCGGTCGGGCAATGGCGGTTGTTTCGGCTCCCCGCCGATGTGGAATAGGAGATACGGAGCACTTTGATGGGTCAGACGCCGAACAGACAGGTGCGCCGGCGCGGATGGACGATGGTTGAGCTCCTCGTGGCCATCGGCGTCGCAGCGGTGCTGGTGGGCGTTCTGTGTCCCCTCTACGCCGGCGGCCGACAGCGGGCACGTTCGCTGAGCTGCGACGGAAATCTGCGTCAGCTCGGGCTCGCCCTGTCCCTTTACGCCGCCAACCACGACCTGAAGCTGCCCATCGCCAGCTCGGCGTGGTACGCCGACAAGTCCAAGCCGTCCATCGCCGACGTTCTCGCCGACTACGTCTCCGAGCCCGACCTGTTTCGCTGTCCCGCCGACGACCACATGTACCGCCCCGACGAGAACCGAACCAGCTATCACTATACGGAGGCGCTCGGTGGCACGAGCGTCAACGGTCCTTGGCTGTTCGAGCTTCGCACCAACTACCCGTGGGCTGATCGGGTCGTGCTGGTGAGCACCGATGAGCCCGTGAAGATGATCGCGCTGCGTGATCTTGACCCGAACGTTCACCGACCCACTCTCAACTGGGGCCGGCCAGACGATCTGTGGGCCGGTAACTGCCTCTTCCTCGATGGCCACGTCGAGTTCGTCGATTGCGATCCTTGGGCGCGGGTCATCATTCCTGAGAGCCGCCACGCGACGAGCGAATAGCACCTCGAGGTCAGGTCGGGTTGTCCTCCTCCGGCCCATCGTGGCAGCTCCGGGCCGACGCGTGAGGCCGCTGACCCCCCCCGTCGCCCTGCGGCAACTATCTGCATCTCGGCGGCGTTGTAGAGGTTACGGCAAGGAGAAAGGCAGAAGTAAGAAGGAAAAGGTCACCGATGCACCATCGGCCGTCCCGGCCGTATCCTATGGCGGAGGCTGAAGCCGCCATGGCGACGGCGCGAGGCAGAGACGGACGTGCGCACGTGCCTCGTGGCGTGTCTTCTTGCCCTTTGTCCTTGCTCCGCAGGAGCATCAGCAATGGCAGGCAAACTCGACAGACGTGCATTCCTCGGCCGCACCGGCCAGCTACTGGCCGCCGGGGCCGGCCTTGCGGGTGCCGCCGGCTGCACGCGGCCGGAGCAGCGAGGTTGCTACCTGAAGGATCCGAAACGGCCGCGGAAGCTCTTTGTTGAGCGCCTGGGACAGTTCCGCAAGGGAGAGATCGTGACAGGCGTGGATGTCGCGATGGCGAGCGAGCGGGAGGGCCCACAGCTCTCGCCGGATGCCGTGAAAGACTTGGTCCGCCGTGCCGTGGACGCCCTCGGCGGCATCGAACAGTTCGTGCACCGCGGTGATAAGGTCGTCCTCAAGCCGAACCTGGCCTTCGCGCGCAATCCGGGAACTGGCGCGAACACCCGCCCGGAGGTGCTGGCCGCGGCCATTGAGCTGTGCAAACAGGCCGGCGCGGCGGAGATCCTGGTCGTGGAGAACACGATCGATGCCTCTGTTGTCGCCTTCCTCATGAGCGGCGGCCAGGACGTCTGCGACGCGCTTGGCGTGAAGCTCATCCCCGCCGACAATGAGGAGATGTACAAGCAGACCCCCATCGGCGGCGAGCTGGTGAAGACGGAGGCGATCGTCGAGCACGTCCTGGAGTGCGACGCGTACATCAACATGCCGGTGGCAAAACAGCACAATCAGGCTGACGTGTGTGTCGGCATGAAGAACCAGATGGGCGCCATGTGGCGGCCGCAGCGCTACCACCAATTGGGGCTGCACCAGTGCATCGCCGAGCTCGCCAGCGGCCTCCAACCCACGTTAGTCATCGTCGATGCGCTCAACATCCTCCTGACGGGCGGGCCCAAGGGCCCGGGCGATGTCGCCGTCAAGAACACCGTGCTCGCCGGCGTCGATCAGGTGGCCATTGACACCGAAGGCACGAAGCTCATCGGCTTCGATCCCGCCGCAATGGCCGGGGGGAAGAATCAGATCACGTATGCTGCGGCCCTCGGACTCGGCAAGCAGACCGATATCGAGGTCCGGCACTGTTGAAGAACAGCGGCCAGTTGCCAGTGGTTAGTTGAACGGCAACGACCGACTCCTTGTCGGTGCTCGGGTGCCAGCCGCCGATGACTGACGACTAACAACTGCCCACCGGTAACTGACCACTGGCCACTGACCACTGCTCCTGGGGAGGCCGGCACCGTTGCAGAAGGTGGGGCCGTATACGATTGCCGGGCGGATTGCTAAGAGCGCTGATGGCTCCATCTTTCAGGGATTTGGCGAGCATGGCGAGCGCGTCGCCATCAAGATAGTCTCCGCTGAGACCACCGCCAAGGGCCATAGCGCGCACGCGCTGCTCCAGACGGAGCTGGAGTCCATCTCGCGCCTAGCGCACCCGAACGTCGTTTCCCTGCTGGACTACGGCGAGCACAACGGTCTGCCGTACCTCGTGATGGAATATTGCGACGGGCTCAGCGTACGCGATGTCCTCGGTCTCGCCGGTCAGTTCAGCGTCCTGCGGACGCTTGAGATCATGTCTGACGTATGCCGTGGGCTCGGAGCCGCCCACGGCCAGGGCATCGTGCACCGGGACGTCAAACCGGGCAACATCATGCTGGTGCGCGACGGGCCGGCAAAGCTGGGAGACTTCGGGGTCGCTGCCACTCGCGAGGAAGCCTTCCGAAGGCCGGGCCGCGTGGTGCCCGGCACGGTGCCGTACATGTCCCCGGAGCAGACGCGCGGTGAGGTGCTCGACGCGCGCTCAGACGTCTGGGCCGCAGGCGCCACAATGTACGAGATGCTCAGCGGCGCCAAGCCGTTCCCGGGCGGCACCCACCGAGCCATCCTTGAGAAGATCCGCGCCAGGGAGCCACGGCCGCTCGAGGGCCCGGCAGCAGCGCTGTCGGAGATCGTTGGCAAGTGCCTGCGCAAGGAGCGCTCGGAGCGCTATCGGTCGGCCCGGGAGCTCGTCGGCGCGCTGCACATGGCACGTGAGCGGTTGTTCTGAGGCTGCCCCCGGTCGCGCCGCGGGGTTGCGTTATCGCGCCTCCACAACCTGCTCGTAGCAGTCGATGGTCAACGCGGCGGCGCGCTCCCAGGTGAACTCCCGCGCCCTCTCGCGACCCTTTCGCCGCAGGGCCTCACGCAGTTCTGGCCTCGTGAGCACGGCCACAACCGCTGCGGCGATCTGGTGCTCCGAGTACGGATCTACCAAGAGCGCCGCGTCGCCCGCCGTCTCCGCGTTCCCGGATACGTTCGACGTAATGGTAGGCGTACCGCACGCGAATGCCTCCAATATGGGGATGCCAAAGCCCTCGTAGAGAGTGGGAAAGAGGAACAGATCCGCCGCCGTGTAGAGCGCCGGGAGGTCCTCGTCGTCGGCGTATCCGGTGAAGAGGACGTCGCCCTCGGCATCCAGCGCCTTCACCGTGGTGAAGAGGTCCTCGTAGAGCCAGCCGCGCCTGCCGACGACTGCCAGAACGTGCGGGAGGCCTGCCTTCCGCTTGGCCTCGACGAAGGCGCGCACGATGCGCTCCGGATTCTTGCGCGGCTGCAGCACACCGACGAACAGCACGTACGGCCGCCGAAGGCCGTATCGAGCGCAGATTTGCTCGACGTCGGCGCCCGGCTCAGGGGAGCGGAACTCGGGCGGGGCGGCATACGGGGTGACGCGGACCTTTCCGGCCGGCACGGCATACTCTCGCACCAGGTCGTCTCTGGTGCACTCGGAGCCCGTCAGAACGGCCGCCGCGCGCCGCAGCGTGCCGGGGATGCCCAGCCCCATCACGAGTCGGTCCCGAAGCGTGAACCACTCCGGGTGCAGGCGGAAGCTGATGTCGTGGATGCTCGTCAGCATCGGGCACGGGGCCCAGAGGGGCAGCATATACTGCACGTGCAGCACATCGAGCGCGTGGCCCTTGGCCGCCGCGGGCAGACCGAGCAGCGTCCAGAGCCGTCCGGTGGGCCGTCTGATGATGTGGACGATGAAGTTCGGTGCGGGCGGCAGCAGCTCGTCGGCAGGATCGCGATCCACGTACAGGAAGAACTCGTGCCCCGCCCCAACGGCGGCGAGGCCATGGATGAGCCCGAGCGCGTAGCTGCGATCGCCCGTTTTCCTGCCCAGCACCGTGCGGGCGTCAATGCCGATGCGCATTGCTCTGATGTTCCTCTTCGGCGGCTTTCGCAGTATAGTAGGGGTGCTCCCGCGCTGTCAATTTGGCGCTAACACGGCGCACGCTCCGCCGCGTAGCGCGGGTTCTCTAGCCCGCGACCCATTCGGTCGGGGCGGGACATGGGGCGCTCGAGAGCGTCTTCGCCTTGGGCGCATCGCGACGGGCAAGAATGCCTGGCCTACTTGGGCGGGAGAAGCATAGATAGCCAGCCATTAGTTCATCTGTAGGGAAACATATCACTGCAGGCTGGAAGCCTGCGCTCCCGGCATCGGGCACATCGTCGCTGGCCGGGAGCGCAGGCATCCCTGCCTGCATGCCTTGTCGCCCCGAAGGGGCGCTTAGTTCATCTATAGGAAAACATATCACTGCAGGCTGGAAGTCCCGTACGGGACCCCGCTTCAGACAGGGGCCTGCGCTCCCGGCATCGGGCACATCGTCGCTGGCCGGGAGCGCAGGCATCCCTGCCTGCATGCCTTGTCGCCCCGAAGGGGCGCTTAGTGCTGCGCGGTGAGGTCAGTGAACCTGTCGATCTGCATCGTCAATTGGAACACTCGCGAATACCTCGCGCGCTGCCTGGAAGGCGTGCTGCGCGAGACCGATGCCCTCGCACGCCCGGGAGGAAGCGAGGTCATCGTCGTTGACAACGCGTCGGAGGACGGCAGCGCAGAGACGGTGGCGGAGCGTTTCCCGTCCGTCACGCTCATCGCAAATGACGAGAACCGAGGCTATGCTGCCGGCAACAACCAGGCCGTTGCCGCCTCGTCCGGGGAGTTCGTGCTGCTGCTAAACGCCGACGTCGAGTTGCACGAGGGCGCACTGGCGACGATGCTCGAGTTCATGCGGGACAACGACGGGGCCGGAGCGCTCGGCTGCAAGCTGCTACTGCCGAACGGCTCAGTGCAGCAATCGTGCCGCACGTTCCCGACGCCGGACGTGCTGCTGTGGGAGGCCACGGGGCTGAGCAGACTATTCCCGCGCAGCCGCGTCTTCGGGCGCTACCGGATGGGCCATTGGGAGTACGACGACGTGCGAGAGGTGGATCAGCCGATGGCCTCGTGCCTGATGCTGCGCCGCAAGGCCCTGGACGATGTGGGCGCGCTCGACGAGCAGTTCCCCATCTATTTCAACGACGTTGACCTCTGCCTGCGGCTGAAGCAAGCGGGCTGGCGGATATTCTTCACCCCCCACGCCACGGCGCTGCACCACCATGGTCAATCCACGAAACAGGTCCGAGGACGCATGGTCGCCGAGTCGCACCGGAGCCTGGCGGCCTTCTACCGAAAGCACTACCGGGGCGAGATCCCGGCGCCGGTCTATTGGGGCAGCCTGGCTCTTATCCAGATCGGGCGTTTGTGGCGGCTAATGACCGCAGCACTTCGACGTGCGCGCGATGTGCACCAGTGAGCGAAAGTGTGTCTCCTGCGTCCGTCGAGACGGTACTGCCCACGGCGCAACCCAGGCTACCTCATCTGCGACGCAGCTCCTCGGGTAACGGCACCCGGTCAAAGGTGACCTCGGCCACTGTTTCTCGCACATACGGCCTGACGCTTACGGAGAGGGCCTGCGGCAGCGGCATTGGGCCGTGGCCGCCGGTGGACTGCAGCTCATAGCACGTCAACGTCGATTCCTCCGCCGCCTCCTGCGCCCACTGTCGGAGCATCAGCAGCGCCTGTTGCGCCTCAGCCTCGAAGTCATCTTGCCATTTGCCCAAGACGACGGGGATTTCCATCTCCTGCTCGCCTCGGCGTACGCGCAGCGTCACCTCAGTACCCGCCGGCTGCTCTCGGATGTAGCGCAGCATCTCGCTCTCGTTCTTGGCCTCAATACCGTCACAGCCCAACAGCCGGTCGCCCGGTTTGATGCCCGCCACCCAGGCGGGGCCGTAGCGCATCGGGATGAGTCTGTCAATCTTGTTGCCGGCTTGGTCGAATGAGATGCTGAAGACGCAACCCAAAATTAAAGGGCCCGGACCGTAAGGTATCTGCTCCTTCAGAATCAGTTCGGGACCGCCGTCTATAACTCGGGCTGCAAGCCTACAACTTGTCGAACGCGACGCCAGCACGTATACCCGCGCCAGCAGGTAGGGAGGGAGCAGCTGCGCCGCGTCTCTCGAACCCCGACCCGGTGGTATCCACTCATCGGTCAACTCGAGCTTGCCCAGCATCACCACCAGGCCATTGTTGGGGATCGGAGCCATAGGCTCCAGCGGCTCAAAGACAATGGGATCGCCATGCCCTTCGGACTCCCGTTCGACCTCTATGGTCAGCGAGGTGGCATCCGCCTCGGGGAGTCGAAAGAGTTCCAGCGAACGCAGACCGACTTCTGCACGACCTTCGACTCCCGCCAGCCTCCTCCCCCGATCGTCAGTCACCTGGACAGTTGGGACCACACCCCTCTCCCCCGCTCGCCGTGCAACCATCGCTTGCAAGTCCAGCCCCAGACACTGCTCTGCCGTTCCATCTTGGGCGATAGCTTTGACCCTGTAGAGCCCATGAAGCGTCGCCGTCAGCTCTCCAACCTCTCGCTTCAGCGGCGGCTGCAGCGGATGGCGGAAAAGTATCAGCTCTTCCCACGGAGTGGCCGTTATGACCGCCTCAGTCTTGCCTGGCCCCACTAGCTCCCGTGAGGAGCTGCACTGGAATCGGTCGGCGACCACGTAGAGCTCTTCCTGCGGGAGGCCCTCGATGCGGAAACGCCCCTGCAGGTCGGTGCTGGTCATGGACGGACGTGCGAAACGCCCCATTCGCGCCCATACCTCGACTCGGACGCCAGCCATGGGC
>Ga0114930_10004490_pt1 | contig 11787 bp, 12 predicted proteins | sample AnhtaG_FD_87300 | JGI IMG/M metagenome (GOLD analysis project Ga0114930, IMG submission 87300) | Deep subsurface microbial communities from Anholt, Denmark to uncover new lineages of life (NeLLi) - Anholt_01485 metaG | ecosystem: Environmental > Aquatic > Marine > Oceanic > Sediment | place... | reverse complement strand
TGCAGATATAACAGAGGGAACCAGCCAGCGAATCTCATCTGTAATTTCATCGTATTATGCCTTTGAAACTTTAGATTTATTTGGTTCATTGGGAAAATTGTCAGCAGCAGTATTTATGGTAGAATTTAACTACTGGATTTTAATAATCATATTGGCGAGCATTGGCTTAATTGCGGCTATAGGGGTAATTCTTTGGCGGAGAAGAAGAATTTAATATTTTTTTTACTAAAAAATGAAAGAAAATTCAAATGAGTCTTTCTTATTTTAATATGACTATAATTCTAAATTTAAAAATATATATCAAACTATGAATGATAAAATATTAGATGGAAAGGCATTAGCAGAAAAACTAAATTTGGCATTGAAAGTTAAAATTAATGAAGCAGTAGATAGAATAGATATTAAACCTAAAATAGTTACTATATTAGTTGGAGAAGATCCCGCTTCAAAAGTCTATTTGAATATGAAGAAGAGAACCAGTGCTTTTGTAGGTATTGAATCAGAAATTTTAGAATTAGATGAACATATTTCGAAAGAGAAAATTACGGAAGAAATCAATAAACTTAACACAAATGATAATGTACATGGTATTTTACTGCAACTACCTCTTCCAAAATCCCAAGCTTCCAATACACTAAACTATATTGAAAGGATATCCCCAAAAAAGGACGTAGATGGTTTAACTCCTGTAAATAAAGGTAAACTTTACGATTATAACGAAAACCTAGCACCATGTACACCTACAGGAATTATTACATTACTAGAATATTATAACATTGAACTAAAAGGGAAAGAAGTAGTTATCATTAATCGTTCAAATCTTGTCGGTAAACCTTTAATCTTTATGATGCTTAAGCGGAATGCTACTGTTTCAGTTTGTCATACATCCACTATAAATATTGAAAACCATATGAGAAGAGCAGATATCTTAGTTGTAGCTGTAAGGCATCCAAATTTTGTAACTAAAGAAAAAATAAAAAAGGATACAATAATAATCGATGTAGGTATCAATAGAGTCAATGGAAAATTATGTGGAGATGTAAATTTTGAAGATGTTTTTGAAAAAAGTGGTAAAATTGCTCCTTCTCCCGGGGGTATTGGCCCACTAACTGTTCACTTTTTACTACAAAATACTTTTACAGCATATAAAAATCAATTAGGAATTAATTTTTGACTAAAGCATAATTCTATAATAACCTTTTATAAAATTAAAAACAATTAAAATTATATTTAATTGAATTTTTAAAAAAAGATAGTAATAAAAACTTTCATTATTACTATAAAACAAGATAACGAACATTAATAATTTCTTAGAGTTAGAACAAAGTTCCTTATAAAAAATGGCAATATTAGAAGTTGGAATCAATATTGGAATGAAAAGCTTAATTGAAATTAAGTATTATTCATCTTCAGATAATTTATTAGATCCAGATTTGCGTGCTGGATTTCTAACTGCATTGGAAAGTTTTACAAGTGAAGTTTTTGGTGACGATATTAACGTAATCTCTCTTGCAAGCTTTAAGTTAGTCTGCTACTGTGAAATGATACAAATGCCCAGTAATGATGCTGAAAATACACAACCATTATTATCATTTGCCATTATTGAAAAAGGAACAGAAGTTCCGGTAGTTAAAGAGCAATTAAACGAAATTGTTACTTATTTTCTAAACCGTTACTCATTGAATGATATCTTTTCCAAAAAACCTAAATATTTTAAAGATTTTGAAACTCGTATAAATGAAATCTTAGGTGACTTAAAACTAAAAACGGAAGATCGTTTTAGATCCATATTTTAAAATAGCTTTTACAGGGATTGATTTTTGAGTTCAAATATTGGAGCACCAGCTAAAGCGAAGTACCAAGAATATTTAGATGCGGGATCTTTAGAGCAGAAAATAAAACTGCTAGGGGAATTCATTTCTTTAGTTCCTAAACATAAAGCAACAGAGAAGATTATAGCACAAAATAAATCTCGTGTTGCTAGGATGAAACGTGAGCTTGAAGCTCAAAAACAGCGACAGAAGATTACTCAAAAGGTTGTCAGCCCCTTTTCAATAAAAAAAGAAGGAATTCAGATAATATTGATAAGTGCTTATTATACACCTGGAACTGGTAAAACTTCGCTTTTAAACTTTTTAACTGGTGCTGCGGAAGAAAAAATTGGTAAATTTACTGCTCTTCCTGAAATAGGAATCTATCAATATAACAAAATTCGATTTCAAATCGTAGAAATGCCTTCCATCATGAGAGGTGCATCAGAGGGTATAGGAAATGGAAAAGAAATATTATCTCAACTTAGATCTTGCGATTTAATTTGTATATGTGTGGATCTATCGAGAAGTTTTGAAGAGCAAATGAGTTTACTTTTAGAAGAATTATCTAAAGCTGAAATTAGAATAAATATACCTCCTCCTCCACTAAAAATTCAAAAAACAGGCTCAAATAAAATTCAAGTCATATATTTATCAAGTGAAGCTAAAGATGTCGAGGATATTGAAGACTTTACTGAAGAAATTAAAGAAATTGTACATGAAAATGGGATAAGAAATGCTATAGTAAAGGTTTTTGGAGCTATTTCTTTTGATGATATTATAGATGCTTTAAATCCTTCTGTTGTCTATAAAAAAGCTATGGTTATAGCAACTAAAGGTGATCTCCCCCACACCGAGGAACCATTCGAAAAATTAAAACGGGAGTATTCTGATAAATTTTCAAAAATAATAGGGACTAGTGTACATAAAAGAAACTTCCCTCAAGATTTTGGTGAAGTAATTCTAAGATTTTTAAAGAAAATACGAATATATACAATGAGCGTTGGAGGAGATATAGCAGAGAAACCATTAATAATGGAGGAAAACTCAACTATTAAAGATGCTGCAATTAAGATTCATAAAAGTTTCTATGAATCTTTTGATCACGCAATAGTTATAAGGCAAGACGCTCGTCAAAAACGTAAAAGGGTTGGACTAGATTACGAATTACATGATATGGATATAATTGAAATCTCTACTATGTGATTTTCTTTATTTTATAATTAGGCCTATTCAATATTTTATCTGTTCGATTAAATTAGGAATCTCTTGGATCTCCAATTTATATTTTGAATCTAAATCGAATATTCCTTCTAATATATTTTTTATACTCTCTAAACTATAGATTAAATTTTCTAGATAACCGATCATATCACCTTTGTGAATTACTATTTTATATTCTTCCACAAAATAATTACAAATTTCCTCTATTGTTAATTTATGCTCTACTCGTAAATTTATTATGATTTTCTCAAGGCTTAATCGTCCACAATCGCAATAAGGATTATCTTTGCATTGACAATTGAAGATATCATTAATCCATTTTGTGATAAAGTCAATGAATTCATGTGAATAACTCCCCCTTTTCTTTTTTGCATAATCAGCATTCATAAGAGAAAGAACGCTACCACTAAATAAATTATTACTACGATACCTCATATTCACATTTTTAGCTAAATCTGCTACAATTCCTTTAGACAAATATACGTTTTTAATAGGTTTAAGGTCAAGAGCAATTGTAATTACTGGCTTCTCCTTATTCTTAATTATTTCCACAATTTCTAAACATTGTTCTGTAGTTAGGAATGACTTTGCGATAGCTTGCCCTAAATGAGTGGATTTATAGACAAAATTTTCTTTTATTCTTATTAGTCTCATCAGATTTAATTTTTTTAAAAATGAATCTAACTCATATTTGTCATTAATTAAAAGTTCGAAAAATGTATAGATAATCTCTTTTTTAATGCCTTGATTAAACATAGATATAAATGCTAATAATTCTGTTAAACTTTTACTTTCATTTGGGAGTAATTCAAAATCTTTAATTTTTCCATTTAATAATTTAATAGCTATTACTTCTTCAGTTTCTTTCATTTTAGGTGAATAAACCTTTTCTGGCTCCACAAGTAAATATGCATAACCTAAATCATGCTTTCTTAGCCTTCCACTGCGTCCTAACATCTGTTCAAACTCTGCTACGCTTAGCCATTTAATACCCATAGCTAAGGATTCAAAAATTACTTGATTTGCTGGAAGATCCACACCCGCAGCTAATGCAGCAGTGGCGACTACTCCGGCAATTTTTTGAGCTCTAAAGTCATCTTCAATTGCTTTTCGTTCCTCATTAGTTAACCCAGAATGGTATGAAGATACATTGATTCCTCTTTCCTGCAAGTGAGCGGTGATAATTTCACATTTGTTCCTAGTGTTGGTAAAAATTATCGACTGACCTTTAAAACCATATTTAGATTTTTTAAAGTAAGCCGCTTTGACTAATTTTGAAATTCGTTTGTATTTTTGAACTTCATTAAGGCATAGTATTAGATGTCTCTCAATGGGAACAGGTCTGTTGTTATCCATAATCAACTTGCAATCTAATTTATCAGCTAAAAGTTTTGGTTCTCCTAACGTTGCACTTAAATATAAAAATTGAGCTTCATTATAAAGCAACTTCATACGAGCAATGAATCCATCTAACAAGTAACCCCTCTCTGAATCAATCAAGGTTTGAATCTCGTCAACAATAATCGTACTAATATTTCCTAGAAGTGACTTTTTGCCACTTCTTAAAACATAATCTATTGCTTCATATGTAGCTATAATTATATCTGCATTGATTAAATCCTCTTGGGCTGTTTCTTCACTTTTTTCAAATAAAGATGCCCCCACTTTTTTTAATATTTTTAAATTTAAAGATTTATATCTTTCTTTAAATTCTTCAGTTCTTAAATTAGCTAAAGCTACAATTGGTACAAGATAAAGTATTTTTGCACTTCTATTCTTTAAAATTTTCGAGACACCTGCTAATTCTCCTACTAACGTTTTCCCTCCTGAAGTTGGTGCTATTATTAATTGGTTTGAAGCTTCTCTTATTAAACCTTTTTCAATAGCTAGGGCTTGTATTGGCAACAATAAATTTAGATTAAATTGCTTTAATACCTTTTTAAAAGGCTGCGGGATCTCTAAGTCCTCAATTTTTTGATTAAGATATTTTTTATTAATTGGAGATTTTTTTTCAATATCATAAAGTGTAATATCTCTATTGGTTGCAGGATTAAAATCCGCTTGAAATACGGTTAAAATTTTTTTTATATTTTTAAATTTTAGAATCATATGTGTAAAAAAGCTTTTTAACTTTGGATTAATCCGATCTTGATTAACTAAACCTCTATGTCTTACTTCCCTAGCAATGATATTATATGCACATTCAGAGCATAATATTTGATTTTTAAATGATAATATTTGAGATCCCTCGTTTAAAATTGTGAATTTCTGAGTATTTAAGCAAGATTTACAAAAAGTTAAATTCTTTATTTTATTTTCATCAAATTGAAAGTTTTTAAGCATTTCATTTATAATAGTGAGATTTTCAAGAGAAGATTGGCTTGAAAATGCAATAAATCTGTTTTTATCAGAAAGTAAAAATTTCTTAAAGAGATGAGGGTTAATTGGAGCGACATTTCCATCTTTTTCAATTTTATTAAAACTTAATGGACGAATTCTATTTTTAAAATCTAAACCAAAAAAAACAGTCCCCCTAAAAAAAGGTTCGCTGATATAGGAAAATTTGAAATCTTTTTCCTTAAACTTTTTGATATAAAAGAAATTAACATTAAAAATCAGATCTTTCTTAGATTTTTCTTTATGATCTAAAACAATAAAAAAATCCCTTGAAGATATGCTCAAATATGAGACCTTTTAAAATGTTAAGTTGTAATTAAAATGAATGAAAATAACCACTTCAATTTTACTATTTACAATACGTAAATACAATGAAATAAGTTAATAAAAAAGAATAGAAATTTAAAAACCAAAAACTTGTTTGATTTTATCATAGACTTCCTTAATCTGTCTTAGCTTTCCTTCATCTCCTTGATTTAAAAAATGCTCGACCCATTGCCCAAAAGCGCCGCCTTTAATCCATTCAAGGAAAAATTCAACTGATTGACGTTCCTCTGCAGACATTTTATATTCGTTTTTTTTTCTAATTTGGTTTTTTATTTTTAATTTTCTTCTATATAAAAGTTATAAATTATTCTATTTTATATTTTTATAATTTCAATTTGATAAAATAAAGTTATTGAAATTTTAAAATAAATTTTTAAGATGATAAGAAAATGCCCGATATAAGGATAAAAACACCCAATTTAGACGATATATTTGAGAAATGGAAACAAAAGGCTGCAAGAACTGATCGCAAAAGGATGGAGAAAGAATTTGGAACAAAGGGAGCAGTTTTTTCATTAGATGCTGTTAGCGGTGCTGAATATGTAAAGGATACGGTGAAAGAAGCAGCAATATATTTTGCTGTTAAGAAATCTCTTGGTCCCGCACCAAAAGGAAAGGAAGAAAATACGGTGACTGCTCCAAGGGTAAGTAGAGAGCAGTTCTATTCATTTAAAGGATCAGGTAAGATTAATAAAGAGGAATGGAAAGGAAACGAAATTATCCCTCAGTTTGAATCGATCCAAGCAGTTCCCTGTAAGACATGCAAAGGAAAAGGATACATTGAAAATAAATGCAAAACGTGTAAAGGTACCGGAAAAATTGAAGAAACATTCACTGTATTAGTTGTTGAAGAACAAAATAAAGAGAAAAAGCCGTTTACTTATCCATGTGGCGCTTGTTATGGGACTGGAAATAGAACAGAACCGTGTAAAGAATGTGAAGGTCATAAAAATCTGTACAAATATGAGGTGCTTCCTGTTCCATTTCAAACAGTGGTTACGGGGGTCCCTATTCTTCAATCTAGTGCCCAAACGAAATATGAAAAAGAGATTCGAGACGATCTCCATAAAATGATTGAAGATGTCGAAGGTATAAGATTTAACAATTTTAAAGAATTAGAATCAAAAGCAGAGGCGTCATTAGGATATTGGAATAAAAACATTAAAAAAACTATAATTTCAGCTGGTAGCGATTATAAATCTTACGAAAAAGATAAAGATGCTCAAATTACTACACAAATCTATCTTTTCCCTATGATACAGATGTATGCTGAAACAAAACGAGGCAGAAGATTTGAAATATATAGTCTTGGTTCAGGAACTAAATTTATGGTATATTCCAATTTTTAATTCATTTTTTTTTATTTTAATCCTAAATTTTACTTTTTCTTTACTTGATATTAGATTAGCACAAATTAAAAAACATGTCAAAAATTAATAAACATGCATTTTATTATGAAGAAATTTTAAAAACAAAAAAAACAAAACATTGATTAGGATAATGGAAAAAAAAAATCAAAACTCAAGTTATGCTTTTAAAGGCTATTTTTTACCAAATAATTCACTAATAATCTCTATAATAGGTATTTTTGCGGCATTGATTTGCGTGTTTACTTTGCTAATAAGGATACCTGTTCCTGCTACAACGGGCTATATAAACATTGGAGATTTTGGAGTAATGTTCACAGGATTACTTTTTGGACCTATTATTGGAGGAATTGCTGGAGGATTAGGTTCTTCTATTGCAGATATTATAGGATTTCCACAATTTGCTATACCAACATTAATTATTAAAGGTTTAGAAGGATTTTTTGTAGGATTAATTGCTAATCCAAAGAGAGAAAGATCTAGAATTGGCTTTAGGGATATTATTGCTGTATTAATAGGTGGGTCAATAATGGCTATCGGATATTTTGTTGTTGAAATTTTCATGTATGGATTGAATGCAGCTCTTATTGAAGTTCCTGGTAATCTATTTCAATTATTATTTGGAATAGTAACATCATTGATTCTAATAGTAACAGCTAGAAAATCCATTGTTAATAATTTGCCACAAGTATTTGATAAAATCTTTATTAAATTAGAGTAAAATGAGAAAAAATTGTATTAAAGTACTATTATATCATTTTCAAAAATTTACGATCCATCGTAAACTTTAAATTAACATTAATACTATTTTTTACAATTTAAAATTCAATAGAAGTGATAAAAAATTCTATTATGGATAATTTTATTTAGTATATTAGGTAGTGTTGGGGCTATAACAGTAGCAGGTGCTTTTGTTTTATTAGGTGAAAAATATCAAAAAATACTCATCCCGATCCTTATTTCATTTGCTACAGGAATTCTCCTAGCAGCAGCACTTTTAGGATTAATTCCAGAGGCAATTGAAGAATTAGGAGGAGAAGCACATTTGATTATGCCATATGTTTTAGGAGGAATTTTGTTTTTCTTTTTTATGGAGAAGTTAATCATTTGGAGAAACTGTAGAAATAAAGAATGTGAAGTTCATTCCCATGCTTCAGGTCCTATTATACTTATAGGCGATTCTCTGCATAATCTAACAGACGGAATTGTGATTGCAACTGCTTTTTTAACAAGTACAACCCTTGGTATAAGTGCAGGATTAACAATTTTGGTTCATGAACTTGCTCATGAAACTGGAGATTTCGGTATTCTACTTCATTCAGGATATTCAAAGAAAAAGGCATTTATGTATAATCTTGTTTCGAGTTCTACAACAATACCCGCTGCAATATTAGGTTATTTTATATTAGGTGCTATTTCTTCAGTAGTTCCTTTCATCTTAGCAATCTCCGCATCTAGTTTCATATATATTTCTTTATCTGATTTAACACCTGATCTTCATCAGCATACTGATTTAAAATATAGCATTCAGCAATTGTTTTTCATTATCGCTGGAATTCTCTTAATGTATTTGTTACTAACATTAGGGGGCCATAGTCATTAAAATATTATATCTTGATTGAAATGTTAGAATTAGATTTTAAGGTTCTAAAGAAGATATATCATTCTTCAAAACATTTAAAAGTTGGAGATCTTGCCAGAATTCTTAGTTTTCCCCATTCTACAATTGGGAGTTGCATTAAGAGATTAGAAGAGAACGGATATGTTATATATGAGCGATATAAGCCAGTTTCTTTATCAAAGGATGGAGAAAGTCTTGCTGTTGAACTAACACGTCATGCCCGACTTCTTGAATTGCTATTGCACAATGAATTGGGATTGACCGCGAAAGATGCTCATAATGAAAGTGAGAAATTTAATTTACTTTTCTCTTGTAATACAATTAATAGAATCTGTGCTAAATATTCTCACCCAAAAATGTGTCCTTGCGGAGAAGAAATTTTAAACTCTTCAGAATGTTTTTGTGAGAAAAAAAATTAAGGTCTTATTTTATAATATCATTCGAAGCATATGCAGTTAATATTTTTCCATAAAAATAGTGATGACTAGTCATATTTGATTCACTAGAATGAATAATTCTACATTCATAACTTAAGATACAGTCTTTTATAGTAGGCACTTTTGTATTTTTTCCGGGGATCGTTATCAATCCAGCTTTATTTAATTTATCAGTATTTCTCCCCGAATAAAATCCTGCGATATCTATAGCATGGTAAGTTTTCTCTGAGGGTATATTAATCGTAAATTCATTCATACCTTCAATTAATAAAGTATATGTATATCGACTATAGGCTACTTGAGATCTAATAACAGGGTTACTCTCAAATTCAGTGATTTTTTTCCAATCTAATGCCATAACATTACATTTTCCTTTTTTATCCATTGTTACCATTAATGCCGTATTTCCATTAAATTGTTCAATATATTCATATGGTCCTATTTCTTTCCTATTATGTGACATTTTTCTAAGCTTATAATTTAGTTTTAACGAGAATATTTTAAACAAATTAATGATTAAGGAAGCCCAACTCCTGGCACTTCCACTTTCACATATTCAATTTTTCCACCCACTCTTTCAGAGGTAGATGTAGTTATTAAGAGTATATCACGATTAGGTCCACCAAGCATACAAGCGTATGCATCTGTTTCGATTTTTACTTTATGTGTAATTTTACCACCCTCAAGAACACGAACTACCCTATGTCGACCTGGAGCAGCAACCCAAATAGCACCTTCAGTATCTAAACAAATTCCATCTGGTGCGACGGATTTCAGGTTTGCCCATACTCGACGATTTGATAAAGAACCATCCTCCATGATATTAAATGCAGTAAGACGAGCTGCGAAAGTTTCTGCAACTATGAGTGTGGTTTCATCTGGTGTAATAACAGTTCCATTTGGAAAAGCCATATCGCCAGCTACAATTTTAGAATCCCCATTTGGTTCTACAAGCACAATTTCAGCAGGTTTAAAAGGTTTAGTATTAAAAAAATCGAACCCAAAATTCCCAACATACGCTCTCCCTTTATTATCAACTACCATATCATTACAATGAAAAGTTGCTAGTCCGTTTAAGTCAGCATGTTCCGTTACTCCTTTAGGATCAAGACGAAGTAATCGACAATTCTCCATTGAAACTATTAATAATCTACCATCAGGCAACCATCCTAGACCAGAAGGTCTGTTTGGTATTTCTAATACAGTCTCTACATTTCCATCAAGATCTACCGTCATTACCTTATGAGTGTCCATATCAGAAAACCAGAGTCTATCATCATGCCAACGTGGGCTTTCTGGGAATAACAAACCATCAATAAGCACTTTTGTTTCTAGCATTACCATTGTTCTTATAATTATCAATAATTATGATTCAAATTTTTTTATCGTGAATTGCCTTATCTATCGCGAGAAGACAAGCCTCTTCCCAATCACCGTTAGGATCAATACTTTCACAGCAATCAGGGCACCAATCCTCAGGATAACCATCATCAAAATCACCAGCTTCCATATCACCATTTAGGATGCTACCACAATAAAAACAAACACCTTCATCATACCTATCTAAAATTTCAGAAATTAATTTGATTTTTTTTTTTGCATTCATCTTTACAAGAGAATTTTTATTTAAAATATTATAGAATATAAGAAAAAAAACAATATAAGTATTTAATGTAATTTAAAAGAAGTTAAATAATATAAGAACTAGCTTCCCTTAGTCTTTTTTCAGCATTTTTAACCATTTTATTAACTATATCTTGGACACTTTCTATAGAGTTAATAACACCAACACTTTGTCCTAATAAAACTGCCCCATCCTCAATATCGCCATCATATGTCATTTCATAATGTTTCTGGTCCTCCATAACCATTTGGGGTGTTATTTGGGCTTCTAATGCCATTTTTTCTTCTTTAGACGTGACAATTCCATGATGTATCGAATACTCATTTTTCCATAGACGAATTGGTCCTAAAACGCCTGTTACCCATAAAGTATCACTTGCTTTTGCTGGTGATATAATACTTTTGTATTTTTTATGAAATTCACTTTCTTTTGATGCTATAAATCTAGAACCCATAGCAATCGCTCCTGCACCCATTGCTAATGCTGAGGCTAATCCCTCTCCGTTAGCAAATCCTCCACATGCTACAACTGGAAAATCTGGATGCTTTTCCAAGACTTGTTGTAGGAGAACCAAAGAACTTATTTTTTCATAGCTCTGGTGTCCACCACCCTCCCAACCAGTAACCACCATGCCATCTACCCCTGATGCTATACATTTATCTGCTAACCATAAAGCTGGAGCAACATGAAAGTGTTTAATATTTGAACCGCTTTCTTTTAATTTTTGGTATGCTTTTGAATTTGGTAGCGTTTTTGACGATCCTGCGCTTGTAATTGCATAAATACATTGTTCTTTTAATTTTGGGTTATTCATAATAAATGTTGGGATTTTACGACAAAGATTTGGAGCATCAAGTTGCAATCTCGAAGTTCTAATATTAAATCCAAATGGTTTATCTGTATTTTCAATTACATAATCCATATCTTTTTTCATTTCTTCAAGACTGTTTTTCCCAAACATATTGGTATGACTTAAAAC
>Ga0114930_10004488_pt1 | contig 11787 bp, 21 predicted proteins | sample AnhtaG_FD_87300 | JGI IMG/M metagenome (GOLD analysis project Ga0114930, IMG submission 87300) | Deep subsurface microbial communities from Anholt, Denmark to uncover new lineages of life (NeLLi) - Anholt_01485 metaG | ecosystem: Environmental > Aquatic > Marine > Oceanic > Sediment | place... | reverse complement strand
GAATCTCATACAAGTTTACTTCAACCTGCTTGGCAATCCCCATGTATTTGACCAGGCTCACATAACTCTGATCCCTGTTCTTATCCATCCAGAACAGCAAATCAAGCGTTTCGCCTGCACAATAGAAGCCACGTTCGACACCTGTCTTTATCAGCCTATCCTTCTCTGTCGTGTATCTGAATCGCATCGCTCCCGATCTTGTCATTGATGTACATTCCGCATACCCTCCCTGTTCCTTATAGAACCCTAGAAAACTATACAGCGTCTTCCAAGGCCCGGGCAAGCCCTGACAAAATTGAACCACTTCCTTTCTACTGTAGAACGTTCGATAATTGTGATAGACCAGCATCCCATCATCTTACCATGCTCTGCGAAGCAAGTAACGCTTCGCTACGCATAGCAGAGTCAGATTTTCTGTAAAACTTTTTAAAACGTCTAAAGAGCCAAACGACCTTGGCGGTCGGCTGTAAAAATATCCAGAGCGATCTGTAAAAACTATATTTATAATTTGCAACGAACTTCCACTTGAGCCTTGATAAAAAAGCCCGAGCAGTTCGAACCAACAATTCTAGAGCTTTTCTAAACCTCTTTATTTGACTTCCCTGGAATTCGCCTTGTTCCTCGATGATGAACAAGGCTCTAGAGGCAAGTATTCGCCGTGCTGTCCATGCGTAAACAACACACATCGCTATGTTTTTTAATATTGTTACTCTTAAGGCCCTCCCTCCCTCCCTTTCAAATACGATGCGCATGATTACATTGTTTCTTATTATCATCATTTTTTGGCTTCGCAGCAAGGCTGCTCGCTGGCCTTCGCCGCAAGGCGGCTCGGCGGCCGTTCGGCCTGGCGGCCTCTCTTTTTTTTCCCGCGGCGGCCAAAAGACGTGTCCGCCGCGGGTCCGCTCTTTTGGCGGTTGTTTTCGGCCAATTCCGGCCGGCGGGCCGTCCTTTGGCTGCGCTACGCTTGCCCGTCCGTCTTTCCCGCAAGGCGGGCCCCTGCGCCGGCCTTTCGTCGCTTTGGCGGTGTGCGTTGGCCGGCTCCTTCCGAGTTCTGTCACACCGCCACCAAACCTTTCTTTGAGACCTAAAGACGAGGACATCAAAGAAAGTTTTGGATGTCAAAGAAAGCGGAAGCTGACGCATAAGAGAATTTGAAGGGGGCAGAGCCAACGCGAGAACATCAGTTAACCAGTTCGCGGAAATACTACCATCAGAGGGCACAACCGCAATAAGGAACTCGGCTTTGTGAGCAAGAACGTGCCAGGGAAAAGACATCCCTGGCACTTATCTTGCAGAATCACAAAGCCGAAAAGAGTAGTTTATCATAATTTCTCCCTCCCAAAAAACTGCGAGGGAGGGAGAAATTATATGTGGTTTTTTTAAGGGCAAGGGATACTGAAAAATGGACAAAGAACTGAATAATCAGCTAAAACAAATCCTTAAAGGACATCGTCCCAGGCCATTGATGTACATCGGATGGCATAACGGCAAAAAGTGTTACATCCGCAAGCGTGATTTGACATACTGGCAGCTTCGTGCTAAATATCCGCTCAAAACCTTGGATATACTGGAACAAAAGGTGTTTCATCCATTCCAAAAGGCACATCATCTCAAACGAAATTACTGGTGGGAAAATTATGGGGGTTACGTTATGGCCGGCTCGGCTATCGCATTCGCAGCTTTAATCGCAACATTTTATATCATCATCACGATAGGAGTTCTCTCATGAGTACCATACAAGAGCCACAGCTAGGCTGTAAAGCAAAAAGTGTGTCCGATGAGTACCGCAGGTGGGTGTTTTCGCATATGGCGGCAATGGGGCGTTTATTGGACCAACTGGACGCCGGTAGCATCCCTAATTTTTTAGACATTATGGCTGCGATCTCAGAAAGTGTCGCTTTCTACACGGAAGGCGACTCTTTAGAGAGTGATGAGTCAATGAGATTTTTTGAAATGTCGGGAAAATATTGTCGCTTTTGTTGTTGACAGAGTGTCGCTTTGCCCGATAATATGAATTATATAATGTCGCTTTAGAAAGGAGCTTGAAATGTACCGAATCAATGAGTTTATCGATGGTGTCAAATGTAATCTCAACGTGGCTTCATTCGACGACCTTGAGGACGCTGAAGCCTACGTGAAAGATAACAACGGACAACCGGGGGGTCATGTATACGGCATCGACCCAGAAGATCTGCCGGAAGACGATGATTGAATTATGAAATGTCGCAGTTGCCAAATACCCTGGACGTACGAGCCGTCAAAGTGATTTGACCCGCTACACGATCTAACTTTTTGGCACTGCGGCACCTTTTTAGGATTGAGATTATGAAATGTCGCAGCTGCCAACATACCTCGAGTCACTGTGATGACCGGAGACCGGCACATCTCGAGCAAGCCTTCTGTTGGCACTGCGACTTTATGCTGCTCGTGTCACAAGGTACCCGGCTCAACGGTTCCCTGACAGGGCTAATCGTAGGCATACTTACCTTGTTGGCACAGCAGCACCTTTTGAAATAAGAGAAAGGAATTAACTATGGACCCCCTCGACTTACTTACTATCCGCTCCGTTGAACTTGCCACTTATGCTCGTAACGCTTTTCATGCAGGTTACTCTGACTTGACCTTCGAATATCTTTTTGAGCTTTATGACCTCCTAGTTGACGCACTTGAGCCAAAGGCTCAAGACAAATGCGAATCCGCCGAATCATTGAAAAAATAGTTATCGGCCCACCGGCCTGGGAAAGGAGCTGTAAGAAATGTCACCAGAAGAACATGCCGTCAAAATCCGAGAGTGCAGCAATCTAATATTGCGTTTGCTTGCCGCACAAAAATACGCCGAAATCGTCCCTCTCCTGGACGCTATCGACGAACACACTCTTGATATTCAAACCGGGAAGTGACCGAATCCATGCGAATCCGCCGAATCATCCAATGGATCGTAGTGATCCTGGCGACGGCCTGGATACTTTACTGTGCGATGAATGAGTATCTTGACCCGCTCGAAATTGTTGAAATCTGGAGGTACTAAACCATGAACACTGAAACCATTATTTTGGAAGTCGGCGTTCTTTTGAACAAGTGGCAGCGTGAGGAAGACTCCGCCTGCACTCTATACGTCGAAAATGGCAAGATTTGTATTGCAGCAAAAGGCACGCGATCGCCTGATGGGCCCCGTTGTCTTAGCTTCACTCGATATGATTTAAAATACGGCCTCTTACCGGCTCGTTGGAGCCAAATCGGAACCAAACTTTTTTACCAACTTACAAAGGATATCTCATGTCAAGCACACCAAAAACACTAAATGTCACCGAGCAGCATCAGCTTTTGGATGCTTTGCTTTGCAAAAATGCTCCGCACAGATCCTTTCGCAAGGGGATCCGCAATTATTTAATCGGCTGTCTTATGTTAGAAGCTGGCCTGCGTGTCGGCGAAGTCGTCAAGCTGGAAATGTCTGATTTGTTTTTTTGCGGTCAGTATGTCAAAAGTCTTGTTGTTCGTGTCGAAATCTCAAAAAACCACAAAGAACGCATCATCCCTGTATCCACCAGGCTCGCCAATGCCATTGAAGAATTTAGGAAAAATAATCCTGATTTCCAATTACTCAGTTCTTCCCACTTTGTTTTTTGCAGAGCAGACTTCGATGGCTCTATCACTACCCGTCAAGTCGAGAGGATCATCAACGCAGCCGGCTACAAGGCTTTTGGGCGGCCAGTCAACCCTCATATGCTCCGACACACATTCGCGACTAAGCTCATGCGTGTAACTGATATGAGGACCGTCCAGGAACTACTTGGACACAGCGACATCACCAGCACACAAATCTATACCCATCCAAACGAAGATGACAAAAAAAAGGCTATTGATGATCTAGAACACGAAGTTCGTGGACTTGGTAAGGACCTCGAGGAGCTTGCCGGACTTGGAAGTTAAGAATAAAGCTAAAATGAAACCTGTGATTGACCTGTTTTTTTCTCTGTTGTTCTTCCTTATGGCGTTTGCCTGGATCATGGTTACACTGCGCCACCAATAACTCCCACCTGCCGTATATCCTGAATGCAATCACCGCACATCGGCACGTGCGACATTTTGTTTACCGGAAATATTTGCGAGCAACACAAACACGGAGCCTGGGGTATGGCAGGAGCCGAATGCGGCGTCCCGGGCCCAGGCTCCGCGGTGATGGCTTCCTCTTGTGGCTGCATCGCACGCCACGCCTGGAGCCATGATGCCGTTGTTCTTGCCGTCGCTCCCTGCTCTACTGCATTACGCACCAAAAAAGCTCTATAAGCAGCATTAGTAACAATAGCAAGATTGTGGGCAGCACTAATAGACAAAGTTTTTTCATGAATCGCCTCCTGAACATCAGCCGGCCAGCTTGTGATTGCGATCATAGAATTAACCCAGTGCTCACTTCGATGAAAGCCAGCTGCCATCTCCTTTACCGTCATCACTTCATTAACCAGGCAATCCTTTAAAGCCGCTGCGAGCTCGATGGGGCTCAAATCTTTTCTAAAAAAGTTCCCAGCAAATGCGATCTCCGCCTCCCTATCTTGTCCCGATTCCGTCACGCTGCATTTTACCTCCTTCAATCCTAACCTTTTGCACGCTGCTATGCGTCTATGTCCCTCGATTAACATATACCCGCTATCCGTCTCACAAACAATAATAGGGTACACCAGGCCAACTCTACCGATGCTCGCAGCGAGTCCCTCAAGACTCTCATCGCTAATGTCAATCCTCTGGTCATACTCACCTACCTGAATCTTGTCTATCGGAATTTCCCTTATTTCTGACATTATTCCCCGGTCCTTTTAGCTGAATCGCAAATTTCGCAAACCCTTTTCCACATTGCAGGTCGAACACTATAATGTCACCCTTTTCGATCCCGAGAGCGTGGCAAATACCCTTCGGAATGGTAGTTACGAGCGAATTATGCTGTCTGTGCGCTCTAGTAACATACGGTACGGTCGTTATATTTCCCCTGCTTTTTGTCATGTCTTAACATGTTATACACGTGGGGGGCGGCTCCCCTCAAGGTTAAAATAAAATTATTTTTCTACTGCCTGTTACTTAACCTGTTAGACCAGGTGGATAACCTGTTGACCCTATTGTGCGCAACTAGCCTGTTCTTAACCCCACTCTATATGTTATGTTTCATTCGGTGCGCAACTGTCCGATAATTAACAAAATACCTAACAATTTTCTTGTGGATAAACCGACATTCAGCGATCGCTAGCAAAACCTCATTTCCGGCTCAATATCCGAATGTCACCTCCAGGAATCGGCTGACTGCTGCCACGCATGTAAGGGTTTGTAAAGCGACATTTCCAGGGGTTGCCCACATTCTAACGGGTCATACTATTACTACTAGTTGTTTAAATATTAGAAATCATAGGGGCATTCAATCGTTTTTGATAACCAAAATCCCAAATTCGTCAAATTCCTCGATCAAGTCCGTATCGTAGTCATCACAAATTATTACAGGAATAATCTCTCCTGACGTGATGTACTCCTTTTCGAATAGTCTCACATACGAAACTATCTGCCCGACTGCGTACATATTGGCGTATGGCTTAACCTCCACAACCCAAATTCCTCCGCCCACAGAGCAAACCGCATCAATTCTTTTTCGCGTGAGTCCAGCTGCAATCCTCCTATCCATTTCTGTTCCACCGTCAACAATCTCAACAGCCATCCCAACTCTGACATCGTACCAAACCTCTTTAATCTCTACGGTGGCGGCCTTCAGGAACTTCGTCCAGACATCCGTGTCCTCCGTCATCATATGCGGATAGTGAATCATCACATCAGGCTTTTGCCCGGGCCCGAGGCTAATCATTATTTTTTCTCCAACGGCCTGTTTTTGATTACCTTGTCCTTCATGCGGTTATCGATAACGGCTCCGATGCCACATATGCTGAACAACAGGCCAACCACGCCCGCAGGATTCACCGAGCCTCCGTCCACCGTTATAGCAGCAAAGTCAAACAGCTTTTGCTTAATTGCATCTTGCCTGGCGAGGTCCTCTTTCTTGAGCTCAGCCTGACTGATCAAGTTCTGGATTTCAAGATTCAGCCTTGCAGTCTCCAGATCAATCTCGAGCTCGAGCTCCGCAGCTGTGACCATCTTTGCCGGCTCAATCATCGATGTCACCTTGGATTCACAGCCGAAGGTCCACGCCGCCACCGCTGCCACTACAATCAAACTTAATACCATTCCCTGATTGTGCCTAATCCACTTCGCAATCTCAGCCATTTCTCTGTTTCCTTACAATATTTTTCTCAATTAAGTTTTTAACATACAGCAAGCAAGCCCTTGCCCGAGCGTATGCTTTTTCCTTATCAGCAACAACCGCCTCTGACAATTCGAGTCTTATGTCCTTAATCAATTTGCCGTATTTCATTGAGACCAACCTTTCCGGCCTGAAACCAGGCCACTAAAAACAACAGTTAGGTCATATTGGTAGCAAGCCCTTCCGATCGTCCCTTACAGAGCAAGTGACATCTTCATATCGGGTTTCTGTCCATGTTTGTGATCAAACAATTCGGGACCTCAGTCGGCACCTCTGAAATTACGATCCCTGCAGCAGCCTCTCTATAACCTGTACCGCTAACCGTTTTCAAAGCAATGACCAGCCTATTACCACCGGTGGCATGATACTGCTTAAAGCCTCCCCAATAAAGCATCTCAGTAGGTTGTGACCAAATCTCATAAAGAAAATCCGCATGACCAAGATTTGGAAATACACGTGGCAAGGCATTGTATGTGGCCGTTACGTAAACTGCAACCGGGCCAATTCGAAATCCGAGCTTCCAAGCAGTGATTGCCGTCTGTCGGCATGAACAATATAATGCCCAGACCACCATGTGGGCTGGTAACACTACTGACGATACAACATAGTCAACACCGTCACCCTCTTTGCCTGAAATCATACCAACGAACTGCTTTGGTCCGAAGCAATGATCTGGTAACTGCAAAATACTTTCTATCGGCCAAGCACTTATGTCCATGACAATCGCCTCAGTCTCAAATCAACGCGTAAATAACTCTGTACCATACCTTAGGCGTTTCACCATGAGTTTCAACGTAAGAAATCTCAAGTTTGGTCTCGAATGTTATATCCCTTGATAGAGCTACGCAATATCTAAAATTCACATCATCGTACTTTCTCAGATAAAACGGATAGCTATTTTCCACCGTCAGCCCGTGCAACTCTAAATCCTCGAAGTCAGTCACACCCAGTTTCTCCTCATCTACATAAACGAAGATTCCACTGTTCTTTTGTGTGGCGGTATGCTTTAGCTTTATAAAACCGCCATATATAACACCCTTGCCTGTGATTGTTGCCAGTATCGTTTCATCGTTGGCCGTTACTATATTGTAACTGCTTTTATCCTGGGCCCCGCCAAACCTGGGCCTTGTCTCTTTGAAGTAGTCTGGTAATCCGCGTGCCATTCAACTCACCTGCTCTTTTCCCCGGACTTTTCTTTGAGGATGGCTTTTGTCTGTTGTTCGTTCAGCCACTCTGATGCTCCGGCTTCTATTAGTGCCCTTTGCATCTCAGCTCTTTTGACACGCTCCCTGATCATCCGTGTCCTCAACTTCTCAAAGTACGCTCTGCCCTTAGTTGGCAGGAACCGTTCCATAAACACTTCATTCGATACTAACCCTATTCTCACCCGGACAGTATGGTCGTTTGCCTCATCATCGTTGTAAGTGTATATGTCAAACTGATATGGTGCCGCCTCTTTTATGTACATGTCATCAAAGCTGATCGTCTCATCGTCGGATACAAAGAACTCACCTACGCTCGAAGGCCAAACCTGGTACAGCCCATCGAATACCGCAACACCCACCAGGCCACCTGGTCCCGGTGGAAAATTAAACTCCACCTTGTAAACCAGACCCTTTGTAACACTTAAGACAGTGTGCTTTATCTTCCCGTAATCCGGTTTCTTTAGTGTCTTGATGTCGGCTGTGTAAATCATTTTAATACAGTGAGTTCCTACGGATTCCCCTCAGCCTGTCAGCGCCCGAGATCGGCTTAAAGCCCATCCTACTTTGTCTTTTTGCCTTTGGTGCATTCGCTTCTGGAACATATCCGGCCAATGTCTTTACTAAATCTGGAGCTCGTCTCTCCTCTACCGTGATCTCCTCCGGAACATATCTGTAACCGAACTTTGACAAATCCGGAGCGTAAATTGGCTTGAACACATATTCGCCGACATTGCCTATTGGCTGAATTGTCACTCTCTCCAGCATAGAAAACGGCTCTCGATAGAGTAAGGCAATTTCATAAGCAGATAAAGCACGTTTGTAAATTGCTGCATTATCAATTTGTCCCTCGAGTGGATTGTCCCAATTATCCCCGATCCATATTTCCGTTGGTTCCGGCATATCCCCTGCAAAAGCAGCATTTCCTGTTTCTACACCATCACGGTATATTCTAACCGTTGTTCCATCAACCACCCCAACAATGTGCATCCATACATTTGCTGTAGCAGGTGCATAGACACTTACACTGCCAACAGCTTTGTACACTTTCCAGCGTACATCGGTATCACCACTTACAAAATTTAATGATGCTCCCTTATTTGCTGCTGAAGTTCCCATCAGCCCTGTCCACCGTGTCCTTGGTGTCCACTTTACCCATACCGAATATGTCAAGTGTGGATCCGTTATCAATATAGAGCTTCCGCTCCCGCAATTTACATAATCCCCAGTCCCGTCAAAATCCAAAGCAGGCCCAAACTTACCAGACACAAAATGTGTATCTGCAACAAGAGAACCTGTGTTGCCGTTTCCACTCAAGTCAAATACCTTGTCGCCTGATCCTTCGTTGAATAACCATAGCGCGACAAGTCCACCACCGATTCCTAACATATGTCCCTTGACTAAGCCATACCTTTTCGTGTGCTCAAAAGATGGTTTATCAGATGGTCGAATGTATCGCTTACTTGTTGGCATCAAAATATCATTACTATATTACGCCGACACTGAATGCCATTACGCTGACACTAGATTCAGATTATATGTTCGATATGATAAAATGTTGTTTGCAGCTGGCAAAGCCACGCCCGTCTTGTTTCTCGGGCAAAGCTTGAATTTCCCTGGTGGAATTGGAATCATTGACTTGACTGCTGTTTTCACCTCCGCTGCCGTATGTGGTCTCAGTCCAATCTTCGTACATACCTTGTCTGCCGGTGGCATATTTGCATCGGCTGAAACGGCATCAGTGACATTGTCGTAATCGGTACCGCCATCAACGCTCTCGATCAGGTAAATATCAACAGAAGGACTACTTTGCCCACTTAGATCGAGTGAAGCGATCGTCAACTCGATGTCCATGTGAGTCGCAAGATTAGTTTGGTTGTCTATCGCCGCTCCGCTTGAATTAATGGCATTATTTGCTAAAGAATTGAGCGCTGCACTCAGGTAGCTAGTCAGTGCCACTACGGGCGTTGACCATTTTATCGGGTTGTTCGCCATTGTGTTTCTTTCTACTGGCCTTTCACCTTGCCAGTTGCATGAACTGTAACGTTACCTCTGATCCGTTCGTTGTGAACTCTACATAGATTCCCTTACTGAAATACAACGGTGCTGCGAATAACCGAAAGTCCGAATTGTAAGCCACGGAAACTAATGTCATTATTACCTTGCCTGCTGTGCTTTGCCCATCGTAGATCGTAAATACGTTCGTTGCATCTGCCACGCCAACCCCGCATATCGAATAAAGCAGGCACGGTTTCTCCGAGACTACACCGGATCCCGTCACCCTGCCTAGTGCTATTAGTTGAGATTCGTCCATTGCTTACCTCAGTACCTTCGCAGCTGCTGAGTAACAATATTGACACTATCGCCACTTGCCGAAGACGTTCCGCCTTTGAGCCTTAGCTTTAGACTTCCTAGCTTGGTTACGTCGTACCAATCGTCAATCACATCCTGCAATCCAAAGGGAATGTTAATAAGTCCATGAGGATTTTTTCCTCTGATGTGAGCTGTAAAGGGAATATCTGCTGACTCTCCGGCTGCTCCGAATCGACCACCAAAAGGGCCGGTTATTTGAAGTACCTTTGCGCTTGTTTGGCCTGCTACACCTATTGTGAACAGGTTTTGTGCTGCGGTATAAAAATATTGTCCTGCAAGGGGGGCATAGCCCGTAACGTCTTCCACAACCTCACCAGTCATAGCGTCCAGAAAGGATCGTAGCTGATGAATGTCCCCGTCAATCGGTATTCGCTTGTCGTTGTCCTCAGATAGCCTGATTGTCTCGCACAGACCCCGTACGCTTATCCCCTTCTTATATGCCTGGATAAGTAGCTTTCTCAAAGGGTAATCGGTAGGCAGGTCAGTGTACTCATAACTCCCGCTTGAAGGCTCGAAACTCTTGATTTCCTTGTTCATAAGAAAACCAATCGGTGACACCTCCTTTTCATCGAAAAGGTGTGCATACATCATGAAGGTACTACTGGTACAGCCAGCATCATAGTTTGCCTCATTCCAAGTCAGCTTTATCTGTGGGTTTACAAACTTCTTTGGGTCAAATGCAAGCTCCGGGTCCCAAAGCCTTCGTCCGAAATCCATATTAATATACATCATAGGAACTCCTCCAGTCCGAGCATCTACCTCTTGAATTACTGGAGTCTTAGCCTCACAGATGTTTAAGCCCTGACCTTCTTTGCCGGATAGGCTATAAAGAACATCGGAACCATCCACAAGCTCAATCTTTGTAATATTTGATATCGGGTGATCGGCAGGAACATTTGAACCACCTGCCGGAGTATGTCTCACCGTAATTCGTGATATTGGGTCCACAACTTTAATATCGACGTTCTTTGTACCGGAGTCTCCTAAGTTCGCACTTGCCAATATTTCTGCATGTCTGTAATTCATAATTAACTCCTTCTTTAGTTCATAGTTTAGAGTTCATAGCTCATCGATGAACCACCAACTACAATCTACGAACACTTTCCTCTCTTTTTACTTGCCCATGATAGACTCTTTTTTGGCAATCAAAGCATCTACGATGGCCTTAACCCTGGCAATATTTCTCGGGTCCCGCCTTGCATATCGCGGTGGCAGCTTACAGGCAGCGATCGCTTCACGGTACGGAGCGAAGCCAGCTGAATAGTCGCCCTTTGCCTCTTGAACACCCGGTCCCCAGTTACGAACACCGTTAATCGAGGCCTTACGTTTCCACTTCTCATCTCCTGCCTTTGTTACGCCTTTTCCGAATGCCTTTCGACTTATTGACGCCTGCACACCGGCCTCATACGAGCTCTCAGCCGCCTTTGTAGCCGCGGCCCAGGGTCTGCGTGGATTCGCAATGCCATCGGCATAATCTCCTGCACGCATTGGCGTAACTTCTGCCCACTTATCTGCAATGTGATCTATCGACCTGATAAAAGCCATGATATGGCCCTCCATTGTGCCCCCACTTTTGTCTTCCTCCAGGAAGACGTAGGGGCTGTCTTTTTCATTGCCCCAGGCACTCCCTGTGCCTACAGGGTTTTACTCTTTACAAAGTACACTACTAAAACACCACCTGTCAAGCGAAATTTTCTTTTATAGGGAAATCAAGTCTATGTAAAGCGACATTGTCGCTCAGCGACAATATCCGCATTTCTTGCTCAATTTTTAGGAAGTGACATTTGTGCTCAGCGAGGATCGTCGGATATCAAGGGGGGGTGTAAAGGGACATAAAAATGTTCTTTTTCACAAATAGTACCTATTCAAATCTGCAACATCAACTTTTTTCTTCATCTATGCCGGAATCTCATACAAGTT
>Ga0114930_10004484_pt1 | contig 11793 bp, 9 predicted proteins | sample AnhtaG_FD_87300 | JGI IMG/M metagenome (GOLD analysis project Ga0114930, IMG submission 87300) | Deep subsurface microbial communities from Anholt, Denmark to uncover new lineages of life (NeLLi) - Anholt_01485 metaG | ecosystem: Environmental > Aquatic > Marine > Oceanic > Sediment | place... | reverse complement strand
TTTCCAGGATGTAGCGCAGATTTTTACCGCGATGGGGAAAACCATACCCATAAGCACCGTAGGTACCAAAAGCACAACCGATGCGTCAATGAAATGAGCCGCAACTTCTTTCCAAAAAGGGCCTGCGAGCACCTTCTGAGTCAGTATATGGTCAATGTACCAGAGCATTCCCAACAACGGCACGGACCCCAGCACCGAAAGCCCCACCAGAAACTCCACAACGCCCAGCGCAAAAATACAGTTTTTGATTCTCGCTAAAAATACCCGACTACAAAGAAAGCTTCCCATCGCGATTCCCAAAATAAAACAGGTCAGCATGCACGCGAAAGCATAAACGCTCGTCCCCAGAACAAACAGCAGCACCCTTGTCCACAAAACCTCCAGCGCCAGCGCACAAAATCCCGCCACCAATACCGCTGCTAATACTATCGTTCGCTTCCTGCCGGCCTGTTCTGTAGTAACTTCACCCTTGGCAAAACTTCTCTCGGCCGGTTTAGATTTGCGCACCGAATGCTTATGCTTCTCCTCAATCGGCTTATCTGTGAACAGGGACAAGATGAATGAGAGAACTCCGACAAGAATATTCGCAGAAGCTGCCAGATAAACAGTATTGCTCACACCAAAAATCCTGATGAGCAAATAGCCCGAAAGGAAACTGCCTGCCACTGCGCCAAATGTATTGATTGAGTACAAAAGTCCTGCGCTTTTTCCGATGTCGGCCTCGGACGCTTCTTTTTTACCCGGTGAATTCGCCCATAGCTTGCTCAAAACCGGCAACGTTCCGCCCATCAGGGCTGTCGGAACCAGCAACATAACCACAGACACAGCGAACCGAACAAGACTCAATGGATAAAAGCTCAGATGGAAGCTCTGGAAAAACCAGCGATAAAATAGGTCTGTCGTTGCAAGGATAGTCGGAAAAGCGAATGCATATAGTCCTATTCCCACTTCCAGCAAAGCAAACAACTTTAGGGGTCGAAGGCTTCTATCTGCAATTCTCCCAAACAGCCAGCTACCAGAAGCCAAACCCAGCATAAACGCAGTTAGAACCGTACTGACCGCAAAGATTGTATTGCCTAAAACAACGCCGAAAGCTCTCGTCCAGGTTACCTCGTAAACCAGACCTGCCGCTCCTGAGACCAGAAACAGTGGCAGAACCGCTTTCCTCACCACTGGAATTCCGCGTTGCGTCTGTGCAATTGTGCTCACTTTTGCCGACTCACGTGCTAAAAAATTAATTTAAGTACTTTGGAACTGATTTAATTGCCAGCTAATTCATCGCTGAATGTTCATAGAGACTACTACATCAAAATACTATTTCTTAAATCTCCATAGGTCTATCGTTACATCCTCAGGAGCCAACCATTCGGCATGCCAGTCAAGAAACAGCACATTACTGCCTCTTCTATGTCGAGCTCTCGCAATCCGCCTGCCTGTGGTTACATCCTGGCTCTCAGAGGTAGGCAGATGTCCCGGGGTCCACACATCGCATCGATTATGTCCCGGGTCATCGGCTTTTCTAATTATGTGTCGCCACGAACCATCTTCGTTATCGGCGAGATAAATCGTTCGTGCTCGATTTGTGCAGGTGGTTAACTTGCTCGGTTTTAGTATCTCTACACCCTGCATGTCCTTTTTATCTCTGAAATCCCAGCCGTTGACAACGTAGCAAACGGTTTGCTCTTTATCGGGGTAGCTGGGACAGCGATATATATCTACTGTACGGTAATCGTTGCCGATAGGCTTCTGGGCTAAAAGGGGCATAAAAAGTTGGTACCAGGCCCCACCTGTGCCGCCTGCCTTGCCCCTTGGAACGAACAATTCATACTCCTCGGCATAGAAATTGGCTGCCAGACCTATCTGACGCATATTACTTCTGCACTTGATATTCTTGGCTTGTTTCTTCGCACGTTGTAGTGCAGGCATTAATATCGCCATTAATAACGCAATGATAGCAATCACCACTAAAAGTTCTATCAAGGTAAATCCTCTTCGTTTGTGCTTGCTCATACCCCACCTTTTGTACAAAAAGTTTTAAAAATACAATAACATTATACGTTTTCTAAGCTGTGAGTCAATGAAAAATTACTATATCCACGATTGTGGACAGTGAATGTCACAAAGGTAGATTTTTCTGGTCTCCGGCTGCAATTTTTCGGCGAATAAGGACCGCTATTCTCTTTTCATCTTTTTGGCTCTTGCATCATGTCTTCGAACGCTTCAGACCCTTTGATATGCAGGATAATCTCTTCAGCCTGTTTGCGCAATCCCTCATCTTCCAAAACATTAAGCAACTTATTCATTGTTATCTTAACCTGGTCGTGGTGAGTTTCCACAATCGCGCCGGCTATCTTTATCATAGCCACCGCTGCTTCTGCCTTAACTGTCTCGACCTGCAGGAACGGCGCGACCATTGCCAGTGCTCCCGGATCGCCGACGTTCGCTAAACCTGAGAGCACAAGTTTTTGCTCCGCCGAGCCGCGGGCCTGATGCATTGCCTGCCGACACATCTCCAGCGTTTTCTCAACCGGACGCTCCTCGGCTGGTAGAGCCAACAAGCGAACAAAGCCGCGCAGCGATAGCAGCCGATGTATTTGGTTTTGTGTGTTACTGTAAATTTTCAGCAGAATTTCTGCCGCCGCCGCGTTAGGCCATTTGGCCAATGTGCGAACGGCAGTATCCCGAACATCAGGATTTGTCACTTTTGAGGCATCCTCCAGTGTTCTCAGTGCCTTACTGTTTGCGATACCACCAAGCGCTCGCAGCAGCGAACATCTGACAGCTACACGCTTCTCGCTACGCAGCCCAGCCAATACAGCATCAGCCTGCTTACTCGTCTCGCTAATCTTGCGCGAAACAGCTACGACAGCTCGCTCGGCTTCTCTGCGACTACTGTCATCTTCCAGCTTCACAAGAAGTTTTACCAGCGATGGCAAATCTTTCTCGCCTGCAAGCCTGCCCAAGGCCTTAAACGCTGCTTTACTGACCTTTCTATCCGAGTTCAACGCCTCGTTTAAAAGGGCAGGTACTGCATTAACTGCGTTGCGCTCGAACAGTACCTGAATTAATTCAGAGCGTACATTCGGTTCTGAACCCTGCATGCTTGTTACAATCGCTTCATCAACTCCGCTGCCCCGAAGCAGCTTCAGACTATTCACTGCCGTGCTTTTTTCCTTGGAGTTGATACTTTCTGTAGCGGGCTTGACCAAGTAACTTACAAAGGAAGCGTCACCGAGTTTTCCAACGGCCTGCAATGCTGCTTTTCTGACCTCGGTATTAGCGCTATTGGCCGCTGTTATTATCGCAGGCAGCGCAGCGGCATCACCGCGGTCAGCAAGAGCGCCAATAAGAAGCACCTGTTCGTCAGGTAACGTCTTTGGCAATTCGCCTGCAAACAGTTCGGTAACACCCTGTCCCTTCATCGTCCGAACGCAGCTTCTGGCTGTAGTTCGTACCGTACGGTTTTCATCCTGCAGAGCCGCAATCACTAATGGCACTGCCTCCTGCCCGCCGGCGTCTGCTAAGCCCTTGATGGCCGCACTTCGAATAATCGCGGTTTCGCTTTTGCCGACCAGTTCCTTGTAGATTATGGTCGCCTGCTTTGCTTTACCCTCAGCTATAAGCTCTTCAGCACATCGCAGGTACGCATCCGTCGCTGCGAATCGTAACTCCGAATCACCTTTGGCCCTAACTTCGACCAATATTTTTCTCGCCTGAGTACCGCCAATTTTTCCCAGCGCCGCAACCGCAGCCTCACCAACTTCCCTTTCTGCTCCAAACACAAGCTTACCAATTGCTTCGACGCTTTGGTTATCACGTCGGTCACCCAAAAGATTAATAATGCGAATCTGTACTTTCGGCGAAACCTTATATAGCGCTTCGCGCAGTGCTTTCCCAGCCTCCGGGCTCGGGTTCTGGCCAATTGCGTAGCAGGCTATATCCGCAGTTTCTTCATCCGTCAGCAGTTTAGCGACTGCAGGCACCGAATCAGCCGTACCGATAAACCAAAGCTGCCTGCAGATGAACGACTTACATTCTAACGTGGCACCAGAAAGCAATCCAGCCAATCGAAGCTCGATGTATTTACGTTGTTCGGGCTGGTTTTGGGATTCCCGGATAATTTTTTCCACAGCGATAAGCGGCTCTCTGCTCATCCCGCGTTCGTAGTTAACAATCGCCGCTAATTTCTTATCAATCTCTGATTTATCAATCGCAGCCCCGGCAGTATCACTAAGAGCGGAATTCACACACAGCCATACTACTAATAGGGAGGTAAGTGCCTTTACGGAAATTCTCATCGCTTTACCCTTATAGGTGCCACGGTCTTCGCATCGGTCTCGATATCATTTTGTCGGCTTCGGGGTCGTTCACGAAGCGCTCAGTTTGAGGGTTCCATCTCATGTTGCGTCCGAGCCGCAGGCAAATATTGGCAACGTGGCAGGTAGTCGTCGAGCGGTGAGCCACCTCGGCTGAAGCGATGGTCTTGGCCCGCCTTTTCACACAATTGAGGAAATTCCGATGATGGCCTTGCCAGTTTGCCGAGTCGGTCCATTGCTGTTTCTCGAATTTTCTGTTTGCCAGGAGCGACCTGGGCCGGGCATCGACATTACCGCCGTCGTCAACATACACCCAGCCTTCTGTGCCCTCGAATTTTACTGACAGTTGCGTATTTAAGTTTGGCCAAATATCCGGTGTCTTCTTGTCGTACATTATCAACTTAACGCCGTCAGCGTACCTTGCCTCGACATGCAGGGCTATTGGAACGTTACAAAATCCTTTTTGGGGGAACTTAGCCGTGCCTTCGTACTCAATAGGCCCGGTCAATTCACTATCGTTCGCCATCTGGGCAAGGTCATTACAGTGGCAGCCCCAATCGGTTATCATCCCACCGCTGTAGTCGAAATGGTTTTTCCAGAGATTGCGAACGAAGCTCGAATTGTAGGGTATGTACGGTGTAGGCCCAAGCCACATATCGTAGTCGAAACCTTCAGGGACAGGTTCAGGCGTTAGTACCCCCGAGCTTTGTCCTGCCCTTACATAGCTGTGAAGAGTATGCAGCTTACCGAGCATACCAATGCGGGCGGTATTGACTGCAAACGCAAAACTCCTCATGCTTCGCCGCTGCGTACCGCACTGATAAACGGTCCCATAGCGTTTCATAGTATCAGCTACAACTCGGCCCTCGGCGATAGTCAGCGACATCGGTTTTTCGCAGTAGATGTCCTTGCCGGCCTTTGCTGCGTAAATCGAAGTCAGCGCATGCCAGCGGTCTCCCGTTGCGCTCAGCACCGCATCGATATCGTTGCGTCCCAGAAGCTTGCGAAAATCATTGTAGGTGGCACAATCCTTATTCCCGTAGTGCTCATCAACCACAGCTTTGGCCGTGTTCCGCCGCTCCGTATCCACATCACAGACAGCGATGAACTGCACGTCCGCGCACGTCATAAAATTACGCATATCACGCATGCCCTGCCCGCCAAAGCCGATACCTCCCATTGTGATTCGTTCGCTCGGTGGCACAGAGCCGTCCTTACCCAGCGCCGATGATGGAATGATATAAGGCGCAGCCACCGCCGCACTCACAGCAGCGGTGCTGCGCTTTAGAAACAGCCTTCGGGTAATCTTTCTCATAGAACCAACCTCCAAATGACTCTTCACGATTTGTCCAGCACCAATTTCAGACGACAAATTGGTGCTGGGCAGATTTTAGTGTTGAACAGCCTATGATTCGGCCTCTACCGCATTAGGTTCCTCGATTGTTGGTACAACAGTCTCATCAGGTATTACTGCATTGGGGTCCTCGACCTTATCTTCTTCTTTTGGTTTCTCTTCGTCCTCGATTAAATCTGAAAGTTCCTTAATCAGATTCTTCGCCTTCCACTCAGCTATTTCGTAAACCCATCCCTGATGTTTCCCAGTGAATTTTATCGCAGCTTCATGGGCAAGTAGTTTAGCCTCTTTCTTCTTAAGCTCTTCTTCTGGCTCAGCTTTAGTACCTATCAATACAGGCGTTTTATCCGTAAACTCTGCTTCACAAACAGCATACGTCTTATCGTCCTTTTGAGCTATCTTTAGGGTATAAACAGTCGAGTCCTTCAGCCTGCAAATAAATTGTTTATCAAAGGTCAAATCCCCAGAACTTTTCGCAACGTCATCGCATCTCAAACTCGTTAAAGCAGTAAAGACACTATCACCATCATCAGTCTTAAACTTTTTGCCGGCAGGAATATTTTCCAGCACTACGTCTTTGCCGTCGTCCGTTGTTTTCAGCGTATATTTACCACCCGCAGTACTAACCGTTACCGACACAATATCCTCGCGCTTCACTGATATAAGCTCCTGCTCAATGTAACTCATCGCCGTACCTCCGAGCCACGGCAGACTTGATGCCACATAGACCGTGTCGCTCGAAGCCAATCTTACGTAAGTGCCCTGCCCAAGCTCTTTGGCTTTCCCTCCGACAACGCCTGTAAGCAGCGAGGAATCCGGTTTGAAAAATTTAACTAAGGTATTGGCCTTTTCCTCCGTTAGCCCGAGGTCTTCGTGGTTTGCCGCGTTGTCTGTAACAAATTGTGAGGTTTGAATCTCCAGGCTCTTAGTAATCAAATTATTTATTTCACTTGCTTTGGCGGGATAATTGTTCTTATTGGCTACAACAAAACGCCCTTGCTGACGCTTGAGCGTTACCGCATCTTCGCCGGTCCCCAAAACGATACTGTCTATGTAAGAAGGGTCAAGTCCCTGGATAAGATAAGCAGGCCTGTCCACATCAGTCTTCGGTCCACTTGAAACACGGGACTGAACTACTGCCCAAATCACCATAACAACCGCAACAATACCTAACACCGTAAGTTTTTTATCACTCATCTATAAAACCCCTTACTCATATCTTGGAGTTTGTAGATGCGTTTATCCGTACATGGGTTTATGTGTTTCCCCATCTACTCATTCACACATCTACGCATCAACTCATTCACACATCAAGCATCACTTGCGTGACTAATATAATGTCTCTTCCTTATACTCCGACGGATACCCAACACTATTGCAATTACCAGAATAACCGCCGGCGCCATCAGCATATTAAAACCTCGAAGAATATTACCTAAATGTTCGATTCGTTCCCGTCTTGTCAATTTCACCTCATTCAATTGACGCTGTGCCCGGCGTTGTTTCAATTCGATATCTCGCTGCTTCTGTAGTATCGTACTACCGATAACCCCTTCCTGGCCTTTCTTGGCTGAAGCTAAAATAGATTGCAGCTCGCTCTGGAAGCCTGCAATTTGCGTGTTAATCTTCGCCACTTCTTCGCGAGTTTCCTCTTCCGCCTGCCTTTCAATTTCATCGACAACAACAAATGGCCGCTTAAAGTTCCCTCTCGACCTGATTGAAACCAAATCACCAGACCCGCTCAAATCATCAATGGTGTTCAGCACTAAAGCACTGTTATCACCAACAACAATCTTGCCGAAGAAGGAGATCTGGTACGCTATCGCATCGCTTATGAAGTCAACATCCGCAAAAACCACCACCGTACAATCCTGCTGGGCTTCTGTCAGGCCTTTAATCCGCTTTTTTATCTTCTTAACATCGTTAGGGTCTTTGGTTTCGTCTGAAGACTCCTCGTCGGACTCAACCTCTATCTCAATACCATCGGGGAAACTGCTCTTAAGACGGCCGGTTATCAGATAACCCATCGCAACCGGCTTATCACCCTCGACAAATTTACGCATAAGGTTTGATGGGTCTAACATCATCAGTTCGTATGCATTGCTTATCGAAAAGCTATTACCCCTGTTAGTTGTTGTAACAAGTGGCGTTCGTTTTACCTCGACTGCCTCATTTGGGTCCGCAACTTCTCTAAGCACACCTGAGAATAGAAGCCTTACCTGGTTAAGCTGGGCTGTAATCACATTGTCCGTATCAAAGCATTTCCCTTCCGGCGTCAGATTAAGGTAACCGATTATCCTCTCTGGCCTCTGATTGGCACGAATGGAAGCCATCGACGCAAGGTTTCTGTCGCCGGCAAAAGTATTCGCCGGCATCTCAATGCCCCAGGTCCGCAGAAGCACATTCAGTTCCGAGCTGCGCGAAACCTGCATCCCCATCTGCATCATCCTTTGGTCCGGCCTGTCCGCAAAGCAATGGGGGTCAACAAATGCTATCATCCTGCCGCCTTTCAGCACAAACTGGTCTATTGCAAACAACGTTTGCTCCGGTAAGTCTTTCGGGTGAATAACTAACAGAATGTCAATATCGTTAATATCATTGACATCTGTGGGGACACTCACAGCCTCGTACTGTTTTCGCAACTGTTCGATGAAAGTCCAGGGCCGCTTCGGCTCCTGACCCTGTCTGAGCATCATCTCATACATATATCCGCTTACGTCATCACCCATTACCTCAAGCGAGCTCATTACGCCTATTTTCCGTTTCTGTCGGGTAATTGCGGTGTCTATCAGGTAGCTTATATCATACTCGACAAAATTCTCTCGGTCCGGCGAAAAGAACGGTATAGACTTTTCAACCCCAAATTGTGTCTGTAACACCAAACCGAAGAAAAAGTTCTCCTCTTGAGTTATAGGGAATCGCTTCAAGCCATACCTCAATGCCTGCACTTCATCGTCGGAGAAAGGTCGCGGGTCGATTACTTCCAATTCTACCATACCTTTCGAGACTGCGACGTATTCTTCCAGCAGTGCTTTGACAAACTGATAATAGTTATTGAAATACCGAATCTGGTCAGGTCCTTTCAGCGCAGCGGTCTTTGCGTAGTAGAATTTAGCTTTAATCGGCTGATTAAGTTTAGCCAAAATCGCTTTCGTACCCTCCGAGAGCGTATAAAGATTCTGTTCTGTAACATCGACCTTCAACCCCTTTCCAATATTTTGGCAAATACTTATCGCAGAGAAAATAATCACCAAAACAAGGCCTGCTCCGATAATTGTTCGTATCGTTCGGTTCATTATCTCGCTTTCCTTTCATCCAAAACAATACTGCACGCGGCAATCCACCCGACAATCAACAATATAAAGTAAGAAAGGTCTTCAAACTTCAGCACACCTCTTTGGATTGACTCGAAGTGTGTCTGAAAACTCATACTCTCTATCGCTGAGACAAGACCGGAAGGTAAGAACGTCGAAACGTAACTTAGTGTCGTCGGCATACCTGCAAAAACAAGCACCGCACAGGCAACCACCGACAGGACAAAACTTATTACCTGGTTCTTACTGACCGCCGAAAAGAAACAGCCTATAGCAAGAAACCCGCCCGCCATCAAAAAGCTGCCTAAGTAACCGGTAATTATCAAGCCGATATCAGGCTCACCAAGGTAACAGACTGTAATCGCCATCGGGAAAGTCAATGCCAATGCAATTGCAAGGAATAGCCACGCCGCAAAGAACTTGCCCAAAACGGCCTGAGTTATTGTAATTGGTAAAGTAAAAAGCAGCTCAATCGAACCGACCTTGCGCTCTTCAGCCCAGAGACGCATCGCCGTTGATGGCACCATAAAAACAAACAACAGCGGCAAATTCATAAAAAACGCACGCATATCTGCCTGCCGCATTTCATAAAAGCCCTGCTTGAACGTTAGGTACCCCGAAAAAAACAAAAAAATCACAAGAAACACGTATGCAAGAGGGGTCGTAAAATAACTTTTCAGTTCCCTCTTGAAAACCGCCAAAAAACTATTCATTTTTAACTCCTCATTTGGTTAATTAAAGTCTTCTGCAAAATCGAGGTTAGGCATAACTCTCGGTCAATTAATTAACTACTCACCACTCACCAATTAACTAATCACCACTCACCAATTTACTACTCACCAATTTACTACTCACCAATTAACTACTTACCAATTAACTACTTACCATTTCTGGTAATCCTGCGAAAAACAGCATCAAGACCACACTGGTACTTCTCCTTCAACTTCTCCGGTGTTGAATCCACCAGTATTCGACCTTTGGCAATAATTATCGTCCGCGAGCAAACAGCCTCCACTTCTTCGAGGATGTGAGTCGAGATGATAATGCACTTGTCTTTTGCCATTTTATTTATAAGTTTTCTGACCTCATGTTTTTGATTGGGGTCCAGCCCATCGGTGGGTTCATCAAGAATCAGCACATCCGGGTCGTGAATTAACGCCTGAGCCAATCCCACACGCCGTTTATATCCTTTCGATAATGTCTCAATCGTCTGGTGATATACCGACTCAATCGAGCACTTCGGGACAATCCGGTCAAGCGCCTGCTTACGTTCCTTGCCCTTAATCTGTCTGACATCGCAAACAAAGTTCAAAAAGCTACCCACCGTCATCTCGTTATACGCCGGCACGTTCTCCGCTAAATATCCAATTGTCCGCCTGACCTCGATAGGATTCTGCAAAATATCATACCCGCGTATAGTAGCTGTCCCGCTGTCAGGCCGTAGAAAACACGCCAACATTCTCATCGCCGTGCTCTTGCCGGCACCGTTAGGCCCAAGAAGACCCAAAACCTGGCCCTTTTCAACACTGAACGATATACCATCAACAGCGATAACCGGGCCAAAACTGCGCCGAAGTTCTTTGACCTCTATCATAGTGATCTCCACAAAACCAACTCAAATTACACCCCGTAACCTGATTTCCCTTATGGGGTCTGTATAAATTTAACCAAAAATTCTTGACAGTCAAGGCCCTTGACCAGATTATTTTGTTCAAAGTATTTAACCAAAAGAAAAGTTAGGACTTATGAGCCGGGTTGCTAAAGTAAAATTTGTCGATTATAAAACCAGCATAGCCAGGGCCCTTGACTTGATTAGTGCTGGGATTAAGCTGCCGCAGCAGGGCCTTATCATTATTAAGCCGAACCTGACAAACTCTTCCCCGCCGCCGGTTACAACAAGTGTTGCAGCTGCCGAAGCGACATACAACTACTGCAAAGCCCACACAAAAGCTGAAATCGTGATAGGTGAGGGCTGTGGAACCGGAAGAACACCGGACGTTTTCGCTTCGCTTGGATATACAGACCTGGCCAACAAATACGGCCTGAAACTAATCGACTTCAACGAGGCCGAAACCATCAAACTCGAAAATGATAATGCCCTGCAATTAAAGCAGTTTTTTATGCCCAAGATTGTCCGGCAGGCGTTCGTGATTTCATTGCCTGTCCTTAAGGACCACAGTTTTACCAAAACCACGATTGCAATGAAAAACATGTTTGGCATTGCCCCGGGTAAGTTCTATTCGGGTTCCTGGAACAAATCAAAGCTGCACAGCCCATCGACGGACAAGTCTGTTGTGGATGTCTGCTTATATAAAAAGCCCGACCTCTCGGTAGTTGACGCATCCGTCGCCCTGAAGGGAATGCACCTTGCCGGAAAGCACAAGAGTATAGGTCTTATCCTGGCTGGCTTTGACCCCGTTGCTGTCGATACTATCGGCAGCGAACTGCTCGGCCACAACCCAAAAAAGTTGGACTACCTGACATTGGCCAACGGCCAACTCGGCTCTATGGACAATATCGAAATATTAAACGGTTAATCCTGCCTCAATAATCAATTATCATTTAAAAGGGGCTTATACCGAATCAATCAGTATAAGCCCCGAATTGCCCACTTTTGCGTAACCATACCTGTGCCTGCGTTAATCCCTTTGCTGTCTGCGACAGCAGACAAGCCGGTGCAGGCAGATACAAGTGACGCAAATCTGCTGCCCTCTCGTTTGTCATTGCGAGCACCTCACCTGATTCTCAGGATGCATGTAAAATAAACTAAGATATTGGCTGAATTACGCTAACATCATTCTATTACAAC
>Ga0114930_10004483_pt1 | contig 11794 bp, 8 predicted proteins | sample AnhtaG_FD_87300 | JGI IMG/M metagenome (GOLD analysis project Ga0114930, IMG submission 87300) | Deep subsurface microbial communities from Anholt, Denmark to uncover new lineages of life (NeLLi) - Anholt_01485 metaG | ecosystem: Environmental > Aquatic > Marine > Oceanic > Sediment | place... | reverse complement strand
TTTCTCCAGCCCATATCCTCTTCTGGTTGTCCTTCATCACCAGGTAAAAGTCCGGATGGACGATATCGGCAGCTCCCAGGCGGCTGAACTCTTTGCGGCTGTAACCCAACCGCTGAAGCGTAGCACTGTTGCAGTCCAGGAACCTTCCTTGCGAACTAGAGACCATCAACGCGTCGCCGATGCTCTCAAAGAGCTGCCTATAGCGTTGCTCCGACTCCCCCAGCGCCGCCTCGGTCCGCTTGCGCTCGGTTTCTGCTGCTTGCAGCTCGGCAACCCCTTGACGTAGTACTGCCAGTTCGCTAATCAGTTGCTCCTTTGTCTTGTCCTGATCTTTCATTCTGTCGCCTCTTGTCACCACTGGCCAGCAGACCAAACGCGCATTGCTGTGCTTGTTCTGGATGATGACCACAGCGTGCGGTCGTGGTAGCATTGGCGTGGCCAGCCATCTCTTGGACCGTCGCAATATCCGCTCCGACGTCAATTACTCATTCACTTGCCAAGCTTCGCCTCAGTCGGACGAGTCTAGCCACAGAGACACAGAGGGCATACAGATTTTCAGGAGGCTTTCAGATTGCTCTCCGTGTTCTCCGTGTCCCCGTGGTGAGGAAAGCGTCCGTGAGCGTAACCGTGCGTCCAAAATCTTGTCTCACTTGCAAGGTCTCAAGGAGTGCAAACAGCCCGTCGCGCCGGAGCCATCTGGCAGACGGGCTGGTATGATATGTAATGTCGCCGCTGTGAGCACCCATCCCCCCCGCCTACCACCTCGGGCCAGAGAAGAGCGAGCGCCGAGGTGTTTCTCTATCTAGTTTACCATAACTTGGCCACTTTTGGCAAGTTGGCAGGATCAGGTTCCGAGACTTTTCACGATTTGGAAACCGGGGAGGTTCTGTTTAGACCCTTGCGGAGGTTACCAGACGCCCCTCGCAGCGCCGCGCTCCCCGCCGGACCGGGGGACTCTAGTCCAGGAGCCGTCTCCAAACCTTCGCAAGGGTGCGATACTTGATCGGTCTCTCTTCTTGGTCTACCACAGATCGGGCAGGTGTGGCAATTTGGATGGAGGCCCAGGCCTACAGAGTAGGTTGGAATTGCGTTTGTATCTGGCGGCAGAAAAGCTAGAATTTGGTTGCAGCGTTGTCCCGTGCTTGAGAAAAACGAGACGCCATGCTATAATGTACCAAGAAGACCAACCTGGAGGGCGGCCATTGAGAAGAAAACAGATCCACCGTTTCTTGCTTCCATTTATCCTGCTCTGCGAGCTGGCGTCCCTTGGCAGCGCGTGCCGGTCTACGGCGACTCCAGAACGTGTTCCCACGCTCCCCGCTCGTACGCCCGAGTTGCCCCGGACGAGTGCACCGCTCCCCTCCCCAACGGTGACACCCGTCCTTCCGGACGCGCCGCAGCCGCTTACCGTGTGGATCACCGAGTTAGTTTCTCCCCTGGAAGGAGGAGACGCAGCGCGGATTTTCGCGCAGCAGATCGCTGCCTTTGAGGCCACGCATCCGGGCTTGAACATACAGGTGTTGCTCAAAAAGCCCGAAGGCAAGGGGGGCATCCAGGACTTTCTTGCTACGGCCAGTGCCGTGGCTCCTGCCGTGCTACCCGATCTGGTCGCGCTTGACACAAGGTTCCTGCCCGACGTGGCTCGAAAAGGCCTGGTTGTTCCCCTCGACGGACTTTTCTCACCAGACATACAGGAGGATCTATACCCCTTTGCCATTCAAGCAGGCACAGTCGACGAGCAGTTGATGGGCGTTCAATTCGAGGTAAGTGACATTGAGCACGCGATCTATAACTCTAGCAAGATCACTGTGGCCCCGCTCACGTGGACAGAGGTTTTTTCCATCGGCGCAACGTACATCTTTCCCGCTGCCGGCCAGGACGGCCTGGTCAATGACGCGTTTCTGATCCAGTACCTGTCAACGGGCGCCACGCTGGTGGATGCCAACGGCGATCCCGCGCTTGACCCGGAAGCGCTGACGGATGTACTGCAGTTCTACCAGCAAGGCGTCGAACGTGGTGCCATCCTGACCGATGTGCTCAGCTATGCTACCGTCGAGAACTGTTGGCCCAAGTACCTGCAGGCCGAAGTAGCGCTGAGCAACATCTCTTCTGACCTGTATCTGGCCGCCATGGCCAGTGACGCCACCGCCATCCCTACTCGGGATGGACAGGCCATCGCGCTCAGCCAGGGATACGCCTGGGCATTGACCACGCTCGATCTCGATCGTCAGCCTTTGGCCGTCAAACTGCTAGAGTGGCTGATGAATCCAGCCAGTGTGGCGGCGTGGAATCAGGCCGTGGGGCATCTGCCCACCCGACGAGCCGCATTTGAACAGATGACACGAGATCCCTACGTGGCATTCATGTATCATCAACTGGAATACGCCATGCCCTACCGGTCGTCAGAGATACATCAGCGCATCTATCGCGCTATGCAACAGGCTGTAGACGCCGTGCTACGCCAGCGGGTGCCGCCAGAGATGGCAGCAGAGACCGTTCTTGAAGCCGTTTATCACGAGACATCCCGATGAAAACAAAAGAACTTGCTATGCGCCTGATCTGGACTGCCCTCAAAGCCGTCGATCCTGCCCAGGCAATCCGAGAAGCTGTACACAGGAGAGGTGACCTTTTGACCATTGGTTCCCCACTGGCGTGCTCGCCGGAGAAGGCGCCCCCAGCGTACCCCTCGAACGTGTACGACCTGGGCCAGCACGAGCGGGTGTTTGTCATAGGTGGGGGTAAGGCCGGTGCGCCGATGGTTCAGGCACTGAGTGGAATACTGCAAGGTAGACTTGACGCTGGTTGGGTCAATGTCAAGGAGAGACATCTGGTCGACGTCGCCCCACCAACGGATGAGTCGCACGATCCAGGAGCGATACATGCACAGGCGGCGACGCTGACGATGCACAAAGCAGGACATCCCATCCCCGACGAAGCTGGTCAGTTGGGAGCGCAGCGAATCTTGGACCTGGCACGAAGCGCCGGGGAGCGCGATCTGGTCTTTTGCCTGATCTCGGGCGGCGGATCGGCGTTGCTCCCTCTGCCCGTCCCAGGGATCACGCTGGCTGACCTGCAAGCCCTCACGGATGCGTTGCTGCGCTGCGGGGCAACGATCAATGAGGTGAACGCGGTGCGAAAACACTGCTCGCAGATCAAGGGAGGACAGCTCGCCCGTGCAGCGTCTCCGGCAACGGTGGTCTCGCTCATACTTTCCGACGTCGTGGGCAACCCGTTGGACGTCATCGCTTCGGGACCAACTGTGCCAGACCCGACCACCTTTGCCGATGCATACAAAGTCCTGCAAAAGTATGGGATCGTAGACGCCGTACCAGAGCGCATCGTCGCACACCTGCGTGCCGGGCTCAACGGCGGTGTGCCCGAGACACCCAAGCCTGGAGACCCGGTCTTTGAAAATGTGCAAAACGTTATCATCGGCAGCAACGCCATCGCTGCTCAGGCAGTCCAGGCTGTAGCTCAGGAGATGGGTTTCCATGCGATGGTGCTCTCTACGTACATCGAGGGAGAAGCCCGCGAGGTCGGACGGGTTGTAGCCGGCATCGCCAAGTCGTTGGCGATCGAGGGATGGCCTCTCCCCAGGCCATCATGTGTCATCGCCGGTGGCGAAACCACGGTCACCGTACGCGGCTCCGGTAAGGGGGGCCGCAACCAGGAACTGGCCTTGGCCGCTGCACTGGCCCTCGACGGTTGGGAGGGAGTCATGATCGTAACCCTGGCTACCGACGGCACCGACGGCCCGACAGACGCGGCCGGGGCCATCATTGATGGGCAGACCATCCAACGTGCCCAGAAACAGGGTTTATCCGCCGCCGAGTTCCTGGCCCGAAACGATTCCTATACCTTCTTTGATCACCTTGGCGCCCTGATCCGTACCGGGCCTACCAACACGAACGTCAATGACCTGCTGCTCATTATGGCGTTTTGATTTTACATAAACTACTTGACAAAACGGGGAAACTGTACTATGATCATACCAAAAGCCGACGAGTGCCAAGAAGAAATGATCGATCACCTGGCCGAGTGGATCGAGTCCAAAGGGCTACGATCACCAGCCATTCTTTTTCTCGAAGCGAGCAAGCCCTTGGCCTTGATAGGCAGTCAGGCACTGTTTCTCCTTCAACCCTTGTTGGGGCTTGTGGGACCCCTGTGGGGCAGGTTCGACGACCGGGCTTTGACCGAATATGCGTTGCTCCTGGAAGATCCTGCCAGCATTGATCGGCTCCTGGCTCGCCTGGAGCACTCGAACCCTTCGGACGCTGGAGAGATGACGGACCAGGTGGATATGGAACATCGTGCAACCCTTGGTTGCCTGGATGTTGAATGAGGAAGGAATGAGCGCAACATCGCACAGCCAGGCCAACACAGCCGTCGTCTTGCTGCTGCTTCTGCTGATGCCCCTGCTGCTGTGGTGGTTCACCCGCCGCGCACGCGAGACAAAGGAATTCCCTTTTCGACCCATCATCGCCTTTCAGACGTTACAGGGGTTACTCGGTCGAACAGCAGAGAGCGGCAAGCGGGTCCACCTTTCTTTGGGCAGTTCGTGGGTGGGTGGCGATCAGACGGCGGCCCTGGCCGTAGGGTTGACGGTGCTCCGTCATCTGGCCGATGAGGGGGCTGCCCTGGGTATTTCGCCGATCGTGACCGTCGCTGATCCTGCGTTGATGCTGGTCGCTCAAGACACGCTCTATCGGGCCTATCAACGAACGGGCCTCACTACAGGCTACCGTTCCACCGACGTGCAAATGATCGCTCCAGATCCCACGGCTTATGCGGTCGGCGCACAAGAGACGATCAACAGAGAAACGGTAGGGGCCAATGTTATGATTGGCCACTTTGGCGAGGAGTATCTGTTACTAGGAGAGCCTGGCGCTCAACGCGAGATCGTCCAGATGGTCGGAGCCGATTCTGTGCCCGTACAGCCTTTGATGTGGGCTACGTCCGATCGAGTCCTTTTGGGCGAAGAGCTGTTTGCTGCCGGAGCCTACCTCACCCATCGTCCCGAGCACATCGCTAGCCTGTACCTGCAGGACACACTTCGGGTGTTGATAGTCATCGCGATTGCGATCGGAGTGTTGCTGCGGACACTTGGTTGATGGGACGGGGAGGAGCAAGGTTGATTTCTGGCTTGAAACGTACTTACCGCCTCATAATCACTGTTGTCGCCCTCTCCACAGGCTTGATCATCTTGCTCTCTTTTGCTTTTGAGAGCGAGATGTTGCTTCTTTTGCGCAGTGTGTTTGTGGAATGGTGTGTCATCATCGTCGCTTTTGCGATGCTGTTGGGCGTGCTTAACGTACTGCGCGTGCATGGGCAGCGGATCCAAAAGGGTCGGGGGGCTGTGTACAGCCTGATTCTCATATGCTCCTTTCTGGCTGTTATCATCCCGGGCATCACGTCGTCTGCCGCGGTTGGTGAAGACTTGAGCGAGTTCGTCGGTCCAACTGGATCGGTGATGGACTTTGCTTATCGGTATGTACAGCGTCCGTTACAAGCCACTCTCTTTTCGTTGACGGCCTTTTTCGTTGCCACAGCCGCCTGGAGGGCTTTCCGCATCCGCAGTGCAGCGTCGTTCGTGATGTTCGTCGCGGCGATTCTGGTCTTGTTGGGTTCGATCAAGCTCAGCGTAGGGAGCGGATGGAGACTATTCACAGAGGCCAAGAACTGGATTCTGAGCGTGCCAGCTATGGCTGGAGCTCGAGGGATTTTGCTTGGGATCACGCTGGGCACCATCGTCACGGGCATGCGCCTTCTATTGGGCATCGATCGCCCGTATAGCGACTAGAGAATTCCTAGCACCCCAAAGCGGGGGGATACGTAGGCGCGATTTCCTAATCGCGTACTGATGTGTTGCGCCAAGTATCTAGCGCGATTGAGAAATCGCGACTACAATTGCAGCAAGAAAGCCTATCCCCCTGCTTTAGCGTGCTATGGAAGAATTCGAGTGCTTGACTCGCCGTCGATAGACGGGGGACAGGTTGGAACCCGAGTATGAGTCAGAACGTGCCGCAAGGACAAGATAATGAGACGGATCACGCGGATGCACTGCGTCCGCCGGATCCGAACCGCTCGCCTGATCCGTCATATCCGCGATGGCTGATGGAGATGGACGGGTGGGAAGAAACACCCGAATGGCTACACAGGCTGATCCAGGAGGACAGAGATAGCCTATCATCGATGGATCTGCAAGAACTGCTGGCCGACGAGCCTTCCGAACGACCCGTAGAGCCTACCCCCGCTCAACAAGATCAAACACTGCCGCTCTGGCTCGAGGGTCTGGAAGCATCCACCGAGGAGCTGCTGCCACCGTCGGTCGCAGAGCCAGTTGAGGAGCCACCTTCTCTCGCGGTCACCGAAGAAGAGCTTCCCCAATGGTTGATGGGCCTGGATAGAGTGCCTCCCCTGGGCAAAGAGCGCGAAGGGGAACCAGAAGAGGAGCCGACCGCTGCCCCGGCGGAGAAAGAGGGTATCCCGGAATGGTTGAGCAGCCTGGAGGGGGTGGAGCTTGAGCCTGAACCAGCGCCCCAGCCAGAGAAAGAGAAAGAACCGACTGTCTTTGCAGCTCGCGAGGAACAAGAGCTTCCCGAATGGCTGGCAGGCGCGATCGAGGAGCGCGAGGCAGAACCAGAAGAGGAGCCGACCGCTGCCCCGGCGGAGAAAGAGGGTATCCCGGAATGGTTGAGCAGCCTGGAGGGGGCGGAGCTTCCGCCTGAACCAGCGCCCCAGCCAGAGAAAGAAAAAGAACCGGCTGTCTTTGCAGCTCGCGAGGAACAGGAGCTTCCCGATTGGCTGGCAGGCGCGATCGAGGAGCGCGAGGCAGAACCAGAAGAGGAGCCGACCGCTGCCCCGGCGGAGAAAGAGGGTATCCCGGAATGGTTGAGCAGCCTGGAGGGGGTGGAGCTTGCGCCTGAACCAGCGCCCCAGCCAGAGAAAGAAAAAGAACCGGCTGTCTTTGCAGCTCGCGAGGAACAAGAGCTTCCCGATTGGCTGGCGGGCGCGACCAAAGAGCGCAAGGCGCAACCAGAAGAGGAAGCGCTTGCTTTTCCGGTCGAAGAAGAGGGTCTTACCCGGGTATCGGAGCTGGAAGAGTCACGCCCTTTCACTGAGGAAGAGGAACGCCCGTCCGTCTTAGGACGCCCTCCGTCCGCACCTGCCTGGGTATCGGAGCTGTATGGCTCTGAGGAAGAAGCGACACCTGCTGACGTGGTGCTCGAACTGCCCGAAGGGCAGGAACTTTACGAGGGCGAGATCCCCTCCTGGCTCAGAGATCTGCGTATCCAGGAACCGACAGTGTTGGAAGAGGAACTACCGGTCGAAACAAGCGGGCCGTTAGCCGGACTAAGAGGGCTGTTGAACCCAGAGCCCTTGTTGGGCATCTTTCCCAAATCGACGTTCAAACCGACACCGCCGGTGCCACAAGCACACCTGGAGGAAGCGAAACTGATCAGCGAAATATTGGCTGCACCGGACAGGCACCCAAGCATCGTTGTGAAATCGCCTACACGAGAGATCGTGGACAGCCTCGGACGTTGGGTCGTGTACAGTGCCCTCCTGGTCGCAATGCTGGCTGCAGCTTTCATACCTGGACTGGAAGACCTGGTGCAGCCGGCCGAGATGCCAGAGACCAGAGCTTTCTACAACGCGGTCGAAAACCTCCCACAAGGAAGCGAGGTCCTCTTGGCACTGGACTATGACGCATCTCTGGATGGCGAACTCACCCCTCAAACGAGGGCGATAATCTGGCACCTCTTGAAGAGAGACCTGGGAGTGGTGACGGTCGGCCTCACACCACAAAGCACCGCCATAGCTCACGACCTGTTTCAGGAAAACCCGGCGTATGTCCCGGGACAGCACTATATCAATCTAGGATATCTTCCCCCTCATCCGGCCTCACTCCAGGCGCTTATCAACGGTCCATTCGAGGGTGTAACGCTGTGGAGGAAAACGGTACCGGACTCTGCGGCCGCAGAGTCCGTGGCACTCGAGCAACGCATCGCACAGTTCGACGACCTGGACCTGATCGTCGTGGTAAGTGGCAACCAGGACCACGTGCGCTGGTGGATTGAACAGGTGGGGAGTCAACGCTCAATAGACATCGTCGCCAGCGTCAGTGCAGCGATTGCGCCCTACCTTCAACCATACTATAGTGACACAGCCAACCGCCAACTCAAGGGGATGTTGGTCGGGGTGGCTGGAGCAGCAGAGTACGAGACCCTGACGGGTGCGCAGTTTCCGTCAAGTGCACACAGGAATCTGACCTTGCAAGGGTGTGCACAGGTCGTGCTCGTCGCCGTCGTGCTCCTGAGCGGCGTCAGCGTTTTGGGTAGGACCTCGAGGGGAAAGTAGATGAAATCGGATATCGAGACCATAGGCACCTGGGTCGCTTTCTTTCTAACTCTGATGGTCTACTGCTACCTGGGAAAAGACATTCCTTTTCTCTATGTCATCTATCGCTTGGCCGCTTGTGTTTTTGTCGGCGTGGCGTTGGCATATGGGGCCCTTATGGCCTGGCACGCCGTGTTGGTGCCCCGCCTGTGGCTCCGGCTCGAGGGTGGACAATGGTGGTACGTCGTTCCGCTGGTGCTTTGCTTGCTCTTGCTCACCGGGCTCAAACGCTCCTGGAGTGGCTTGGGTGGCGTGACGATAGCTTTCCTCTTTGGTGTTGGCGCAGCTTTGGCGGTGGGAGGCGGAATCGTAGGCACCCTGTTGCCACAGGTGGTAGCAACGTTTGTCTCTCTGAACCCAAATCATTATCAGGGCACAGCAGCTCAAGAGGGTGACTACCCCCTGACCCATGTCTTGAACGCTTTGCTCGTTGTGGTTGGTACGATCAGCACGTTGATGTACTTTTACTTTACCGCCAAAGGGGGCCTGCCCGGAGGTGTCTCATCCGGTCTGTCCCGCTCATCCGGGCGCATGCGGACAAAGTACGACTGGGCAAAGCACGGCATCCGATCCGCTTTTGCCCCACTGTGCAGCCAAGCCGTGCGTCTAGCCACAGGTTTTGGTAAGGTATTCATCATGTTCACCTTTGGCGCCTTGTTCGCCACGGCGGCCATCTCTCGTATATCGCTGCTCGTGGATCGAGTTCTATTTGTCATTGATACCGTCTTGTGGTATGTACCCAGACCATAGGCACAAGATGACGCAACAATGGAAGCTCAGCAGTGGCCGACAGTGGCGAACGTAGAGAATCAAGCGGGTAGAGCACGTCCGGAGCATTCGTTGGATAGACCGCATCTGTCCCAATCGACTCACGCACAAGACTCGATACTAGTTGTCGACTGTGGCAGTACAACCACCAAGGCAGTCGTGCTAGACACTGTGGAGGGACAGTATCGGTTCCTCGCCTATGCAGAAGCACCGAGCACGGCCGATAGGCCGTGGGAAGATATCTCGATCGGCATCATAGACGCCATTCATCAACTGGAGGAGACAACCGGGCGAACGTTCCTCGATCAAGACGGCCAATTGATCACTCCGGAGCGCTCTAACGCGGATGGCATCGATCGTTTCTTGGTCGTCAGTAGTGCAGCACAACCTCTGCGTGTCATTCTGGCCGGCCTGGTCCGTGACGTCAGTTTGGCCAGCGCGCGCCGGGCAGTGCTGTCGACCTATGTAACGATCGAGGATGTGATCTCTCTTGAGCAAGGCCCTTCCCGAGACCAGGTACGTACCGCCGGCGACAAAATCAATGCCATCTGGCACAGTGCTCCCGACGTGATCTGCGTTGTAGGGGGGACAGACGGCGGAGCCACTGCTCCCGTTTTGGAGATGGTGCGAAACGTCCTGCGCATTGCCCTTTATCTGATGGGGGACAACGCACCAGCGGTAGTCTATGCCGGTAACGCTCGGCTGCGCGAGACCGTTGCCCAACAACTTGGGCAAGTTGCCACTGTTCAGACGGCTGACAATGTGCGGCCACTGCCCGACGTCGAGAACATCCGCCCGGCACACGAAGAAGTGGAATTCATCTTTTACTCGCAAAAGATGAAAGGCATTCCGGGCCTGAAGGAGCTACGAGCCTGGACTCCATCTGTCGCCTTACCTACGGCTCGTGCGGCCGAGTACACAATCCGCTACTGTGAGCGTGCCTGGAGATCATCCAGAACTGCGCTGGGAGTGGACATCGGCGGCGCGAGCGTCACGATTAACGTCTGCTGGAACGGCCAGTCATTGTCCACCATTCGTAGCGACCTGGGAATGGGACGTGGGTTGTTCGCACTGCTGGAACAGGTCGACGTGGGTGATATCCTGCGCTGGTTGCCCTATGAAATCAGCGAATCCGAAGCCCGTGATCGGTTGTTGAACAAAGCCCTGCACCCCCATTCCATCCCTCAGACGCGTGGGGACCTGCTGTTGGAGCAAGCAGCGGCGCGAGAGATGTTACGCCTCACGCTCTTGGACTCACTTCCTGGTTGGCCAGGGCGATCCGCTATGTCCTTGCAGACCGAACAGATAGATCGGCTGGGGTACGTGGGTTACATCCCAATGATTCCACCCTGTGAGCCGATCATCGCCAGCGGTGGCGTTTTGACCCATGCCCCCTACCAAGGACACGCAGCGTTGGTATTGCTGGACGCCCTACAACCCACTGGGATCAGCACGCTCTACCTGGATGAGTACAACCTGATTCCATCATTGGGCACCGTGGCCACTGTCAACCCGCTGGCGACCGTACAAACGCTGCGCAATGATGGGCTGACGTATTTAGGCACCGTTGTTGTCCCACTTGGACGCGCCAGACCCGGTGACAGGGCGCTGACCATCAGGCCGGTAGACAAGCAATCGAGCATCAGCTCAGATGTGATGTACGGCAACCTGGAAGTCATTCCACCCCAGTTTCTCGAAACTGGCGTAACGTTGGAATTGATTCCCGCTCGCGGGTTCGACATCGGACGCGGCCCTGGCAAGAGCCGCAAGATCCTATACAGAGGTGGCTCTGTCGGGCTGATCATAGATGCCCGTGGACGTCCACTCGAAATCGCCGATGACCCGGAAATACAGCGACGAAATATGGATTACCGGCTGTGGGAGATGATGAGCGCGTAGCAACGTCGGACGGATGGATGCGCGCATCCATCCGCTACCTGTCGCAAAGACCAGGCTTATGCTCTATCCCGAATGTTACATCACCTATCTGGCGACCATCCATCGCACAAGAACGCTGCCGACCCCTGGGCGGGTGCTAGGCCGCGTCGGCGACCACGTGACGTCCGACACTGTGATCGCCAAAGCCGACGTACCGATGGGTTACTGTCTCATCGAGTTGGACCAGGCATTGGGTGGCCGTGTCTCTAACATCGACAAGGTGATGGTGAAAAAGCCAGGGGATTGGGTGAAAGAAGGAGAAGTGATCGCCCGTGCGGGCACTTGGTTCAAAACAGAGTGTACTTCACCCGTCCGAGGTCAGATCCTCGACGCGCGCGGCAGCAAGGTACTGATCGAGGCGGCTCCGCGGCGCGTCGAACTCACGGCGTTCTACCCTGGCGAGATCGTCGGTCTGGTTCCCGGCATGGGGATCAACATTGAGGTCACAGGTGCACTGGTCCAGGGAGCGTGGGGAACGGGACAGGAGGTACGGGGCAGACTGGAGGCTGTCGTAGAGGATGGGAACACATCTCTGACCGCAGATCAGATCACTGCGGTCCATGTGGGGACCTTGTTGATCGGCGGGCGCACTCTTGATGCGGATGCCCTTGCTCAAGCTATTCAGAATCAGGTACGAGCGGTGATCGTTGGCAGCCTTAGCAGCGCTCTACTGTCGATGCTGGAAACC
>Ga0114930_10004482_pt1 | contig 11795 bp, 4 predicted proteins | sample AnhtaG_FD_87300 | JGI IMG/M metagenome (GOLD analysis project Ga0114930, IMG submission 87300) | Deep subsurface microbial communities from Anholt, Denmark to uncover new lineages of life (NeLLi) - Anholt_01485 metaG | ecosystem: Environmental > Aquatic > Marine > Oceanic > Sediment | place... | reverse complement strand
GACAAAGCTCATCGACAAGGAGCCTCGGGCCGACCGCACGCATTTGAGATGGTCGCGCGACTCCTCATGGATCGCCTACACCAAGAGCGGTGCCAATCGGTTGTCCTCAATCTGGCTTTACAAAGTAGAGACCGGTGAGAAGCATCAGGTAACCAGTGGCATGTTCAACGACACCTGGCCTACATTCGACCGAAAAGGCGACTACCTCTTCTTCGCCAGCAATCGAGATTTCTCCTCGCCGATGTACGAAGACGTCGGCACCAGCTTCATCTACGCAAACACCGACGTTCTTGTTGCCGTCCCGCTGCGTGATGAAGTCGGCTCCCCGTGGGCGCCCAAGAGCGACGAGGAAACCTGGGACGACGAAGAGGAGGATGAAGACAACGACAAGGATGAAGGGGAAGGGGAAGACCAGGAGGGCAACGACGAGGATGAGGACGACAAACAGAATGAAGACGACGCGGCTTCCTCCGACGACGAAGAAGACGACAAGGAGGAGGATGACGACGGCAAAGAAGACGACGATGACGAGGAAGAAGTGAAACCTGTGGTCATCGAGCTCGAGGGCTTCGAACAACGGGCGCTGAAGATACCGGTCGACCGGGGCAGCTTCTACAACCTGGCCGTCAACCACAAGGGCAAGCTGGTTTACACTCGCGGCGCCCTTCGAGGTTCGGACGACAAGCCTTCGATCAAGATATTCGATCTGGACGATGAGAAGAACGAGAAGAGGGAAGAGAAGACGGTGGTTAAGGAAACCGGGGAGTTTGCAATGTCTGCGGACGGCAAGAAGCTGCTGGTCCGCAAGGAAAAGAAGATGGCCATCGTCGACGCCGCTCCGGACCAGAAGCTGGACAAACCGATCTCACTAACAGGCATGACCGCCCGGATCGATCCGCGCAGCGAATGGCGCCAGGTGTTCACAGAGGCTTGGCGGATCCAGCGCGACTTCTTCTATGACCCTAACATGCACGGCGTTGACTGGGCGGCGATCCGCGAGCAATACGCCGCCATGCTCGACGACTGCGTGTCGCGGCGCGACGTAGCCTATGTGATCGGGGAGATGATTGCCGAACTCAATGTCGGTCATGCCTACGTACGCAGCGCCGGCGACATTGAGGAGGAACCGAAGGTCTCGGTCGGTATGCTCGGTGCCGACTACGAGCTGGACAGCGGGGCGTACCGAATCGCCAGAATCTATGAAGGCGCCCCGTGGGACATCGACGCCCGTGGGCCGCTCAGCGAACCGAACGTGGACGTCAAGGAGGGTGATTATCTCCTGGCCGTCAATGGCGTGCCGCTGGATACCAGCAAGGATCCTTGGGCTGCCTTCCAGGGCCTTGCTGACAAGGTCGTGACACTCACCGTCAGCGAGAAGCCCACACTCGATGACGACGCCCGTGAAGTGGTGGTCAAGCCGCTTCCAAGCGAGCGCAGGCTGCGCTATCGAGCATGGATCGCTAAAAACCGCAGGTATGTGGAGGAGAAGACCGACGGAAAGGTCGGGTACATTTACGTACCCAACACCAGCATCAGCGGGCAAAATGACCTGGTCCGCCAGTTCTTCGGACAGACTGACAAACAGGCCCTGATCATTGATGAACGCTGGAACGGCGGCGGGCAGGTTCCTACGCGCTTCATCGAGTTGCTTAACAGGCCCATCACTAACTATTGGGCCAGCCGAGACGGTCTGGATACACCCTGGCCGCCCGACAGCCACCAGGGCCCCAAGTGCATGCTCATCAATGGGCTGGCCGGCTCCGGCGGCGACTGCTTCCCCTACTACTTCCGTCAGGCAGGACTAGGAAAGCTCATCGGCACGCGCACCTGGGGTGGACTGGTGGGCATGTCCGGGAACCCACGCCTGATCGACGGCGGATGGGTTTCGGCACCGACCTTCGCTTTCTACGAAACGGATGGGACCTGGGGTGTTGAGGGCCACGGCGTCGACCCCGACATCGAGGTGATCGACGATCCGTCGCTGATGGTGGATGGCGGTGATCCGCAGCTCGACGCTGCTATTGAGCACATGTTGGCGGAACTCGAGCGGGATCCGTACACACCGCCCGAGAGGCCGGATTATCCCGATCGCAGCGGTATGGGTATCCGCCAGGAGGATAAATAGAAACGTCGAAACGTCAAAACGTCGAAACGTCAAAATGTCTTCTTCTGAGCCGCGGGCTTTAGCCCGCGCGGACATGACTAAACGACGTTCCACAGCAAGCCGCGGGCGGAACCTGTCCCGACACAGTTGGGAGCCCGCGCGGAGGCGACTGAATAATCCACCCTTGGGAGGAGAAGCCATGCGACGCACATTAGGCTCGTTTGCGGCAGTCACATGCTTGAGCACCGTCTGCAGCATTCTCTGCAACCCACCGTCTTTAGCCCGCGCTGATAGCCCCGAACCCTCCAGCCGGCCCGATCCAGCACTGCAGAGTTACTTCAGTGCCAATGGGTTGCTCAATCGCGGGCTCTATGAACTGTCCGTTGTGGAGTATCGCAAGTTCCTCTCCGAACATGAGGACCATGAAAAGGCGCCGGTCGCCCGCTATGGTTTGGGTGTCTGCCTGTTTCGCATGGGGCAATACGATACTGCCGTCAAAGAGCTCACCCCTTTGCAGAAGCGGTCACAATTCGAATATGCCGCCGAGGTCGGCACGATCCTCGGACAATGCCATCTACAACAGGGACGCCACGCCGATGCAGCCGCGGCGTTCGAGAAGGTGGCGACTGGCAGCCGGGACCACGATTTGGCCGATGACGCCGCCGCCGGTTGGGTGGAAGCCCTGTACCTGGACGGCCGCTACGATGATGCCGCTGAGCAGTGCCGGCGCTTCGTGAATCGTTGGTCAGAAAGCCCCTTACGCGAGCGGGTCGAGTTCTTCCGGGGCCTGGCCGAGATGGCCCGCCACGACTATTCCGCGGCGGCCGAGCGATTCGCTGAGCTGCTCGAGCATTACCCCAAAGGGCCGTTTGCCCGGCAGGCGTCGCTTCTTCTGGCACAGTGCTATCACCATGACAACGCGATTCATAAGGCGATCCGCCAGTATCGCAACGTTCTTACGCAGGCCGGTAGCCGGTACATTCCCGATGCGATGCTGGCCCTGGGTACGCTTCTGCGAGAGCAAGGCAAGCCGGGCGAAGCTGGATCGCTCCTTGATCAACTGCTCGAGAAGTTCCCTCAAAGCCCCCTGCGCAGCCGGGCACAGTCGCAGCGTGGGCGCGCATGGTTCGACCAGGATGAATTCGATCAGGCCGCATCCATGTTCCAGCGAGTTGCAGATCATGAAGGTGAGCTGGGTGACGAGGCCGCCTACTGGACGGCGAAGTGCGACCTGCGGAAGGGCGACTTCGATGAGGCGGCCCGCAGACTGAGCGCTGCCATAGAAGCGTTTCCCGAGAGCGATCTGCTCGCCGAGATGTTATATGACCGGGCAATAGCGCTGGTGCGGGGTGCTACATACGATGACGCTATCAAGGCACTGAAGACATTTCGAGCCCGGTTTCCGGAACATATGCTTGCCGCTGACGCGCTCCAACTGCTCGCAGCAACCGAGCATCAGCGGCGCCGCTACGACAACAGTCTTACGTACGGTCGAGAGTTTCTCGAGCAGTACCCTTCGCACAAGCTCGCACCGGCGGTGGCGTTTTTAGTGTGTGAGAATGAGTTTCTGGCCGCGCAGTACGACGAGGCGGTAGAGGATTACCGGCGGTTTCTGACGCAGTATCCCGACGATCCGCAGTCGGCTAAGGCGAAGTTCCGGCTCGGAACCGCACTGTATCGTCTGCAGCGATTCGACGAGGCGGAGGAGTTCTTGGGCGAAGTCAGCAACGGGGCCGAGACGGATGAGGTGTACCGTCCCGCACTGTTGGCACTGGGCGACATTCATTTTCAGCGCAGCGAGTGGGCGCAGGCTGAGCTATATCTGGCCGACTACTTGTCCAAGGATCTTGATGTCAACTCTGCGGACGACGCATTGCTAAAGCTGGGCTTGGCACTGCATCGACAAGAACGTAGCGAGGAAGCACTCAATGCCTACGACCGGCTGATCGGTCGCTTCGAGCAGAGCCCGCACCGGTTGCAGGCAATCTTCGAACGAGGCCAGGTGTTGGGGGCACTCAAAAGGCTTGACGGCGCGGTCGAAGCCTTTGAGGCGGTAGTCGATGAGGGCGGAGATGCCCGGCTGCGACCTTATGCCCTCAACCATCTGGCCGCCATAGCCATGCAGCGTAAGGACTTCGACGAGGCAGCCGATCTATACAAACGCCTCGAAGATGCGGACCACGGTACCCGGCTCAAAGCCGATGCCATGTATGAACGCGGGCAGGCGTTGATGGCGGCTCAGCGATTCAAAGCCGCCGAGACAGCGTTTGCTCGGTTCCTGGACCGGTTCCCGGAGCATGGTCGCGCGGCCCAGGCCCGTGCTCAGCGGGCGATTGCACTGGCTCGTCAAGATCGGCACGCTGACGCAGTCGAGGCCATCGACAAGATCGAGCGAGCCGCGGGCTTTAGCCCGCGCGGCCATGCAACATTGGATGTGTCCCTCCGCGCCGCACTTTCTTACGAGAAAGCCTGGTGTTTGCGTGAGCTGGGCCGTACGGACGAAGCCGCAAAGGCCTATCGTACGCTGCTCGATGAGGAGACCGCCGGAGATTTCAACGTCCATGCCATCCTGGAGCTTAGCGGGATAGAGTTTACGGCAGATCGCTTTGAGCAGGCCGCCAAGCTGCTGCGGCAGTTGCGAAAGGTTAAAGAAACGAACTCGGCTCAGATACCGCCCGAGGTCTGGGAACAGGCGACGTATCGCCTGGCTGTGTGTGAGCTCGAGCTGGAGCGCTTACCTGAAGCGGCGGAGCTGTTTGAGGAATTCGTCGACGCCTTTCCCCAAAGCCCGCTGACCGCATCGGCCGGCTTTTTCTGCGGTGAGACCCTGTTCAAGCTCGGCCGACATGAGCAGGCTGTCAAGCACTTGACACGGGTCAAAGAGAAGTTCGACGACGACCCTGTGTTCGGTCCGAGCCTGCTTCGCCTGGGCGAATCTCTGGCAGCCTTGCAGCGCTGGGCACGGAGCGAGCGGGTGTTTAGCGAGTATCTGGATCGCTTCAAAGACTCCCAGCAGGCGTTCCAGGCACGGTTCGGGATCGGGTGGGCGCGCGAGAATCAACAGCGCCACGATGAGGCCATCAGTGCCTACAGGCAGGTAGTGGCCCGGCACCAAGGTCCCACGGCCGCCCGGGCGCAGTTCCAGATCGGCGAATGCCTCTTCGCCAAGAAGCGATACGATGAGGCGGTGCGCGAGTTGCTCAAGGTGGACATTCTTTACGCATACCCCGAATGGAGCGCCGCAGCGCTATACGAAGCAGGCCGGTGTTTCGAGAAGCTCGGGAAGTCGGTGGAGGCACGGGCGCAGTTCAAACAGGTGGCCGAGCAGCACAGTAAGACCCGGTGGGCCGAGCTAGCGTCACAAAGACTTTCCGCCATTTCCGGCGCCGGGGTGCCGGGGCGATGAGGCTGATGCCTCTTCGTGAAGAACCAAGAAACGGAGCAGGTACGGAGGATGGACATCAACCCGAAGGAGCATGACCCGTGAACACAATCTCGATAACCACGTGGGCATTGACCTTTCTTGGACAAGTTGCCGCGGACGGCGCCGCTAGCGCAGATACGGCCGCTTCCATGGAGATCCACTCCGTTTGGGACTTTGTGGTCAAGGGTGGGCCGATGATGATCCCCATCGGTCTTTGCTCGCTGGTGGCCCTGACCGTGATCATTGAACGAATGGTCAGCCTGCGCCGGCGGAGCGTCCTTCCCGGTGATTTCCTGCCGGGCCTCAAAAAGGTACTCGGCAACGGCAATGACGATCGCGATGAAGCGCTGGAATACTGTCACACCAACGGCAGCCCCATTGCCAACCTGTTCGCAGCCGGCATCAAGAGACTCGGTGAGCCTGTTGAACTGGTGGAGAAGTACATTCAGGAAGCCGCCCAGCGCGAGGTGCTTAAGCTGCGCAAGTACCTGCGGGTCCTGGTGGCGATCGCCTCAACCGCACCCCTGATGGGCATCCTGGGTACGACGTTTGGAATGATCACGGCGTTTCAGACCGTGGCTACTTCCAGTGAGGCCCTGGGCAAAGCCGAACTGCTGGCCAAGGGCATCTATGAGGCGATGATCACCACAGCCGCAGGATTGCTGGTCACCATTCCAGTTCTGTTCGCCTACCACTGGCTGTCAGCTAAGATCGATCGGCTGGTTAGCGAGATGGATCAGGTGACTGTCGAGTTCGTTGAGGAATATGCCCAAGCGCCTCCGGCGGTCGACAAGCCCGCGCCCAAGTTGCACTCCCTCGACGAGTCAGAACAAGACGTGGAAACGAACGACGAAGAAAGTGAGCCGGCCGCCGTCACCGCGTAAGGACTTACCCCCTACGAAGGAAGTGACACCATGATCATCCAGGCTAACCAGCAGAAGGCGGGTATCTCGATCGAGCTGACGCCGATGATCGACATGGTCTTTCTGTTGCTGATCTTTTTTCTTGTCGCAACAACGTTCCACCAGACGGAGCGCGAAATGCAGATCGCGCTGCCGGTGGCGAGCTCATCGGCGCCGATTAGCGCCATGCTGCAGGAGTTGATAGTCAATGTCGACGTCGACGGCCGGATCATCGTCGGAGGGCGAAAACTCGGCCCGGACCAACTGCAATCGATGGTCTCCGAAGCCGTGGCGGTCAATCCCCAGCAGAAAGTAACGGTACGCGGCGACCGCCGGACGGCCTATGCGAACATCGTCACGGTTCTGGATATCTGCAAAGGGTCCGGCATTCAGGAACCCTATCTTGATACCGTCTTAACGGACTGACGGATCGTGAGTGAGGAGACGCAGGCAACCGAGAACCGCAATATCGCACGATGGGGACGGTGGCTTGTCTTCGCGATCGTTCTTGCGGTGCTTGTAGGGATCGGTGTGGCCCTGGTACGCCTGGTTCCCGTCACCCATCGGTACTACACGGATGCCGATACGATCAAAACGCCCGCTGAGACCGCGCCGACACGCGACATCCTCTGGCAACCGCCAAAGAAGCTTGCGGAGCTGATCAACACCACGGCCGACGACTACGAACCACGGTTAAGTGCCGACGGCCTGACGCTGTTCTTCGTGCGCGGCAAAGCCGGCGAAAACGCGGACATCTACATTTCAAGACACACGTACAAAGGCTGGACCGAGCCCAAGCTACTGGTCGGTGTCAACACCGAGTACGAGGAATTAGGTCCTGAGCCCTCGTCCGATGGGCAATCGCTGTACTTCTACAGCGATCGACCAGGCGGACTCGGCGGTTATGATCTCTGGATTGCCCACCACAGCCGTGACGGCTGGCGGCCGGCGATCAACCTCGGCCCGTTGGTCAATTCCGAGTTCAACGACTACGGACCCGCCTTAAGCGACGACGGAACGACGCTCTACTTTTCCTCCAACCGCCCGCAGCCGGGCGATGAAACCGAGCCCGATCCCAACGCCTGGCCGGCGACTATCCGCGAGGATCTGTTTCACCGCGACTATGATCTGTATTCGGCCGCTGTCACCGATCGCGGGTTCGGCAAGGCGGAAGCAATTGCGTCATTGAACTCGCCGTACAACGAGGGTGCCCCGGGGGTCAGCTCGTTCGGTGATTTCCTGTACTTCGCGTCAGATCGCCCCGGTGGAAAGGGCGGTTTCGATCTGTATCGCTCGCGTCGACTGCGCGGTGAGCACCAACCACCCGACAGCGCCGGACCGGCCATAAACACCAAAGCCAACGAGCTGGACCCCGGTCTTACCATGGGTGGTTATGGCCTGTATTTCGCCTCTGATCGCCAGGATGATCAAGCCGCGCCGGAGGCGCCGCGTAAGTACGATCTGTACTACACCACGTCGCGCGAGGTGTTCACCGAGGTGGATCGTGTGCAGCGGCCGCCGATCGATTGGGCGGGTCTGTGGCGACAGATCGGCCCTAACTTGCTGTGGGCTCTGCTGGCCCTGCTGCTTTTGCTGCTGTTCCTGGCGCTGCTGCGCGACGTACGAGGTCGCCGTCTGAGCCTCCTGGCAAAGTGCCTCCTGGCGTCACTGATGGCCCATCTGCTGCTGATGCTGTTGTTCAATGTCTGGGAGGTGACTGCGTCGCTGGCCAGGGAGTTTCGACGGAGCGGCCGCATCCAAATCGCCCTCACCTCACCGGCAAAGGGTGATGCACTGGCCCGGCAGATCCGCGGGCAATTCACTCAGATCGATACGCCGGCCCCGTTGGAAACATCCCGGCAACGTCATGCCGCACCCACGGAGATTCAGGCTGCGGCTGCGACTGTCGTGTTGACGGTCGATCGTGGTGCCATGGACATACAGGATGAACCGGCGACGGATCTGACCGTAGCCGACGCTGCGATCGAGCAACGTTCACAACGCCCCGAGATGCCCGAAGAAATCCTGGAGAGCTACGCGCCCATGACGGTCAAGACGGCCCTTCCCACCGGGCAATCCCGCGTCGCTGCGACCGAGCCGGAGGCGTCGATCCAGTCCAGGCCGGTGCACACCGAATCGCCCCAGCGCCCGTCGGTAGCCGTCGACACAGACAGACAGGTCCAAGCATCCGTTGAGATTACCCGGATCCCACCGAGCTTTGAGACAAGCGATGTACCGCCGGATGCGGATAGTATCGCCGGCGTGTTGCCCACGCGCGAAGCTGACCCACCACTATCAGGCGTCACGGACACCGTTCAGACTCCCGAACTGGTTGATTATCCCACAATGACCGACCTGTCCCTGCCTGACGCCCCGATCGAGCGCGTGCCCGAGACGACTGAATCCACACTGCAGATCGCCGCGCAGCCAATAACAGCCCCAAGACATGAGTTGCCGGACACAACGCTGTCACTACCATCTACCGGCAGTCCCTTTCATATCGCCCCGGAAGCCAAGAGTGAAGCGCCCAACGAGGCGACCTTCGCCGACAGGCCGCTTCCCCAAGACATGGATGTGTCAGGCTCACCGGCTCCGCCTGACGCAGCCTACGCCGGGCGATACGATCCCGCTTTTCCGCCGCTGACAGATCTGGCACTGCCTAATCCCGAAGCGACGGTGGCGGCCGTCACAACGGAATCGATGGCAGAGCCGGCAGTGCAGTCGATGACCCCACCACGCCACCACGCGTCTACAAATGTGACATCGGAAGTGGTTCAGGCAACACACGTATCGATCGACCCGCGACGAGTCGATCCGGCACCGGATGAATCATTGGCAAGAGGCGGGCCGGACCGGCATCCCCCCGATACGACACCAAGACGGGCGCCGCGAGACCAGGCGATAGCGAGCAGTACCGAAGCATCCGAGCTACCGGCTGCAGATCTTGCGCTACCGCGGCTGGAACAGCCCAGCGCACAGCGACAGGCGGAGGCAACACCGCAGGCCACTTGGCTCGCGTCGAAGACCCTGCGGGCATCGCCTGCGGAACCGGAGATGTCCAGTAAGGACGCGTTGTCGCCGGCGGTCTTCGACGTACCTTCTTCGTGGCGTCATGACGCGGAAGAGGCGCCGGATGACCTGCCCCAACTGGCCCTCAACGATTACGACCTCGAACTGCCCGATCGCAAGAGCACCCCTCTCACCCTGACGGCCCGCGAGCTTGCCGTTCCGGACACACCCGCGCTTGGCTTGAGCCTGCCCACCGAGGTGGTCCCGCCCGCCAACCCCTACGTGCAGCGATCAGCCCCCGATCGATTGTCGATCGTCGAGCGCATGGGCGGCAGTGAGGAGACCGAACGGGCCGTAGCCGACGCCCTGGCATGGCTGGCCAGACACCAAAGCGACGACGGCCACTGGGATGGCAAGGGCTTCGACGAACATTGCGGAGAGTGCGGCGGAGAGACGGAAACCGTCGTGGACCACGCCTTGACGGGACTGGCGTTGCTTTCCTTCTACGGAGCAGGTCATACGCACCTCAGTGACGGGCCCTTCAAAGGCAACGTCGAACGCGGGTTGCAGTGGCTGGTCGACCGTCAACGGCCCGACGGCGACCTCCGCGGTGACGAGACCATGTATACCCAGGGCATCGTGACCATCACCCTATCCGAAGCCTACGGCATGACCGGCGACGCCTCGCTGGCTCGACCGGTTCGATCGGCCGTCCGTTTCATCGACCGGGCCCGCAACACCTCGGTAGGTGGATGGCGATACGACCCGGGACAGGTCGGCGATACCTCGGTGCTCGGGTGGCAGGTCATGGCACTGAAAAGCGCAAGCATCAACGGCATTGCGACCCCCGCCGCGTCTTTCAAAGCCGCTCGTGAGTGGCTCGATCTGGTCGGTAGTTCGTCGCGGCCGGGCCTGTACGCCTATCAACCTAGACGGCGCTACACGCCGGCCATGACCGCAGAGGGCATGTTCACCCAACAACTGCTGGGCCTGCGCCGCGAGGACCCCCGTATGCAGGCGTCGGCCGAGTTCGTCTCTCAGAATCCGCCGGATTGGGAGGCACGCCCCAACACCTATTACTGGTACTACGCGACGCTAGCTCTGTTTCAGCATCAGGGTGAGCTGTGGCATACGTGGAATGAAAAGCTGACCGGGCAACTACTATCCCATCAGCGCAAGGACGGAGCGGCCGCAGGCAGTTGGGATCCGGATGGCGAGTGGGCCGACATTGGCGGGCGAATCTATCAGACAGCCCTTTGCGCGCTGATGCTCGAAGTGTATTACCGGTATCTGCCGTTGTACTCGCTGGACGGCGTCACTGATTCCATCGGCGCCATCCGCGGCGTTGTCAGCGACGCATCCACAGGCGCGGCGCTGCCCGGGGCCACGGTGCGGCTTGTCCTGCCCGATCGCTCACCCATATCCGTCGACACGGGCGCGGACGGTGGTTACACGCTCACTACCCCGCAGGTTCCCGATTTCTTCGCCCTGTCTGCGTCCAGGGAGGGTTACGTTCCGTCGACGGCCAACGTCGACTCGGCCATGGTCCAGGGGACGACTCTGGCGGTGGATTTTCAGCTTCCTCCGGAAGACCTGGCCCTGGTGGCGGTCGAGGCTGTGCCGGATGTCCACCATCTCGGCGACGACAACTTCGACGGTACTATCAACAGCCAGTTCCAAAAAAAGAGCGAAGGAGCGGTGTTCGCAGCCGAGTTCGAGCTGAATGACACCCAGTTGCCCCCGTACTTCAACAACGTCGAGCTACGGCTGCTCGCTAAAGGCGTTCAGCGGAGCCACAAGATTCGGATCAATGGTACGGTCCTCGACGAGCGGCTGGACGATGCACCTTCCGATGGGAGCTTTGGAGAGTTCGTCGCCGCGTTCGATGCGTCAGTCCTGCACGCCGGTGCCAACACCCTCGAAGTCATCGCCAGACCCAGCAGCAGCGACATTGACGACTTCGAATTCGTCAACATTCAACTTCACCTGGCACCGTAGGCTCGGGCGGGTGGCATGCTCCACGCTTGCGTGGGCATGTTTCAAGCGCCGTAGCATATCATGGCCACGAAGATGTGGCCATGTCACACAGCCCTGAATCGCACCTATTTGCCCGCTCCAAGGGGAAAAAGGGGACTGGCTCCGAGCTCATGGTCGATCACGCCACCAAGAAGCGCCCCCGGCGAGGTGCCTGTACCCTTTTTCAACAGGCTCCTAACTTCCGCGACAACAATTCCGAAAGGGGACTGTCTCCGAGATCATGGCCGATCACGCCACCGAAAAGCGCCCCCGGCGAGGTGCCTGTACCCTTTTTCAACAGGCTCCTAACTTCCGCGACAACAATTCCGAAAGGGGACTG
>Ga0114930_10004480_pt1 | contig 11800 bp, 9 predicted proteins | sample AnhtaG_FD_87300 | JGI IMG/M metagenome (GOLD analysis project Ga0114930, IMG submission 87300) | Deep subsurface microbial communities from Anholt, Denmark to uncover new lineages of life (NeLLi) - Anholt_01485 metaG | ecosystem: Environmental > Aquatic > Marine > Oceanic > Sediment | place... | reverse complement strand
TTATGACCTGTTGCGCCTCATCGTGCAGCGTGTATCCAATCTCATTTATGCTATCCAGCAGACAGCAGCCACTGTTGAATGGAACGAGCTGGCGCGTCAATACAGACTCGGGAAGGAACTCTCCGTCATAAGGATGGCCTCTGACATAGTACTCTAGTTCTTTCAACGCGGCGTAGGCAGTGGCCTCCTCCGCCGGTGCAGGTGAGGTGGCACTGGGCAGGTAAAGCAATCCCCAACTCGAAGGAGAAAGCCCCAATTGCTGGCACACGTACGAGATCAGATACGCCGCGTCGACAAAGACCCCACTTCCCAGGTGATTGTTCAGGTCGGCGATCACATAGACGTCGATCTCGCTGTATCCTGCGAGCCCCAGCCCTTTGGCATTCAATTCCTCGACCGTGGCGAAACACGATAACTTGGGTACGCTCTCTAGGAAAAACTCTTGCAGGTTATCGGCCTCTTGAAGCAAAGCAGCTCGCATCCAGGCTCGTGTGCGCTCGCGCTGCACGGGTGGCATGCTGCCAAGCTCAGGTGGCAGCCACGTTGGCCAGCCGACTTTCTCGTCGAACACCGGGGACGAAAGCGTGATGTACTGAATCCCCTCGTCTACGCGTCTGAACGACGTCCCTTGGGCCGAAGAGCTGATGATCACCGGCAATATCGCCGGAACGCTTCCGTGGTCAGCCTGCACACGACGCACATACCCTTGTACCGTCCGTCCTGCCTGAGGGCCGATGCCTATCACAATGACGGGTCTTATGTTTAGCATGCCGGGTCCGATCTATCTAGCTCCAGGATCGTAAACCGAAAACGTGCCTTTCCAAAGCGCACCTCGTCTCCATCCTGTAGGGGACCATGTCGAATCAACGTATCGTTGATGAACGTACCATTCGAATCCCTGAGCGCAATGAGCACATAGCGTCCTTCCTCGTACTCGATCTGCGCATGATGACGAGACACGGTAGGATCGCTCAGGTTGATGCTGTTTCCGGTCATTCCCCGTCCAATCAAGGTCTTCTCGCCGGGCTCGATCCGATACTCGGCCTCATCCATCAAGGCGGTGAGCATGGCCCGTGGAGGTGCTACGATCGCGTGCTTGCGGACGATCTCGGATATTGACTCACATTCGGGACACCGTCTTGTCAGAGGATCGAGGAGGGTCCCGCAAGACTCGCAGGTCAGCCGAGCAATTGGGGCGGTCCGCAACGGCAGCCAGGAAAGCACCTCTGTGGACCGGATGCTGTTCATAGAGACCGCCATGGCGATGTTCAGCACGACCATCGCCCCAAAGAAAACGGAGCCCCCTTCCCACCACACCAGAGAGTGGCCTCCCATCAAGTAGGCACTAATCCATCCAACGATAGCGTAAACCGCGAGCAACAAGTGAGCGGGCACCACGACCGTCTGTACCCAACTGCTTCGGCGCATCAGCCCCCAGCCTGTCACCACAGAGAAAAGGGCCCCAGTTCCCACCGTGATCTGCGCCCACGGCCAGATATCGAGTGCCTGGAAAAAAGCTCGGATGGGCAAGGGCAGATAGAACGGAAGCAACGCCTGGAATGCAATACGCAGCAAACTGTATGTGCTCCACAGCAGTCCCATCGCGCCGACGACGAGCCACACTCCCCCTAGTAGTCTAACCCAGAGGGTACGATCTCGCACAGGCTACCTCCCTATCAAGACGCGAATCCGCGCCACGTTCGCTACCCAGGCCGCGTTCGCTACCCAGGCCACGTTCGCTACCCAGGCCGCGTTCGCTACCCAGGCCGCGTTCGCTACCAGGACCTGCGGAAGCCGCGCCGCATGTCCCTCGGGTGGACACGTCGGACATATGCCGCCTGCTCCGTTCGTGACTGCTGGGGAGCCAAGAACTCGTACTAGGGCGAATAGAGCAGCAGCAAGGCGACGACGGCCATTATGGTCACGTCCAGGGCCAGCAACGCTCCCCAGACCCACTGTGGCCACTCTGCGGCTTTGAGATTTTTAGCCCGGCTCTCACTGTTCGATCGGAGACGCATCACCAGACGTATTCCCTCATCGGCAGGCAAATGGGGGACCAGAGCCCCCATAAACTCTCGGCAAAAGGTCGCAACGTCGGGATAGCGATCGCTAGGCTCCTTGGCTAGCGATCGCATGATCACTTCTTCGACCGCGGGGGGCACATTGGGGATCGGCTTCGGGATCTCGTTGCGCACAAGATTGACATTCTCGGCATATGCGGCGGGTGTGTTTCGCAAGTCGAAATCCAGATAATGCCTTCCGGTCAGCATCTGATAGACCAGCACACCCACAGCATACAAGTCCACGCGTGCGTCATCGCGGACCCCGTCGAGTTGCTCAGGCGCCATATATATCACGGTGCCTATCGGAAAATCGCGCTGAGTATGCCAATGGCGATGCACGAGCTCGTCCGATACGTGAGCAATGCCCAAATCTATCAACTTGAGGCGGCCTTCCATATCAAAGAGAACGTTGCTTGGGTTGACATCGCAGTGGGTGACTCCCCTTTTGTGCAAATAGACCAAGGCATCGCACAGCGCCATCACCACCCTTGCCGTCCGAGTCAAGCTCAACCTGCGTCCCCGGTCCGTCCAGTCAGACAGTGCACCTCCATTCACGTACTCGAGAACCATGTAGTAATTGCCCTGGTCCTTGAACATCCCCTCGGTGCGGGCGATGTTCGGATGGGAAAGCCGTAGCATCGTTCGCCCTTCACGCGTAAAACGACGCAATATCTCTACGTCGCCGACCAGTGCGGGAATCAATTCCTTAAGTACGACTTGACGTTTGGACAGGCAGTCAAAGGTCAGGTAGACGAACCCAAAGCCGCCGCGCGCCAGCAATTCCTGGACTCGATAGCGGTTCCCCTTGACAACAGCCCTCACAGATAAAGCCATGGCACGTTTCTCGTGGCAACTGGTGAACAGGACAGACTAATAACATTGTACCATGCACGTTTTGTACGGCAAGTTACATCTTTGTTACAGTCTGACTACAAAGCTTAGCGCCGGGCCAGGGGGCTTTACCTATCCGCCAAAGTATGCTATAATCTTTTTCTGTCTTATGCTTCCGGGTCAGTGATCAGAACCAGAAAAGTTGCCAAGGGGATCGCTTTATGCTGATCCGTTCAGCCACTCTAGTCGATTTGAACGCTTGCCTTGCCCTGGATGCCGACTCGCAGACCGATCACGTCTGGCAAATGGACCAACGCCGGGAAACCGGCCGCATTGCAGTGCGCTTTCAGATCGTCCGCCTACCGCGAGTGATGCGCATGGCCTATCCGCGTCCGCGTGACGACCTGCTATCTTGCTGGGAGAAGGAGTCTCTGATACTGGTTGCCACGGAAAAACCGGCCGTTGAGTATGACAAAGAGTGGGCCGATACGGTCGAGGACCAAGAGCCTGCTCCGATATTCGGCTATTGCCAGTTAGATGCCTGCGCCTGGCAAGATTCTGGTTGGATCAACCATCTGATTGTCGACCGCCGGCTCCGACGTCGAAACGTCGGTACGGCGTTGCTCACGGCCAGTGTCGCGTGGGGAAGACACAAGAAGCTTGGACAGTTGATGATCGCTGTGCAGACCAAGAACTATCCGGCCATCTCTTTCTGCGAGAAACATGGGTTTGCTTTCTGTGGTTTTCACGATCAGTACTTTCCCAATCGAGACATTGCCCTGTTTTTCGCGCTCAGGATCTAGGGTCGACGATGGAAACAGACATCGCGTTGTCTTTACTCAAACTAGCCAACCGCATCCTGTCCTCAGCGATTCTGATCACTGCATTTTCCATGTGCATATACATCCTCAGGCACAACCTTCGCAGCGCTGTCGGACGAGCCTTTAGCATCCTGCTGGCATCTGTGATGGTGGTCTACCTGGGTGACGTGACCATCCTGGCTGTCGCCTCACCTTCCTCAATGCGGACGTGGCTCAGATTCCAGTGGGTGGGCATTGCGTTTGTCCCTGCCGTTTACTTGCATCTCTCTGATGCCTTGCTGAACGTTACGAATAGCGTCTCCAGGTGGCGCCGCCTGGCCGTTCGGCTGAGTTACCTGGTGAGTGGTTTGGGCCTGCTCCTGGTCATCTTGACGGCGTGGGTCGTCCAAGATGGCGTTCTGGTGTCTCCGGTTCCTCGCCTGCAGGCTGGTCCTGTCTTTTGGGTTTTCACGCTCTATTTTTTCGCTACTGTGATCAGCGGCACGATGAACATCAACCGCGCTCGAGTCCGCTGCCTGACTTCGGCCTCTCGGCGACGCATGGCCTACCTGACCGTTTCCTTTGCCGCGCCAGCGTTGGGGGTTTTCCCCTACATGCTCCTTACTACCCTTCCGGCTTCGTTGTCCGCAGCGGCGTTGATGACCATCCTCTTGTTGGGCAACATCGGCATCGCGATCATGATCGTGGTGATGACATATGCCGTGGCCTACTTTGGAGCGTTCAACCCCGACAGGGTGATCAAGTACAGCTTGATTGAATACATCCTGCGCGGCCCGCTGGTTGCCTCTTTGGTGCTGGTGATCCTGGTCACCGTTCCCCGGATCGGGACCTTTCTCGGACTGCCCGGGGATTTGGTGACGCTGTTTGCCGCCGTGTTGGCCATCATCTTGATGCAATGGGCGGTCAACCTGGCACGTCCTTTCTTGAACCGCCTGGTGTACCGTCAAGACCTGGAAGAAATCACCTGGCTGCAGGAACTGGACACCCGTCTGCTCACCCCAAGTGACCTGGAGCAGTTTCTCGAAAACGTGCTATCTTGCCTGGCAGAGCTGTTGCGCGTTCGCCATGCTTTTGTCGTCACCACGGGCGAAGAAGGGTTTCACATCGAAGCACATTGCGGGGATGAAAGAGGAGCAGAGCAATTCCTAGAGAGTCACGACCTGAGGCCTGTGCTCCAGGTTCGCCAGACAGATCCTGACGGCGACGTGCCTTTTACCGTTGTGGACGGGTACATGGTACGTCCGCTCTGCACGCAAAGCCGAGACGCCGCGTTGGGACTCTTGATCGTCGAGCGCTGGCCGCTGGCCCCGCAGGTGGGTGCGAGTGTAGAGACGCACGTGCTGGATTTGATCGAGCAGGCTGAAGTTGCCCTGGAGGATAGCCGCCTGCAGCAAGGGATTTTCGATGCCCTGCAGCAGATCATGCCGGACATCGAGCGGATTCAGAAGCGGCGGCAGTTGATGCAGTATGTTACTTTTCTACCCCAGCCTATCAACAGGAGCCCGATCGACGACCCTGCTTTCAGTCGATGGGTGAAGGATGCCCTCAGCCATTACTGGGGCGGTCCCAAGCTGACCCACAGCCCGCTGCTCGATCTGAACCTGGTTGCCGCAACGCGCAAAGAGTTCGATGGAGATCCCGTGCGCGCCCTGCGCACTGTTCTACAACGCGCCATCGAGGCGCTGCATCCTGCCGGCGAGCAAAGCATGTTTGCCGCGGAATGGACGCTGTACAACATCCTTGACCTCAAGTTTCGACAGGGATGTCGCATGAGTGACATCGCCAATCGCCTGGCGGTCAGCGAATCAGACCTCTACCGCAAGCAGCGAGCTGCCATTGGCGAAGTGGCCCGCATGCTGGTCAACATGGAGGAGCGGGCTACGTCGTCTTGAAATCGGAAACGAGAGCACTGGTGTTGGCATCAGTGCTCTCTGTGCTTTCAGAGGGTCAGCAGCAAGTATTACGACCCTAGCAAGCGGCTCTTTTGGTAAGCCGCCTGGATCGCTGCGCAAAGTACCGCCCGTAGCGATCCTTTTTCCATCTGGTAGAGGGCTTCGGCTGTGGCACCACCGGGAGAGGTCACCATGTTGCGCAACTCGGCCAGGTGCACGCCCGACTGGACGGCAAACAGGACCGACCCCAGCACCGTCTGGAGCACGAGTTGCCTGGCTACCGGTCGCGAAAACCCCAGGTACACGGCCGCGTCTACCATTGCCTCCATGATCAGAAAGACATAGCCCGGCCCGCTGCCGCTCACCGCTGTTGCCATGTCCAGTTGTTTCTCCTCGCGGACGTAAATGGCCTGTCCCATCGCTTGCAGAACGGCCTCTGCTCGCGCTCGTTGCTCCTCTGAGGTCTTCTCCGTGGCGGTCCACACGGTCATTCCCTCGCCGATCTGAGCCGGGGTGTTGGGCATGGAGCGGAATACTGCCCCATGTCCCAGGCCCTCGACCAGCGTGGCAAGGCGCGCACCGGCCACGATCGACAGCACCACTGCCGTAGGCTGAACTTTTCCCTTGAGCTCGACCAGCACCGTTGGCAGCACCTGCGGCTTGACCGACAGTACGACGACGTCGGCGTCGTGGACCGCGGTTGCGTTGTCGGTAGTCACACGTATGCCGTACCGCGCCGCCAGTGCCTCAAGTCGATCCGGCCTGACGTCGCTGGCGATGATCTGTTGCGGCGTAAGCAGGCCCTTGGCTAGCGTCACTCTGATCATCGCCTCTCCCATCGTGCCACTGCCCACAAAAGCTACGTTTGCGTTTTCGATCATGTTTCCTCCGATGCTGACTGGTGCCCTTCGGGATGGCCTCCGATGGAGCTGTGAAACATTGCATCCCACTGTCAAGTGTGGTGACAAGAGTGCAGTCCATTTAGCTTCTTTGGTGGTTTTCTGAGTGCAATGCCTTGAGGAAAGCTGAGGGACTGACATTGTTGAGACTCTGTGACATGGTAGCTGTTTCGCTGCAAGAATACCACAGGGGGCATCGGTTGTCAAGCCTCTGAAGGAGGACCACCCGAGTAGTCCTGCATCCGCCCAGGTGATCGGCGCTCAGATACGATTGCCTTGCGAGCCCTTGTCGTCTAGCTACCGCGAAGGCCAGAGAGGCGCTGGCTACACCTACTAGGAAGCCGATTGCACTCGATGCTACCTCAAGATATAGTGGTGGCTAGGCGGCAGCCACCGTTTTTCGTGATGATCAGACCGTCAGGGACGTGGGCGGCCTTCTCCTCAAGATGTAGTGGCTTTGGACAACTCGCCAGAGTCCAGTAACAAGGATGATCCACTGGCTATGGCGAAATGGCGGCAAACGTGGTATAATGCATGTGTGGACTATTGTAGCTGGTGTCTTGGAGGGGCCGTGGCGTGGTGCTGGACTCCCCTTCTGCGTAAGAAGGGGAGTCCAGCGAAGCACCAACTACGACCTGTCCACGATTCTGGTGGCAAGGGATGCAGCGCATGTGATATGCCTGAGGCATGCCAATGTTACAGGACAGACCACGGGAATTGACGCTCACCGTACACTATCGTACCGATGTGGGACGTGTGCGGAATCACAACCAAGATTCCCTGGGCTACCGTGAGCCAAAGGAGCTAGGACGCCGCGCCGAGGATGGATGGCTGTACGCTGTCGCCGACGGCCTGGGCGGCCATCAGGCCGGAGAAGTGGCCAGCAGGTTGGCTGTCCAGGCGCTGCTGACCGCCTACTATCGCTCTCGCCAGGGTACGCCCGCCGATCGCCTGCGCAGAGCCTTCGCTGACGCCAACCACGCCGTTTACGAACGGGCTCGCCAGCAAACAGGTCCCCGCCGTATGGGCACGACCTTGGTGGCAGCCGTCGCCCGGGGCGAGGAACTGATCGTGGCCAACGTCGGCGACAGCCGGGCCTATCTGGTGCGCGGTGGCAGAATCCGCCAGATCACGCGCGACCATAGCCTGATCGCCCAGTTGGTAGCCGAGGCCATTGTCACGCCGGAGCAGGCAAAGACCCATCCCCAGCGTCACGTTCTCACCCGCAGCCTCGGCACGCATTCAGAGATGAAAGTGGATCTATTCACCGAGACTTTTTTGCCCGGCGATCAGCTTTTGCTGTGCAGCGACGGCGTCACCGAGCACGTCACCGATGCCGAAATCGGGAGCGCTATGCGGGACAGAGACCCGGAAGCGATTGCCCAGCGCCTTGTAGACTTGGCCAACGAGCGAGGTGGCCGAGACAACATCACCGTGTTGATCCTCCGGGCGATGCCAAAGCGCAAGAACCGGCTGCCGTCTCCTGTGCTGCCCCAGAAAGTGGAAAAGCCTCCCATCTCACGGCGGCGGCCTGGGCCGGGGTCCGTCGTCACGTGATCACAGTCGACCCAGGCATCGACACAGAGATCGCCAGCGTAAGCGCTTCTCTCGGAAGAACGCGACTATGGCAGGGCTCATCGACAAAACACTTGAGAAACAGTATCGTATTGAGCAGTTGTGCGGATCGCCGCGCGAAAAGCCGTCTCTCATCGTCTGTGTCCCAACTGCGGCCGCGAGAGCTCTGCCAGTAGACGATATTGCAGTTGGTGCGGCACCGAGTCGGTACAAGAAGATCTTGCTCCGGCCAGCCGGTCGGGTGTCGGCCTGAACGTCGTATCGCCCGATGGTCAAAGCCATCGCATTCCTATCAGTGAGGAGCAAACGCTCACTGTAGGTCGAAGCCAAGAGAACGACATCTGCCTCGACGATCCTCAAGTCTCCCGCCACACCCGCAGAGTTCGGCGGAGATGGCTTTCCGTCACCGACCTCTACAGCACCAACGGGACTTTTCTCGGTGACTCCCGGTTATTGCCTGGTGTGAGCCAACCCTGGCCGTCGGAGAGGTCGCTCCACATTGCAGTTCTTTCCCTTTCAGTACACCCCATAGGTTTGCGCAGTATCAACCACAGCCGCAAAGTTCTCCGGTCTTACGCTAGACGTAATGCTGTGGCAAGATGCCAGTACAGATCCCCCGCCTTTGTCTATGTCATCGATCAGTTGTTTCGCCTCTTCTTGAACCTGTTCCGGGGTCCCATTGCTCAACGCACCGCCTACATCCATGTTGCCTACTAGAGTCAGATTCCTGCCAAATCGTTTCTTGATCTCTCTGATATCCATACCGCAAGGTTCGATGGGATTGAGGGCACGGATGCCCATATCCAGCAGATCTGGTATGAGAGCCTCGACATTGTCGTCGCTGTGGAACAAGACAGGGACGCTCCTTTCTCAGGGCGGCCTCGAATATGCCTTGCATTCTCGGCGCCCACAGTTCTCTCATCAGATCGGGACGAATGAGGGTCCTGCTCTTGAACGCAAGATCATCGCCCGCATGAAAGAACGTCAATGGATACTCTACCAGCCCTTCGGCCGTGGTGGCGTAGTAGCTGGAAGGTCTCTCAAGGATTATCACAGACATCATTCCGATGACATCCTGCCCGATCTTGCTAACGAACTCGATATAGTCAACCCGGTCAATGTTTGCCAACGTATGGCCACCCTGAACCTCTCGGCGCACGACGTATCTCAACGTCGGATTGTCTACCAGCACGTCAAGACTGGGCACCCCGTTGAGCATCTGTCGATCGGAAACCGCCGTCAATCTCTTCTTGTCGAGCTTTCGACAGTCGCTCGTGGTCATCTCTTTGCCCGCTTGGTCCTGGTAGCTCCGTCCCGGCCAGCCCCAACGGACCTGGCAGCCGTCTGGACTGACCTGGATCGGCTGGCGTCACAGCCGCTGAAGCGATGAGTGAAGGACGGCGGGAATTCTAAAGTCCAGTTCCTTGACAGGCGCTCGTCTGGGGTTGTATAATAGGCAATGCCATCGCACCTGGCATCGCTTTTGGACCCTTGAGCTAGATCGAGCAGTTGGACAGCCTCCAGTGTTGAAAGATGAACGTACCCGCGTGGCGCGGGATGCCACGGATATGGACTAGAACAGTGAAGACAAGGAGATACTGTCATAGCCTGCGTTTCAAGATCACTGTGGGTCTGTTGCTCTCCTTGATGGTGGTCTTGGCAGTTACGTCCTACCTACGATATAACAGCTTGCGGCGCCTCTTGGGGGAGAGCCTGGAACTGTCAGCGGCCAATACGGAGGAGATCATTGAGGCCCAGTTGGCCGCCTACCTCCGCAGCAGATTGATCTTGTCGGCCGGTTCTATCATCGCAATCCTGCTCATTGGCGAGCTTATGATGACCCAAATGGTGGTCAGCAGGTTGAAGCAGTTCTTGGGGGCAGTCAAGCGACTCAGGTCAGGCGATCTCGATGCGAGAGTAACGGTTGGGAGCTATGATGGAATCGCAGAGCTGGCCAATGCTCTCAACCGTGTGGCAGCCGGCCTGAAGGAAAAGAAGAGGCTGGAACAGAGAGCCAGGGAGCGAACTGAGGAGCTACAGGTACAGGCCGAAAAGTTGCAGGCACAGGCTGAGGAGCTTTCGGCTCTCAACGCCCTTGCGGTCACGGTGAGTCAATCACTGGACCTGAGGGAGGTCTTGCACAGTGCCCTGGACGAGGTGCTGGAGTTGATGAGATTGAGGGCAGGCTGGATCACCCTGCGAGATGACCACAGCGGAGAGTTGCGCCTGGCGGCCAGTCGCGGCTTCCCCGAGGAGATAGCGCTTGCGCACGCGCAATGCAACTGGAACCGACGTGTCTGCTCGGGGGTCTTCGATTCGGGCCAACCCCGGGTCTTCCACCGTGTGCCACTGCATCCCTGCCCGGCCGCCAGGTATCTCCAAGAAGAGGGGCTCGTTTTTCGGGCGTGTGTCCCTCTGAAATCCAAGGACCTCGTTCTGGGCGTCATGAGTCTGGCTGGGATTCCTTCAGACAATGGGCGGATGCTCACCGAGGACTCGTCGGCGATGCTGACGGTCATTGGCCGTCAGATAGGCATCGCCATCGAAAACGCCAGTCTGTACGAGGAGTTGCGTCAGGAAGAAATGCTCAGGAGACAGCTCATAGAGCGGGGGATCACGCTTCAGGAAGAAGAACGCAAGCGCATTGCCCGCGAGCTGCACGATCAGACTGGTCAGCGTCTTACCTCTATGATTATGACGCTTGGCGTCCTTGAAGAGGCGGTTTCTACGCCGGTGGCGCGGGCATATATACAGGATCTGCGAGATGCGACGGCTCAGATCCTGAAAGAGGTGCGTGACCTGGCTCTGGAACTCAGGCCGAGTGTCCTGGATGATCTGGGGCTGCTGGCGGCCCTGCGACACTATCTCAAGGGGTATCAGAACCGGTTCCGCCTGCTTGTGGACTTTCAGGTGTTGGGCCTGGACGACAAGCGACTGCCTCCTGAGGTGGAGACGGCCCTTTTCCGCATTGCCCAGGAAGCTCTTACGAACGTGGGCAGCCATGCGCAAACACACAGCGTCACCGTGCTTTTGGAGAACCGCGCCGACTCGATCATGCTGATCGTGGAGGATGATGGAAAGGGTCTTGACGTGATACAATTAATGGGCTCACGCCCGCATGAGAGGAATCTGGGGCTTTACGGCATGCGGGAACGCGCTTCTCTGCTTGGCGGGACATTGACCATCGAGTCCACGCCAGCAGGGGGCACGACTGTCTTTGTCCGGATACCTTTGGAGGGCAAAAGGTAACCATGGAAAAGATCCGTCTGCTGGTCGCTGATGACCACCCGGTGGTGCGAGCGGGGCTTCGTATGCTGCTGGCTGCCAAATTCGATATGGAGGTGGTGGGAGAGGCAGTTGACGGCACCACGGCCGTGGAGCGCGCGTTGGAACTGCAGCCCGATGTGGTGGTGATGGACATCACTATGGGAGATATGGATGGCCTGGCGGCTACCCGAGAGATCGTGAAGCGTCTTCCCCAGACCAAGGTAGTGGTACTTACGATACACAGCAATGAAGAATACCTCCGTCAGGCGCTGAAAGCGGGAGCCACTGGCTACGTCCTCAAAGAGGCTGTCGACACAGAGATCGCTGTAGCTATTCGCGCCGTGCAGCGTGGTGAGGTTTTCATCTATCCTACTTTCACCAGGGTCTTGTTGCGAGATTTGCTCCCGTCGGAGAAAGTGGATGGTCCTTCTCAGCAGGACAGTTACGAACTC
>Ga0114930_10004479_pt1 | contig 11800 bp, 9 predicted proteins | sample AnhtaG_FD_87300 | JGI IMG/M metagenome (GOLD analysis project Ga0114930, IMG submission 87300) | Deep subsurface microbial communities from Anholt, Denmark to uncover new lineages of life (NeLLi) - Anholt_01485 metaG | ecosystem: Environmental > Aquatic > Marine > Oceanic > Sediment | place... | reverse complement strand
GCCTCGGGAACCAGGTAGCGGATGGAAAGCCCCTCGGCAACCCGCCTTCTGATGTCGGTGGCGCTGATGTCGATCTGGGGGACGTCAACCACCATGATACGCTCAGAGGCACCGGGGATGCTGGATTCCAGCGAGCGCAAATCGAACCCAGGGTAGCCCGACCGCCTCACCCCCACTACCTGACACATCTCAACCAGGCGCTTGGGGGCTTTCCACAGGGGGAGCTCGGCCAGCGTGTCAAACCCCACAATGAGATAGAGTTTAGCTCGAGCCCCTAGACCGGCCTTCAGCTCAATGATTGTGTCTATGCTGTAAGTTGGTCCTGGGTGCTCAAGTTCAATCGTCAAGACGTTGAAATAAGGGTTTGAGGCGGTGGCCAGTATCGCCATCTCCAGCCTATGCTCCACTGCGCTGATGTTCTTCTCCCCTTTGAGCCACGGCTGCCCGGCGGGTACGAAGAGCACCTCCTCAAGCCCCAGTTTCTGCCTCACCTCTTCAGCTATGATCAGATGTCCCAGATGAATAGGGTCAAATGTGCCCCCCAAAACCCCCACCCTAAATTCTGCCATGCTTTCCCCCATGGTGCCCAGCCCTCCTGGGAGATAGAGGGCGTGGCCGAAAAACCTTGAATTCTGCCTCCCCCTTTTTCATCAAGGGAACGCTATCGGCCTGAGAGACCAGCTCCAAAGCTTTCTTCATAAGCTCCCCAACCCCCTCACCAGTTGCTGCCGAGATAAAATAGAGTGGATCCCCAAGCTCCCCAAACTCTCTTTTAAGCCGAGGCAAACGACCCTGCACCTCAGGCAGATCGACCTTATTTACGGCGATGATACGCAGCTTATCCTTCAAGGCAGCCTCATATAACACAAGCTCCTCTTCAACCCTCCTCAGGTCAGAAAGTGGAGCTTCGGAGCTACCATCGACGAGATGGATAAGAATCTTGGTGCGCTCAATATGACGCAGGAAATCGAGCCCCAGCCCCAGGCCACGATGCGCCCCTTCTATGAGTCCCGGGATATCAGCCACTACAAAGCTTCGGTACCCTAACTCCACAACGCCCAGAACAGGCTCAAGGGTAGTAAAAGGGTAATCCGCAACCTTTGGTTTGGCGTTTGATACCCTACGCAACAGCGTGGACTTGCCCGCATTGGGATAGCCGATAATGCCAACGTCCGCAATGAGCTTAAGATCGAGAAGCAACCATGTTTCCTCCCCTGGATTACCCTTCTTCGCGATGCGTGGAGCCTGGTTGGTTGAGGAAGCAAAGTGGGCGTTACCGAAACCTCCCCTGCCTCCCTTAGCAGCCAATACCCGCTGGCCGTGTTCAACTACATCCGCAACCAGAATCCCGCTTCCATCCTCCTGTTTGCGCCGAACCAGAGTGCCCAACGGCACCTTAACCTGCAGATCCTCTCCTCTCTTTCCCACCTTATCCTGTCCCCTTCCGTTAGCCCCTTTTTGCGCCCTGAAGTGCTTTCGGTATCTGAACGCTCGCAGAGTAGCTATGCTTGCATCGCCCACCAGGCAAACACTTCCTCCATTCCCCCCTTTGCCCCCATCGGGTCCCCCGAAAGGCACAAATTTCTCCCTACGGAAACTGACTACACCATTGCCTCCATCACCGCCCTTGACATAAACCTCAACTCGGTCAATCAATTATCAACTCTTCTATTAAGGTTATCATATTATGCTTTATTATAATCTATGTTAAGAAGTGGAGTAAAACTAATAATTATAAGCGTGTGGGAAATGTGGAAACCCTGTTCCCCAGCGTTGGCGGATTTAGTGGAGGAGCTGTGGAGAAAAATGGGGGGTTGTGGAATTGTCTAACGTTCAGCGAAGGGTGGTGAAAAAATAAGGCTTTGAAAAAATAAGATATAACAAAAACGGAGTTATCCACAAAGTGAGGGAGATTTCCACACAAAATAGGGGTTTTTCCACACAATTATGTCACCTTGGGACTATGTCTGGTGACAGAGGGTTAGCCTGCTTTGTTGTAGAGCCCCTCTCTGATCTCAAGCAGGTCGCGGAGCAAGGCAGCATCGGTATTGATATCAGTGGTAATCTTTTGGTATCCGTGGAGGATAGTGCTGTGGTCTCTACCTCCCAACTCCCTCCCGATTTGGGTCCAGGAGCATTGCAGTTCCTCCCTGAGAAGGTACATCGCCATCTGGCGTGCCACGGAGAGAGGCCTGTCTCGTCTCTTCCCCTGAAGCGTCTCCGAAGGGAGGCCATAATAGGTTACTACCGCGTTCAGAATTATGGCAGGGGTGAGGGTGCGTCTATGGGCATCGGTGGTTATCTCCGCCAGAGCTTTAGTTACAAGCTCAGTAGTCAGCGACTCCTTGATAAGTCTGGAGAAGGCCAAGACGCGGTTGAGCGCTCCCTCGAGCTCCCTGATATTCTTCTGGATGCGACGGGCGATCAGGTCCAGAACCTCGGGGGGCACCGCTGACTTCTGCTCTTCTGCCTTCTTCTGGAGGATGGCGATCCTGGTCTCCAGGTCCGGCGGCTGCATATCAACGATCAGTCCCCACTCGAAGCGGGAGCGCAACCTGTCTTCGAGCAGGGTCAGGGACTTTGGAGGGCGATCACAGCTAATGACGATCTGTCTATTTGCGTTATGCAGGTCGTTGAAGGTATGAAAAAGACCCTCTTGAGTTTGCTCTTTGCCGGCGATGAACTGTATGTCGTCGAGAAGCAGGACATCTACACTGCGATATTTGTTCCTGAAGTCCTCGCTCCTCCCCTCCCTAATACCGCTGATGAACTCGTTGGTGAACTGCTCGGCGGTTACATACATCACCCGCGGACAGCATCGGCACGATACCCAACCGATGGCATGCAGGAGGTGAGTTTTTCCTAGTCCCACCCCACTGTAAATGAATAGAGGATTATAGCTGCTGCCAGGGTCATTCGCCACTCTTTGAGCCGCGGCGTGTGCCAGGCGATTGCAGGTGCCTACCAAAAATGTGTCGAAAGTGTACCTACGATTGAACTTTGGCGGGCTGGCTCGTTGACTGAGTTGCTGACTGGAGAGGGAGGGGGGTGAAGGGCCTAGTTCTCCTTCCTCATCACCCAGATGGACTTGAAATTGTACCTTTAAAGTGCGCCCGGTAATGCCGCTTAAGGTCTTCTCAATCAAAGGGTTTAGGCGTTTTTCCAGCGACTCGGTGACGAAACTGCTTGGTACCCCAACGATGAAATTGCCATCCCGTTGGGCCAATCCCACCGTATTCTTTAACCAGGTTTGATAGTTTGCTGGGCTTACTTTAACTTGTAGCTCTTCGAGTGCTGCCTGCCAGACCTCTGCCGCTAATCTCGCCTTCATGCCATCCCTCGTTGCTATAACTTAACAAAGCAGCTGCAGCACCGGTGAGCGGTGTTTTAGCGCACAAGCAGGAACAACATCGAGTTGTTCTTACATGAACATTAGGAGAAAAGGACACTACCTACTGGAAAACCTACTTTACGCCGTATCGCATCTCCCAAAAGAGATGCGTTTCCCGTCAGCAGCGGCACTTCTGGGGGGAACCTTGGGGAGACTAGATTATTGCTTTTTCGAATAAGGCAAAAAAGAGGATAACTGCTTGGGGAACGTGGCTACAACAATAACAGACGGTGGGGCTTGGGTCAAGATGTTTTCCTGGCATTTTTGGGAAAACAAAAAATGTAGCCTAAAGGATATTTTTGCTTTTGGCGACAGCAAAGGATAGGATAAGGCTGAAGGTGGCATAAAGGCGGGGCACCGTCCCAAGGTGCTTTTGGGAGCGCCTGCGCGCCCTCAGTTATCTCCTTGCACACTATTCCTCGAATTTCTTGAAAACCAGGCAGGCGTTCTGGCCCCCGAAGCCGAAGCTATTGGATAGAGCCGCTTTGACATCTTTGCGTCTAGCTACATTGGGTACATAGTCCAGGTCGCAATCGGGGTCAGGGTATTCGTAATTTATAGTGGGATGGATAATGCCCTCGGTGATTGCCTTGATGCAGGCGATGCCTTCTACTGCCCCCGAAGCGCCCAAAAGATGCCCGATCATCGATTTGGTGGAGCTTATGGGCAACTGATAGGCGTAATCTCCGAAGAGCGTCTTGATTGCCAGGGTCTCGATGGGGTCGTTGATCAGTGTTGAGGTGCCGTGGGCGTTGATGTAGTCGATCTCGTTGGGTTTCAGGTTGGCGTCTTCAATTGCCCAACGCATTGCCCGGATAGCCCCGGAGCCATCACTATCGGGAGCCGTCACATGGTAGGCGTCTGAGGAGATACCGACGCCGGCAACCTCGGCGTAGATTCGAGCGCCGCGGCTCAGAGCGTGCTCTAAGCTCTCGAGGAGCAGGATCCCAGCTCCCTCTGCGGGAACGAAGCCATCTCGCTTGGCGTCGAAAGGACGGCTGGCTTTGGTCGGCTCGTCATTTCTGGTGGTCAAGGCCTTCATGACGCAGAACCCGGCTACCCCTGTGGGAGATATCGCTGCCTCAGTGCCCCCAGCCACCATGACGTCTGCTTTGTTCTGCCTTATGACCTCTGCTGCATCACCGATGGCCTGGGTTGCGGCAGCGCAGGCGGTTGTTATTGTGGAAGAGAATCCTTTAAGTCCAAAGATCATGCTAATCTGCCCCGCTGCCATGTTGGGCAGGACTATGGGCATGAAAAAGGGGGTGAGCCTCATCCCCCCCCTTTTCAGGAGGACGCTGTGTCCCTCCTCGGCTTCGGGAAAACCGCCAATGCCATTGCCGACGAGCACGCCCATGCGCTCCGCGTCCTCACGGCTGAGGTTGAGCCCGGCGTCCTCGATGGCCATCCTGGCGGAGGCGACGATAAATTGGCTGAACCGAGCCATCCTTCGTGTCTCTTTGTACTCCATGTACTCGTGGGGATCGAAACCCTTCACCTCGCCGGCTATCCGGCAGGTCAGCCCGGTAACGTCGCAAAGAGTGATGTTGGCGATGCCCGACTTGCCCTCGATCAATCCCTGCCAGTATTCATCGACGGTTAGCCCCAGAGGTGTTATCGCTCCCATCCCGGTAATTACCACGCGGCGCCTTTCCCTCTTCCCCTTGCCTGGTCTCTTTGGGCGTGGTTTGGGGGAGGGTTCGACCGTTTTCTCTTTCGCGATACTGCCAAGCAGATCGTTGATTTGCTTATCAACCACTGTGGTGACCGCTTCTGCTTGTTGCCCTGTTCTCGATTTTGGCTGCCTCATCATAACCCCCTCGTATCATGTCCGGGACACGTGACCCGTATCCGTTATTTTGCCAAAGACCCCGCAAGTTTCGTCAGCATTTGGCTAATCCTCTCACAATCCACTCTCAACTCTGAATACTCTTTTTCAGTTATATATTTCAAATCTTTCACCAAGAGAAGGTGATATTTCATCTCACCAGTTGACCCCCTTGCTATTCCCACAAATTGGCTGTATTCCTTTTTGCTTAACCGATGGCTCCCTTCCATGAGATTCATCGGGATGGAGTAGGCTGAACGCTGCATTTGAGGTGCACACCAAATCTTTCATCCGATGGGAGGCTTTTCGTCAATTCGTATATCTTTAAGACCAATTCATGGGAAAGCTTGAACACATCCAAATCTTCGACACTTCGCATTTTACCATTCATTCTATTATATCCGGACACGGTCAACGGATTACGGACACGGCTTACCTCGCTGCATCGCCTGTTTCCTGCCTCTTCATTGTGGGTAGAGCTCTGGACGCAAGCCCTTTACGTTTTCTATCACCTCGCCGACGAGGAATAGCGAGCCGGTGGCGCAGATAAGGTCCCGCTTTCCTGCCTTTGCCTGCGCCTTCGCTATGGCCTGGGCAACGTCTTCTGCTACCTCGGCTCTCAGCCCCTGGCGGGCGAACTCGCCAGCCACCGTCTCGGGGATGGTAGCCCGGGGGTGGCGAGATCGTGTCGCAATAACGCTATTGGCCATCGACGCAAGCTCAGCTACGATGCCAGACGTGTCCTTGTCGGCCGATGTCCCTATTATAAGTATTAATTGGTCAAAGTGGAAGTGCTGCTCGAGGGCTTCTTTGAGCTTCCTTGCCGAATCACCGCTATGGGCGCCATCGACGACCAACATCGGCCTGCGTCTCAGAATCTGCAGGCGACCCGGCCAATGGGTATTAGCCAATCCGACCTCTATGCACTCCCTGGGGACATCCAGGGTCTCCAAAGTGGCAACCGCTGTAGCAGCGTTCTGCAACTGATAGGCGCCAAGGAGGGGTATGTTGAGGCGGTAAGAGCCTCTCTTCCCTTTGACCTCTAGGGATTGCTCTGAAAGGTTGGAGCTAATTGTCTGCCAGGAGACATCGCTTCCCACAGTGATCAGCCTGGCCCCTCTTTCGAGGCAAGTGCCCCTGATCACCATCGCTGCCTCTTCGGCTTGCGGGGAACTGACTACAGGAATCCCCGGCTTGATAATGCCAGCCTTTTCAGCAGCGATCTGTGACAGAGTGTCGCCCAGTACCTCCCGGTGATCAAGGCTTATCGAGGTGATCACGCAAACCTCAGGAGTTACTACATTCGTGGCGTCCAGTCTCCCCCCCAGCCCTGTCTCCAGCACCTGAAAAGCGATGTCCTTCTGCTGAAAGTGGAGGAAAGCAGCGGCGGTTAGTAGCTCGAAGGTGGTAAGTTCCCCATAGGTGCGGTCACGATCCATTGCTTCAGCATGGGGTCGCAGCCTGGCTACTACATCTGCCAGTTCTCGCTTGAGAATCGGTTTTCCGTCTACGTTAATCCGTTCGCGGAGGGTAAGGAGATGGGGGGAGGTGTAGAGGCCGGTTTTATGACCAGCAGCGCGAAGCCCTGCAGCGATCATGGCTGCGGTACTGCCCTTGCCCTTGGAGCCGGCGATGTGAACAGACCCGGCGCTGAGATGGGGGTCGCCCAACCGATGCAGCAGGTCTTCCATCCGCCTCAGGTCGAACCTGTTGGCATAGGCGTATCCTGGCCACCTCTCATAGTCGGTACGCTCCAGGATAAAGTCAAGGGCCGCGGGGTAGTTCATCACACCGAATTGCGGCTATTATATCATTGACCATGAAGTCCTAACAAGCCCGCTGCTGGTGGCGAAGCCTGCTGCGTTGTATTATACTTAACTCAGTTGAGATGGTAGTGAAGGGAGAGAAGCATGAAGGGGAAAGACCTGCTCTCTATAGGCGACCTTGCGCCGGACGATGTCTGGCGCATCATCAACAACGCTGTCGAAATGAAACAGCAAGGCATCAGCTCCGTCCTTGCGGGACAGACCCTAGCCCTGCTCTTTGAGAAGCCTTCTCTGCGCACCAGGGTCAGCTTCGATGTCGCCATGCATCAGCTTGGGGGACATACCATCTATCTTTCTCAGAGTGAAGTCGGCTTAGGGAGTAGGGAGTCTGTCTCGGACGTGGCTCGGACGCTTAGTCGTTATGTCAACATTATTGCAGCTCGCACCTTCTCCCACGCTACTGTGGAGTCGCTGGCAGAGCACGCCACGGTACCTGTTATCAACGCCCTCTCGGACAGGGAGCACCCTTGCCAGGCCCTCGCCGATCTTCTGACTATCTACGAAAAAAAGGCTAAACTAAAGGGCTTGACTCTTGCCTTCATCGGCGATGGTAATAATGTGGCCAATAGCCTTTTGCTCGCCTCTGGCTTGGTGGGAATGGACTTCAGGATTGCCTCTCCTAAGGGCTATGAGGTTTCCGATGAGGTTGCGGGCCTGGGGCGCAATCTCGCGCAGGGCAGCAAAATCCTCCGTGTTGAGCAGCCTCAGGCTGCGGCTGAAAGTGCCGACGTGGTCTACACCGACATCTGGACAAGCATGGGGCAAGAGGCAGAGGCAAAGAAGCGGCGCAAGGATTTCGCTGGCTATCAGGTCAATGCTGAGCTACTGTCGCTGGCAGCAAAGGACGCCATTTTGATGCACCCGCTGCCGGCACACCACGATGAGGAGATTGCCCCGGGGCTCATCGACTCACCCCAGTCGGTAGTCTTCGACCAGGCGGAGAACAGGCTTCACGTTCAGAAGGCGATTCTGGAGGGTCTCTACCGCAAGTCCGATCGTGCTGAGGATTGGTGCAACAAGGGTGTGGCCCTGGGGAATCTCAACCGGCTTGAGGAGGCCCTGGACTGCCTTGAGGAGGCGTTGCTGCTGAAGCCCGACTATGCCGAGGCGTGGTACAACAAAGGCGTGGCTCTGGAGAAGCTGGGGCAGTGGAAACAAGCGCTCGCTGCCTATGAGCGCGCCCGCGAACTGGAGAAAGGCAAGCCGTGACCAGACCAATTGTCGCCATCGTGGGCCGACCGAATGTGGGCAAGTCAACGCTGTTCAACCGGCTGGTGGGCGAGCGCCTCGCTATCGTCGAGGACATTCCGGGCACTACCCGCGACAGGGTCTATGCCGACATCTCCTGGCGGGATCACGAGCTAACCCTGATCGACACCGGCGGGCTTGAGCCCAGGCCCGACTCCAGCCTGCGGCAAAAGGTGAAGGATCAGGCTGAAGTGGCCATTGAGGAGGCGGAGGTCATCATCTTTATGGTGGATGTTCTGGACGGGGTGACTCTCCCCGATTCTGAGGTGGCTGAGGCGCTCAGGCGCTCGCAGAAGCCGATCTTTCTGGCGGTGAATAAGGCGGACAATGACCAGCGTCGAGATCAGGCGTTTCAGTTCCACGAGCTGGGCATTGGCGAGCCGATGGCGATCAGCGCCCATCACGGTACTGGCGTCGCAGACATGATGGATGAGGTTGCCGCCAGGTTGCCCCTCCCCACCCCCCTTGTGGAGGAGCCGGGGATGTTGAAGATCGCCATCGTCGGCCGCCCCAACGTAGGCAAATCCATGCTGCTCAATGTCATCCTCGGCCAGGAGAGGGCCATTGTGAGCGAGACCCCCGGGACGACCCGTGACGCCATAGATACTGTATTCAAGTACGACGATGAGTCCATTTTGTTCATCGATACCGCCGGGATTCGCCGCCGCGGTCGGGTTGAGAGGGGAGTCGAACGCTACAGCGTGATGCGCGCTCTTCGCGCCATCTCGAGGGCGGATGTCGCCATTTTGGTAACCGAGGCTGCCGAGGTGATCACTGCGCAGGACACCCACATCGCTGGCTATATCCATCAGGCGCTGAAGGGGATGGTGCTGGTGGTGAATAAGTGGGACCTTGCGGGCGAGCTGGGAATAGACGCGGCCGCGTGTACTACAGAGATCCTGCAGAGGCTCAAATTCTTTCCCGGTGTCCCCATATTGTTTGTTTCAGCCCTGTTCGGAGGGGGTATCGACCAGGTGTTGCCGGCGGCGAAGAAGGTCTCCCAGGATAGGCAGAAGCGCCTTCCCACAGCCTTGCTGAACGAAGAGATCGGTCGGATTCTGGCTGCTCATTCGCCTCCCTCAGTGCGGGGGAGAAAGCTCAAGGTCTCGTACGTCACCCAGGCCGAGGTCAACCCGCCGACCTTCGTTTTCTTTGTGAACGATCCCAAGCTGCTCCACTTTTCCTATCAGCGGTACCTGGAGAATAAGCTTCGCGAGGCTTTCGGCTTCGGTGGCATTCCGCTGAAGCTTGTCTTCAAGCGAAAGGGCAAAGGATGATCGAGTTCGCTGCCGTGGTGGTTGGCAGTTACCTGATTGGCTCTATTCCCTCCGGGCTGGTGCTGGGGAAGCTTCGCGGTGTGGATCTCAGGGAATATGGCAGTGGCAAGACCGGTACCGCTAACGTGCTGCGCACTCTTGGCACCAGGGCTGCTGCTGTAGCCCTCATCGCCGACGTGCTTAAGGGTGTGATTGCCGTTGTCCTTGCCAAGTACGTCCTGGGTACTCCGGTTGGAGAGATGGCTGCTGGCTTTGCCGCCATCGCCGGGCATAACTGGTCGGTGTTCATCAGGTTCCACGGTGGACGCGGCGTCGCCACTTCAGTGGGCGGACTTTTTGTGATGGCACCAGTGGTTGCCGCTTCCGGATTTGCGATCTTTGTCATTATCGCTGCTGTGTTTCGCTATGTCTCCCTGGGGTCCATGCTAGGTGGCCTGAGTGCTTTGGCGATCATGGCCGCTTTTGTGGCTCTGGACGAGGCTCCCGCACAGCACCTCATCTATGTTGGGGTCGCTGCTGCCTTGATTGTTTTGCAACATCGGGATAATATAGCTAGGCTGTTGTCCGGCTCGGAGAGCAAGCTGGGGCGGAAGGGTGAGAGGAGACAAACGGGGTGAGGCGTGAGATGGAAGAGGTCGCTGTTGTCGGGACCACGGAGTGGGGCACGACCCTGGGGATAATGCTCAGCCGTAAGGGAATGAAGGTCAGCCTCTGGGCGCGAACCGAGGAGGAAGCGGAGAGGCTGAATCGGGAGAGGGAAAACAGCGCGCGCCTCCCCGGCTTCTCGTTTCCCGAGGGACTCTGGGCCACAGCTTCGCTTGAAGATGCGCTCCACAAAGTAGCCCTTGTGATCCTCGCTGTGCCCTCGCAGGATATGCGAAATAACGTCAGGCTGATAAGGGAGCACCTCGATAGCTCTATGCTCATCCTGAGCGCTGCCAAGGGGCTTGAGGTTGATAGCGCCAAGCGAATGTCACAGGTGATCTCTGAAGAGCTTGACCGCCGTTTTCATCGAAATATATGCGTTCTCTCCGGACCTAACCTGTCCAGGGAGATCGCTCACGGTCTGCCAGCCACGACTGTCATTGCTTCCAGCGATATCTCGGCGGCAGCGAGGGTGCAAAAGATGATGGCCTCACCTCTGTTTCGTGTTTACACCAATACCGATGTGGTCGGTGTGGAGTTGGGCGGCGTGCTCAAGAACGTCATTGCCCTGGCGGCGGGGATGGTCGATGGCCTGGGCTATGGAGATAATACCAAGGCTGGCCTGATAACGCGGGGGCTTGCCGAGATCACTCGCCTCGGCGTAGCAGCGGGCGCCAATCCGCTGACCTTCGCCGGTCTTGCTGGCCTGGGGGATCTGGTGGCTACCTGCGCCAGCCCACTGAGCCGCAACCGCTTTGTCGGCCAGGAGCTTGCCAAGGGACGCCCTCTGGAGGAGATAACGGCTTCCATGATGGGCATCGCTGAGGGGGTTACCACCACTGTTGCCGCCCTCAAGCTGGCTGCCGAGCTTAAAGTGGAGATGCCCATCGCCCAACAGGTATACCGGGCGCTTTATGAAGGCCTTGATGTCCGCCAGGGGATAGCAGAGCTCATGGGGCGGGAGTTGAAACACGAGTTCGCCGATATCTTAACTAGTGCCATTGAGCGTCTATAGTGCTAAAATAAATAAGCGTTCGAGCCGTCAGCTCTCGGCAAAACCCACAAGCTGCGACCTTCTTAATTGACAGGGCTGAATGCTGACAGCTGAAGACTCGCAAAAAGACACAAGGAGGTCAAAAGAGAAGATGGGAGACAGATTAAAGGGCAAGGTGGCCGTAGTCACTGGTGGTGGCCGGGGCATCGGCAGGGCCGAGGCTCTCCTGTTCGCTGCGGAAGGAGCCAAGGTGGTGGTTAACGACCTGGGAAGCGAGCCCGATGGTTCAGGAAGGGCAACCTCGCCCGCAGACGATGTAGTCAAGGAAATCAAGGACAAAGGTGGAGAGGCGGTTGCCAACTACGATAGTGTAGCTACTACAGAAGGCGGGGAGAACATCATCAAGACCGCTATCGATGCCTTTGGCAGGTTGGATATTCTGGTGAACAATGCCGGCCTTTACAGAGATCGGATGATCTACAATATGAGCCCTGAGGAATGGGACATTGTTGTGAAGGTCGACCTATACGGACTCTACAATTGCACTAAACCCGCGTGCGTGGTATTCAGACAACAGAGAAGCGGGCGCAT
>Ga0114930_10004476_pt1 | contig 11805 bp, 7 predicted proteins | sample AnhtaG_FD_87300 | JGI IMG/M metagenome (GOLD analysis project Ga0114930, IMG submission 87300) | Deep subsurface microbial communities from Anholt, Denmark to uncover new lineages of life (NeLLi) - Anholt_01485 metaG | ecosystem: Environmental > Aquatic > Marine > Oceanic > Sediment | place... | reverse complement strand
CGGATTCCTCCGACCGGACCTCCCGCCCGGCATGCCGGGCTCGGCTCCGGCCTGATCGTGAGCAAGGACGGTTTGATTCTCACTAACGCGCACGTCGTGGCCGGTGCCGACCGGGTGGACATCACTCTCGTCGGCGGCCAGACTGTCGAGGCGAAGGTGTTGGGCGCAGATCCCCGGATAGATATTGCCGTGCTTCGCGTGCCGAGAAGCAATCTCCCACCGGCAACTCTGGGCAACTCCGATGCCCTTCGCGTCGGGCAGCAGGCCATCGCAATCGGCAACCCTCTGGGATTCGAGCGAACAGTCACTGTAGGAGTGATCAGCGCGCTCAATCGCGTTGTCCCCGGCGGAGGCGCGCCGCTGCAGAACCTAATCCAGACCGACGCGTCAATCAATCCAGGCAACAGCGGCGGTCCACTTCTGGATAGTTGCGGCACGGTAGTGGGGATCAACACGGCAATTGTGAGCGCGCGAGTTGGGACGGGGGGCCTCGGATTCGCCATCCCGATCAATGTGGCCCAGCGTGCGCTGGATGACGTACTGCAGTTCGGCCGCGTTATTGTCCCGTGGATAGGCGTCACCTACAGCGGGATAACTCCGGAACTCGCGGAGGCCTTCAATCTTCCTACTCGCCAGGGAGTGATCGTCGCAGAGGTCGCGCCGGGAAGCCCTGCCGAGAAAGCCGACATACGCCGCGGCGATATCATAGTTCAGATCCAGGACGCGCAGATCAAGAGTCCCAGCGATCTCCAGAAGTTCATTCGGGGAGCGCGCGTGGACCAACGGGTGACCCTCACTCTCCTCAGAGACAACCGACGGCTGAAGAAAACGGTACGGCTTGCGGAGATGCCAACAGAGCTAACGCTTGGCGGATAGGCTAGACGCCAGAGCATATACCTGAGTTTGAAAACATCGAACGCCGGGTACTTACCTGTCAAGCCCGAAGTCGCGAGTTAGGCGGAAACCGTTTAGCTCCCTTAGCTGCCTATGGAGAACCTAGTAGATCCATTTGTCCATGCAGTCTCGACGGCCATCGAAGGATTGGCCGCTGTGGTCGTGGGCTACGGTGCCATCGTTGCCTTTTACAGATTCGTTCTTCAGTCACCAAGACGAAGGATGGTGCCGGGTTACTACGAGCGTGCTAGGATCGACCTCGGGCGCAAGTTAGTCGTCGGACTAGAGCTGGAGCTGGGCGCGGATATACTCCAGACCGCCATCGCTCCAACGTGGAACCATATCGGGATTGTGGCTGCAATCATCGTGCTGCGGACGGTGCTCAACTTCGTACTCGAGCACGAGATAGAGCATCTGCAGGAAAGACTTGGCGAGACGATTATGGAGAGGGCCTAGTTGAAACGTTCGTAGGCGCAACGCCACCAAGTGAGCAGAGAGGGGCCGGCGAATTGTGGAAAAGCGAGTAACGATGTATTCTACGCCGACCTGCCCGTGGTGCAGGAAGGCGAAGGAGTTCTTGCAGGAGAAGGGCATCCAATACAGCGACTACAATGTTGCTGAAGACCGGGAAAAGCTGCAAGAGATGGTTCAGTTGACCGGCCAGCATGGTGTCCCGGTCATTACGGTGGGCGACGAGGTCGTGGTTGGCTTCAACCAGGCAAAGATTGAGGAGGCGCTGACCGAGTAACTGGATCGGTGCGTGGATGACGAGGAAGCTCGCCCGAGCACGAACCGGGCTGAATACGTCGTTTAGAGACCCCTGCAGACGCCTTCGTTGACGACCTAGCCGACCAAGGCGTCCGCTTCGTTTATGGCATACCCGGCGGCTGGAGCCTGCTGATTGCGGGCGCCGTCCGCGCGCCCGACATGATGAGAGGCGCCGCGCTGGCCGCCCGGGATCGTGCTCCTCTAGCCAGAGTGGACAACCTGAAGTTTCCAACCGGTGCATGCAGGCATGGACAACGAAGTTGAACTGGCGATCATCGGAGGCGGGCCTGCTGGGCGGCGTGCGGCTGGATATGCGGGCCGTTCAGGCGCGAAGGTCGCGCTGATTACGGAATCTGTCGCAGCAAGACCACAGCTCGATCAGACGGCGATCACTTTTCTGGCTGTTCAGGCCGAACATGCACACCTCACCGGGCGGGAAGATGCCACGCCAGCTGCCTTGAGGGAGTCACTCGCCGGGGCGATGGAAATCGGCCGGGCGACACGCCAATCCGAGTTCGACGAATTGAGAGACCTGGGCGTCGAGCTGGTCGTGGGTTTGGCTTGCATCGCGGCTCCGGACCATCTGTCTGTCAATCTCCCGGACGCCACAACTCAGTGGGTCGGCTGCCAATCCATAATTCTTGCTCCAGGAGTCCAAGAGCTGATCCCCGTTGATTCCGATCGAGTCGTGACGCCACGGTCCATCGCAGCGCTCGAGAAAGTGCCGGATGCGATCGCCATCCTGGGCTCTGACGTTGCGGCCCTCGAAATCGCCCGCTATTTTGCTGCCTGGGAGATTGATGTCTCGGTGGTCGGGGGGCGACGCTCGGTCCTCGACTTTCTCGATGCAGACCTGCGGGACACCGTAACCTCGGCCGCTGCCGATAATGGCATTCGGGTAATCCATGATGCGACAGCGGTGGTCGGGACGGTGAACGGAGGGGTGGATGTACTGCTGGACAACGGTACGCATCTGGATTGCGAGTACGCGTTCGTCTGCGGGGAGGGAAAGTATCGGACAGAGACGCTCGGCCTGGAAAGGTGCGGCGTGAGAACGGGCGTGGACGGGGAAATACTGGTTGATCGCAACATGCGCACCAACATTCCAGAGATCTTCGCGGTCGGCGCCGTGGCGGGCACGCGTTGCAGCATGAACGTTGTCAGGCGTCAGGCGGAAGTGGCGGCGGAGAACGCACTGGGCGGCGACGCGTGGATCAACCACGACTAGATCCCCACCGGTGCCAGGTTTGTGCAGGAAGTAGCGGCAGTCGGGCTCGGAGAAGAATCGGCTCTGAAAAGAGGATTTCGGACGATAACGGCCTTAAGCAGCGTGCCCGCAGAATTGCAGGCTCGAAGAATCGCGAAGGTTATTGCGGAGGAGGCGACCGGCCGCGTCATTGGCGTCCAGCTTGTCGGGCCGGGCTCGGTCGAAGCGATCCACACGGCGACTTTGGCCTTACATGCCGGCGTCACACTGGACGAATTGGCCCATCCGGCATGGCTGGACGGCACGATGTGCGGAGCCCTTGCGACGGCGGCAGCGGCGACGGGACGCGGGCCATTGTCGGAGAGCACAGTGCCCATCGTCGGAGGGGAGGACTAGCCACCCCGTTTCTGTCTGGGCGGCGCGGAGTGGAGGCCGCAGCTGAATATAAGATCTCAAGTTAACCGGCTGCCGACCCGAGAATTCTACTTGCATATTGACACTGCATAGCGGCTATGCTATACTCTAGGTGTGCGGCGAGGGAACAGAGACCAGCTGCTAATCTCCGCCCGGCTCACCGGAGCCGACGATCGTCTCGAAAAGGGTGCGCGCTTGTAGCTCAGTGGATAGAGCATCTGTCTTCGGAACAGAGGGCCGGGGGTTCGAATCCCTCCAAGCGCGCCAGGTTTTGGGTCGTTAGCTCAGTTGGCAGAGCAGCTGACTCTTAATCAGCGGGCCGAAGGTTCGAGTCCTTCACGACCCACCAGGCTTTGAGGTCCGAGTCGGAGGCGGCAAGGAATCCGGCTCTACACTTGTCGCCCCAGGCCTGCGGATACGGGCGAGTGGTGGAATGGCAGACACGCTAGATTTAGGATCTAGTGCCGCAAGGCGTAGGAGTTCAACTCTCCTCTCGCCCACCAACCCGGAAATCAGTCAAGGAAGGATGAGGGCCGGGCGTTCCGAACTGAATCGGAGCAAACGAGATTCACGTGCGGGAGTGGTTCAGTGGTAGAACGCCACCTTGCCAAGGTGGATGTCACGGGTTCGAATCCCGTCTCCCGCTCCATATTTAACTCTTCAGAGCACCTCGTCGTTTGGCTGAAAGTCGCGGCGAGGTATTCTTTTATCGAGGCTGGAACAGGAGACCGGTAGATTATGCAGGTTAGCATCCAACAGGTGGACCAGTGCAAGGTCGAGTTGAACATCGAGGTCGAGGCCGAAAAGGTAGCGACCACCATAGACCGGGTGTATAGGGAGATTGGGAAGCGGACGGAGGTTCCGGGCTTCCGCAAGGGGAGGACCCCCCGCAAGATATTGGAACGCTATGTGTCACCCGAATCGGTGCGCAAGCGTGCCCTCGATATGATGGTCCCGGAAGCGTACCGCCAAGCTTTGGAGGAGACCGGCATACATCCATACGCGGATCCTGAGCTGGAGGTGGTTCAACTCGAAAGTGAACGTCCATTCATATTCAAGGCCATGGTGGCGCTTCCCCCGACCATCGAGCTGGGGGAATACAAAGGGATAGAAGTAGAACGCGAACGGGTCATCGTCACCGACGAGGATGTCGAGGCGGACCTCCGACGTTTGCAGGAGAGCCAGGCCCCGATTGAGCAGGTAAAAGATCGGGGAGTGCAGTCGGCCGATCTGGTTGTTGCTGAGATAGTCTCCACTATCGAGGGAGAAGAGCCCGGCACGCCGAGGCGCACTTTGATCAGGGCAGGCACGAACCCGTCGGAGTTCGATGCGAACATCTCCGGCCTGAAAGTGGGCGAACGGAAAACCTTCAGCATGAAGCACGCAGAAGACTTTGCCGACGAAGCGCTGGCGGGCAAGCAGGTGAACTACGACGTGAAGATCGAGACTATTCGCGAGGCAAGGCTTCCCGAGTTGAACGACGAGTTCGCGCAGAGCCTCGGCGAGTACAAGACTGTGGACGAGCTGCGTGAGGACATCCGGGCGAGGCTGACCGCCGCCAGAAATGAGGGGGCGGACGAGGATGCCATCAACAAGATTGTGGGCGAGATCGTTTCCCGCTCCAAAGTGGAGTTCCCGGACGTCTTGCTGAGTGCGGAGGTAGACCGTGAGCTCGGCCGTATACGTGAGCATCTTGACAAAGAAGGTAGAAGTCTTGAACAATATCTTGAGCATATCGGGGAGGATCGTGAGGCGTTTTTAGCTAAGTTGCAGGAAACGGCTGCGGGCCGGATCAAGGTCGGCCTCGTTCTGGGAGAGCTGGCTGACAAGGAGCAAATCCGAGTCAGCGAAGAGGAACTCGATGCCGAGATCAAATGCATGGCAACCGAAGCCAAGACGACCGCGGATGCGGTTGAGGCATACCTGGAACCCAGAGGCGGCCGGCGGGGCCTCGCGAATTCGCTTCTCAACCGAAAAGTGACCGAATTTATCAAGTCTGTATCTACTATCAACGGTGGAGAAGTTGACGCAGAAAGCACATAATCAGATTAGCGGCAGGGCAACGCAGGGATGCCATATGCTGGTTTTCCCCGCCCGGCCGCACGCGTCGCGTGGTGAAGTGCAAACTGCCTGCTCCACGATAGAAAAGGAGAGTTAAGTATCCTATGAGTTTAGTACCAATGGTCGTCGAGCAGACCGCCAGGGGTGAGCGGGCGTACGATATCTTTTCGCGTCTCCTCAAGGAGCGCATAGTCTTCATAGGCACGCCGATAGACGATGATGTCTCAAATCTGGTGATTGCTCAGTTGCTCTTCCTCGAAAAGGAAGACCCCGATAAGGATGTCGAATTCTATATCAACAGCCCGGGTGGGCTGGTTACCGCCGGTCTGGCCATATACGACACGATGCAGATCGTCAAGTCCGATGTGGCGACGATCTGCGTAGGCCAGGCGGCAAGCATGGCGGCCGTGCTTTTAGCAGGCGGGGCGAAGGGAAAGAGATACGCCCTGCCGAACGCACGAGTGATGATTCACCAGGGCAGCGCCGGCTTCCAGGGCACGCCAGCGGATGTGGATATCCAGGCGCGAGAGGTGTTGAGATATAAGGCTCTGCTCAACGAGATCCTGTCACAGCATACGGGCCAACCCATGGACAAGGTGGAGGCTGACACCGACAGAGACTATTACATGTCCGCAAACGAAGCAATGGAGTACGGCGTCATAGACGAGATCCTGGAAAAGGCAAACCGATAGTGCAAGCAGGTACTGGGGGGACTTACGCTTGGCGAAGGTTGGATTTGATCACAGCGACCAGCGTTGTGCTTTATGCGGCAGGAGTCGTGAGCAGGTAAAGAAGCTGATAGTCGGCGTACACGGCGGGATATGCCTGGACTGCCTCGAGTTGTGCAACGAGACTGTCAAAACCGAGGCTGCCCAGGCCGAGGATTACTGGCAGCCGGGGGCTGTTCCGAAGCCGAAAGATATCTACAGGATCCTCAGCCAGTATGTCGTCGGGCAGGAGAGGGCTAAGCGAACGCTCAGTGTTGCGGTCTATAACCACTTTAAGCGCGTGAACTCGCCCTGCACCGATGTGGAGCTCCAGAAGAGCAATATCATGCTCATCGGGCCAACCGGCTGCGGGAAGACTCTGCTCGCGCAGACCTTGGCACGAATCCTGAACGTTCCGTTCGCAATTACCGATGCAACTTCTCTTACCGAAGCAGGATATGTAGGCGAGGATGTGGAAAACATCCTCCTGAAGCTGCTCCAGGCTGCCGATACGGGCGACAGCATGCAGGACACGGTGCGCAACGCGCAGCGGGGTATAATATATATCGACGAAATTGACAAGATCGCTCGGAAAGCCGAGAACCCCTCGATCACGAGGGACGTCTCGGGCGAGGGCGTCCAGCAAGCGTTGCTCAAGATCCTGGAAGGTACGGTTGCCAACGTGCCGCCTCAGGGGGGCCGAAAGCACCCGCAGCAAGAGTACGTCCAGATCAATACGACCAACGTGCTTTTCATCTGCGGCGGGACCTTCGAGGGCTTGGAGGCGATTATCGAACGGCGCATCAATAAGCAGTCGCTGGGGTTCCGGGCGAAGGTCGAAAGCAAGAAACGACGGCAGGTCGGGGACATCCTGGCACAAGTGCTCCCCGACGACCTGCTAAAGTACGGATTCATTCCGGAGTTCATAGGCAGGCTGCCCGTGATAGGCATTCTAGAGGGGCTGGACAAGGATGCGCTCGTGAGGATCCTCACTGAGCCTAAGAATGCGCTCGTGAAGCAGTATCGAAAGTTCTTTGAGTACGACGGGGTCGAACTGGTGATCACTGACGACGCGCTGGACGCGATCGCCAGTGAAGCCATGAAAAGGACCATTGGCGCGCGTGCACTCCGAGCAATAATCGAGGAAATCATGATGAACATCATGTACGAGATCCCATCCACCCCAGGAGTGACCAAATGCACAGTCGATGCCGATGTAATACTTTGCCATAAAGAGCCAACCCTCGAAGCTGGCGAGCTCAAGGCAGCCTCATGATCCTCATGGCAGGGTGACGACGACGGAGCAGCCTCCCGTCGCCGTCGGCCTCACGTTGGTTCTGCAGGTTCTCATCTAGAAAGGTTACGTACACGGATGGCCAAGTCTCAGGCTAAGGCACGGAAGGCCGCATCAGCCGCGCAGGCTCAGATTGTGGAAGAACAGGCGCTTCGCGAGTCGCCTAAAGTGCTTCCGCTGCTCCCGATACGCGACGCCGTCTACTTTCCACACATGGTTTTCCCGCTATTCGTCGGCCGAGAGAAGTCGGTGAAGGCGCTCGACGAAGCGATGGCAGGGCAGAGGTTCATCTTGTTGGTCGCGCAGAAGCAGGTGGGCACGGATGAGCCGACACCCGACGATATATACAAGGTCGGCCTTGTAGCCGAAATCATGCAAATCATGAAGGTTCCGGACGGCACAGTGCGCGTGGTGCTCGAGGGTATCGAACGCGTCCAAATTGCAGAGTACCTTCAGGCTGATCCATACTTTAACGTCCGCGTGGAACCTATGCCCGGTGTTGAGGAATCAGGCCTTGAGATCGAGGCCCTCATGAGAAGCGTCACGTCGCAGTTCGAGCAGGTCGTCAATATCGGGCGTTCGATTCCACCGGAGGCGCTGGTCAATATAATCAACATCAGTGAGGCCGGCCGTCTGGCGGACAGTATCACGCCTTATCTCCCGCTGCGGGTCGAATCAAAGCAGGAAATATTGGAAACCGTTTCTGCGAAGGACCGGCTGGAAAAGCTGAACGTTCTACTCAAGAAGGAAACGGAGATCCTCGAAATCCAGCGGAGCATCCGGAACCGCGTCGAAAAGGAGATGGGCGATACTCAACGGGAGTTCATCCTTCGGGAGCAGCTAAAGGCCATCCAGCAGGAACTCGGCGAGCGTGACGAGCGTTCGAGCGAGATAGAGGAATACAAGACGCGGATCGAAGAGGCCTGCATGCCCGAAGAAGTCACGGAGCGGGCGACGAAAGAGGTCGAAAGACTCGAGAAGATGCCGTATGCCGCTCCGGAGGGGGTCGTGGTCCGAACGTACCTCGACTGGCTTATCTCTCTGCCCTGGAGCGAGCGGACAGACGACACTCTGGATATCCAGGCAGCGGCCGGAGTACTTGATGAGGATCACTACGGCCTAACCAAGGCGAAGGAGCGAATCCTCGAGTTCCTGGCAGTCAAACAGCTTTCCGGCGCCATGAAGGGTCCGATCCTGTGCTTCGTGGGTCCACCCGGGGTTGGCAAGACATCCATCGGCAAGTCTATTGCCCGCGCGCTGGGCCGGAAGTTCATGCGCGTGTCGCTCGGAGGAATCCGCGACGAGGCAGAAATCCGTGGGCACCGGAGGACATACATCGGCTCTATGCCTGGCCGCATCATCCAAGGGATCAAACAGGGCGGGTCGAAGAATCCTGTGTTCATGCTTGATGAGATAGATAAGTTAGGAGCCGACTTTCGCGGCGATCCATCGGCGGCGCTGCTCGAGGCGCTGGACCCGGAGCAGAACTCATCGTTCAGCGACCATTACCTGGAGGTTCCTTTCGACCTGTCGGACGTGATGTTCATCACAACCGCAAACGTGCTCGATCCCGTGCCGCCGGCTCTGAAAGACCGCATGGAAGTAATTCCCTTTCCGGGCTACATCGAGGATGAGAAAATCAATATCGCGCAGTTGTTCCTCGTCCCCAAGCAGACCAAGGGACACGGATTAACCCCGCGTCTGCTTCGTATCGAGGAAGATGCGCTTCGGCTGATCATCAGGGAGTACAGTCGCGAGGCCGGGGTGCGCAACCTGGAGCGCGAGATTGCTGCCATCTGCCGCAAGGTCGCGAAAGAAGTCGCTCAGGGCAGACGAAGACAGACAAGGGTAACGGCCCGCAAGGTCAAGGAGTACCTCGGCCAGCCTAGGTTCCGCTACGGCATGGCGGAGCAGAAGGACGAGGTCGGAGCGGCCACCGGGCTGGTCTATACGGAGTTCGGCGGGGATATCGTAACCGTTGAGGTCGGACTAATGACCGCTGAAGACGGCAGGCTCCTGCTCACGGGCCAGCTCGGAGATGTAATGAAGGAATCGGCACAGGCCGCATTGACGTATGTCCGCTCCAAGGCAAAGGTTCTCCGTATAGATGAGGATTTCTCAAATAAGACGGACGTCCATGTGCACGTGCCCGCGGGGGCAGTGCCGAAGGATGGACCGTCCGCCGGCATCACGATGGCGACCGCCCTTGCCTCCGCGCTGACAGGAAGCCAGGTAAGGCGGGACGTCGCCATGACCGGCGAGATTACGCTGAGGGGGAAGGTATTACCCGTCGGCGGGTTGAAAGAAAAGGTGCTGGCCGCCCACCGGGCGGGCATGCGCACTATCATAATTCCGAAGGACAATCTGAAGGACCTGGACGAGATACCGGAGTACGTCCGCGATGAACTGACATTCAAGCCTGTGGAGCACATGGACCAGGTTTTGCAGATTGCCCTGTTGAACGGGAGGCCGCAAAAGAAGAAGAGGAAAAAGGCGTAGAGTGGGAGGAGTAGGCGATCCGCTTCAGGCGGATCCCCAGAGAGGAAGGGATTCGGTGCGAACCTTCCAGCCATCGGATCGCCGAACGTCGCCCATGAGTCGCCGGACTGAAGGTGGTTCGCCTCGGAGCAGGCGGTTAGAATAGGTCCGGCCGGGAGGCCCGTTATAGCCAAAGAGGTCCGCCGTAGCCCTGAGCTTGTCGAAGGGCGAAGGCGGACGAATTAAGGTGGTACCGCGGAAGAGGCTCCTTCCGTCCTTATAGGATGGAAGGAGTTTTCGTTTTTGTCCAGCCGGTGAAACTCCAATCAGGTACAGCATGCAATGGGAGGAGCTTTATGAGTTCGCAGGAAACGAAGATGCCGCACGAAACGCTGCCGAAGGTGTACGATCCGCGGGCTGTGGAAGCCAAGTGGTACGAATTCTGGATGGGGCAGGGCTACTTCCATGCCGAGGTAGACCCCTCGAAGAAGATGTACTGCATCACGATCCCGCCGCCTAATATCACCGGGTCGCTGCACATCGGACATGCGCTGTGCTACACAATCCAGGATGTTCTGGGCCGCTGGAAGCGGATGCAGGGCTTCAATACGCTGATCCTGCCGGGCACGGACCATGCGGGCATAGCGACCCAGAACGTCGTCGAGCGCGAGCTGGCCAAAGAAGGCCTCACGCGACACGACCTGGGGCGTGAGAAGTTCTTGGATCGCGTCTGGCAGTGGAAGGAGCAATACGGCAGCACGATCATCAACCAGTTCAAACGCATGGGATACGCCTACGACTGGGACCGTCTTCGTTTCACGCTGGACGAAGCATACAGCGACGCCGTGTTGGAGGAATTCGTCCGCTGGTTCAATGAGGGCTATATCTACAGAGGCGTGCGCGTGATCAACTGGTGCCCGAGGTGTCATACCGCGATTTCCGATATCGAAGTGGAACACGAAGAAGTCGCAGGCCACCTTTGGCACGTTGACTATCCCCTGGAAGACGGCTCGGGTGTCGTCACGGTGGCGACCACACGGCCCGAGACTATGCTGGGCGATACAGCCGTGGCGGTAAATCCCGAAGACCAGCGCTATATGGGTCTTGTGGGCAAGAACGCGATTCTTCCGATCATGGACCGCTCGATCCCGATCATAGCGGATGTCCACGTAGACCCTGACTTCGGCACCGGCGCAGTGAAGGTGACGCCGGCTCACGACGCGAACGACTTCGAGATCGGAGAGCGGCACAACTTGCTGAGCGTTGTCGTCATCGGTCCGGAGGGCAAGATGACCGAGGAAGCCGGGCGGTTCGCCGGAATGGACCGGTACGCAGCCCGCGAAGCCATCGTTGAAGAGCTCAGGAGTCGGGGGCTGCTCGTGCGTGAGGAAGAATATATGCATTCGGTCGGAACTTGCGCGCGATGCGGATCCACAATCGAGCCTCTGCTTTCCGAGCAGTGGTTCGCCCGCATGGAGAAAATTGCCCAACCGGCGATTGATGTTGTACGCGAGGGCAAGGTTAAGTTCATTCCCGATCGGTACGCCCGCATATACCTCGACTGGATGCAGAACATCCGCGACTGGTGCATCTCCCGCCAGCTCTGGTGGGGACATCGGATTCCTATTTGGAAGTGCGAGGCCTGTGGAGGTTACACGGCGGCAAAGACGGCCCCTGAGGCATGCAAAGAGTGCGGCGGGGTGGCACTGCAGCAGGATGAGGATGTGCTGGACACCTGGTTCTCGTCGGCGCTCTGGCCGTTTGCGACACTGGGCTGGCCGGAGAAGACTCCGGAACTCGAGTATTTCTATCCGACCTCGGTTCTGACCACCGCGCGCGAGATCATCTATCTCTGGGTCGCGAGGATGGTTATGACCAGCCTCTACTTCCTGAACGAGATTCCGTTCGATGAAGTCTACATCTACGCGACCGTTTTGAACGAAGAAGGGCGCCGGATGAGCAAGTCCTTAGGGACGGGAATT
>Ga0114930_10004475_pt1 | contig 11805 bp, 13 predicted proteins | sample AnhtaG_FD_87300 | JGI IMG/M metagenome (GOLD analysis project Ga0114930, IMG submission 87300) | Deep subsurface microbial communities from Anholt, Denmark to uncover new lineages of life (NeLLi) - Anholt_01485 metaG | ecosystem: Environmental > Aquatic > Marine > Oceanic > Sediment | place... | reverse complement strand
TAAACGTTTCCTCTATGGCGGGCTTTCTAGGCGTATTTGGTTATACAGGTTATAGTGCCGCTAAGTTTGCTGTGCTTGGGTTTTCGCAGGCACTAAGAAGTGAGATGAAGAAATACAATATCACAATATCCGTGTTATGCCCGCCTGATACAGATACACCCATGTTGGAGTGGGAGGATAAAATCAAGCCAAAAGAAACCAGAGCTGTTGCCGGCACCGCAGGTATTATGTCTCCAGATGATGTGGCAAAGGCTATGATAGACGGGATGATGAAGAAGAAGTTTATTATCGTACCTGGCTTTAACGGAAAGCTCGTTCTTTGTGCCTCCAGATTAGCGCCGTCTCTCGTAGAACGGATAATGGATAGGCAAATCAAAAAGGCAGGGTAGTAATTCGGCGGTTTGTTTAGCCTTAGCAACCCCTGCTTACTGCAAAACTTCAGATTGAGATATGTAGTATGCCAAGTATGCTTAGCCCTCGGATAATCATACTTACCGCTATGGCAGCGAGCAACAGGTTAAATATACTGGAGGCTGCCGTAAGCCCACCTTTCCCCATGAAGCTAACAATTTTGTTACCCAGCAGGAAGATTCCCCAAGCTATGAGTATATTCAGGATGTAAGAAAGCGAGACGAGATATAAGGGAAATGAGCCTGCGAGCAATAATAAAGTGGTTATCGTGGCAGGACCCGCGGTTAGGGGTGTACCAATAGGAACAACAGCTACCATTTCTTCCTTGATTGCCTCTACCATTCTGCCTGTGGTCATGTATTTAATGGAAAGCACCAGCAAGATAATTCCACCAGCAATGGCAAAGGAGCCTACGGAAATATCTAGCACATTTAAGATAAACTGACCAAAGAATAGAAAAACAAGACCTAGTCCGACAGCGGTTATACTAGCGATGTGGATCATCTTGCGTCGCTCATTGGTAGACATATTTTCGCTTAAAGAGATAACGAAAGGTAAAATCCCCAGAGCATCAATAACTATAAATAAGGGGATGAAGGTCAACGAGAAGGATCTTAGCCAACTATGCACCATATCTATTATTATACTGTGTTAACGATACTATTCAATGATAAAGCGATAACGATGAATTATTAACGAACAGCATCTTGGGGTGGGTTGATGGTATCGTGTATTCCTGGGATAAACAAATTGACAGGTATAAAAAGCTTGCATAAAATAGCGGTTTGGTTAGCCGTGGAGAGCCCTGCTTGCCGCCGGTGTATGCCATCACTTTGAGCGTTCGGTTTAACCTTGACGAGCACCATGCTAAAAGCCTACCATTTCGGTCAATGTTGATTTGCCCCGAAATGCCCGAAAGCACCACAGCGAGAAGAACAGGAACGAAGGCAGCTCTCAATAGTCCAATTTCCTAGTCCTGGACAGGGAAGCGACTGAGATTGATGGTTGAAAAAGGAAGACAGCAGTTTTTCTACGGTTATGTCGTAGTAATAGGCGCCTGGCTAGCTATGTTTGTAGCCGGCGGCGCCCAATTCAGCTTCAGCATTTTCCTTCCTGCGCTGATTGAAGATTTTGGCTGGACACGTGGGATGCTGTCCCTGGGATTGACGCTTAACCTGCTCTTCATGCCGGTCTTCGGTCTACTGTCTGGTTATCTGGTGGACCGCATCGGGCCAAGACGGACTGTAATCATAGGTGCCATAATCGGCGGTATCGGTGTAGCCCTGCTGAGCACGGTGACCCAAATATGGCAATTCATCCTCATCTATGGGGTGCTGGTGCCCATGGGCGTAGGGTTGTCCTATATCATTCCCACGGTGAGCACGGTGAGACGATGGTTCATGAGGAAAGCAGGCAGAATGGTTGCCATCACCTGGACAGGCTCAGGGCTGGGCATAGTCTTTTTAGTGCTGGCTGCGCATGGCATGATAGAGTCCTGGGGATGGAGCACAAGCTATATTGCCTTTGGCATCATCCTTCTGGTTGGAGGTGTGATAGGTGGTCTTCTACTCAGGAAGGACCCGGAATCAATGAGGACTTATCCCGATGGAGTGAAACCCTCTGAAGAGGAGTTAAAGGCAAGGGCTGACTTTGCGGCACGTGATGAGAAGTGGTCGGTGCGGGAGGTTATCAGGACTCGTAGCTGGTGGCTGCTCGTCGGTGCCCAGCTTGGATACCAGGTGGCAATGCTGGGTTTCCTAGCTCACCTGATAACCTGGGGTGCCATTGACCTTGGAATACCGCTGGGAAATATGGTGCTCATTTATAGCTACGTGTTTGTGCTGTCGGCTGTCCTGGGTCGTCTGTTTGGAGGGTTTATTTCCGACTGGTATATGGCTCGCTTTCATATCAGTCGAAAGCCGGTACTTTATCTGTGTACTCTGGGTGTGGGTCTGGCTGTTTTCCTGTGCCTCGGGGTTAACAGCACCATGGAGATAATCCTGGCGTCGATTTTGTTTGGCTTCTGTTATGGAAGCGGGCTGGCGGTGTTTCCTACCTACCTTGGTGACCTGTTCGGTGTGCGGAATGTGGCGGTGCTATTCGGCGTAAGTGCGATCTTCGTTGGCGGCTTTGGAGCAATTGGGCCTGCCCTCTATGGCTTTTCCTATGACGCTACAGGTTCCTATAACATTGCCTTCCTGGTCACAGGGGTTCTGTGTATCGCTTCTGCTCTATGCCTGTGCTTGCTCAAGCGACCGAGGAAGACGGGGTGAGATTGCTTCGGCACTGGTGTGCCTCGCAATGACAAGGGGTGTGTACCTCGCAATAACAGCGGGGCGTGCCTGATGTAGAACCAGCCTGTGCTACCTCACGCGGAATATTCAATGCGCTATCGGTAATGATTCTAGGCGTCATTGATTTTCCTCCCTGGTCTGGTATTATAATTAGCAACCTATCTCACCCCAGCGTTTCCGGTGTGGTTGAAGACCTGGTGAAAATTGGGGTAGTGGAGGGAAAGCTGCAAGATAGGGACTGTTAATAATAATGGTGAGAGAGGCCTAATCCTTGATGGGGGTTGAAATTGAGGCGTAGAAGTACCTAGAATGGAACCTTTTTATTTAAGATTATATCGTAGTGGCGAACTTAGACGCAGAGTTGAGGCGTTAGAAGCTCGACTGGCGTCATGTGATATCTGTCCCAGGGAATGCCATGTCAACCGTCTGAAGAATGAGCATGGGTTTTGCCATTCTGGGTATCTGCCTATAGTCTCTGCGGTCTGCGACCATCATGGCGAGGAGCCAGCTATCTCAGGCACGAGAGGAACTGGAGCTATTTTCTTTGGTAATTGCAATATGAGGTGTGTCTACTGTCAGAATTGTTACATCAGTCAGGACCCAGAATGCCAGGCTTCCAGGGAAATGGATTTTCATACCTTAGCGGAACATATGATATATCTTCAAGATGAGCTGGGATGTCACAACATCAGTTTTATTTCACCCTCTCACTTTGTACCCCAGTTAGTTCGAGCAATCTTAGAGGCAGTGCCTATGGGGCTCAAGGTGCCCATAGTTTATAACACTAATGCCTATGATTCTGTGGCATCGCTTCAAGCCCTGGATGGGATTGTGGATATCTATCTACCTGATCTGAAGTATGCCTCTGATACCCGGGCAGCGAAGCTTTCCCACGCTGGTGATTATGTTGCACAAGCACGCCAGGCCATCCTTGAAATGTATCGGCAAGTAGGGGGTGAGCTAGTATTGGATGATTCGGGGTTGGCTCAGAGAGGATTAATTATACGGCATCTCATTCTCCCTGGCGGATTAGCAGGTAGTCGCGATTCGCTTACCTGGCTGGTCCGCCATATTTCGCCCAAGGTTACTGTAAGCATTATGTCTCAATATTACCCAACACACGTAGCCTCCCGGATACCTGAGCTGTGTCGTAGAATCTCCGTCTCGGAGTATTCAGAGGTTCTCGAACTAGTTGATGCATTGGGGTTAGAGAATGGTTGGATTCAAGAGATAGATGCGGCGGGGAACTACCTGCCACATTTCGAGCGAGAGGGGCATCCTTTCCTGGCACAGAAGCTATAAATTTAAGCTGTGTCTACTGATTATCCTGTGACGCATATGGAATTAAGGCCAGCAGTTCCCGAAGTACTGTAAGGCCTCCTATACTTGAATCAAATACCCCTATTTTATGTTTCATTGTCTCCCCAAAAATTACCTATAAATACAGCGATAAACTACACTTGTCTATTGTATTTACATTTGAGTGTCACGGCTAGCATCCGCCTCCAACTGAAGCCTGCTAATATTCTCAATTCACCATAGAGGTGGCTCGCAATCATATTCCCGTGGTCGTTCCAGCAGAACCCCTTTGTGGCGCTACTTCACCTGTTACTTTGGCCGGCAACCTTTTTTAAGGTTTCTCTAGTCATTGACAAAGACAAGTTATTTCAGCTAGATTTAAATAATTAAGCTTTTTACAAGTTTATATAATTAAGAAGGGGGGACACTATAGGGCTAATCTATAAAAAAGATGGACATATAGCAAAGTTAGGGCTTAACCGTCCCAATGAAAGAAATGCACTTGACCCTGATACACTCTTAGAGATGCATAAGGCATGGAAAGATGTCAATGATGATAGTAATATCAGGGTTGCTCTTTTATACTCTGCCCTACCAGACATCTTCTGTTCTGGTATGGATCTAAAAACAGCTATACCTGTACTCACTCTTACGAGGAAGCCAGAGACAGAGGCAGAAAAATGGCTGGTCAGTGATATGAAGGGTGTTGGGGAGGCAATGCTAAGAATAAATTTTGTTAAGAAACCGATAATTGCTGCTATTCACGGTTATTGCCTTACTGGTGGCTTTGAGATGGCGATGGGTACTGATATAAGGGTGGCATCTGATGATGCTGTCTTTCAGATGAGGGAGGCCAGCCTTGGGATTATGCCAATGAGCGGGGCCAATGTCTTTCTACCACGACTAATATCACCATGCCGGGCAATGGAGATATTATTAACTGCAGATAATTTTAGTGCTAAGACCCTTTATGAATGGGGCTTTCTCAATAGAGTAGTGCCAAGGGAAGAACTAATGAAAACAGCACTGGGACTGGCTGAAAAGATTGCTGGCAATGGTCCTTTAGCTGTTCAAGGGATTATTAAATGCGCACGGGAGACCAGAAATATAGAGACAAGTGAAGCCCTAAACAAAGAAATAGAAATCGGTGCTCCAATCTTTTCCAGTGAAGATGCCAGAGAAGGTATACGGGCCCTTAAGGAAAAGCGCAAACCAGATTATAAGGGGAAATAGAACATTTATTGTCCCTTTTCTGTTAAATCGTGAGGTAGGTGTGAATCTAATTTTCTTTGCCTCTCGATTATTTCAAGATTACTCATGTTCCTGTTAGTAGTCAGTAGTCCGTTGTCCATTGCAAAATCCCCAGATAGGATAATTCCGCCAAAGGCGGAAAAGATGAAAAAGATTATTTTTTTATGCATAATACTGTTCACTATTCACTTTTTCATCTTTTCATATCAGAGCGGCGGTAGCGGTGACTAAAGCCTTACTAATCTTCTCTCCCAACAATAAGTAAACCAAGGAACCTGGGATCCCGCTTCTTGATTTTGCAATTTGACGCTGGGGGATTTTTATTGATATAGTGGGGATAGGTTTCGTGGCCCCGTAGTGTAGCGGTTTAACATGCCACCCTGTCACGGTGGAGATCAGGGGTTCGAATCCCCTCGGGGTCGCTTCTTCAAGCTTTTGTTGACAAACTCTTCATAGTTTAGCTTGAAAAAGGGTTCGAATTCAGGTTGTGGTTTAACGGCGGCAATTTGTTTATTTTTTATCCAGATTTCCTGAAAGAGAGTTCGAGCTAGCTTATTTCTTTGCTCTTGGTTTGCTTCTTTCCAAGCTTTAGCTACGCTGGAAAGAAACTCGGCTAGCTTACCTAAAGTACTGGCATGGCTCTCACTTAAGGTAAACGCTTTTAATTGCCTTTGGATGCCTTCGCGTTCTTTGAGGTATTCCTCTTTGCCTATGTCACCCCATTTGTATAGATCCCTGACTCTCTCTAAACGAGCCTTTAATCTGGTTTTTTCTTCGCCCATGTCCTCATAAGTTGCTTCCAACTTGCGGTGAGCCTCTAATATTTTCTCTTGGTAGTCCTCAGATATATGAAAGGTCTTCAGATATTCCTCTATCTGCTGTTCGTAAACTTCGAGAAGGGTTGACTTTTGGGAACAGTCCCAACCTTTGGAACGGTTATAGCACCCCAGTCTCGATTTTCCTTTCTTGGTGGAACTTACATGGATTCTCCCCTTGCAATACCAGCAATAGGTGATGCCGCTTAATGAACAAACTTTCCTTTCGCTTCGGCACCGGGTGTGGGTTGAGGTAGCATTTCGTCGCCGCATTTCCTGTGCTTGATTCCAAAGCTGTCCATCGATAAAAGCTTCATGCTTCCCCTTCATCCATCCCCCGTTGCCGTCAAGCAAGTAGCCAAGATAGAACTTATTAGTGAGCATCCCTCTAATTGTGTCTCTAGAGAATGGTCTATTGCCTTGATTCCCAGCTGTACGGTATCCCTTTTCATTTAAGGCCATGGCTACCTCTCTATCGCTTTTGCCCTGTGCTGCCAACTCAAAGGCCATCGCTAAACCAGGGTGAGTATCAGGATTCGGCACAGGCACTCCATCTTCTCCTTTCATAGCTCCAAAGGGGAGAAGTCCACAATAAAGTCCCTGTGCTCTTCTTTCATGCCATCCTTTCTTTGTTTCCTGGCTAAGGTTATCTGAATAGTATTGGGCAAATGCACCCAGTAAAGCCAGATGAACCTTCCCTGATGGTGTGGTGAAGTCCATCTGCTCATTTATGGAGATAAAGGTGACTCCTGTCTTTAGCAATCTGTCGAAGTATTCCAGTGTGATGCGAAGATTTCGAGAGAAGCGGTCAAGCTTATGAACTACAAGGACATCAAACTTCCCAGCCAAGGCATCGGTCATCATTTCTTTGAAGGCAGGACGCTTGTTAGTGTTATTGGTTCTAGCAGATTTGCCTTCGTCAATGTATTCCCGGTATTTTGTCCAGCCACGACTTTGAGCGAGGGCATCGAAAGCTCTTCTCTGAGCGTCGATGCTATAGCCTTCTACCTGCTCCTCTGAGCTTACTCGTGCGTATAATACTGCTTTCATTTCTCTTTCTCCCTCTCAATTTTCTCTACTATAGCCTCTTCCAGCCACTGGCCCATGGTTTTTTTCTGAGTCACAGCGGCGACACGGGCTTGGTGGAGAACGTCACGATCTAATCTGATGCTGACGTTCGGTTTCATTCCTGTCTTGGGTCGACCTATCTGCTGTCCCATATCATTATTGTACTAACCGTAATACAAAAAGTCAAGGCTAATTTAAACAAGTAACTTTTAAAAAGCAATTTGTTTTTGGGAAACTATACTTACCACAATTTAAAACTGCCATAGTGATGATATGCTTACCCCAGTCTACGATTATCCCGTAATACTGATTTCTATGAGGTCATGCAGCGACACATTAAAAGTGTGCCTCTGCCTAGAGAGGAAAGAACGGTCTTCACACTCTGGGTTAGCACACTCAACCTTAATCTGCCCACTCCTTAGTAGCTCCTCAATCCCGTCATCTGTAAGTGCATCATTGGTGCTCATGCCACACCGGTCGCAGGTAAATTTCCAGGGCCCTCTTAAGAGCTGAAGGGCATTTGCGTTTATCCTGTTTTCAAGCTCTAAAATCTTTGGTTCAACATTCGCTTGATACCATGCAGGCCATTCGCTAGTGACCAGCTCCTCAAGCCTTTGTTGAGCTCTTGGTATCGCTGCGGTCTCTACTCTGGCACTGAATTCTTGGTTTAGTCCAGCGTTGACCCTCTTCTCAACCTCTTCTCTATAAAGTTTTTTAAACCATTGTGGCCAGTTGTCTTGGTCGTGGAGAATGGCATTGGTTTTCTTTTCAGCCTCAGTACCTATCGCCTTAGCTAGTTCCACGGGCCATAAAGGTTGTTTTAGGATGTTACAAAGCCTTTGGTAAACCAATTGTGGCATTTTGGACTCGTAATCAACCTTTAATTTCTCAAATCTCTCGGCTGCTCTCTTTTCAATCTCAGCATCTTGTGTATCGGTAAAGTCTCGCCTTGCCTCCTCGAGGGTCATCTCGGCACCATCCAGGTTTGCCTTTAAGCTTTTCAGGGAGGAGATCTCCTTTCGGGCATTATCAAGGCTAATATTAAGTTGCGCAACACCTCGGGAGATCTCTTCCTTCTCCTGTTTGACTTTGGAATAGTTCTTTATGGCTTCCAACTCTTGCAAGTATCTTTCGGCAGTATCTATGCTCATTGAGGTGCTCCTGCCAAGCCAGCTTCAGCCCAGGTGATAAGGTCCAGGAGACTGACAGCAGCAAATGACAACATAAGGGAATATTTCTGCCTGAGACCATCAGGCATACTGACCATAGGGTTCAACTCGTTTAGCTTACAGTAGCCCGCGGCTCTATCCAAGAAGGCAATGATAACCTCCTTTGGGAATGCTTTGAGCACCGCCTGATCACCTGTGGTGAGATATCTGGCATACATGAGTTCCTTTTCGAGTTTGCCTGCCTCAGCCTTAAAGTCGGCCAGCCTCTTTGTTTCGACTCTCATCTCATCTAATAAGGGCTTTAGCCCGGCTATAGCTTTGTCACTGACCTTATTGATCGCCTTATCCCCGCTAGTGGAAAGTGACTTCAACCTGGTCATGGCTGTATCGCTAACCTTAGTAATTTCCTTTACCCCGCTGCTGGACAGTATTTTTATCGCCCCCTCTATTTCCACTTTCTCTTTGTTAAGCGCCTTCATTTGAGCACTCAATTCTGTTACCTTTTTGTCGCAGTCCTCTATTTCGTTCTTCTTGGCAGAGAGCAGCTCAGACATTGATTTATACTGTCCCAGCTTACCTTGAAGCTGCTCAGGACCACCAAGATTGCTGACGATTCCATTCCAAGATATAATTTGCTCCACCCTGACTCCATACTGCATAAGACCTTGGACTGCAGCAATGGCTTCATTCAAATTTCTATGCCGCCTCGACAAGCTCTCAGCCTCGGCTTGCCACTTTTCGGCCTCCGGCTTTTTGCTCTCGGCGATAGTTTCTAATCTCTTGATTTCTCGCTCAAAGCCAATTTTGGCATCATAATCTTGCAAATCGCTGAAGAATTTTGTGATGGCCTGTTTGTCGCTAAGGCGGTGTTTTGCCCCGATCTCCTTAAGAACTTCCTGTAATTGCCTCAGTCTTTCAATATTGAAACCAAGCTTCCCTAGCTCTCCAGCATGCTCCAGGAGCTGACTTTTCTTGGAAAGCTTCGTCTCTAGGGTCTCAATCTGCTCATTGAAGGCTTTTTTGCTTTCCTCTAGGGGTGCAAGACTGCTCTCCACTTCCTTGGTCTTCTGGTTCAACGAGTCCAGCTTAAGTCCAGCTTGGTCCAACTTCTGTTGGACTTCATTGAGGGCTCTAACTTTGGGTTCCATATCGTTAAAGAATAGCCCAATAGCGTTGTATAGCGGGCCCTTGCTGGCGCCGTGCTTGGCTAGAAAGTGTGGCCAGTCCAATTCGCCCGTCTTCAGTCCGTCCACAAGTTCAGCATAGATTTCATCGGTAACCGTCACGGTCTTATTTTTCACTATAACTCCTTCCAGTTTTAGTCCAATGCAGCCTATATTTCTTCGGGTGTATTGAGAGATCAAGCCACCCTGAGCCACTCCTGGCAACTTATTTTCATTATGCCTTCCGCAGGGTTCAATATCAAGAATTGATTTTAATTTTACATTGTCTAATTGGTTTTGTTAAAACAACACAGTAAACTGTAATAGTAGAAACAATAAACTATTACAGTGGAAAACAATGTATAACAGAAAGACGGATATTACTAGAAAATAGCTTGAAATAGCGCAAAAGCTCCAGAAATTTTGCCTGTGGTAAACCATTATGGTAAACTCTAAGGCAATCCTTATGGCAAGCAATGGGCAAACCATAAGGTAAGTTGATATGGCAAAGGCTACGCATAAACCACCAGCCCGGATAAGGTACGAGCAGAGCCACCCTACAGTATCCTTCAGGCTCTCGAAAGACGTATACGACCTGTTGAAGCAGCGTCTTGATGACCTGGAGATGTCATTTGCTGACTTCGTTAGGGAGTCGCTGGGGCTGCAACAGGCAAAGATGCACGATATCGGGGAGATAAGAGACTCAGCGTGGGATGAAGGCTACGCCCAGGGTATGGAGGATTATCAAATCTGGTATTATTGTGATGTGTGCGGAGAGCGAATAGACATGGAGCCTAATAGTGACTCTCATAAGGCGATGATAGGCTATATGAGGGGACATGGGTGGGGGCACATAAGCTGTCATAAATAGTACGTCAGCAGTCCAATTCGGGATCTGACCCGTGCTTTATGGTGCGATCGCACCAGTGAGAAAATGACAAGAACGTATGAATTCATTTGCTTGCAACAACGAGCTTGGGCAAAACCGCTCGGCGGGGTGCTGTTTTTGGCTACCGAAATAGTGAATCCATTAAAACAGTACTGATAAATTTGCAAGGGGCTAGCAATTTAAAAAAAAGGTGCTGGCGGAGTGAGGTATTCAAGAGTGGCGATCAGCTTTGAAAAGTTGGCGCCCCTTTTTTATTTGTCATTCTGAGCAAAGCGAATAAAGGCTCCTTTTTATGGCTGGTTGCACGCTTCGATGGATTGTATCCTCTCAGCGTTTACTCCTACCTTTAATTTTACCATTATTATACCATGAATTCATCGCACCAAACTCCAGTCTGTCAAGGGCTTCAGACTGCTCCTTATTCTCAATCCTGATATATTTCATGGTCGTATTAAGGCTTTTATGACCAGCGAGTTCCTTTATCACGAAGGGTGAGGCTCCCTTCTGATGTAGTCTGGTGCAAAAGGTATGTCTCAACAGATGAGGGCCCTGCTTACCTTTATCGATACCCGCCAAATTTAAGTACCTTCGCACTGTCCCGTAAACATAAGTACGGCTCATGTTTTGCCCTTTGGTTCCTACAAAAAACCTCCCGTTTTGGCCTTGTGGTCGGCTATGGAGATAATTTACCAATACACTTGCTGCTTCACCATTCAGGTGAAGATACTGCTCCTTAGCCCCTTTTCTGGTTATCTTTATCTGGCTTCTCTCAAGGTCAACGTTGGACAATTTCAGATTTGTTAACTCCGACACCCGCAGTCCGGTATGAAGCAAGAGGACCGCTATTGCCATATCCCGCTCCTTAACCTGTGGTTTAGCCTTACGAGCCAGCGTTTCCAAGAGACGGATGCACTCATCCTCAGTTAAGTACACCGGCTCTTTCTCTGGTATCTTGGGACTCCTAATCGAGGCTGCCGGATTTGCCTCAAGCCCTTCATTTTCTACCAAGTAATTGAAAAACGACTTTAAACTGGCTAGCTTGCGCCTTCTAGTGGCACTGGAATTACATCTTTCCGAAGCCAGGAAGTCCATATAAGCTCGGATATTATCTCTAGTAACCTCAGCCAATTGAAATTTGCCCCGCTGCTTAAGAAAGGGAAATGCTCCCCTTTCCAGGTCAGACTGGTATGCTTCGATAGTGCCTGGGGAATATCCCTCCTCAACTTCGAGGTAGCGGAGAAATCTGTTCAACCTTTGTTCCACTTTTTCCTCCTTTCAGAATGCTCATTGTAACAATGATACCAAGCGTTGCTCAGAGGGCTTACATAACATAGGTTTTGATACGCTGGTGCCAGTGCGTTGACCTATGAAGAAAAGCTACAAAGCTTCACCAAGATGGCGAAAAGCTGTCTAAGCAAACGAAATTTTTGACAAAGAACCTATATT
>Ga0114930_10004473_pt1 | contig 11809 bp, 8 predicted proteins | sample AnhtaG_FD_87300 | JGI IMG/M metagenome (GOLD analysis project Ga0114930, IMG submission 87300) | Deep subsurface microbial communities from Anholt, Denmark to uncover new lineages of life (NeLLi) - Anholt_01485 metaG | ecosystem: Environmental > Aquatic > Marine > Oceanic > Sediment | place... | reverse complement strand
TCTTGTCGTATCTGTTAGGAACTTTCAACAACCTATTGACAACAGCCGGTGTTCTGTAGGGCGGGGGCTTGTACCCCGCCGCAGGTATTAGACGACTAAGCAAGTAAGCCCAAAAAGCATCAGCGTCTTTCCAGCCTGTGAGTCTCCGAAAACGAGGCTTTGAAACCGCTTCTAGTCCTCGACCTGGGGCTCTGGAATGCGGATGAGTGAGGCCAACAGGCACATCAGCAGCGCGATGCCCGCCGCGCCGACGAAGACCCACTCATGCCCGTAGGCCATCCACACCAGCCCGCCGATAGTCGGCACCGACATGCCCATAACATGGTCGAAGCTGACGCCCATGCCGATGGTGGGAGGGATATGATCCGGGTCGGTGGCGATCTTGGACATATACGTGGAGCGGGCCATGGTAACTGAGAAAAGCAAGTGGTCCAGGATATAGCACGCGAAGGTGATCCATAGGCCGATGCCGACGATCCCCCAATGGTAGGCAAACCCATAGACCCCGCAGATGACAAGTATTATCATCGAATCAGCCATCAGCACAGCGCGCTCGCCGAAGCGATCGATCAGCTTGCCGACGGTGGGGATGAAGAACAGGCTGCACAGTGAGGAGATAATCCAGAGCTTGGCGAAGGTGGCCGGCGGCTGGCCGAAGATCCGCACCAGCACCCAGGGGGCGAAGGTGATGAAGATTTGCTTGCGTGCGCCGAAGAACAGTGACAGGACATAATACAGCCAGTAGCGGCGCCGCACTATCAGCCGCGGACGTTTCGTTTGCACGCCGACGTTGCGGATGCGGGCGAATAGCAGCGCGGCGATCAAAGCAAAAACTGCGCCACAACCGAAGGTGAGCCAGTAAGGCGGCACCTTGAAGCCGACGGTGGTGATCCAGACCGCGGCGGCGCCGAGTATCGCCCCGAACGCCCCGACCGTGCGTACCTGGCCGAGCTTTCTACCCCGCTCGTTTTCCGGGGCCAGGCTCATGCCCACCGAGTCCCGCACCGGCATAATCAGATGGTTGCCGATGCTCCAGGCGAACATGAAGACAATCATGACGGGCCAGCCGACAGCGACGTCCTTGATGAAGCCCATACCGCCCAGGCCGAACAGACCAACGCAGGCGCACAGCAGTGCAATCCCGCCGACACGGGTCTCCGGCAAGAACGCCAGAAAGCCGGCGAACACAGTGACCAGCAGGCCGGGCATCTCGCGCGGAAACTCCAACATGCCCCGGGCACTGGCCGAGATGTGATAGGTGTCGTCCAGGAAGTTGTTGAAGGTGGTGTGAAATACGCCGCCTTGTGCGCCGGTAAAACCCAGGGCCAGCAGGAATAAGAGCACCTGGGGATTGACGGCGCGCAGCCGCTGGCGGATATCGGATAAGCTCATGGGGTAACCTTCTCGCCGCCATTATAATCCCCGCTGCAATCGCCGGTCAATTCAGCAACCAAGGGTGCGTAGGTCATAGGAGGTTGCCCGTCCAAGCCTAGACAGGCAGGGCAGCTTCGCTGGACAGGCGAGGACGCCTGTCCTCCTCTACGGTCTCCTGGAGGACAGGCATCTCTGCCTGTCCGTGCCTGTCGTCCAGGACGGCGCTCTTTTAGGGGCGCAATTCATTGCGCCCACTCACCAGCGTTGCCTCGCCTGTCGCATCTTTTCGCACATTGCACAGGAGATTCTACGTAGGTGTAAGAAGCTACAATGGAGAACTGTACATCGGAGACCCAAGGAGAGTGCGGCGCCGGCCTCAAGCGTCGGAACCGCGATCTCAAAAAGGAGGCAGGGCAGATGACTTCGCGAGAACGGGTACTGATGGCGCTCAATCACGAGGAGGCGGATCGGGTGCCGATTCACGACGCCCCCTGGGCTGCCACGATCGAACGCTGGTATCAGGAGGGCCTGCCTCACGACCCGCCTCCGGCTGAGTATTTCGACTACGAGATTGTGACCTTCAACGCCGATACCACACCACGCTATCCAATCGAGATAGTCGAGGAGACTGACGAATACATCGTCTGCACCACTCCTGCCGGCGGATTGCGACGCGATCGCAAGGACTACGCCAGCACCCCTGAGATCATTGACTACCCCTGCAAGAACCGGGATGACTGGGAGAAGATGAAGGAGCAACTTGCCCCGGACCCCACTCGCGTTGACTGGGATGGTAAGTGGCTCAAGGGCTCAGCCGAGGATGAACGCGGCGAGGATTCGCTATTAGAGATCGGCCGCACCGACCACCGCCTCGGCCTCCCTGGCAACACAAAAGCCCGCGCGCAGGGCAAGTTCATCTGCTATGGCTGCTCTATCGGCTATGACAAGATTCAGAGCTACGTAGCCTCCGAGCAACTGCTCATCGCCATCGCCACCGAGCAGGAATGGGTCCGCGATATGTACGAGACCGACGCCACTTTATCACTGCAGATGTACGAGATAATGAAGGACGGCGGCTTCGAGTTCGATGCTGCCTGGGCCTACTGTGACCTCGGATACCGCAATGGGCTGCTGTTTTCGCCCAGGCACTACGAAGAGACGCTCCGCCCAACCTTCCAGCGCGTTTTCGACTACTTCCAGGCCGAGGGGTTGCCGATTCTCCTGCATAGCTGCGGCAACGTCGAGGAGCTGATTCCTTACTTCATTGAAGATGGCCTGACCTGCCTGCAGCCCCTGGAGGTCAAGGCCGGAATGGACCTGCTCGAACTGAAGAAGAATTTCGGCGACAGGCTGACGTTGATGGGCGGCATAGACGTGCGGGCGATGGCCGACCCTGACCCGTCGGCAATCGAAGAAGAGATCCGCAGCAAGATTCCCCTCGCCAAGCAGAGCGGCGGATACATCTATCACTCGGACCACTCTCTCCCCAACAACATCAGTCTCGAGCAATATCGCCGCGTTCTGGAGCTTGTCAACCAATACGGCGCTTACTGATGAGGTAACTACTCGCCTAACCCCCTTTTGATTCCCCCTTCCCTACGAGGGAAGGGGGCTAGGGGGTTAGGCCAAGTCACAAGGTGAGTAGTTGCCTGATAGGATTACAGATATGGCAATGACTTTCCGCGAAAGAGTGCTGGCGACATTTGAGAAAAAGCCGCTGGACAGGGTCCTGTGGCAGCCGCGAATTTACTACTGGTACAACGGACGCACGGCTGATGGGACGATGCCCGAGAAGTATCGCGGCAAGTCCATGCTGGACATTTACGACGACCTGGCCGCCTCGCCGAGGTACTGCCCTGAGGTCCTGGGAATCTCGGTCTTCAACATGGAAGTGGACGACACAGTCCGGGTCCATAGCTACGAAGAAGGTCAAAACACCATCACCGTCCGCGACACCCCGGTCGGTTCGCTGCGCGAGGTGGTCAGAAAAGGCGAAAGAGGCTCCGGCGGCTACCATACTGAGTACCCGGTAAAAACCCCCGAAGATATGCAGGTGATGAAATACATTCTCGACCACACGCGCTTCAGCTTCGACCAGGCCGCCTTCGAAAAGGCCGAGGCAGCCTTCGGGCCCCGCGGAGTTGTGCAGACTTATTACCCGCGTTCCCCATACCAGAGATTGCTTATCACTTACATGGGCTGGGAGAACACGATCTACGCACTGAACGATTATCCCGCCGAGACAGAGGCATTCATGGCGGCTATTGAACAATGGGACGACGGGATGTATGAAGTTATCCTCAAGTCGTCTGTGCAAATACTGAATCTGGGAGAGAATATTGACGCTCACATCGATTCGCCCGACCTCTACGAGAAGTACTTCATCCCGTACTACAAAAGAAGGGTGACGCAACTCCACCAGGCGGGCAAGTTCTGCCACATACACATGGACGGGGCGCTCAAGCCCCTGCTGCCGCTGCTGAATGAGCCCGGGTTCGACGGCATCGAAGCCGCCACTCCTCTGCCCCAAGGCGATGTCACGTTGGAGGAACTCAAAGAGGCGATGGGGGATACGATACTCCTGGACGGCATCCCGGCGATTCTGTTCTTGCCTCAGTACTCGGAGCAGGAGGTCATAGATTTCGCCACCAGGGCGCTGGACTTATTTGCTCCCAACTTGATCCTCGGCATATCTGATGAACTGCCCCCGCCGGCCGATATTGAGAAAGTGAGATTGATATCCGAGCTAGTGGAAGATTACACGATCTGAAATTGGGAAATTGGGGACGGTCACCTACTTCGGCCAATTTGCCCCGTACACGAATAGGAGTGGCGACTGCGGAAATGTCAAGAAATAGGTGACTGTCCCCAATTTCCCAATTTCCTAATTCCCCCCACAAAAAATTCTTTGCAGGAACAAAGCGCGCTTCGTAGAACAATACATATACCACAGAATACTGCAGGGAGGTGCGAAACATGGCTACGGCCAGAGAGATTATGGCTAGCCCGGTAGTGCTGATTGACGGAATGGCGACCGTCGCCGAGGCCATCGAGACGATGAAGAGCGAGGGGGTAAGGGCGCTGATTGTGAACCGGCGCGACCCGGATGACGCCTACGGCATCATCACCATGCGCGACATCGCCTACCTAGTGCTGGCGGTCGAGGCGGACCCGGCAGATGTGCTGGTGCATGAAATTCAGTCCAAGCCGCTCGTGGTCGTCAACCCGGACCTGGATGTGAAGTATGTGTCGCGGCTCATGGCCAATCTCGGCCTGTCGCGTGCCCCTGTCATCTTCGACGGGACAGTCCAGGGGATCGTGTCGGTAAGCGACATCGTTACCAAGGCCACCTAGCGCCGCGCCCAGCTAAGCTGCAAACGGCCGCAGCAGGCTTCGCACCTTTTCCGGAGCAATACTCGCACCTGGGGATGAATGAGATAGAAACGGCGGCTCCCGCGCAACGAACGGGAGCCGTCTTTTTTTGGGCCCCGCGGAGAGTTCAGAAAGCCACTACCTTGTTGGTTGCAGTGTCTGGTTGCTTGTGTGGGGACGGCGTTTAGCAGATCCTGGGCAGCAGCTCTCCGGCGGGCAGTTCCAGCACGCGTCTGGTGCCGATCGGGGTTTGCAGTTGCACCATACCGGGCGATTCGGAGATAACCTCACCGATGACACAGGCGTCTCTGCCCAGCGGGTGCGACTGCATGGCCTGCAGCACGTCATCCGCGGCGCCTGGCTCCACCATCGCCACCAGCTTGCCCTCGTTGGCGACCGCGTAGGGCGAGAGCCCGAGAATTTCGCAGGCGCTGCCGACTTCAGGCCGCATCGGGATCGCGGTGGCCTCCGCCAGCACCCCGACGCCTGAAGAGGCCGCGATTTCGTTCAGAGCCGCCGCCAGCCCGCCCCGTGTCAGGTCGCGCAGAGTGTGGACAGCTTTGCCGCCGGCCTCAAGCATTGCGGCCACCAGCGTGTGCAGCGCCGCTGTGTCACTTCGCAGGTCAGCCGAGATCTCCAGCGCCTCCCTGGCCACCATCACAGCGATTCCGTGGTCGCCGAGGGTCCCGCTGACCAGGACCTTATCGCCCGGCTGCGCGGCGGTGACCGATGGCACATGCGCGCCACATTCGCCGATGCCGGCGGTGTTGATGAAGATGCCGTCCGCGCTGCCATGGCCTACAACCTTGGTATCGCCGGTTACGATGTTGACATCAGCCTCACGCGCGGCCGCACCGATGGATTTGATTATCTGGCGCAGCAGCTCCAGCGCCAGGCCCTCTTCGATAATCAGGCCGAGGCTCAAAAAGCGTGGTGTCGCCCCACGCATCGCGAGATCGTTTATGGTGCCGTGGACGGCGAGAGTGCCGATGTCGCCGCCTGGAAAGACCAGCGGCTGTACGGTAAAAGAATCGGTGGTAAAGGCGAGCCGGTCGGCGGCAATGCTGATGGTGGCAGCGTCTTCGAGTGCCTGGGGCGACTGGCCGGGAAGGGCGGGCAGCAGCTCCTGTGCGATAAGCTCCTGCATCATCGCTCCGCCGCTGCCGTGGCCGAGGTTTATAGTCTCAGAGTTCTTTCCTGCATTCATAATTCGACTGGCCTTCGCTCTCCGTATTAGAGTTTTTTGAAGGGCGGGTGCTTCGCTCAGGCGGCCTCCCCACACAGCAACGCCGTTGCAGATGGTAGGATAGGCGTCCCGCCTGTCCTTCTTGCCCCCTTCCGTGTCGGAAGGGGGCGGCGGATGCCCAGCATCCGCCGGGGGTAGGTGAGTAGTCAGCAAAAAAGTTCCGCCCAGGCTGCTTGCCTTTCATCCCTGTTGCCGTTGGTACTTAAACACCGCGGCGCAAGAACCCTCTGAGGAGACCATGCAGGGCCCGATGGGCGATTGCGGTGTGCAAGCGCTGCCGAAGGCCGGGCAATCGGCGGGGAGTGCCTTGCCCTGCAGGACATCGCCGCAGATGCACGGCCCCGGGTCGCGCTCGATGGGTGGCTCAAGCTCATAACGGTTGCGCGCATCGAAGACGGCATACTCGTCACCTATCCGCAGGCCGCTTGCGGGAATTGTGCCCAGCCCGCGCCACTCGGCATCCGCGACCTCAAAGAGCGCGGCCATCTGGGCCTGAGCGACGGTGTTGCCCTCGACCTGCACCGCGCGGGTGTAGGCGTTGTGGACATACGAGGTGGCGCCTTTGATCTGCCCGACGATGGCGTAGATCGCCTCCATGATGTCGCTGGGGCCAAAGCCGGCCACCGCGCAGGCGATATTGTAGTCCTCGGCCAGAAAGTCATAGGCCTGCGTGCCGATGATGGTGCTGACATGGCCGGGGCACAGGAAGGCATCAATGCGGCATTCGGGGTCCTCCACCAGCGCCGCCATCGCCGGCGGGATCAGCTTATGGGCGCAGTGGACGCTGAAATTCTTCAGGTCCTCGCCGGCTGCGTCGGAGATGGTTACAGCGATGCTGGGGGCGGTGGTCTCAAAGCCGATGCCGAGCAGGACCACTTCCCGGTCGGGGTTCTGTCGTGCCACCTCCAGCGATTGCATCGGCGAGTACAGCACCCGCACATCGGCTCCGGCGGCGCGGGCATCGGCGAGGCTGCCACGCGGGCCGGGCACACGCACCATGTCGCCGAAGGTGGCGATGATCGCGCCCTGCTGGGCGATCTGTACGATGGCGTCGAGGTCGCCGTCAGCGGTAACGCACACCGGGCAGCCGGGGCCGGAGATGAGGCGCACCTGGTCGGGCAGAAGTTGCGCGAGGCCGTAGCGGGCGATCTCGTGCGAATGGGTCCCGCAGACCTCCATGATGGTCAGCGGCGGCGGGTCGGCCTCGGCGATGAGCTGCGCAAGCTCCCGACAGCGGGCGATGACGTTCACCAGAAAGCCCCCCCGAGTTCCTCCCACAGCTCCTCCAGCTCTTTGGCCTCCTGCTCATCTATCTTGTTGATTGCGAAGCCGGCGTGGATCAGTACATAGTCGCCGACGCCGACATCATCGCCAAGCAGATCGAGGCGAGTCGCGACGGTGGTCTGGAGCACCTCGACTTTCGCCTGTTTGCCGTCTATTTCAGTTATACGTCCTGCAACAGCGAGGCACATTTATGTATTCTCCTGTTTTGGTGTCGGATTGCACCTGTACTTGTGCAGATTTTGGACAGTTTTGGTTCCGGGCTTATGACTTGCAGCCGTTAGTCGTAATGGAGGGGCCTGTCGCAGGGAGCTTTGCTTTGCAGAGCTCACAAGCCTGGCCCAGCCGTTGACGTTTGCCGTTCTGCTCTCTAATATTTCCCCAGAATAGCGCCGTGCGTGGGCCGGGCTCCTTGCGGTTCGACAAGCTCACCGCAACTCGACGCGGCCCCTCCCGCCTTCGCTGAAGCTATGGCGGACAAGCCAAACGACAAGGGCAAGGGCGGTGTCAGGCTGGAAAGCCCCGCCGTCGCTAGGCTATGGCGGGCAAGCTCGACCTACTCGGATATATTTCACGTAAAGCCTCAAATCGGCATGACTACAGCGCCGCCAGGACGCAGGGACACTGTGCGCCTGGTCTCTGACAGCCTGACAGATGGCGCGGACACAACGAGTTAAGGCCGCTGCTTCTGGGTAGCAACGATTGTGCCGAGTTGCACAACCGCTTTCGACAGCGCTGTGAACCGCTCACTAAGCTCCAGGTCGGTCTCGGTCCCACTCGTTGAGATCCAGTATTCGATGCCACCGATGAGTCCCTCGAAGCTGAACTTGCCATCGGCATCGGTCTGGGTAGTCTGTCGAGTGGCGCCCGGCGGCAGCCACTGCTCGACCGTGCGCTCCAAGTAGGTCAGGCTGTGCAATTCCACGCGCAGCCCGGTGACCGGGTTCCCCGCTGCATCTTGGATCTGGCCGGTTACTTCACCCGGCGGCTCCAGTATCAGTCCTGGCTCGAAGCCCCAGTCCGGATTGAGCCGCTCGGCTTTGTAGAGAGCTTTGGTGGGATGTATCGCCACGATCCAAACATCGTGTTTCATGGGTAAACCGGCGATCTCGAAATCCCCGTCAGCATCAGTTTCGGCGGCCTGCTTGCACTTGGTGACGAGAATTCTGGCACCCGACACGGGGTTCTGCTCCTCGTCGCCGACCCACCCGCGCACGGTCCGGCCCCCAAGGTTGAGCACCAGCGGCGGCAGTTGGTACTCCTCGCCTTCGCGCAGCGAGATCGCGCCGAGTTCGCGCCAGGTATCGTCCGCGACTTTATCGTTCGCTTCCCCAACCGGCCGCACGCGCAGGGGATACCCCGCAGGCAAGGGCCCGATGCGCAAACTCCCCTCGGCGTCGCTCCGTCTTCCCATGATGACATAAGTCCACGGACCGGGACCCGACCGGTCGGCTTTCAATTCAGCCGCCACCGGCATGCCTTCCAGCGGGTTCCCTTCAGTGTCAGCCACTGTTGCGAGTATGTACGCGCCTGGTTGCAAGTTGACTTCGACGGGACTATCCAGGTCGAAAACGAACTGGGCGCCAGCCAGACCTTGCTCTGCATCCTTTGCGAACACAGCATACGTGGGCCCATGCTGGTATCCCGGACCCTGGCCGGGGCGGAACTCAAAGCGTCCGGCTTCATCGGTTTGTGTCTCGTAGAGCTGGATCGCGTCACGAGAATCGGGACTGTAGTGCCACATTCCTTCTATCGCGACAACCACCGTCAAGCCGGCCACAGGCTTCCCGTCCGGCCCACGCCCGATTCCCTTGATTAACTTGGGCTTTGTGACCTTGAAATCTATGCCGGAGGTGGCCTTTCCTACGACAACCTCCACCCCGAGCTTGCCGGGCTCTGCTGGCTCGTAGTCTTTGCCGCTCGAGCTGACGCTTACTGTGTTATCTCCGGGCGGCAGGCGCAGCCGGTAGCGGCCGGCTTCGTCGGTACTGGTTCCCACGAGCGTGCCGCGCGAGGATGGGTCTGCCGGGCCGTGTGCACGAATGAGAACACCGACCACCGGTTGGCCGCTTTCTGCCTCGGTCACGGTGCCCTCGACAAAGCCACCCTCGATCAACTCCAGGTCCACGCCCTGCCGATGATCGCCGGCCTCCAGCTTGATGTTGGCGGCCGCAACAGCCGTGTAACCCTCGGGCGCTTTTACGAGCACGTTGTACATACCCGGCGACAGGCCATCAAATTTGAACTCGCCCGCAGCATCCGAATCTTTGTGAGATATCGAATCCGTGCTTTGGGCCCGGATCTCCACGTCCGCCACGGGCTGACCGTCGCGGGTAATGCGCCCGGATATAGAAGCGGCCGGCTGCAGGACGATTGAGGTGTCCTGTGCGCCCGATTCCACATTTCCGGCCCTCTGCAGTTGCACCATGCCCTCCGCCGATGCCCGCAACCCAAGCACGCCCCCTCGGGGCAAGCCTGAAATCTCGAAGCATCCCGCTTCATCGGTAACGTCGCTCAGTAGCGGGAAAACTGTTCCTACATACAACCTTTCCAGCCCATCCCTCTCAGCGTAGCGCACAGACGTAACATTTACCGTGACCCCTGCCAGCGGATTGCCCTCGCGGTCAATGGCCCTCCCCGCGCAGGTGACGGGACTGTCGCCGAGTTTGACAGTGGGCTTGTCGCCTTCGGTCACTATCAGCCAACCGAGCGCATAGGCTTCTTTGGCAGCGATGACTGTGTATTTCTGCTCCCGTTCCCGCCCATCCATGAAGAGATTCTTTATGGCACTGGCGCCCAGAGCAGTGACGGTTATTGTGAAGGCCCCCGATTCGTCGGCCTGCGTCTCTGCATAGGCCTCCCCAAACCAGGCGCTCTTGGCGAAGACACGACATCTGGACAGCGGTTCGCCGGCAGGATCAGTGACCCGGCCTGTGATGGTAACATCTCTGGTCTGCGGAGCTTGGGCCGCGGCGAACGTAGCTATGCACAGCAATAGACCTAACAAGGCCCCGTTGACTCTGCGAAGCATACCACTCACCTCATCTCGATTATGCAATATGAGCGCGAATTCTCCATACCTGTTTGTGCGTATGCGTTGGCTTCCCGACCGCTTAGCAGTTTTGTTCCGGAACTCCAGACAACCGGAGACTTAGGCTGCAAGCCCGACGCCCGCGATGAAAGGATAATCAGGTGAGCCGATGGTGGGCGATCACGGCCTGGCCCAGTGACAGGCAGCCGTCGCCAGGCGGCAGGTCCTGGTGCAATAGTACCCCCAGACCGGCCTCGCGTAAAGACCCGGCCAGCTCCTCGACGAGTATGCGATTGGCGAAGGTGCCGCCGGACAGCGCCACCGTGTCCAGGCCGGTCCGCTTGCTTGCTGCTGTGGCGGCCTGCGCCAGCATCTGCGCGAAGCCTATGTGAAAAGCCCCGGCGATCTTCTCCCTGGCGACACCGGCGAGGCGGGATTCTACTACCCCGCGCAATAGTGGAGACGGGTCGAGAATCAGATTGCTCTCTGTAATGCCGAAATCAATATCCTGCTTGGCTGAGATGTCGGCTGCACCCTCCAGCATCATGGCCGGCTGGCCCTCGTAGGTGGCGTACTGGCAGACATCCAGCAGCGACGACACCGCGTCGAAGAGCCTGCCTGCCGAAGATGCCGGCGGGGCGTTGACATTGTTGTCTATCATTTGCTTGAACGCCGGCCAGGCGACTGCGGTTTCCGGCGGATATAACCGGGCAATCAGTTCGTCGGCTTCCGGGCCATAGATATCGTACAGGTAAGCCATCGCCACGCGGTACGGCTGTTTGACCGCCGCATCGCCACCGGGCAGGGGGATGTACTTCAAGTGGCCGATGCGCTCGTAGTCGCGGTAGTCGCACACGAGCACCTCACAGCCCCAGACGGTGCCGTCGTCACCCAGCCCGGCGCCGTCGCAGGCCAGGCCGATTACCGGCTCAGCAGCGCGGTTCTCGGTCATACTGGCGACGATATGAGCGTGGTGGTGCTGGCTCTGGATAAGCGGGATGTCGAGTTCAGCGGCCCGCTGTTTGGCATGACGGGTGGACAGATAATCCGGGTGCAGATCACAGGCCAGCGCCTCGGGCCGGGTCCTGAAGATGTCCATGAGATGTTCGGCCGCGCGTATGAAATAGGTGAGCGCGGCGGTGTCCTCGAGGTCGCCGAGATGCTGGCTCATGAAGGCGTTCTTGCCGGTGGTCAGGCAGACCGTGTTTTTCATGTTTCCGCCCAGCGCCAGCACCGGCCGCAGCTCTTCGCCCAGGCGCACCGGGAACGGCACATAGCCACGGGCGCGGCGCAGGAAGATCGGCCCCTCGGCGCTATCACGGACGACTGAATCATCGCAGCCCACCAGGATGTCGCGGTCATGCAGCAGGAAGGCGTCGGCCATGTCGCCAAGGCGGTCCAGTGCCTCATCGTTGCTGATGCACAGCGGCTCGTCGCTGATATTGCCGCTGGTCATCACGAGGGCGGTAAAGGCCGCCTCCTGCAGGCGGCTGCCCTGGCGCAGG
>Ga0114930_10004470_pt1 | contig 11812 bp, 17 predicted proteins | sample AnhtaG_FD_87300 | JGI IMG/M metagenome (GOLD analysis project Ga0114930, IMG submission 87300) | Deep subsurface microbial communities from Anholt, Denmark to uncover new lineages of life (NeLLi) - Anholt_01485 metaG | ecosystem: Environmental > Aquatic > Marine > Oceanic > Sediment | place... | reverse complement strand
TAACCAGGCGATGACTGGGTTGCGGCCCGGTCGGAGGGCCTGGTATGTCCCAAAGAAGCCCCGAAGCCTCCCCTGGATTTTCCGCACAAAGCATAAATGGCCGCCTCGGTGCGGCCATTCTTCATTCTAAGTACGACTCCCGCGAACTCACCGCCAACGCCAGGGCTGCCTTTATGGTTTCGTTCGAGGCGAAGGTGGATCCCGATGGCACCTTGCCAGCGGCGGAGCGTCGCCGGCGAGCGGAGCATCTCCGGCAGGCCCATTTCATCCGGATGGGCAAGAAGTCCGCCAAGGTCCGTGCCGCCCGCGCCAAGCGGCGGAATGGCGGCGCAACGTGAGTGCCGCAAACGCACAACGCCCCCGGCACGAAGCCGAGGGCGAAAGCGTCAGTCAGGAGGCTCCATCTGTCCCTAATGATACCACTCAGTCGCCCCAGGCGCAAGCCTGCCCCCAACTGTTCTCGGGCAGGCGGGCCCAATGCCCAGCCTGTCTCTGGCGATGTCCCTGGCCGAGCGATGCGCCGACGCCAGCCGAGTCGCCGCTTGTTAGGCCCAGCACCACCTGCCCGGCTTGCCATCAACTCGTAACCCTCGAGCCAGAGCCTCTAGATGAGAGGTGGTGGGCTTTCACGACTGCCTCCCCCATGGCAAAGCCGACGAAGGCGCGAATGCCTGTAGGGGTCGGGGGGAGGGCATCATGAGCGACCAGGGACTCCTCACATCGCACTCCGTTACCCCTATAAGGATCTGCGAGCATCGGGGCTGTGGGGAGCCCATCTCGAAAGTCGCAGTCCATCTCGTCAGCTCACCCAAGGGCGACGGGCTTCAGGCCCTAATAATTTCGCAACTGTGCCAGAAGCACGATGCCGAGTTCCTGAGCGAACTGCGCTCCCTCTACGAAACGCGGCCCCCGAAATTCACCATGCTAGGCGGCGACCGCTTCAGGGAGGGACGCCATGACTGAGCATCCCATCCTCGCCGCTGTCAATAGCTACACCCACCAGGGACTCGCTGTTCTCCCCCTCTACCGGCCAAAGGACGGTAATTGCTCCTGCTCTCGGGGGGCGACCTGTGAGAGTCCCGGCAAGCACCCGCGAGTCAAGTGGCGCGAGTATCAAGAACGTGGCCCTTCAACTGAGGAGCTCAAGAAGTGGCGCCCCCTCTTCGAAACTGGGAACGTCGGCCTCATCTGCGGGGAGCCCTCGGGGGGGCTCGTGGTCTTGGACTTCGACAACCGGCTAGCCCTAGAGAACTTCCTTGACGTTGACTCAGACCTGCGCCAGGCAACCCCTGTGAGCGAAACCGCCCGCGGGGGGCATATCTGGCTCCAGACGCTCAATCCCCCGCCCTGCTCTCGCATTGATGAACTTGGCCTAGATATTAAGGGGCGCGGCGGCCTAATAGTCGCCCCGCCAAGTCTACATGCCACTGGCAAGGAATACTGTTTCCTATCAGAGCCTCCAGCCATCCTCCAGGTGCCCGATTTTACGGCTTGGCTCAAGGAACGCCTGGAGAACCTGGGCGTCGCCTGGCAGCCCGAGCATCAAGGGGAGTCGGACGGCACAAGGACACGCCTGGACGTAGCCGCTGCCCTCGCGGACCTAGAGGAGGGCAACCGAAACGACACCTTCTGCCGTGTCGCCGGCAGGCTACACCACGACGGATGGGGCAGGGCTGAGATCCTGGCCCTTCTAGCACCCCACGCCGAGCGTGTGGGCTTCCCGCTGACCGACCTAGAAGAGGAGGTGCAGGGGATTTGCGGCCGTTACGAAAGGCCAGAGAGGAAAGAAGAGCCCGTACCCTACAACGCCGAGGCCCTGGACAGCTTGCTAGCGGAGCAGGACGAGGCGCTTCAGCTTGTTGTGGGCGACGGAGGCGAGGGGGCTGTAATGACGGCGGATGGAAAGGGCTTTATTGCCGGGCCTACGGGCGTGGGCAAGACTAACCTGCTCCTGCGCCTCAGCCGTAGCCTTTGCGAAGGCTCGCCCTTCCTGGGCCTGCCAATCCCCGAATCGCGCCGAGTCCTTTACCTCGCCCTGGAGGGCTCTCGCCGAGGGATGCGGCGCCGCTTGCGTAAGGTCTGGGCCGACGCCCATCCCGACGCCCGCCGGCGTTTCTCCCTAGCCCATATCATCCTGAACCTGGATAACGAGGACGACCTTAACCGCCTGGACGCCCTACTCTACTCCATGCGGCCGGAGGTCCTTATAATCGACCCCCTGCGCAACTGCCACCCCTATGACGAAAACAACTCGCACGACGCCAGCCGCCTTACGGCCATCCTGGACGCCATCATAGTCCGCCACGGCTGCGCCATCATCTGCGCCCACCACGACCGCAAGCGACCGCCCCTCGTCCGGCGCGATGTCGGCACCGATAGGGTGCGAGGCAGCACGGCCCTCACTGGCTGGCTCCAGTTCTGTCTCAGCATCGACCCCGATCCTAAGCAGCCCGACACCCTGGTGGCGGAGTGGACAAAGACAAGGGACGCCGAGCTAGCCCTGCCTTCCCTCCTGCTGGACTTCGACCGGGAGACGCTAGACTTCTTCATAAGTGAACGTGCCCCCGGCGGCAAGGTGTCTGAGGAAGCGGTCCTAAACGCCATCGCCGAGAACGGGGGCAGCTTCCGGGGACCCGAGCTAGTGAAGGCCTTCATCGAAGGTAGCGGAGCCGGCCAGCGCTCTATCCGCGAGCGCCTACGCGAACTCGTCCAGGACGGCAAGCTAATTCAATATGAGGCCGACCCAAAGAGCCGCGCCTTGACCTACGCCCTCCCCAGAAAAGAAGAGGAGGAAGCCCTTGCCTAGACCCATGTGGCAGTTGCCACATGCCCTTGCCACATGCCCCCTTGTAAATAGTCATGTGGCATGTGGCAAAACGCCCCCTAAAGGGGGAAGGGTTGCCACATGGTCAGGGCAACCCCCTTTCCCATTAGGCCTTTACCACATGACCCTGCCACATGCCCCCCAACTGACCCCGAAAGGAGATGGCCATGAAGACCCCCCTCCCGATCCGTGAATGCACCGGCTATGTTGACCCCCGCACCGCAGCCCAACGCTGGAAGGCTGGCTGCAAATGGGCCACCAAGAGCTGCCGTTACCCCTTCAAAGACAAGAGCTACTACACGACTGAAGAGCCACCACACCAATGTGAACCCTGCAAGAGACAGCAGCAGGCTACAGCGTCCTTTCGGGGCAGCAGGCCAGAAGGGTGCAAACAGATACTAGGGCGTTAGACGCCCGCCCCTCGCCTACGGCCCTTGGTCGGAGTGCTGGGGCCAGATAGCGGGATAACTAGGGATTATCGGCTATGACAGGCAAGAAACAGGGCAGCGACCAGATACGAAATGCGGGTAGGGACGGCGGAAAGCAGCCTCAATTATCCGCTATTCACGGCCTCGGGAGGCGGGGCGAAGGTTGAAAGGACGAGTTGATGGTGGCGCAGTTACCTAGATGCGGTGCGACCAGGGTAGACGGTACGCCCTGCGAGGCGCGGGCGAGGACCGGCAGGCCTTTTTGTTGGGCGCATGACCCCGATCTGGCGGACAAGCGGGACGAGGCCCGACGTGAGGGCGGCCACAACATAACGGGCGCTGTAGCCAAGAGAAGCACGTCCGCCCGGATAGAGCGTGCGGCCTCGTTGGTAGAGCAAGCCATGACTCAAGTCTACAAGGGGAAGCTAACGCCGGCCCAGGGGCAGGCCGTGGCGTCCGACGCAAGGGCTCTGGTCCGGCTCCTAGAGGTGGGCGAGCTAAACCAACGGCTGCTCCGTCTAGAGAATGCGGCGAAGACGCCGCAGGGACAGGCGGAATGACTAGTCAAGGGAAGCGTAGGGCAGAAGCCTGGGCTAGCCGTGACGGCGATCCTGGTGGCTTTGCTGGCGCTCCTACAGGGAGGGCGTGGTGAACGGTAACAGTCAAGGCATGCGTCTCAGCAAGCTAGAGCTGCGGGCGGGTGTACCGCAGCCCAACGGGCGAAAGCCGGCGGGGCAGAAGGCGCAGACGAAAGAAGAGGAGTTTGATGCTCGATGGGAGGAGGCGACAACCCGGCTGCTCTCGACTATGGCTGAGAAGCATCTGGTGCTCCTGGCCAGGTGGGGAGAGAAGCCCATCAAGGGGACCAAGGCCGCCAGGCTTCACAACGAGGCATACCGGCGTATCGGCGAGGCGGTGAAGGAACACAGGGGCGACTCTGTTGACCCGGTACGCCCCCTGGCCCTACCCCGCGAGGTGGCGCAGTTCTACCTTGAGGATCCCCATGCCGCGACCGTCCATGACTGCGAGGACTGCGGCTATCGGGTGCCGGCCCACATTGACGACCCTAAGCCACGGCGAAAGCCTCCCTGGGGTGTCCATGAGTCTAGCCTGCTGGGCCACGATTATGGTGCTGACGAGTCCTCGGATGTCTTCTATCAGCCCTTCCCTGACTGTCCCTTGTGCGGCTCCTTTACAGGTTACAACGCCTTTGCGCGGAAACATGAGCGGGACACCCTGGAGGCGGACGGGGATTGGAGGGGGCGCAAGAAGAGAGAGCTAGACGAGCTAAGAGCAAGGCCGCAGACCTGCGGCTGAAAGGAGAGCAAGCATGGTGACGATGGACAGGGGCGGCCTCCTACAACGGGAGGATGTCAACGTCGTGGGCATCGAGCCCCTAGAGATAGCCGACGTGGCGGAGGGGCTCTATTTCGGCACTGGGGCCAGGACGGGGTACATCCACCTGGTAACGGGAGCCGGCGCTGCGACTCGGAAGCTAGTCGACCCCGAGTTCTTTGGGCAGGTTCTTGACCTGTTCTTCTACACCGACGGCGGGGGCGACTGTGCCGTGACGGCCGATAGCCCCATTAACCAGAATGCGGACACGATCATGACGTTCAGCGACGTTGGGGAGCACATTCGGCTAGTCGGTCAGTGGAACTCTACCGACGGCTGGGAATGGCGCGTCATCTGCAACGATGGCGTGGCGCTAACGTAGAAAGGAGATTGGCATGAGCAAGGGAGGAAGGCCCCCGAGAGAAGCAATCCTAGCCCGAGGCGTCGAGCCCCGGCAGGTATACGACCCCGGCGACGCGGGGACTATCCCGACAAACCAGGCATTCTACTGCCTGCTGATTACGGCCGGGGCTGAGACGAGGACCCTACCCGACCCGACCTGGATTGGGCAGGAGTTCGTGCTGTCCTTCTTCTATGACGGGGGCGATTGCACGATCACCGCATCCTCGCCCATTAACCAGGCGGGGAACAACACAATGCTATTCGAGGACGTGGGCGCATATCTGCGGCTCTGCGGCCACTACAACCCTACGGATGGCTGGGAGTGGAGAGTCATCGTCAATGAAGACGTGACTCTGAGCACGGTATAGGAGGTGTGGGATGACGATAAACATCCTGAAAGGCAAGGGCGCAGGAGCGCCGTCTAAGGACGTGGCGGCTGAGATTGCCGAGGTGGGGGCGACCATCGACCAGATAGTAGCCGATGACCAACGGCTAGACAGGGAGATCGCTGCTGCTGACCGGGAGTATATCGAACTCCGCTACGGCAAGGGCGTCCTCAAGGAGAACATCGACGGGCAGCTCGCCAGGCTGAACACGCGCCTGGGCGAGATGCGCGTCCTGAAACTGAAGGGCGAAGAGGAGCTGGTCGAGCAGCGCCGCTACCTCGTGATCCTCGAGAGTCCGCACCTGGAGGCCCGGGAGGCCGAGTTGCGGGAGGAATACAGGATCATCATGGCCCAGGAGCCGGCCCATCTCATCAACGAGCTAGAGGTTCTACAGGCCTTGATGATGGTGCGGGGACAACGGCGGAAGTGGCACCTGGGAGCCCGAAGGGCTTGTTCTGCTGTGAACAGCCGCCGCCGGCGTCTAGGCTTGCCCGCGCTAAACAGACCCCGCGATCTCTCTTATGGTAGGAAGCTGCACCCGCTCGCAAGCCTATTGGCGGGGAGAGAGACATCCCCTGCGGCCTATGAAGGGCAAGCGGCCCGCCTCCGGGCCGTCCTAAAGGCCACGGCCTCAGAGATCAAGAAGGCTTGGAAGACGCCGGGGAACGACAGGACTCCGTTTCAGAGCGACCTAGTTTCCACCTTCAGCCTGCCAGAGGAGAAGGGCTGAGATGGCTATCCGAGTGAAGGCGAAGCGCAGCCGCAACGGTCAGCAGATTGACCTCAAGGCGATGCTGCTGCCCTGCCGGCGCGACCATCCTGGGGCAGGTCCTTCGACCATCAAGTTCATTGTGGACACCGCCTCATCTCGCACCCTCATTCGGCGGCAGGCGGTGCGCGGCGTCCATGCGAGGCCCAACCAATCAGTCTACGGCATAGCCGGCGGCAGGACACCCGCCACGCCGTTCAGGGCGCATCTAGTCTTGCTCCCTGCGAGGGGCGACCCCCAGGTGCTAACGGCGGAGATCCTTATGATTGACGCCCCCGACTTCCAAGAGGACGGGGTGCTCGGCCTGGACCTCGTGCGCGGTCTGGAGTTTCAGGACGGCGAGGCCGTGGTAGACCTGGCGACCTCGGATGCTGATCTCAGAGGATCATTTAACCGGGTTACAGCGAGGCTAGACGAGATACTGGGGCTGGACGAGTGCGGCTGCCTGGCCTTCCTGGGGAAAGCCTTAGCCGCCGAGAATGAGGAGGCCATGCGCTCTCGCTACACGGTGAAGCCGGCGACGATCACCTGGAGGTAGCCTGAGAAGGGGCAGCTAGTGACCGACAAGGCTTGGAAGGGTAACAATATACTTGGCTCAGTAACCTGCTTGGGCGATAATAGATGTGCGTCCCTGCGAGGCAGCAAGGGTGAATATCCCTATGACGAAGGCAAGCATCTGATCGCTATGGCCATACTATACGCTTACGGCGATGATAGCGGTACTCACCAAGATGCAAACTTCTGCTTGGTTCTTGGTTACATAGGTTCGCCACGTCAATGGAAACTCTTTCGGCGTGACTGGCAGGCTGCTTTGACAATGCTCCGAAAACGGGAGGGCAAGAATCCAGAATTCCATGCGAAAGAGTTTTTCCAGCGGGCTCGATGGCAGAGTCATGAGAGCCCATACTATCGCTGGACTGAGGCGAAGGCCGACGCTTTCCTGAATCGCTTGCTCGATACCATTCACCGACATCGCGTGGAACCAATAGGTGGAGCCGCTAACACCCAGGATTTCTTCGCGTATTCGGAAGCTCAGCGGCGCTTTCTAACTGGGGCGGCTCTAGTCACCACAACCCACCCGTATGGCAATCAGTTCGAGATCATTGACAAATTGCTGGAACACCAGGGTTCGCCCAATCGCCTCTATTTCGTTGTGTTCCCCGGCTTCTTATTAGAAGCTATACGGAAATCTGGCAACCTCGGTGATTGCCAGGTGCATGTAACGCTTGATCGACAGCCAGCCCTTGAAGCCAAGGCTGGTGAGGTCTTTGATTCCTTCAAGAAATATTGCGGGCTCCCACAAGTAGCCAACTTCGGTGACCTCATTTATGCAGAGTCGCAAAATAAGGTCGGACTTCAAGCCGCCGATCTATATGCATACGTCTGGAACCGACAACTGACCGGGTTATCCATGACTGGGCAGTTGTCTAGAGCATTCCAAATGCTTACGAGAAAGAAGCCGAACATCATGGTTGCTGATAAGAAGTTTTTTGACAGCTTGCTGGCCTATGTCATTCGGGATCGGGCCGCTGGAATCAAGAAGGGATTTGCGGCTCGGTCATGATCCCGCTCTTGGCTTCTCATGTCTCGCCACGTGGGCCTTCGGCACTCCCCGGGCGAGATCGCCCGCGGTGCCGCAGGCAAGGCGAATCACCGTCCCTTTTCAGAGGACAATGTGGGGAAGTTCTACACAGGTAGAACCTTGAGCACTGGTACACCTGTACCAGCCTGACCTTCTCTGCACGTGCAGAGATTCGGCCAACACTAGCCGAGATCGGTTGCAGGCTGCAACTGATCTACCCCTGGGGGGGCAACCCCTTGCACGATGCAAGCGTTTCGCTCGCCGAGTTGGGGCCAACTGGATATCAGTCTGTTATCCAGGCTCCCGCCGGCGCGGGACACATAGGACGCGACCCAAACCGTTGTAACGCGACCCGCGCTTGCTCTATAATCCACGTAGCCTCATTGGAGGGCTAGGGAGGTCGAGCATGTTCAGAAAGTTTCGCGTCCAGAACTTCATGTGTCTTAAAGATGTCACCGTCGAACTGGAACCCCTCACCATCTTTGCCGGGCCTAATAGCTCCGGTAAGTCCGCCCTCTTCAAGGCCCTTACTTGCTTGGCGAGGCTCTTTTCGTATCCGGTCAGTGGTGGGCGGACAGGCGATTTCAACGTAGAATTCGGCACCACGTTGGATGATGTTGTCTGGAAAGGTGACTCTTCCTTTCCTATAGGTTTTCAGGTTTGGCTTTGGGACAATAAGAGCGACGAACCCGATTACACGCTCGTATTGCGGAGAGACTACACGGGCTGGAAAGTCGAGAAGGAGAAGTTCCTGTATCAAGGCAACTGGCTCGATACGAGTGCCCAGGCATTCGAGTTTCCTACCTCGGCGGGTCCCAAGGTCTGGTCAGGCCCCTACAACGCACCGCTAGCGTATCTGACGTACCGGTATCGGCTGGACAGCAAGGCTGCGCCCTTCATCCAGCCCATTCAGGATCTAAGAATGCAGCTGGGACAGGCGCGCAGGTACAGACCGAGTGCTAGCGACATTGCTTCCTTCGTTAGGCCACCGCGCCCCCCCACGACCGGTCGGCGGGTGAAGGAGCCCGAAGTAGACGAGGCAGGACGCGGCCTGGCCGTGGCCCTCCGAGATCTGCTCACAGCCGACCGGCAGACTTTCAGTCAACTTGAAGAGAAGCTTTGCCAGCTGCATGGTCATATCAAAGCCATGAGCTTCAAGTCTGACTGGCGGGGCGTGGGTATCTATTACAACACGGTGCGCGCCGAGGAGGGCTTGCCGGCCGGTTTAGAATCTGACGGGGTGCTGCTAACGACGTTCCTTCTCTGGCGCCTTTATACGGCGCCTCAGAATTTCAAGCTATGCTTAGAAGAGCCTGAGAGCGGGGTTCACCTGTGGGCTATGAGGGATCGCTACCAACTCCTGGGGCAATTTGCCATGCAGAACAATAACGCTCACACCCTTCAGATCCTCGTGGCCACACACTCCCGCGATTTTCTGAATGCAGTTCGGTCAAGGACTGACATCAAGAGGCAGGTGCGTGTGGTTGAGTTCGCAGCAGACACCGGAACTGCCGTCCATCCCCTGACGCATTGGAAGCAGGTTGATTCACTGTTGGACGAATTCAAGGATGAGATGGGTGACCTCTGGTGGTCAGAGAGACTGAAGGGTAAGTGGTAGGCTTCGTTGCAGCGCCGAGCTTGGGGATAAAATAAGCCGCCCGTTTACGGGCGGCTTAGCAACCCTGCTCGATCAGAGTCTCAATAATGGACGAGCAAATCCAGGTCGCTTAATATACCAGTTCGTTTAGAATCCATACTTATTATACTCCCTGCCGCATGATTGTCAAGGAGGTCTAGGGCATATTTTTCGCCCGTGAAGGAACTACCGCCACCCCTGCGCCACGACAAACGCGACGAGGGCGTTAGCCACCAGCAGGACGAGCAGGGTCTCGACGAGGAGCCAGCCTTTCATGAGCTACCTGCTCCACCGCCTCCTGGCATACCACGCGCCTGCGGTGAGAGCGAAGAGAGTGATCAAGCTAAGCGAGCAGTAACTGGCGTTGTTGCTCGGCTCTTGCTGCCAAAGCCGGACGGTTGTGCTTTTCGGCTCCAAATCTGGTTCCTTCCCACATCGCCAGAAGATACGCTTGCGCGACAGTGTCATCGCTAGGAAGCGGAATGGTGAGCCTGCCTAGCAGCCAGCCAAATCTCCTAGACTTCTCTGACTTGATTGACCGCTTGACCGCCCTAGCCAGAATGCGGGTATGTTCGAAGGCTGTATCCTCGTCAAGCCAGCCAGCGCCGACGCAAAAGCCGACCGCAAATGAGCGACCCACCATCGTCCAAGTTTCGGGATGGGGCGGGTCGAAAGACGCAACCGTCGCTCGGAATCTCCTGCTTCGGCCAACCATTTGTGTAAAGCCATCTGAAGCGCGATCCAGGGGCTCTTTGAACTCATCCGAGCTCAAGTCAATCAGTGCAGAACGTTCTGCTAGCACTGCCTCAAGCTCTTGCATGGGCAAGGCAATGCCGTGCTCTCTCTCCCAGATCCTCACAAGCTTTAGGGTCCATCTGTTCCACTCGTCGAGGCTCATGATGCCACGCCCGGACAACTTAAGCCCAGCCTTTCGCCATTCAGGCTCCGAGGTTCTCTGCTTCTCTATCCGACGGGCGATGTCGCTTTGTGCCTCCTCAGCGTAGTGGATACCGAAGATAGCACCGTAGACCAAGGCATCAGCGACGTGGTGTTCCGCATCCGAGTAGGTGACCAAAGATTCTAGGTCTACCGGGTCGACCTGCAAGTCCACCATATTCGTGTACCCAACCTCAGTGTGGACCCTCAGCAACTCTTCAGCAGCGTCGAGGATTCTGCGCTCTGCCTCGTAAGGGTCAGAATACACATGTCGGACAATCGCACGAGCCGCTGCAGGCCGCTGACTGCCAATAGATGAGCCGACCTGGAAGGTCGTGTCGCAGAAAGAAGGAATGGCAGCCTTGTAGACCAAGAGGTCGCCTTCTCGAGGAATCTTGGTTAGCTGCCGTAGAAACTGAGAGGCGAAATAGCGGCACAGAACGTTGTCACATGACATGGAAACCACCTCTGGGCTGCCACGAAAGCTCCACTCGCCCAGGCCCTTTTGCCCCATCCTACTCGCAGCCGCGAGGGCTGGCAAGGCGCGGTCAAGGCTGGCACCTCTGCCATGGAATCCTCACGAAGGCACTCCTCAGAGGGGACGTGGGTCGCTCACTCGGCCAGAGGCGGGAGGACGACTCCAGCTATGCGTGCCGCCTCCTGCAGCTGGTAGTATCGCCGTTCGGCGTCAGTTGAGTCCAGGGGACGGTCGAAGATGTAGAAGCGCCAGTAGTCGAGTGAAAACGGCCATACCCAGCAGGTGATTAGCTTTGTCAGTCGCGACTCTAGTTCTCCCATCGAGGGAACGAGGCAAACGTATGTTTCGGACAGAAGTGCCAGAGGGATACCAATAACAGCTACGGGGATGCGAGCGATTGCTACCAGAGGAGGGACGCGGAGAGCTCCTACTTGCTCCCAGACCCATGATGTCCCCAACAGAAGCCCCACCAAGATTAGCCAGACAAGGCTTAAGGGAAGGAGTAGAAGCCCAAATGTGCAGCTTACCAAACAGCCGCCGACCGCCGTCGTGACAAACTGTACAGGAACGATGGGCCACGCGAATACAGTGACCAGTATGTTGAGGATGCGGCACGCCAACATGGCGAGGCGGATTCTAACCTATCTCACAGGAAATGAGCAAGAACCTCATTTTCTTGAAGGACAAGGCGGACGGAAAACTACTAGCCGTCCTCGCCTTCCTTGCCAGCCTTCGCGTCGCCCCATCCTACTCGCAGCCGCGAGTGTGGGCAAGGCTATTTGACAAGGCTATGCAGAAGGCATATAAGAAGGGCGGGATGCCCAGAACGAAGGTCAATGCGAGGTCACGATAACGCTACCGGAGCCGGAGTTGAAGCAGGTTGACCGGCTCGCCGCAGAGCTCACCATCCCTCGGTCGGCGGTGATCCGCATCGCCGTCGTGGAGTACCTGAGGAAAAAGCGGAAGGGCTAATGGAGCCGTGAGCCAGCCACGCCATTCTAAGCTTGAGCGCACAGCCTACCACGAGGCTGGCCAT